>UMCH01011089.1_pt1 | contig 41968 bp, 37 predicted proteins | sample 1964201 | NCBI WGS metagenome assembly UMCH01 (sample SAMEA4835965, study PRJEB28245) | human gut metagenome | biome: gut microbiome; material: fecal sample | place: Denmark | collected 2008 | reverse complement strand
TCTTTTCTCCTATTCTTTTATTAAGTTTTTTATTCCTGCTTGTAAAGCAACATCATAAAAATGTTGCATTTGTTGCTTGGTAAACATTTGATATGATTCTAATCCGTATTTTAAATTCACAAGTTCATATTTAGCCGAAGCTAAAGGATTATAATTCAGCATCTCATATTTTACTTCTGGATTTATTTGAATTAAAAATTTTACGATTTGATGAATATTTTCATCCGTTGCACTCATTCTTGGAATCAGTGGTGTTCTAATGATCACTTTATCTTTATATTCACTTTGTAAAACATAACGAATATTTTCTTTAATAAGTTGTGATGATACATTTGTACAGGCCTGATGTTTTTGCTCATCAAATATTTTTAAATCTATATAAACTAAATCTAAATAAGGCAATGCCTTTTTTATAAGTTCTAATGATGTATAAAATGATGTTTCAATAGCTGTATGAATCTTTTCTTTCTGACATCTTTTTAAAATTTTAATAAGAAATTCACCTTGCATAAAGGGTTCTCCACCGGAAAATGTAACACCTCCTCCATGTTGAAAGAAAACTTCATCCTCTTTAATTTTATTCATTAATTTATCTAAAGTATACTCTTGACTATCATATTGAATAGCACCACTAGGACATGTTTTAATAACTTGATCAAAGTCTTGATGATTTTGAAAATATGGGCGATCGTTTTGATAATTAATTTGTTCTTTGAATTGTTGACAACATCTACAATGAATACATTTATTTTTAAAATAGATGACTTGTCTTTGAGTGTTTAATCCTTCTGGATTTTGACACCATAGACAACGAAGTGGACACCCCTTAAAAAAAACTGTTGTTCTTAAACCACTCCCATCATGTATTGAAAATCTTTTAATATCAAAAACCAATGTTTTAGATATTTTCATAAGTTGTTCTTTCAATAATTTCATCTTGTAGCTTGCCAGCAAGTTCAACAAAGTATGCTGTATAACCAGCAACACGAATTGTCAACGATTGATGATTTTCAGGATGAACTTTAGCATCAAGCAAATCTTCTTTTCTAACAACATTAAATTGTATATGAGGTACTTTTAAATCCACAAAAGCACGTAAGAAATTTTCAAATTTCAAACAGCCTGTTTCTGTTTTAAAAAATTCTGGTAAGAATTTCATATTTAAAAGACCACCATTCGTCGTACATGAATTATTAAGTTTTGAAACAGATTTTAAAACAGCTGTTGGGCCTTGTAGATCTCTACCATAGACAGGTGACATACCTCCATCAGCAAGTGGTTTTAAAGCATTTCTGCCATCTGGTGATGCTCCTACATTTTCACCCATTGGAACATGTGCAGAAACAGTATACATTCCTGTATGATAAGGACCTCCTCGATAATTTGTATAACGTTTCATCTTTTCTCTAAAGTAACATGCCCATTGATTTCCAAGCTCATCGACCCACTTTACATCGTTTCCATATTTAGGCACTTTATTTAAAAGCATTGTTTGCATGATTTCATAGCCTTTAAAATCTTCTTGTAAAGCATTTAATAAATCATGTTGACTTATCATTTTATCATCATAAACAAGTTGTTTAATAGCTGCTAGAGAATCTACAAGATTGGCTACTTGAATCATTTGAATACCTGATAGATTATATTTAGCTCCACCTTTAGTAACATCTAATCCTTTTTCTAAACAATCATCAATAACAGTAGATAGAAAAGCTGTTGGTAAATAATCTTGATGTGCTTTTTCTACAATCTTTTCTGCAGCCATCATTTTATCAATAAAATAATCAATTTGTTTTTGAAAAGCATTTTCTAAATCTTGATAAGTTTGATATGTTTCTAAACTTCCTAAATCTAATCCTATTTGTTGCTTTGTTAGTAAACATTTTCCATGATTCAAAGTAAGTTCTAATGCTTTATTTAAATTAAACATGGCTGCATCAGACCATCCTAAATTGTTGCCATGTGTTGTCAGTTCAACACAACCAACAATAGCATAATTACGTGCATCTTTTTCTTCAATTCCTAAATCTTCAATCATTGGTTGAATAATAGCTTCATCATTGAAAAATTGTGGCATACCACTTCCAAGTGAAACAACTTTAATAGCAGCTTGCATTAATTCATGGCTAGAATTTTTATTAAGTCTTACAGATAAATTAGGTTGTGGTAATCCTAAATGTTCTTGAGCTTTTAAACAAAGTAAAGAAAGATCATTATATGTATCATTTCCCTTTTCATCTACACCTCCAATAGCAATGTTAAAACCAATTGGAAATCCAGCAAAATATTTAGCACTATTTTGATTTCTTAAATAAACAACTTGATTAAATTTCAACCACAAACATTCTAATATTTCTAAAGCTTCTTGTTTAGTAAGAATTTCTTTTTCTATATCTCTTTGATAATAAGGATAAAGATATTGATCCATTCTCCCTGGTGAAAAAGAAGAAGCATTGGATTCCATATGTAATATCACAAATAAAAACCACAAAGATTGCACCGCTTCATGAAAAGTTTCTGGAGGTCTTTTAGAAAGCTTCATACAAATCTTTCCCACTTCTTTTAATGATTCGATTTTTTCACTTTCAATCAAATCATGATATCTTTGCATAAAATGAACTGCCCCTTCTAATACAAGAATCGTACATTCATAAAATTCTTTTTGTTCATCTTTACAATTCTTTAATTTTTTTTTTGCTTTTTCCATTAAACCTTGAGGACCAAGTTTTAACCATAAAGCACTATCAGGACAAATATGACCTTGAGCATGATCTTTTTGATTAATTTTTACCACTTTACTTATTTCATTAATTTCTATTCCATAAGCTCCTTTAATTGCATCTTCTAAAGATTTTCCTTTCCAATAAGGATAAATCTTTTCTCTAAATTCTTTAATATCTTCTTCTTTTACTAAAAACTGATCTTGTGGTCTTGTTGGTAACGTTTCAAATTCTTGATTGATCCACGAACAACCACTTTCAGGAAAAACAACACCATAACGTACACCCTTTGTACGATTTCCAACAATCAACTCTTCATCTTCAACAGAAATCTCTAATTCCTCTAATGCTGCTTTTAAAGAAAGAGCTCTTTTTTTAGGAAGAGATAATTTCTCATTTTCTTGATAAACACGTGTAATGATTCGTGCCTGTTCAATAGAAGCATAACGTTTACTGCTCAACATCTTTTCTTTTAAATCAGAAATTCTTTTTGTTTGATATAAACAATTCATAACACGCCTCCTTTTATTGTTTTTTCTTATTACAAGGCTATTATAAAACAATAAAACAATAAATTTCAATAATTGTTTTATTGTTTTTTCATAAAAAAAGAAATCATTAAATGATTTCTAATCCATACTCCATTATTTTTTCCTTAAAAGGACTTCCTAACTCTTGTTCACCAATATATCCAGTAAATTCACTTAAATGCCCAAAAACATAATTCCCATCTAAATTGAGTTTTTCATTTTCGGCCACAAGATAACATTTTTTACTTGCATCCATGACTTCTTTTTTTGTAAGACCATCTTCGACATCATATGTGGTTACTTTTCCATCATGGATATTCATTCCTACTGTACCGATAAAAGAAAGATCAAAACGATAATTGTGAATTTGTTCAATTGCAAGAGTACCTATAAAACCATCTTTAGCGCGATTAAAATGTCCTCCAATGAAAATAAGATTTACTTTATGTTCCCCATGTCTAAATAATTGCATAATATCAATCATATTTGTAATAATTGTAAGTGATATATTTTTTTGATAAATACACTTGGCAAGTTCTAAATTCACTGTAGAGATTCCTAAAAAAATCACCGTATTTTCTTCAATCAATTCAACTGCTTTTTTCGCGATGATTTTCTTTTGTGATAAACGTACACTCATACGTTCATCTACATGGTAAGCATGGAGATTCTTTCTTACTTGCATAGCTCCTCCATGAATACGTTTTAAAAGTCCTTCTTTTTCTAGAGCCGTTAAATCTTTACGAATGCAATCTTCTGTGACTTCGAAATCATTTGCGAGTTCTTTAACTTTTACTTTTCCTTCTGTATTTAATCTTGCCAGTATTTGTTCATGTCTTTCTTGTTGAAGCATTTTTTCTACCTCTCTTTTATGACATTTTAACATATTCAAAATATCTTGAAAATGAGTAACAACACCCTTCAACTTGATAAAATATGTAAAATTACACATTTTATCAAGTTAGATACTTTTTCATAAAAAAAGGACTACAATGAGTCCTTAATGATTGGTAAGACAACCTTAAAGGTTGTTCCTTTACCTAATTCACTTTCTAAATGAATTGTTCCTTTATAATATTGAACAATGTGTTTTACAATTGCAAGTCCAAGACCTGTACCACCTGTTTCCTTATCACGCCCTGCATCACATCTAAAGAAACGTTCAAAGACACGCCCTTGATCAATAAGTGAAATTCCACGACCTGTATCACTTACTTCAATAATGTAGTCTTGATCAACAAGATAAGAATGAATATTTAAACTTCCTTTTTGTTTATTATATTTAACAGCATTATTAATAAGGTTGTTCATCAATTGTTGGATGTGTTGATGATTTGCTAGATAAGTTTGTGATGTTAAATCACATTCTACTGTAATTTCTCTTTTTTCTATTTCTACTTTTAATGATTCTAAAATATCATCAACAATTGGTTGGAGATGAACAGGATGTTTAATGACTTCAATATCTTTATTTTCAAGTCTTGAAATCATTAAAATATCACCTATCAATTGTGACATATGATCAACTTCTTTTTGTATTTTATCCAATGCTTGTTTTCTTACTTTAGGATCATCAATCATTCCTGCTTGTAATAATTCACTATAACCTCTAATGGATGTCATAGGTGTTTTAAGTTCATGAGAAACATTTGAAAAAAATTCTTGTCTCATTTTTGTAGCATTAACAGATTCAGTAACATTTACAAAGAGCAAAGTCACTCCATATTCTACTTTAGCAAGATGGCAATCATAGACTTCTTCATCTTTTTTTAGAGTAACGATTTTAGGTTCTACACCGATATTTTCTAATTGATCTATAATTTGGTGATCGAAGATAAAATCTTGGATAGGTTGATTCACTTCCATTCTATCACTAAAAAGTTGTTTAGCTTTTTTATTGACCATAAGTATTTCATAATTTGTATCTAATAAAATGAACCCTTCATTCATTTTATCAAGAATACTATTTATTTTTAATCTTTCATTTTTCAAAGTTTTTAGTGTTTTTCTTATTGTATCTGCTTGTTCTTTAAGCTTTGTCGCAATAACATTAAATTCATCATATTGATAATGATCAAAACTTAAATAACGATTATCATTGATTTTAGAAACCTCTTCACTAATTTCCTCTAATGGTTTAGTAAGTGTTCTAGAAAAACGATAAGAAAGAGCTAAAGCAACACATAATGATAAAGCAGCACTAATAAATAATGGTTCTAAAAGTGGTCCTATATTATCAAAGATACCATTATAAGGAATCGCAATACGAACAACATAACCACGATGATAATAAGCCACATACATCATATTCTTTTTAACAGTTGAAGAATAACGTGTCGCATAACCAAACTGATCACTTAAAGCTTCTTTAAATTCACTACGTCCACTATGATTTTCTTGAATCCCCTCTTTATCACTATCCGCTAAAACATTTCCATCTTTATCAATAATTGTAAGTCGGGTATCTTTTGTATAAGCTAAATCATTAAGTTTCTCTACTTGATTATCTAAAGGTTTTTGATAATCAATTTGATTTTCTACAAGCTTTACCGTATAGTACATATCTTTTCTTGTTGTTTGCATCATTTGATCTGATAAAATAACCATCGATACACTTGAAGAAAATAATAATGTTACAATTAAAACTGTCGCAAAATATTTAAATAACGCTTTATTCATTTTTATTTCACTTCCTCAACATAGCGGTATCCTACACCTCTAATAGTTTTAATATACTTACTTCCATCATCATCCAATTTAGCTCTTAAAGCTCGAATATGCACATCTAAAACCCTTGATTCACCAATAAAATCATACCCCCAAATATGATTTAAAATTTCATCTCTTTCTACGACACGTGTATGATTTTCTACCAAATATAAAAGTAGTTGGTACTCTTTATTGGTAAGTTCCATGACTTGTCCATTATGCATCACTGTTCTTGTTTGTTTATCAATTTTCAATGTATCACTTTCAAGTATTGGTTTTGTTTTTGGTGTATGTCTTCTAAGCAAAGAACGTACTCTAGCTTGTAACTCTAAAACACCAAATGGTTTGGTCATATAATCATCACTACCACTATCTAAACCATTGACTTTATCAATTTCTCGATCTTTTGCACTTAAAATCAAAATAGGTAATTCTTGATCAGTTTCACGTATCTTTTTGATAGCATCAATTCCTGAAATGCCAGGTAACATTAAATCAAAAACAGCTAGATCCACTTGATCTGTTTTCATATTTTCTAAAGCATCTAAAGCATTTGAATATTGTTTAACAGTATAACCTGCACTTGTTAAAGCTAAATCTATAATTTCTCTAATATTTTCATCATCTTCTACTACATATATACATTCTTTCATTATTTCCACATCCTTTACATTATCTTAACATAGCAAAGGGGAGGTTATGTTAAGTTTAGGTTAAAAGTTGATTAGAAATAAAAGAACTTATACCATGCTGTTTGTATAAGTCCTTTTTATTATTTATCAAAAATTCTTCTTAGATGTGCATAATCATCAAAGTAATCAATGTTGGTATCATCATTTATTTTATCAAAATTACTTTCTACGAATAAATCTAATTCAATATATGTTCCATATTCAATTAATTTTATTTCTAAATATGTTTTATCTGATTGCTCAAAGAAATTGGAGATAATAGTTATTATTTCTGTACAATTATTTACATCTTTAAAAAAGGAATCATTTCCTATATTGATCAATGATTTTACTTTGGCATTATATTTAGAATTTATGAGAAAAATATAATCATTTAACAAAGTATCAAATATATAATTATTTGTCATGATATTTGTTTTCTCATCTAACAAATCATAAAAATGCTCTACCTGATTTTTTGCATCTTCATATTTTTGATCATCTATATTATTTTCTATCAAAATTAATCCATATCTTAACGAATGCTGTATTTTCATAACATTATCATGAAGATAATGAACTAAAGACTTATTTTTTTCTATGTATTCCAATTCTTTATTTTTTAACACATATTCTGTTTTTTCATTATAGAGTCGTGTCATATGTATAAATAAAATACATACCACAAAAAATAAAACTGTTAACAAAAGTAAAACTAAATAGATATCATCTATTGTTTTTTGCATGTGGCCTACATTATTTAACAAAATGACATATATTCCAAAAATCAGCATCATGATTACTGATAATAAAAATTTATTTTTTTCAATGATTGCATTATTTATTTTAGATTTAAAAATTTCAATTATTATAAGGATTACAAAAAACAAAATCCTTGCTGTAAACATAACTATTATTTTATAGGATTCCATGATTTCAACAACAGAGAGATGTGAAACTATTTTAATTAAAAGAATAACACATGTTGAAGTAAAAACAGAAATCCACGAAGGCAATATACAAAGAATAAAATTAAAAAGAACAAATTTCTTTTTCATTAAAGAGACAAAAATAAAACTTATAATACCTATGGCATACACTAGCACATTCCCAAATAAATTATATTTTTGTAAGAACTGCATAATGAAAAAATTAATAATAGATGTTATTAAACAAAATCTTTTCTTATCCTCTATATCACAAAAGACACATATCAATAAGGAGCCTAATAACACTTCTAAATAATCTAAAAAGAAATACATCATTTTAATAAATACTCCTTATACGATGCAAGTACATCTTGTTGATACTTCTTTCCAATCTTTAAAGTAACTCCATTTCTCAATAATAACTCTTCTTTATAAATTTCTTTAACCCAAAATAAATTAACTGCATAGGATTTTTGAATTCTAATGATATTCGTAGAATTAATAAGTGACATCATTTTATTAAAAGTACTCGAATATTTATAATCATTAAATGGTGCATGAATCGTAATTTCATGTAAAAACGATTCTAAATAAATGATATCTGATAATTGCATAGAGGTTTTTCTACCATTTAAATCAAAAGTAATAATTTTATGATTTTTATTAATATATTTTTGAATTAGAGTACATGCGATTTTCATATCTCTATCAAAATTATCTTTTCTAATAAAGTAAAAAGGTTGTACAATTAATGAATCAAAAATCATATCATTCATTGCTGAAACAAATATAATAATTGCATTAGAATTGTTCTCTCTAATTTTTTCAGCAATTTTGATGCCATTTTTTTCTTTTAAATCAATATCCAAAAAGAAAATATCTCCTTTTTCAAAATAACGATCTTCAAAATGACTTGTTATACAATCTATTGAATAATCAAGAAAGATATCTTTAAATCCATCATACACCATACTCTCTATCTTTTTAGCAAAAACTTGATCATCATCTACTATCTTTATTAACATTCATATTTCACTTCTTTCTAAATAAAGTTACGAAAAGAAGTATACCATATTATTATTTTTTATACTTATCTTTAATTTCTTTAACATAATGTATTTGATCATTGAATTCTACCATCTCATTAATACAATCATTCAATTCATTTTCTTTTTCTAAATGTTCTAAACAAATAATTCTATAATATAACCTCATAACATATCCTATGTCTTTTTGTTGACTTGTAACCTTCTTTGATAATTCAAGAGCTTCTTCATATTCTTCATTTAAAATGAGATACATGATTTTAAAAAGTGGGTTTTTAACTTTATTATCCAATTGAGGATCATATAATTTTAAATATTCATCTTTTTTATTCAAATTATAATAATATTGTAATTTTATAGTATACCAATGTCTATTTTGCTTTTCATCAAAAATTCTTTTACTATTTTGTTCTACAAAGTTTTGATATTCTTCTTTATAATTAGAAATTTCTAAAAGAAAAATATATATTGTTATTAAACTGTCATTAATAGACTTATTATGAATTTTATCTATCGCTTCTTTTACTGTAGATAAATTCTTTTCAATATACTTATTTGACAACAATAATTTTGGAATATTCAATATATAAATATGCACTACAATACCAAACAAAACGATTAAAATCAAAGAATAGATTAATACCCTTTCTAAATGATTAATATTCATAATAACAATCAAAAAAGCCAATAAATAATAAACTAGTATAATGAATCGATAACTTAAAACTATCTTATTCTTCATCGTTTTTACCTACTTAGAAAGATATAAATCTAAAGGTGTTTTTGTATGTTCAACAACATAACCACTACCACCTCTATCTTTAACATCTTCGACCAATGTTGTTATTAAAAGAGGTTGTTTACTATCTGTCGTCATTACTGTAAACCAACCAAGTTCTGTTCCTGTGGTATCACTTTGGCTTTGTTTGATTTCTGCTGTTCCTGTTTTTCCAGCAAGAGTCACATTATCATGATAAATACTATGGCCTGTTCCTTTTTCGTCTGCAATAACATTAATTAAATCTTCTTTTATTGTTTGTGATGTTTCTTTAGAAAAGATATTTTTAATCCATGTTTTTGTTTTTCCTTGAACGATATGGGGTTGATAAATTGATCCTTCATTGACAAATGAACTATAAATACTTGCAAGTTGTACAGGATTCATCAAAATTTGTCCTTGTCCATAACCACTATCAGCAATGAATTGATCATTTACTTTTTGATTTTTATTGATATACTGACTTCTATTTAAAGATAGTTCAAAAGGAATCTTTTCACCAATCTTTAAGTTTTTATAATATTTAAATAGATTATCTTTTCCAATATTCAAAGCACTTCTAGCGAAATAAACATTATCTGAATATGTGATGGCGTTCTTTAAATTATTAGGTGATGGTGCATGTAAAGTTGTCACATAATAATTACCCCAACTTGAGTCCTTTTGCCATTTATCCTTAGCCCCTAAATCTTTATTTGCATCAATTGTTTTTGTTTCTAAACCAATAGCTGCTGTGATCGGTTTCATAGTTGATCCAGGGGTATAAGTTTGTTTATAACGACTCATTAATGGTTGATTACTATCATTATTTAAAGCATTCCATTTATCTGTTGAAAGGCCTAAGACAAAATCATTATTTGAATAGGATGGCGTTGAAACAAGTGCTAAAACTTCTCCTGTCTGTGGATTTAAAGCAACAGAAGCACTTTTATCATTTTGATATTCATTATAAAGACTTTGTTGTAAATCAATATCAATTGTTAAACGAATATCTTTACCATCTTTTGCTTCTTTTTGGGCAACTGTTTTAATGACATTATTATTTTCATCAACAATGACAATTTTTCCACCTACTTCTCCACGTAACTCTTTTTCATATGTTGCTTCAATACCACTTCTACCAATTATTGAATTACTTGTATAACCTTCATTTTTATGTTTTTTTAAGTCTTCTGAATTAACATTTTGGACATACCCAATGATATGAGATGTTATTTTATCATAAGGATAAACACGCATAGAAATCGTATTGATTTTAACACCTTTAATATTTAAAATTTCTTGTTGAATCAATTGATTCTTTACTTGTTCTGATACATTTTTAATAGGTACAAAAGAATCATCTTTGATCCAAGATGCACTCATTTTCTTTTGAATGGTTTCAACATCCGTTTCTAAATACTTAGCTATTTGTGCATAATCATTTTCACCATTAAGTTTTCCTCTTACAAGACCAAATGAATAAGCATTTCCTTGTTTAGCTAAATATTTTCCATTTCTATCTAAAATATACCCTCTATAAGGTTGTGTCGTAATCACTTTTACTTTGTTCTTATCAGAAAACTCATCAAAAATAAGTTGCTTATTAAATTTAATTTGTTCATTTTTAATTTCAATCTTATTTTTATATTTAACTTTTCCAGCTACAGTATCCATCGATATTTGATATTGAACCATATTATCTTTTTCATCTATTACTTTTACCTGTATCTTACTTGGATTTATTACATCATAGATTTCTTTATGCTTTTCAATAAAATATTTTTGTGTAGGAGTATAGACTGTCTTTTGGTCTAACATTTGATACATTTGTTTATAATCTTTCTTTTTTAAAAGTTCAAAATATTCTGTAACAACTTGTTCATTACTTTTTCCATGATTAAAAACAAAAAATACCACTGTCATAAGCAGTACACAAACTATTAACCCAATTATAATATTTCTTTTCTTGTTCATATGGTAATCCTCCCTAATTAATACAATTATATGTGATGATTAGCATTAATGATATATTTATTGCACAAGATGTTCTTTATTTGCATAAAAAGCTTTTTTTAAACAATCATTTTGTGATGTTGACTTAGAAATTATCATAAATTATAATATAAATGAAAAAAGGAATAGTCATAAACGACTAGCCTTGGATTTTCTTGAGAAAAATAACTACCTCAATGTTCGCCAAAACTTTTCGAGGTAGTTATTTTTTTGCATTATTTTCTATTATATATAGAAGTAATTTAATAACAATACTTATTATCGACATCATTAATGTTAGTGCACCTAACATAATAATGATAGCTTCATAAGCTGTCATTTCCATCACCTCCGCTTTTCATATTTCCCTAGGGATATCTATGTAAACGAAGAATACGCCCTTCGATCTAAACGACCAAGGATAACTACCTGCCGTGTATAACTATTCGGAAAAATTATATCATAGTCGCTCTTTTTTAACTACTATTTTCGATAGTTGTTTAAAATAAAAGCATACTAATAATAACACATGATAAACTTAATATATTTAAATAAATTAAATGTATTTACATATTTGAACAACTAAAAAAACCTCTATAAAGAGGTCTAAATTAATCGAGTATTGTTAAGTTTTCCTGTTTGGTTGAACTCAATCCATTCACAGATATTAACAACATGATCACCAATTCTTTCAAAATACTTTGCAATCATTAAGAAATTGATTGTTAAATCACCTTTATCATTTGATTCTTTAATCATTTGAATAATATCTTTTTTTACTTGATCAAATAATTCATCCATTTTAATATCCATCTTCTTTACTTCTAAAGCATGGTTTAAGTCATGTTGATGGAAAGCATCTAAAGCTTCTTTAACCATTTTAGTTGCAATTTTTGCCATATCTTGAATATGACCAATCATTAAGAAACTATCCATTTCTTTCATTTCTAAAATCAATTCCGCAATATCTGCACTTTGATCTCCAATTCTTTCTAAATCAGTAACTACTTTTAAAGCAGTTGAAACATCTCTTAAATCAGAAGCAACGGGTTGTTGTTTTAAAATCAATGATAAACATTTTGCTTCAATGGATCTTTCCACATCATTAATTTGTTTATCACCATGAATAATATCTTGGGCAAGTTCATAATCTTGTTCCTTAAAAGCTGTAACACAGTTTTCAATAGCTAAAACAACAAGATGACACATTCTATCTAAATCAACATGCATCTTATTAAGTTCTTGATCAAATTGACTTCTTGGCATTCTAATTTCCCCCTATCCAAATCTACCAGTAATATAATCTTCAGTTCTTTTATCTTTTGGCATACCAAAGACATCTTTTGTTGGTCCATATTCAACCATTTCTCCTACTAAGAAGAAGGCTGTATAATCAGCAATACGACTTGCTTGTTGCATATTATGAGTAACGATAGCAATCGTATATTGATCTTTTAATTGTAATAAAAGTTCTTCGATTTTAAGTGTTGAAATTGGATCTAAGGCACTTGTTGGTTCATCTAATAAGATAACTTCTGGTTGTACAGCTAAAGCACGGGCAATACATAATCTTTGTTGTTGTCCACCAGATAAACCTAAGGCACTTGAATGTAAACGATCTGAAACTTCATCATAAAGTGCTGCTGCTTTTAAACTATCTTCAACGATTTTATCAAGTTGTTTTTTATTTTTAATACCATGAATACGTGGTCCATAAGCGACATTATCATAAATTGACATAGGGAATGGATTTGGTTGTTGGAAAACCATCCCAACTTTTTTTCTAAGTAAAGTTGTATCAACACGGCTATCATAAATATCTTCACCATCTAAGATAACATCCCCTTCAATTTTAACGTTATCAACATAATCATTCATACGATTCAATGTTTTTAAAAATGTTGATTTACCACACCCTGAAGGGCCAATAAACGCTGTAATTTTATTTTCTTTAATATCTAAATTGACATCTTTTAAAGCATGTTTTTGTCCATAATACAAATTTAGATGTCTTGCTTCTATTTTATTTTCCATCTTAATTATCCCCTTTATTTACATCAAATCTGCGACTGATCCATTTAGCTAACATATTTAAACCTAAAACAATAACTACTAAAACAAGAGCAATCACAAATGAAACTTCATAATTACCTTTAGCCATTTCTAAATATAATTGAATAGTAAGAGTTCCCCCACTACTTAACAAATGTTTAAAAATATTAGTAGGTAAAATAGCAACTGAGCCTGCCGTAAATAATAAGGCAGCGGATTCAGCAACAATACGTCCCATTGCAAGAATGACTCCTGTTAAGATACCAGGAATTGCACTTGGTAAAAGAACTGTACGAATCATATACCATTTTGTTGCTCCAATTCCTAAAGCAGCTTCACGATAGCTTTTAGGAACACATTCTAAAGCTGTTTGGGTATTTCTTGAAATGATTGGTAAAATCATAATGGCAAGTGTAAGTGAACCTGTCAAAATTGAAAATCCTAAATGACAAACAGATCCAAAGAACAACATTCCAAATAATCCATAAATAATTGATGGAATACCTGCTAAAACTTCCGTTGTAAATGAAATGATACTAACGAATTTTTTATTTTTTGTATATTCATTTAAATAAATTGCTCCACCAATTCCTATTGGACAAGCAATTAAAAGTGTCACAATAACAATATAAAGTGTATTAATAATATTAGGTAATATACCTACAGTATCATTAATAATACTTGTTGTATTTACTAAATAAGAAAAATCAAAGGCTGGTATTCCTCGATAGAGAATATAACCAATAATAACTAATAAGATAAAAATTGAAAGAAATGAACTTAATTGAATAAGTGCATAGAGAATTTGATCACTAACACGTTTCTTTTTTTCTAATATTGTATTATTCATCTAAGTCACCTCTTTTTAAAACATATGTTAAGATTAAGTTAATAATCATGATAAAGATAAATAGAACAAGTCCAATTGTGAATAAAACTTGACGATGTGTACCGCTAGCATATCCCATTTCTGAAACGATGGCTGTTGTTAAGAAACGAACAGAATTAAATGGAAGTGGAAGAGATACTGCATTTCCGGCTACTAACAAAATAGCCATCGCTTCTCCAATAGCACGACCTACACCAAGTACAATAGCTGACATAATTCCAGATTTAGCACTTGGTACAACAACCTTAAAGATTGTTTGAATTTTACTTGCCCCTAAAGCAAGTGAGCTTTTACGATAATCATCAGGTACAGCTTTTAAGGCTGTTTCTGAAATATTAATAAGTGTAGGTAAAATCATAATTGCTAGTACGATAATAGCTGATAAAAGATTGGCCCCACCTGTAAATTGATGTGTTTTAGATCCATGGTAGATCATTAATTCTAATTTATACATCATTGGATTGACAATCAAAATACCTAATAATCCATAGACAACAGATGGAATCCCTGCAAGTAATTCAATTGCTGATTTTAATATTTTTCTAAGTTTTACTGGTGCAATTTCAGCAAGGTTAATTGCTGTAAATAAACCAATAGGTACTCCTATACAGATTGCTAGAAAAACCCCAACAATGGATGTTAATATAACATAAGCAATCCCATATTGAGGATTGGCTGCTGTTGGCGCCCACGTTGTAGAAAACAAAATACCTGTAATTCCTTCTTTAAAGATGGCAGGTGTCCCTGAAATAATCATATATCCTGTAATAGTAACAACTGCTAAAACAGAGATAATAGCACAGCCACGAAAGATCATCGCGGCTGTTTTTTCTACTAGGGATTTTGCTTTCTTATGGCTAATAATTGATAACTTTTTTTCCATAATACTTCCCTCTTTATTTTTTATTTATTTGGTGTTACTAAACCAACTTTTTCAATGATTTTTTGTCCAGCATCACTATTGATAAAATCAAATACTGCTTGAACTTGTTTAGATTGTTCACTAATTTTTCCATTTGTAGCCATTACAAATGGTCTTTGTAAAGTATAGCTTCCATCTTTAACAGTTTTTTCACTAGGTTCAACACCATCTAATTGAAGAGGAGAAACTGTATCATCTAATACATCTAATGAAACATAACCGATTGATCCAGAAGTTTTAGCAACTTTAGCAAGAACAGCACCAGTTTCATTTAATTCTTGAGCATATTGACATTGATCTTCAATTCCTAATAATTCTTCAAAAGCTCCACGAGTTCCTGAACCAGCTTCACGTCCAATAACAACGATTGCTTCATCTTGTCCACCTAAATCTTTCCAGTTAGTAATTTGTCCTGTATAGATTTTTGCTAATTGATCTTTAGTTAAGTTTGTTACTTTATTAGATTTGTTTGTAATTGTTGCGATACCATCGATAGCAACAATATTTTCTTCTAATCCTTTTGCTTTTTCTTCATCTGTTAAAGCACGAGAAGAATCTCCGATATCTGTTGTTTTTGAAGCAACTGCTTCTAGACCTGCACCAGATCCTGTAAATTGTGCTTCTAATTGTAAGTTTGGATATTTTTCTTTAATTCCTTCTGATAAGGCATTAACGAATTTTTCCATTGAAGTTGATCCGTTTAAACTTACCTTTCCACTAATGTCATCTGATGCACTATTTGATCCTCCGCCACATCCGGCTAAACCAAGACACATCATGAAAACTATTAAAACACTTAATACTTTCTTTTTCATTTTTTATTTACCTTCCTTTGTTTTCTCTTAAGATATTATTTATTTTTGTTTCCTTTTCTTAAGACACTCCTATCATAGTGTTTTTCAACACTTTCAAAAATCAAAAGAACGTATGGTTTATGTTAAGTTTATGTAAAACGAAAAAAGTCCATGTTTATAAACACGAACTCACTTTTTATTATTTTTTCCCATAACATTTACCCTTAGTAACTCCTTTTTCTTCAAGTTCATTTAAAAGTTCTCTTGTTCTTCTTTCTTTAATATCTAAATCTTTTATAAGTTCACTTGCTTTATACCATCCTTTAGGTTCCATAAGGGTTAGAGTTTTTTCATATTTCTTTTTTGTTTTTACTTTTCTAAATATTCTAATACTTCTAAAGTTGTACTTACTTCAATATGATTATGATAAGGAAGTAAATAGTCTACATCTTTTAGGGTCATATTATTTGTAATTGAATAAAAATTGTCCTATATCGCTAAATAACAGATTTTTTAAAATATCATTTATTTTTGTTGAATCATTCATAACCTGGCTCCTTTAATCAAATTTCTATCTAATATTATTTTATCCATACTCCCATAAAAGTACATTATTGATATCTCATACCACTATAACTATCAGTTATACAAAAAAGTGAGAACTACGTCCCACTATTTTCTTACATATTTTAAATATAAACCTAATTTCATTAAGAGATCACTTTGTTTTATTTATATAGAGCTAACCACTTACACTATCAAGCACGCTATAAACTTTTCTCCACTAGCGTTTTAAGCCACAAATCATTTCTACAGTTGCTGGATCATAGTGAGAGAAAAATGAACTTGTATCTTTATTAAGTGAGGCAATTGTTTGCATATCTTCTTCACTTAGTTCAAAATCAAAGATATTTAAGTTTTCTTGCATTCTTTCTTTTCTGACTGTTTTAGCTAAAGGAACAATTCCTCTTTGTACAAGCCATCTTAAAATAACTTGTCCGACGGATTTATTGTATTTGCTTCCAATTTCTACAAGTGTTTCATTTGTAAAAATACCATTTTTACCTTCCGCAAATGGTGCCCATGCTTCTAATTGTACACCGTATTTTGTATTGTAAATTAAAGCTGTATCTTGTTGATGGAAAGGATTCACTTCTACTTGGTTAACAGCTGGTACAACTTCTGTATCTAAAGCTAAATCCACTAAACGATCTGGATAGAAGTTAGATACACCAATAGCTTTAATTTTTCCTTCTTTATACAAATCAATTAAAGCACGATAAGCTCCATGATAATCTTTAAATGGTTGATGTAATAAAACTAAATCAAAATAATCTAATTGCATTTTCTTTAATGATTCTTCAACGGAAGCTTTTGCCTTTTCATAACCATAATTAGAAATCCATACTTTAGTAGTAATGAATAATTTTTCTCTTGGTACATTTGTTTCTTGAATTGCTTTACCAACAGCTTCTTCATTTCCATAAGATTGTGCTGTATCAATTAAACGATATCCTGCATCGATTGCATCTAAAACAACTCTTTTACATTCTTCTTCATCTTTAACCTGGAAAACACCAAAACCAACAACTGGCATTTTCACTCCATTATTTAATGTTTTGTATTCCATAATTATTCTCCTTCTTCAAAATTACATTTTGTTGTGGCAAGTCTTTGTAAAGATTCTTTAGTCACTTTATAAAATTGTGTATGTTTATTCACTTTTTCAATTTCTTTCATTTCTTCATCTGTTAGTTCAAAATCAAAGATTTGTGCGTTCGCTTCAATATGATCTAATGATTTACTTCCCGGAACAAGACCAAATCCCATTTGAAGATGCCATCTTAAAATAATTTGTACCGTTGATTTATGATATTTCTTTGCAAGCTCTACAAAGATTGCCTCTTTTAACATTTCACTATTTCCGTGACCTAAAGGATACCATGATTGAAGTTGTATATGATTTTTCTTACAAAAATCATATACATGTTCTGCTGGATAATAAGGATGACATTCTACTTGCATAATCATTGGTGGTATTTCACATTGATCCATGATTTCTTGAATTTGTGAAACTTGGAAATTAGAAAGTCCAATCGCTTTGATTTTTCCTTCTCTATAGGCTTTTTCTAGCATCTTATAAGCATAAATATAATTATTAACGGGATGATGTAAAATCATAACATCAATATAGTCTACGCCTAATCTTTTTAAAGTATCATCAATAGCTTGATCATTTTCATAAAGTGTAGGTCCTAATTTTGTTTCTAAATAATAATCTTCTCTTTTTAATCCTGATTGTTTTAAACCTTTTCCTACTTCAACTTCATTTCCATAACGGTTGGCTGTATCAATGAGTTGATAGCCATGGTTTAAGGCAAAAGCCACATTGTCTTCAATTTGTTTACCAAATTGTTGAATGGTACCAAATCCAAGTTGAGGGATTTGGTACCCATTGTTTAAAGTAATAAAATTAGTCATGAATTTTTAATCCCATTAAACGTGTTTCGTTGGCAGGATCTTCAGGATTATGAGATGGTTTGTTTGTATCTAAGGCTTGCATTGCTTTCATTTCTTCATCTGTTAATTCAAAATCAAAGATATCAATGTTTCCTTTCATTCTTTCTTCATTTGTAGATTTAGGTAAAGAAATAACTCCTTCTTGATAAATCCATCTTAAGATAATTTGACCAGCATTTTTATGATATTTTTTAGCTAATGAAACAATTGTTTCATTTTCTAATAAATCTTTATTTCCATGTCCTAATGGATACCATGCTTCTAAACGAATATTGTTTTCAGCCATTACTTTTCTTAATTCTTTTTGTTGAACAAATGGGTTAAATTCTACTTGGTTAACTGCTGGCATTACAGTCATACCGTCTTTAAATTTATTCCATAAGTTCACAGTAATATTAGAAATACCGATAGATTTAATTTTACCTGCTTGATACGCTTCTTCTAAAGCTTTCCAAGCTCCTAAATAATCACCATAAGGTTGATGTAATAAATAAAGATCAATATAATCTACTCCTAATAATTTCATAGAAGTTTCAATACCTTTTTTCGCATTTTCATAACCATAATCTTGTAACCATAATTTAGAAGTAATAAAGATTTCTGAACGATCAATACCACTATCTTTAATTGCTTTTCCTACATCACTTTCGTTGCAGTAACCAGCAGCTGTATCAATATGACGATATCCTGCTTTTAAAGCAGCTAAAGTTGCATCATAAGTAGGTCCATCATTAGGAATCATGAAGACTCCAAATCCTACTGCTGGGATTGTTTGTTTATTATTTAATTCAAATGTTTTCATTATGATCTCCTCCAATTTCTATCTTTATTTTAGTTTTAAATTCTATAAATGTACAATATAAATAGTGCATGTTAGTATAACTGGAAGTTATACTTGTTGGTTTGCTTCAATAATATCTTTTAGACTTACTTTTTCATGTCTATAACGTGCATTAGGATTGGCGTCTTTCAATTTTGTGATGATAGCCTTTGATGGACAGTTTTGTGCACATGCTAAGCAAAATTCACAGGTATTTTGTTTTCTTTTAGCCTTTTTATCTTCAATATAGAAAAGACCTCTTGGACAAACCTTTGTACAAATACCACAGCCAACACATTTATCGGTTACCGTAATTTGTTCACCATTAATGATTTCTGGATTTTTCGCAAAGATTTCTTTGGCAGAAGCATGGAAATCTCTTCCTGCCTGTGTTGCTTCAGGAATTTCTTCTTTTTTATTTTGGATATCTTGAAGTGCTTGTTGGATTTGTTGTTCAACATTTTTATTCATTGCTCTTTGTTCATTCATATCAAAAGATGGTAAGTAGTTATCTACCATTAAAATAGAATGAATATAATTTACATGTCTTCCTTTTTCTTCTAATAAGCGTGCTATACATTCAGGAGCATCTGTGACATCTTTTCCATAAGTTAAAATCAAATAGAAATAATCTGTTTCAAATGTTGCCTTTTCTAAAAACTCTAAAACAATTTTGGGTGCTTCTCCTGCATAAACAGGATAAACAATTCCTATTTTTTCATCTTTAAATTTTAAGTTTTCTTGATGTAAGATTTGAGGGATACTGATGGGCTTTTCTTCAATTTGTCTCGCCACATACAAACTATTCCCTGTACCTGTAAAATAAAATAACATATTCCTTTCTCCTTTTAATCATGTATTTTATATTTATTAAGCCATTTTGCGGTCATATAATTTTGATGATCAATAATTTCACTATAACCTAAATCAAGTTGTTCTATTTGTTTTTTATCTTCTTTATCTAACTGAAAATCAAAAATATCTATATTTTCTTTCATACGCTTTAAATGTGTGGTTTTAGGAATGGCAATAATGTGATTTTCTAGATGCCATCTTAGAATAATTTGTGAAACTGATTTTTGATGTTTTTTCGCAATATCTAATAACATTGGATGATGAAAGATATCACGTTGTCCTTCATTTAAAGGGCCCCATGCTTCTAACAGACAATCACATTGTTTTAAAACACATTTTTGATTTTTTTGTTGACAGAAGGGATGAAACTCAAGTTGATTGATCATAGGGTGTATCAAACTATTCATATAAAGATCCATGAATCTTTCTGGTGAAAAGTTACAAACACCAATTGCTTTGATTTTGCCTTGTTGATAAAGTTCTTCCATAGCTTTCCATGAGCCATAATAATCACCATAGGGTTGATGAATTAAATAAAGATCTAAATAATCAACTCCTAAGTTTTCTAATGATTGATGAAATGCCTGTAACGTATTTTCATAACCGGCATCTTGAACCCATACCTTTGTTGTCAAATAGATTTCTTCTCTTTTAAGTTTTGATTCTTTAATGGCTTCCCCTATTTCTTTTTCATTTTGATAAGAAGCGGCCGTATCAATCAAACGATAACCAGCTTCAAAGGCTTTTAAAACACATTCTTTTGTTTGTTTAGGAGGTATATGTAAAGTACCGTATCCTAACATCGGTAGTTGATAACCATTAGCCAAAGTTATATATTCCATATCTTGTTCCTCCTTACATCTTTATTGTAGATTTCAAAGAAACAAAAGTACAATATCAATAAATCATATCACTATAACTATCAGTTATACAAAAAAAGCTATCCGAAGATAACTTTTTACATACATTCTAATAAGATATCATAGACTTCTTCTTTAGTAAGAGTACGAGGATTTGTTTTGATAAGGTTTGTTGTATCTGCCACTTTCTTTAATAAATCATTTGTGATTTCAACTTTAGATTTTAATTCAGGTAAAGTTGTTGGTAAATGACATTCTTTAATAAAGTTTTGAAGTGCTTCTAAACCTTCTTCAGCTGTTTTTTGATCAAACACAACTTGGGCAAAACGTGTTAATTTTTCTCTGGCATCATTTAAAATATGATAACAATAAACAGGTTGAATAACGGCTAAACCTTGTCCATGATTACAATCCGTAAAAGCTCCTAATTGATGTTCAATTTGATGCACTTGGAAGTCTGTTTGACGACCACATTTTAAAATACCATTTTCAGCCATGGCTGAATCCCACATTAAATTACTTCTTGCTTGCTCATCATTGATATCTTTTAATAAACGTCTCATATTCACAACGGTATTTTTCATAATGGCTAAGGCCACATCATCTGATACATTGTCTTGATCTGAATTTCCTAAATAAGTTTCTAAAGCATGACTTAATGTATCAAAGGCACCTGATAATACTTGCATTGATGGAACCGTCAATGTATAAACTGGATCAAGAACTGCAAAATCAGCAGTTGAAGCAAAGATACCACCTTTCCAATTCTTTTCTTCATGAGTAATAACAGCCCCACCATTCATTTCAGCACCTGTTCCTGAAGCTGTCACGATAGCACCCATTGGAATCCCTTCTGTTGGAAATTTACCATGAACATATTCCAAATTCCAAATATCTTCATCAATAACTGCTTGACTAGAAATGACTTTACAACAATCAATAACACTTCCTCCACCAACAGCTAAAATAAAATCAATTTTTTCTTTTTTTACAAGTTCGACTCCTTCTTGCACTTTTTTATATGTTGGATTGGACATAATCCCATTAAATTCAATTACTTCTTTGTTTTCTTCTTTTAATAAAGAAACAATTTCATCATAGATTCCATTTTTCTTAATAGAACCTCCACCATAAGCTAATAAAACTTTACTTCCATATTTCTTTAATTCATTTGAAAAAGCAGTTTTTGCACTTCCTTTTCCAAAATAAACATTTACTGGATAAGAATAATTAAATGTTTGCATTTTATAAGCCCCCTTTATCTCTTATCTATTACAATGTGATTATAATTTACGGTTGTAACTATCGGTCAAGAAGAATATAATTTTTTTGAGGTGATTTTTATGTACACAATGATGCAAGTTTGTCGTAAACTCGATATGACTTATCAAACTTTAAAGTATTATTGTAATGAAGGACTTGTTCCCAACGTAAAAAGAGATAAAAATAATCGTCGTATTTTTGATGAACATGATGTAAATTGGATCAAAGATCTTTCTTGTTTAAAGAAATGTGATTTTAGTATTCAAGAAATGAAAGAATACTTAGAACTTTGTTTACAAGGACCTTCTACAATTGAAATACGCAAAGAAATGCTTTCTAAAAAAAGAAAAAGTCTTGAAGATACGATTCAACAACTTGAGGAAAGTATTGATTATATTGATTGGAAACAAAACTTTTATGATGATGTTTTAAGTGGTAAAAAACCTTATGTAAGTAATTTAATTAATTTAGATAAACAAAACGAACAAGATTAAACTTGTTCGTTTTCATTTAAATCATCTAAACATAACTTTGTAATTCCATCAAGCATATAATACCAAGATTCTTTTATGATATAAATTTTTGGGAGAAATTCTTGAGGAATAAATGATAATAAACCTTCTTTTATTTCTTCTTTATCTGGTGTCATGGGTGAAAAAAGTGCAATAGCTTCAGGACCTATGATAGAAATAACTGGTAAAAGTGATTTTATGACAAGTTCTTTTACACCCGTTTGGTGCCAAGCAAGTTTTTCACAATCATCAGATAACTGCATTCTTCTTAAAAAGAAACGTATCTCTCCTGCAATTCCTTCTTTGCCTAAAACAACTTGACCATTGACTAAAATACCTTGTCCACCAACACCAAAGCCAAATGGTTGTGAATGGAAAATAATATTTTTGTATTCACTATGTTCTAGTGAAAAACCTACAACCGCCGCATTGGCATTATTAGAAATGACAACATCAATATGATACTTCTTTTCTAATTCATTTTTAAGATCAATATCTTTTCCATCAATAGAAGAACGCAAATGATCATTTTCTTTAATAATTCCCGGTATCGCAATAGCAATCGCATCAAGATGTTTAACTTTCAATAAAACAGTATCAATCACATCATAAAGATCATTCGTATTTAATGTAGGTTTTATAATTATTTGTTGGTCCATAATATCATTATTATCGTAAATACGATAATAAATACGTGTTTGTGCTCTATTGGCAGATAAAACAATTGATAAAATACGTCTATTATAATGTTTACAACAATGACATTTTATTTCTTGTTTTTCTTTTTTCTCTTTTTGAAATTGATCAATTTCATTTTGAATAAATTTAATGGCACCTATGGCATCATAACCAGCAAAAATAGCCGTAGGTATTTGTAAAACAAGTTTATCTGGTAAGCTTTCTTTTAAACGTTTTAATAGATAGCCAATTTGTGGAGCAATCAAGATTACATCATAGTTTTCTACTTCTTCATAAATATTTGTATAAGCAACAGCTTCAAAATGATAATCTTCTCCTAACATTTCCACAACTGAATTCAAATTAGAAGCAAACATTGATGTTGTCAATCCTGATGAACATGAAAGCAATACTTTCAATGTTTTTTTATTTTTTAATTCAATCAATGTTTCAACCATTTCATCATAAAGTTGATGGGCATGATCTTCATCATTCAATTCAAAATGAAGATAAAATTTAACTTCTTGATCTTTATAAGAAACAATATTAAATTCAACAATTGTTCCTTCTGTCACATCAGTAAAATGAATTTCCGCCTTACCATAATCCGTATTTAACTCAATACAATCTTGATTATTTTCAATGATTTGATAATCCTTTGTTTCATGATTTTTTATCCATTCTTTAAATACACTCGACATATATTTTTCATCCATTTTATCCTCACACCTTTCATTTATTATCTAATAAAATTTGTACGATGGAATTCTTCTTTTTCTGGTAAACCATATTTTTCTTTACCATCATGAATACATTTCATTAAAAATGACATGTTTCTAGCAAGAACACGCATTGTTTGTAATCCTTCTTCATCTTGACTTGCTTCTCCCATTTCTCTTCCATGAATAGAATTCCAATATTGTGAAGAAGCAATTGGCATTCCTGAAATAGCAAAAAATTTATTGATTTCATCATAAGTTGAAGAAATCCCTCCACGTCTTGCGACAACAGCACTTGCTCCAACCTTCATGGTTTTATCAAACGGTGTACTATAGAACAGTCTTGTTAGAAAAGCAATTAAGGTTGCATTGGCAGAGCCATAATAAACCGGCGTTCCAACCACAAGTCCATCTGCTTCTTCAAACTTTTGAGCAATTTCATTGACACAATCATCAAAAACACAATGACCCAATTTTGTTTTACATGACATACAGGCAATACATCCTCGAATATCTTTATTTCCAATATGTACAATTTCACTTTCAATACTTTCTTGATCAAAGATTTTAACCATTTCATCAAGAGCAATCTTTGTATTTCCTCTTGGACGAGGACTTCCATTAATTATTAATACTTTCATTTTATCACTTCTCCTTTTTCCTATTCTTATTTTAATATACCGCTTACAAAATGTACATTATCATTCAATTATCTTACTATGACTCAAAGTCATAGTGTGTTATAATAACGAAAAAGGAAGTGAAACTATGATTGAATTTAACCAACTTGAACATCTTGTTGCCATTGCGAAAAATAAAACCATTTCAAAAGCCGCTGAGGAATTGTTGATTTCTCAACCTGGACTTACAAGATCCATGCAAAGATTAGAAGATGATTTAGGACTTTCTTTATTTGATCGTAAGAAAAATAAAATTGAACTTAATGAAAACGGAAAACTTGCGGTAGAATTTGCGCAAAAGTTGCTTGATGGACGAGAAGAAATGATTAAAGAACTTACAAAACTTAGTCAAAATCATATTTCTTTTGGTTCTTGTGCACCAGCTCCTTTATGGGGTGTTGAATATGCTTTATCAAATAACATAGAAGCCCAAATTGAAAGTACTCTAGTTCAAGATGAAAATATATTGATTGAAGGACTAGAAAAAGGAGATTATTCTTTAATCGTTTTACATCATCCTTTACAAGATAAAAAATATATTTCACAAGAATTTTTAAATGAATCTCTTTATTTATCTGTGCCTCCGGCACATCCTTTAGCACCTTTTAAAGAAATATCTTTTTCTGATTTAAACGGTCAAAGTGTTTTACTTCTTTCACGCATTGGTTTTTGGAATGAAGTTTGTCAACGTATGATTCCTGAATCACATCTTTTATTTCAAGACGATCCTTCTGTTTTTAATGAACTTACCAAGATGTCCGCTTTACCTAATTTTAGAAGTGATATTACAATTCAAATAGAAGAAGCAGAAGATAATCGTATTTTAATTCCAATTACCGATAATGAAGCACATGTCAGTTATTATGCGATTTATCCAAAAGACAAAAGAAATTTATTTAAATCTATCATTAAACAAATCAAAGATATTGATTGGAAAAAGACAAAAGAGCTATCGAAATGATAGCTCTACTTATATTGTATAAACATTTTTTCAATTCTTTTTTTCATTTTCTCTTGTAAAGAATAAGGTTTAATAACTTTTACATGATCTTGTAACATCATGAGCCATCCTATCAATCCATCAGAAATAAGAACATCTTCTATAGTAAGATGATAGCGATTTTCAAAGTCTTTTTTAACAGGATGATCTTGTCCAAATTGATCAATGACTTCTCTTAAAACCACTTCATCAAAACTAATTTCAAGTGTATCCTTTTGTCCTGAAACATACATATTTATATGATCAACTTCTTGTTCTAAATCAAATTGTTCCCCTTCTTCAAAAGGGCTTTTATGATTTCTTACAAGACGCATACGATCAAGACGATAAATAGAAAGTTTATCAGGTCGTTGGTTAAAATAACCTAATACATAGTATTTAGAATCTCTTTGAATTAGTTTATAAGGAGAAATAATATAGAATTCATTATTTTCTTTATGGTTTCCATGATTATGCGCAATTTCTACAAACTTATTTCTTTTGATTTCATAACTTACATATTTAAAATAAATATTTTTCTTTTCATGAATTGCTTTAATGACGGTTGTCATATTTAAAAGCAGATTATAATTTCTTGGTTGATTTTTTCTTGGTTGATTTTGAATACGTGAAAGTTGTTTACTTGAACTTAAAGTTTGTAATTTTGTGAGTAAAGCATTTACTTCATCTTCATTTAAATCATTATTGAAAAGCACACTATCCCATAGATATTGAAATTGTCCATCATTAAAAAATTCTTCATCAATACTATAGCCTTTTCGATGTTTAGTTTTAATGATTTCTTTTTGATAAATATATTTAGATAATTCATTAATATTTCTAATTGCTTGATAAATTGTTTTAATATCTACTTTAATTTGATAGTTTTCTTCAAGTAGTTTTTTTATTTCAACAGCAGGTATATAATCTAAAGATTCTTTAATAATTAAATATGTGTAATAAAGTCTATCCATAATGATCTCCTATCTAGCATACAATGTGGAATATGTCTTATCTTTATGATACAACATTTCATAACGGGATGGTGAATAATTATAAAGAGATTTTTCAAAGCGTTTAAATGATTCATCTATTGTAACAAATGGTAAATGAAAATAAGCTTGTTTATATTGTTTTTCTAATAAAAGAATAAGACTTGCTTGATAATGTGTTTGTTCATCACTCATCATTTTATAATGTGTCATACCTAAAATGACTTGATTGAGTTGATTCATTTTAAATGTAAGCAAATGCCTTACTAGACAATAAATTTCTATATTAAAATCACTATGATCTAAAATATAATAAAATAAATTATATTTATATTCGACTAATGGTTTAAAATGTTGATTGATTAATAAATTCATCATGACTAAATGATATTCCATTTCATTATAAGATAAACTACAATCAATATATCTTTTAATATTTGAAAAAAGCCATAATTGAATATCTTTTCTTTTATTTAATTTTCTTTTTAATTGAAAAACATCAATACACGTATTCATTAAATCATAAATATCTTGTTGATAAATTCCGTCACTATGAATTAATAAATACGTTTTTACTTCCATAATTGATACATCTGTCATTTGTTCATAATTTTTAACTACCATTAAAATCATCCCCTTTTCTTTATCTATATTATAGGAAAATGATGATTTTTATGATTAATTTGTATCTGTTTTAAGGCCAAAAAAAAGGAGTTAAATAACTCCCTTATTTTCTAAGAATTTTCTAATTTTCTTTGTTGCCGCTTTAAGTTCTTCTAAACTATAGGCATAAGAAACACGAATATAACCTTCTCCAGCTTCACCAAAAGCACTTCCTGGCACGCAGGCTACTAACTGATCATTTAATAATTCTTCACAGAATTGTTCTGATGTTAAACCTGTTGATTTGATGCATGGGAAAACATAGAAAGCCCCTTGTGGGGTAAATGTTTTAAGTCCCATTTCATTAAATGTTTTGACTAAGAAATTTCTTCTTGCAAGATAAGCTTGTCGCATTTTTTCAATTTCTTCGTCACAATGTCTCATTGCTTCAATGGCACCATATTGAGCACATGTTGGTGCTGACATAATGACATATTGATGAATCTTTTTCATCATTTTAATAAGATATTCATTAGCAAGAACATAACCTAAACGCCATCCTGTCATCGCATAAGCTTTTGAAAAACCACTCACTAAAATAACTTGATCTTTGATTTCATCAAAAGATGCAATTGAACAGAATTTATGTTCATAAGAAAGTTCTGCATAGATTTCATCAGTTATGATCATAATTCCTGATTCTTTAAAGATAGGCACCAATTTTTCATAGTCTTCTTTTGTCATAAATCCACCTGTTGGATTACTTGGATAGTTTAAAAGAATGGCCTTTGTTTTTTCATTGATAGCTTCTTTTAAAAGTTCAGGTGTTAATTTAAATTCATTTTCTTCAGTTAAAATAATGTTTCTTACTACTCCACCAGCAAGTGCAACACCTGGTGTATAAGCAACATAACTTGGTTGTAATAAAATGACTTCATCACCTGGATTAATAATTGTTCTAAAGGCTAAATCGATTCCTTCAGATCCCCCAACAGTGACAATACATTGTTCTGGTTTATAATTTAAATTAAATCTTCTTTTTTGATATTTACAAATTTCTTTTCTTAATTCTAATAACCCTTGATTAGCAGTATAGAATGTTTTTCCTTTTTCAATTGAATAGATTGCAGCTTCTCTAATTGTCCAAGGGGTTGCAAAATCAGGTTCACCTACCCCTAAAGAAATAACACCTTCCATTTGATTAGCTAAATCAAAAAATTTACGAATTCCACTTGGTGGAATATCCTTTACAATAGGATTTACAATTTTTTCAAAATCCATTATGGAGTTACCAATAATCTTTCTGCTGCATCTTTATTATCATCCTCAACAAGTTTACCCATGTTTTTATATTGTTTCAAAACATACATTGTGGCTGTTCTTTCAATACCTTCAATAACTGCTAAACGACTATTAACGAATTTAGCAACTTCCACCATTGTTTTTCCTTTAACAATTAATAAAAACTCATAATTTCCCGCTAATAAATACATTGTATCTACTTCTGGAAAATTATAGATTTTTTTTGCAATACGATCATATCCATAATCTCTTTCAGGTTTCGCATTAACTTGAATCACAGCTGTACACACATCGTGATTTGTTTTATCCCAATTGATCAAAGTATGATAACCATAGATTGTTTTATTTTTTTCTAAATCTTTAATTGTCTTATCAACATTTTCTTTTGTTTCGTTTAAGGCGGCCGCAAGATCAACGACTTCCATTTTCGCGTTGTTTTCAATTAATGATAAAAGTAAATTTTCATCCATATCCTCTTCCTCCTTATTATGACTCTAATTATATACTAATTTAGAGGTAAGGTAAATTGAATTTTTATTAGAAATAAGAGGAGTTGTTTCTTGTCTAGATAAGTAAAGTGTTCTATAATAAATATGAGGTGAAATTATGATTATACAAAGTAAAAAAGTCTGGATTGCGGATCAATTCACGCCAGCACAATTAGAATTAGAAGATGGAATTATTAAAGAAATATATCCTTACAATGAAAAAGAAGTTACGAAAGATTATGGAGATTTAAGAATTCTTCCTGGCTTTATTGATATTCATTGCCATGGAGCTTATGGTTTTGATACAAATGATGCTAATCCTGAAGGATTAAGAAAATGGGCAAAAGGAATCGTTGATGAAGGAGTTACTTCTTTCCTTGCGACAACTCTTACTCAAAGTGAAGAAGTTCTTACAAACGCGGTAAGTAATGTCGCAAAAGTCGTAGAAGAAGGTTATGAAGGTGCAGAAATCTTAGGTATTCATTTTGAAGGTCCTTATTTAAATAAAGCACATAAAGGAGCTCAACCTGAAGAATATTGTGTAAAACCTAATATTGAACAATTTAAAAGATATCAAAAAGCTGCTCATGGTTTAATTAAATATATTACTATGGCTGTTGAAAATGATGAAGATTACGCTCTTACAAAATATTGTAGTCAAAATAATGTGGTCGTAAGTATTGGACATTCAAATGCAACTTATGAACAAGCTGTTCAAGCATACGCTCATGGAGCAAGAAGTATGACTCATGTTTATAATGCAATGACACCATTTACGCATCGTGCAAATGGTCTTGTTGGTGGTGCTTTACGTATTAGAAATATGTATGGAGAAATTATTTGTGATGGAAATCACTCAACTCTTGCCGCTTTAAATAATTTCTTTACTTCTAAAGGACCTGATTATAGTATTATGATTACTGATTCATTAATGTGTAAAGGATTCCCTGTTGGTACTAAATTTGATTTTGGTGGGCAAGAAGTTGTCATTTATCCAGATGGTAGTGCACACTTAGTAGAAGCTGGTAACTTAGCAGGATCTACATTAAATGTGAATAAAGGATTAAAAATCTTAATTGAAGATGCATTAGTGCCTGTTAATTATGCCATCAATGCTTGTACATCAAACCCTGCTAGATGTTTACACGTTGATGATCGTAAAGGAACAATTGGTGTTGGTTATGATGCTGACTTAGTTGTTTTAGATAAAGATTATGAAGTTGTACAAACTTATTGTAAAGGTGTTGGACAAAAATAATGATTTGAGATGCTTCATGCATCTCTTTTTTCTTATATAGAAAGTTTTTTATAGTTATTTTATGGTACAATTATTTCAAAAGGAGGCGATTTTGTGTATCGTTTTTACGTATCAAGTTACGCTAAAGGAAAAGAAAAAGGTCTTTATGTATGTACTCTAGATGAAACTAAAAATGAACTTCATTTAAATAAACATATTCCTACCGAAGATTTTCCTTCTTATGTTATTAAAAAAGATGATTATCTTTATGTATCTTTAAAAGATGCACGTGTTGGTGAAGGAGGAGGTGTCGCAAGTTATCATATTGAAGAAGATGATTTAAAACAACTTTCTTTTTATAATTCCCATGGTCGTTCTTATACTCATTTATGTTTAAGTCCTGATCAAAAATATTTATTTACAGCCAATTATCACGTTGGAGCAACAGCTGCTTTCCCTTTAAAGGATCATAAAATTGGAGATAAACTTTCAGTTGTTCACCATCATGGTTCAGGAATTGATTTACTTAAAAGACAAACAAGTCCTCATGCTCATTATGTAGGAATTACTCCTGATCATAAATATCTTTACAGTGTTGACCTAGGTGCTGATAAAATTATTATGTATGAATTTATTAATGAAAAATTACAAGAAACATCATTAAGTCAATCTGTGATTCCTGGTAGTGGGCCTCGTCATATGATTTTTTCTCATGATGGTAAATATTGTTATCTTGTTAACGAAATTGCAAATAGTATTATGGTTTATCAATATGAAGATGGACACTTTACTTTGATTCAAGTTATTCATTGTGTACCTCGTCATTTCCATGGCTTTTCAAGTGCTGCTGCTATTCATATGACATCAAGTGGTAAACATATTATTGTTTCTAATAGAGGTCATGATAGTATTGTCCTTTATCGTGTGAATCAAGAAACTGGAAAAATCACTTTACTTTATATGGTGCATACTGGAAAAGGACCTCGTGATTTTAATATTATTGATGATCGTTATATTGTTGTTGCTAGTCAAGAAGATGATCGTTTGGAGCTTTATACATTTGATGAAGAAAAAGAAGAAATCAAACCTGCAGGAAATACTTTAGATATTATTCAACCTGTCTGTGTTGCTTTATAAAAGGAGAAAGATTATGGAATACGAAATTGTTGGAGATACTCTCCCTGTTGTTATTTGTCATTTAAATAAAGGTGAAAAAATGATTAGTGATAGTGGTGCTATGGCTTGGATGGATCCATGTATGAAAATGGAAACAAATGGTGGTGGTGCTGGTAAAATCATCGGTAGAATGTTTTCTGGTGAAACTTTATTTAGAAATAGTTATACGGCAAACAAAGATGGTTTGATTGCCTTTGCCTCAAGTTTCCCTGGAAAAATTGTCGCTATTGATGTAGAGCCTGGAAAAGAAGTCATCATTCAAAAATCTGCTTTTCTAGCTAGTGAAGAAAATGTAGAAACATCGGTTTGCTTTAATAAGAAATTTTCTTCTGGTATATTTGGTGGTGAAGGTTTTATTTTAACAAAGATTTCAGGACACGGAACATGTTTTATTGAAATTGATGGAAGTACCGTAGAATATAATTTACTACCAGGTCAACAAATGGTTATTGATACCGGTTATCTTGCAATGATGGATGCTACTTGTAAAATGGATATCCAATCAGTTCCTGGTTTAAAAAATAAATTTTTAGGAGGAGAGGGATTATTTAATACAGTGGTTACTGGCCCTGGTAAAATTGTGGTTCAAACAATGCCTATTTCAGCAGTCGCAAATTCACTTGCAAGATTTTTCCCTCAAGGTAAATAATGAAGAAATTGTTTTGTTTTGATATTGATGGTACTTTAAGAACAACCACAGATCATCAAGTACCAGAAAGCACTGTCAAAGCTTTAAACTTATTAAGAGAAAAAGGACATCTTTTACTAGTTTCAACAGGAAGAAGTGTGGATTCTTTAAAAAATACACATATTTATGATACTTTTTCTTTTGATGGCTATGTATGTAATAGTGGACAAGCTTTATTAGATAAAGATTTAAATTTAATTCACAAAGAAAATCTTTCTCGAGAAGTGGTTTTAAAAGCTCTAGAAGCTTCTAAAAAACATAACATTCCTTTAGCACTTAAATGTACACCAAGAATTATTAATATGGAACCAAATGAAGATGTCATTCGCTCATGTAATTATTTCAATAACCCTATTCCAACTGTAGGTACATATACAAATCAAGAAGTAGGTGCCATGATTGCCTATGGTCCTTTAGGATATGATTATCAAGAATTTAAAGCTATTGATGAATTAGATGTAATGGTTGGTGAAAGTAGTTATGCAGATATTACAATCAAAGGCATTTCTAAAGCAACAGGTATTGCTTATTTTATGAAGTTATGGAATATAGATAATTATGTCGCTTTTGGTGATTCTTTAAATGATGTTGAAATGTTTAAGCATGCATCGTTTTCTATTTGTATGGGACAAGGAAATAGTGATTTAAAGAGATTAAGTGATTTTGTGACAACTTCTATTGATGAAGATGGTATTTATTACGCATGTAAAGAATTAGGTTATATCCAATAAGATATAACCTAATTTTTCATATAAAAAAGAACAATGCTTTAGTATTACTACATTGTTCTTTTTAGTTTTATCTTAATTTTGTAATATCAATTAATGATGGTACACCTTGTTTACGTTTTTCAAGTGAATCAATAAGTGCTTTTGCTGTATCAAGTGACGTATAAATTGGAATACCTGCTTCTACGGCAAAACGTCTAATTAAGAAGCCATCTTTTAAGTTATCATTTCTTGTTGGAATATCGATTACTAAATCAACTGTATCCGTAAACATTAAGTCAAAGATTGTATTTGTTTTTTCACAGATACGATTGACAAAATGTACAGGTACATCATGTTCTTTTAAGAATTTATATGTTCCTTCTGTTGCATATAAATCATAACCAAACATATAATATTGTTTAGCGATTGGTAAGAATTCTTCTTTAGAAGAATCTTTAATTGTACAAATGATATTCTTTCTCTTAGGTAATTGAATACCTGTTCCCATGAATGCTTTATAAATAGCTTCATCTAAGTTTTTAGAAATACCTAAAACTTCACCTGTTGATTTCATTTCAGGTCCTAAAGAAATTTCTGCACCTTTGATTTTTTCAAATGAGAACACTGGCATTTTAACTGCAATTGTTTCTTTTTCCGGAACAATTCCATAAGAATATCCTTGTTCTTCAATTGTATGTCCCATAATTGCTTTTGTAGCAATGGCAACAATTGGGATATCTGTAACTTTTGAAATATAAGGAATTGTTCTTGAAGATCTTGGGTTAACTTCAATAACATAAACTTGATCTTCATAAACAATGAATTGAATATTGATTAATCCCACAACGTGTAATGCTTTAGCAAGACGTTTTGTATAATCAACGATAACATCTTTAATTTCTTGTTTGATTTTTTGTGGTGGGTAAACAGAAATACTATCTCCAGAGTGAACTCCCGCACGTTCAACGTGTTCCATAATACCTGGAATTAAGATACCATGTCCATCACAAACTGCATCAACTTCAACTTCTTTACCAGATAAGTATTTATCAATTAAGATTGGATGTTCTTGGTATTGTCTATTAATGATTTTCATGAACTTTTTAATATCACCATCATTTAAGGCAATTTCCATACCAGCACCACCTAATACATAAGATGGTCTTACTAAAACTGGATATCCTAATTTATTAGCAACTTCAATGGCTTCTTCTGTTGTAAAGACTGTTGAACCTCTTGGACGGTCAATATGACATTTTTCAAGAATTTCATCAAATCTTTCTCTATCTTCAGCTGCATCTACATCATCAGCATCTGTTCCTAAGATTTTAACACCCATATCTGTTAAAGCTTTTGTAAGTTTAATGGCTGTTTGTCCCCCAAATTGCACGATGGCTCCATCTGGTTTTTCAATATCAACAATGCTTTCTACATCTTCAGCAGTTAATGGTTCAAAATATAAACGATCTGCAATATCAAAGTCAGTTGATACTGTTTCAGGGTTGTTATTAACAATAATTGTATCGTATCCTGCTGCTTTTAAGGCCCATACACAATGTACCGAACAGTAATCGAATTCGATACCTTGTCCTATACGAATTGGTCCTGATCCTAAAACCATGATTTTTTTCTTTTCTCTTTGAGGTTCTACTTCGTTCACTCCACCTTGAATTGAATAGTAATAAGGTGTTTGTGCATCAAATTCTGCCGCACATGTATCAACAACTTTATAAGCTGAAACAATATTATTTTCTTTACGCATTTGATGAATTTCTTGTTCTGTTTTTCCAGTTAATTCAGCAATGACTCTATCTGGGAATTGTAATCTTTTTGCTTGTTTTAATAAATCAACTGTTAATTCTTCTGTTTTAATTCTTTCTTCCATTTCTACTAAATGTTTGATTTTATCAATGAACCAAACATCAATTTTAGTAATTTCATGGATTTCTTGTTCAGTAATTCCTTTTCTTAAGGATTCAGCTACTGCAAAGATACGTTGATCATCAACATCTTTTAATTTTTGTTTTAATTCATCATGTGTTAATTTTGTAAAGGCATCTAAATGTAAGTAGAAAACATTTTGTTCAAGAGAACGTAAAGCTTTCATTAAAGCTCCTTCAAAGTTATTACAGATTGACATAACTTCTCCAGTTGCTTTCATTTGTGTTCCTAATTTTCTTGAAGCATCAACGAATTTATCAAATGGCCATTTAGGAATTTTACATACAACATAGTCTAATGTTGGTTCATAAGAAGCGTATGTTTTACCTGTAACGGCATTTTTGATTTCATCTAAGGTATATCCTAAAGCAATTTTAGCCGCTAATTTAGCAATTGGATAACCTGTTGCTTTAGAAGCTAAAGCTGATGAACGAGAAACACGTGGGTTTACTTCGATAACACAATATTCAAAGCTATTTGGATTTAATGCATATTGTACGTTACATCCACCTTCAATATTTAATGCTGTAATGATATTTAAAGCTGATGAACGTAACATTTGATATTCTTTATCTGATAAAGTTTGGCTTGGTGCCACAACAATACTATCTCCTGTATGAACACCAACAGGATCTAAGTTTTCCATGTTACATACAGTAATGCAGTTTCCTGCACTATCTCTCATTACTTCATACTCGATTTCTTTCCATCCAGCAATACATCTTTCAATTAAACATTGACTTACTCTTGATAGACGTAAACCATTTGAACAAATATCATGAAGTTCTTTTTCATTATTTGCAATACCTCCACCAGTACCACCTAAAGTATAAGCAGGTCTTACAACAACTGGATAACCAATTTTTTCGGCAAATTCTAAAGCGTCATTCACATGGTTAACAACGATGGATGCAGCACATGGTTCGTTAATTCTTTCCATTAAGTTTTTAAATTCTAAACGATCTTCTGCAAGTTTGATGGTATCTGTATTTGTCCCAATTGTACGAACATTGTGTTCTTCTAAGAATCCTTCATCCGCTAAAGCCATAGCGATGTTTAATGCATTTTGTCCACCTAATGTTGGTAAAATGCTATCTGGTTTTTCTTCCATGATTAATTTTTTAACAACAGGTACAGTTAATGGTTCGATATAAACTTTATCTGCGATATCAGCATCTGTCATGATAGTTGCTGGGTTTGAGTTAATTAAAACAACTTCTACCCCTTCTTCTCTTAAAGCACGACATGCTTGTGTTCCAGCATAATCGAATTCTGCTGCTTGACCAATGATGATAGGCCCTGAACCGATAACTAATACTTTTTTTATACTTAAATCTCTTGCCATCTTATTTACCCTCCATCATTTTTTCAAATTCATCAAATAAAGCATCTGTATCTAATGGACCAGCACATGCTTCTGGATGAAATTGTACTGTTTTAATATTTTTACCAATATATTCAACACCTTCAATTGTTTGGTCATTTACATTAATAAACCAAGGTTTTGCGATATTTCGATCAATAGAATCATCACAAATTACATAGTTATGATTTTGTGTAGAAATATAAACACGACCTGTATTTAAATCTTTAACAGGATGATTTGCACCATGATGTCCATATTTTAATTTTTCTGTTTTAAAACCATGAGCTAAAGCCATCAATTGATGTCCTAAACAGATTGCAAAGATTGGTAAACCACTTTCAGATAGTTTTTTAACTTCTTTAATGATTTCAACATTTTCGCTTGGATCTCCAGGACCATTTGATAACATCACTCCATCATAGTTTCCTTCAATGATTGTACTTGCAGGAGTAGATGCTGGATAAACTGTGACTTCTATATTTCTCTTTGCAAGTGATTTAGCAATATTCTTCTTAGCACCAAAATCTAATAAAGCAACTTTTCGATCTCCATTACCTACTGTATAAGGTTTGTCACATGTTGTTCTTTCAACGACACCAGTTACTTTAAAGTTATGTATTTTTTCCATCACTTCACTTAAATCATCATATTTTGTTGTTGTAATCATTCCATTCATACAACCTTTATTTCTAATAATTTTAGTTAAATGTCTTGTATCAATTCCTTGAATACAAGGAATATCATGTTCAATTAAATAATCTTTTAAATCAACATTTTTTCTAAAGTTACTTCCAAGTCTTGCAAGTTCATTTACAACAAATCCTTCAACATAAGGTTTTGTAGATTCTTGATCTTCTAAACATACTCCATAGTTTCCAATCAATGGATATGTCATAACAACTGATTGTCCTGCATAGGAAGGATCTGTCAGTACTTCTACATATCCTGTCATAGAAGTATTAAATACAAATTCACTGACAACTTCTTTATCAGCTCCTACGCTTTCACCTTCAAATACGTTTCCATCTTCTAAGATTAAATAGGCTTTCATATATTTTCCTCCTTTTTTTGTTATAAAAAAACATATCAATTAAAAATGATATGTTAGAAACAATGAGAATATAAAAATGAGGTACTCGTATTCAATTGTAAGCAATCATATTTGACACTTTGTTGTAACATAGCCCTCATCTCCTTTTGTTCTTGAATAGTATAGTAGATTTGACAACATTTTTCAACACCAATTTATAATTTTTTATTAATATGTAATTTTATTTTATTAACATTTTTTTAGTATAAGAAAAAAGAGATTTTACTCTCTTTCTATGATTGAAAATACTTTTCTATTTCTTTTACTTCCTTTTCAGGTATTTCTAATAAGTTAATTGCTTCTTTAAATGACATTTGTAATCCTATCATTAGTTTTTTTACATGCGCTATATTCTTTTCTTTACGTTCTATTTGTTTGACTTCATTTCTTGCTTCTAAGACAATGCTTTTACCTAAATCACACATATCTTTAACCTCACTTTCTATTTTCTTTGTATTCAATCCATATTCTTCTATAATTCTTTGCTTTCCCTTATAATCTAATACATTATTTAGAAGGACCATCAATGGTGTCAATAATTCATCATGTTCTTCATACTTTTTATTTAAGTCATGTTCTTTGTTTAAGTATATCGCAAGAATTACTCCCTTGTCATAAATTTCTTTTTCTTCTACTGTCGTTCCACAAATAATCCTTTCATTTGTTTCATAGACATTCATATACCCATCTTTTCTTTTTGGTGCTTTTGGCATGATCCATAATGAATAGACCTTCTTCATCCCATCATAGTTTTTATCATCATATTCGCTTCCCCATTGCTCTGATACTATTCTTGAAACATAAGCATATCCTCTAGTAATAATAGAATATCCTGGATAAGGATTATTTTGTATTTCTACATTTAAATAAACCCGTATATTCTTTCCATCTTCTTGTGGTACATCAATATAACATAAAATATCATAATAAACCATACCTTCATCTTTGATGAAGCCCTTTTTATCTGCAAGATGAAAATGTGGATTAACTATTAGATCACCTATATGTACTCCTTTTATTAGTCTTCTAATTTCTTCAACATTTAAATGATTTGCTTCATCTACAGCTGCCTTTATGATTCTTCTTCATTTCCTATGATCATCTTACATAAATGATCATACATTGTTGTTTGTTTACTCGTTGTTATTTTATTGATTGTTTACATAAGTAGTCCTCCTACTTATTTATTCGCTCTTTTTTTATTTTTTCTTCTTTTTTGTAAAAATAAAAAAATTGTTAGGAAATCTTATGACTTCCTAACAATCATTCATATTAATCTTTAATTGCTTTATGATATTCTTGAAGTGATTTTACTTCATGTGTTCCATGAATTTCAGCTTCTAAGATACCTTCTACAGCTGCATTTGCAGCAGCAATGTTTGTCATGTATGGAATTTTCATTTTAATAGCTGTTTTTCTAATATAACTATCATCATGTGCAGATTCTTTACCATGTGGCGTATTGATTACCATATCAAGTTCACCATTTGTAAGAGCATCTGCAATATTTGGACGACCTTCTTTGATCTTTTTAATTTTGATAGCTGGAATGTTATTGCCATTGATTAATTCAAATGTTTTACCTGTAGCCACAATTTCAAATCCTGCATCATAATATTTTCTAGCAAGAGCAACAACATCTTTTTTGTCTCTATCAGAGACAGAAATTAAAACACGACCAGATGTTGGTAATTTTGTTTGAGTAGCTTCTTCAGCTTTAAAGATAGCAGCTCCATAAGAATTAGCTAAACCTAATACTTCTCCTGTTGATCTCATTTCAGGCCCTAGAATTGGATCAACTTCAGGGAACATATTGAATGGGAAAACAGCTTGTTTTACACCAATATGAGGAATCTTTCTATCTTTTAAATCTTTAACAGGTGATGGTCTACCTGTAAGTTCACGCGTAACGATATCTGTTGCAAGTTTTACCATGTTGATGTTACATACTTTAGATACTAAAGGTACTGTTCTTGAAGCACGTGGATTTGCTTCTAAAACATAAACTTTATCATCAGCAATCGCATATTGCATATTCATTAAACCACGTACATTCATTTCTCTAGCAATTTTCTTAGTATATTCTTTTATTGTTTGTACATGTCTTACTGGAATATGTTTAGATGGTAAAATACATGCTGAGTCCCCTGAGTGAATACCAGCAAGTTCAATATGTTCCATAACAGCAGGCACAAAAACATTTTCTCCATCAGAAATAGCATCTGCTTCACATTCCATCGCATCATTTAAGAAACGGTCAATTAAGATAGGACGATCAGGTGTTACCCCAACAGCAGCTGCCATATATTGTTTTAATGAATCATCATCATAAACAACTTCCATACCTCTACCACCTAATACGTAAGATGGTCTTACCATTAATGGATAACCAATTCTTTGAGCGATTTCTAAAGCGTCATCGATTGTTACAGCCATTCCTGATTCAGGCATTGGAATTTCTAATTTTTCCATCATTTCATTAAATAAGTCACGATCTTCAGCCATATCAATAGTTTCAGGTGTTGTTCCTAAAATATTAACACCATTTTCTTTTAATTGACTTGCAAGATTTAATGGTGTTTGTCCACCAAATTGAGCAATGACTCCTAATGGTTTTTCTTTTTCATGAATACTTAAAACATCTTCTAATGTTAATGGTTCAAAATAAAGTTTATCAGATGTATCATAATCTGTTGAAACTGTTTCTGGGTTACAGTTAACAATGATTGTTTCAAATCCTAATTTCTTTAAGGCAAGAGAAGCATGAACACAGCAATAGTCAAATTCAATACCTTGACCAATTCTGTTAGGTCCTCCACCTAAGATCATGATTTTTTTATTATTTGATACTTCATCTTGATCTTTTCCATTATATGTAGAGTAATAATAAGAACTATCTTTTGTACTTGATACATGAACTGGTTCCCAGACTTGATGCATACCCATAGCAAGTCTTTGATTTCTAATTTCTTTTTCTTCAACATCTAATAACTTAGAAATATATTTATCAGCAAATCCATCTTTCTTTGCTTGTTTTAAAACGTCATCTGGTAATTGATTTCCTTTATAAGAAGCAATTTTTTCTTCTTCTTCAACGAGTTCTTTCATTTGTTCAATGAAATAATGTTTAATTTTTGTAAGTTCAAATAATTCATTAACAGTAGCTCCTTTTCTTAAAGCTTCATACATAATGAATTGTCTTTCACTTGTTGGATTAATTAATAATTTTAATAATTCATCTTTAGATAAATCATTAAAGTTCTTTGCATATCCTAAACCATAACGTCCTGTTTCTAAAGAACGAATTGCTTTTTGAAAAGCTTCTTTATAAGTTTTACCAATACTCATAACTTCCCCAACAGCTTTCATTTGTGTACCAAGTTTATCTTCTGCTCCTTTGAATTTTTCAAAAGCCCAACGTGCAAACTTAATAACAACATAATCTCCATCAGGATAATATTTATCTAATGTTCCATATTTACCACATGGAATTTCATCTAATGTAAGTCCAGCCGCTAACATTGCTGAAATTAAAGCAATAGGAAAACCTGTTGCTTTAGAAGCTAAAGCAGATGAACGTGATGTTCTTGGATTGATTTCAATAACAACAATACGATCTGTTACTGGATCATGAGCGAATTGAACATTTGTACCTCCAATAACTCCAATTGATTCAACAATACGATAAGCTTGTTCTTGTAAACGATTTTGCACTTCTTTTGAAATTGTAAGCATTGGTGCACTACAGAAAGAATCTCCAGTATGTACTCCTAATGGATCAATATTTTCAATAAAACAAATTGTAATCATGTTATTTTTAGCATCTCTTACAACTTCTAATTCTAATTCTTCCCATCCTAAAATAGATTCTTCAATTAAGCATTGGTGTACTAAACTTGCTTGCAACCCTCTATTTACAACTGTTTTTAATTCATCAACATTGTAAACAAGTCCTCCACCTGCTCCACCCATTGTATAGGCAGGTCTTACAACTACTGGATATCCTAATTTATCAGCAATAGCTAAAGCTTCGTCAACCGTATTTGCAATTTCACTTCTTGCCATTTCAATACCAAGTTCATTCATAGCTTTTTTGAATTCTAAACGGTCTTCTCCACGTTCAATAGCATCTACTTTTACCCCTAATACTTGAACGTTATATTTGTCTAAAACTCCGGCATTACTTAATTCAGAACATAGATTTAAAGCTGATTGTCCACCTAAGTTAGGAAGTAAAGCATCTGGTCTTTCTTTTTCAATGATTTGTGTTAATCTTTCTACATTCAATGGTTCAATATATGTCACATCTGCAGTTTCTGGATCTGTCATAATTGTAGCTGGGTTAGAATTGACTAAAACAATTTTATACCCTAATCCTCTTAATGCTTTACAAGCTTGTGTTCCTGAATAATCAAATTCACATGCTTGACCAATAATAATTGGTCCTGAACCAATGACTAATACTGTGTTAATAT
>UMCH01036459.1_pt1 | contig 43187 bp, 44 predicted proteins | sample 1964201 | NCBI WGS metagenome assembly UMCH01 (sample SAMEA4835965, study PRJEB28245) | human gut metagenome | biome: gut microbiome; material: fecal sample | place: Denmark | collected 2008 | reverse complement strand
GCAGAGAAAAATCAAAAAGTTCGCATAATATTGCATCTGGTGGAGGCGATGCTTACAGTGGTAAAATCACTTATTTGCAACCTTTCAAAATGGGAAAAGTCCAAAATTGCGTAGTTTTTTCGTTCTTTTCACTGAATCGATTTAACTGGGTTACGATACTAAGGGGTTTAACTTAGTTACGGTCAGAAAGAAAGGAGTTCAATTCTCCTTGCCTCCACCAGACGCAATATTATACCAAATTTCTAATTTTTCTGCACAGTGGAAATATTTGTATTTTGCCGTGTATAGTTCAACGAGAAGGCACAGAGTGGTTTTTAGATTGCGGTTGATACATTGCCTTGATTTATTCACAGATATGTGTTATGATTGGTGAGCGAGGTGATGTAGTATGATTCAAATTGCGATTGTAGATGATGATGCAGGTTTTACCTCGTCATACAGAAAAATAGTAGAGAACTTTTTCATTGAAAATGATGTAAAATATGAAATCCATTATTATACGAGTGCCATAAAATTCAAGGAGATTACAAGTAATTTAAGCTTTGATCTGATTTTTCTTGACATTGATATGCCGGAAATAACAGGGTTTGATATTGCTATATATCTTGGAGAAATCCAATCAGAAGCTTCTATCATTTTTGTTTCAAGCCATAGCCATCTGGTATTTCAATCAATACATTACAGACCATTCCGATTCCTGCAAAAGGATCACTTGCTTCTACAGACCCGTGAGGCTGTAGAAGCTTTCTGCCAGTTGATGAAAGAAGATGAGAACAGCATTACGCTTCTCTTGGAAGATGGATCCCGTTCTATAGAAAAGCTTAGAAGAATACAATTTTTCTATTCACTCAGGCATAATGTCTTTTTTCATGTCAATGGTCAGAAAGAGTCTACACGTTTGCACAATCGCAGCTATTCCTTAGATCGATTGGAAAAAGAATTGTGGGAAAAAGGCTTTATTCGGATACACAAAAGCTATCTTGTAAATTATCGTTATATCTATTCTATACAAGAAGAAAGTGTTAGATTGATAGATCAGAGTGAGATCCCTATGAGCCGCAGAAAGTCATCTGGTATTAAGGAACAATATCAGTTTTTCTTGAGAAAAGGAGTATGGAAATGATCTGGACGATAGTGGAATATGTTGCAATTATAACGGAGTGCCTGATAGCGACAAGGCTGTTCCTTTTGTACTTTAAATTGAAATCGGATGATTGGAAGTATCTCAAGAGCATCATTTTATTCGCACCATTGTTCATCACTGACGTGATCGGTTCTTTTGGCGCAGCCAATGAAGTCTTTTTTATATTGACTTGTGTATTGTCAGAATTTATATTTGCAGTTATTTTTCTGCAAGGCAGCATCATGGAAAAACTGATGATATCTATCGTAAATTATGCACTTCTCTATTGCATAAATCTTCCGGTTATAGCACTTATGAGTGCATTGTCAGGCGTATCGACTGAGCAGATCGTATCACAACACAGCGTGGAAAGAATGATCTGCATCTTTATTTCAAAACTGATGTATTTTCTTGTGACGCAACTCATATTGTGGCTGCGCAGAAAAGAAAAATACCATTTCAGTACAAATGAATGGATCATCATTCTTTCCGCTTTCTTTATTACATTGCTGCTTGGTTTCTCCTTGTATATGATTACAACTGGCGGCACTAATACTGATTATATTTATATCATTGCAACCATACTGCTTTCTACGTTGGATATCATTGTGTTTGTATTTATGCGAAAGCTGAACATAGCAAGTGCAAGCAAAACAGAAAAAAAGCTCTTGCAGTTCCAGCTTCAACAGCAGAAAAAGCAAATGCAGCAGCTAAACGAGCAGTACAACAAAATATCCATTATGCATCACGATTATAAACATGAGATCTCCTGCATACGCAATCTGATCGAACAAAAAGAATATGATAATGCAATTTCTTATGCAGATACTGCCATCAGCAAAAGCAACAAAGCAATTCGAGTCTATGTGAACAGTTCAAGCTCTGTGCTCAATGCAGTTATCAATGATAAACTCAGCACTGCGCAGGCTTCCGGCATAAACACAGTTTGTCAAATCGATTCTGATATTCCCGAACACATGGAATATGATCTGAGTATTCTGCTTTCAAATTTACTGGACAATGCGATAGAAGCTTGTCAACGTGCTGAAGAAGCTGCATCTATCGATCTGACAATGTCAAAATTTATGGGATATTATCAGATACTCATAAAGAATACGATACCGGAATCTGTCCTGGCGAGCGATCATGGTCTGAAAACAAGAAAAAGGGACAAGATCAATCATGGCTGGGGGCTTAGATCGGTAAAAGATATTGCAGACAGTTATGATGGGATGATGGATGTATATGAAGAGCAGAACAATTTTGTCGTTAACGTAATGTTGAAAATAAAATAAAGCAAAATCAATCCCCCAACGGCAGGAAAACTGTACGTTGGGGGATTATGTATTGATTATTATACATAAGTGCGATATGATTATCTGGAAGGAGGGTGATGGAAATTATCACAATTCTTGCAAGTAACATATCGCTCTTTTTATATAAAAACAATATTGTTGATAGACATGATTTAGAAATATATCAGTATGGATTTGAGATGATTATTTCTACAATATTGGGATTCATAATAACGCTGATTATAGGCATAATTCTGAATATGTCATTGCTGTCTATAGCATATTATATCATATTTGTATTTTTGAGACAACTTACTGGAGGCTATCATGCGAATACATATTTGAAATGTAATACACTATTTGCTATCATAACTTTTACCACACTTGGAACAACTAAATTGTTGTGCAAAGTTGGTAAATACAACATGATATTACTTTTGATAATTGTATTATTTTCACTCTTTGTTGTATTGCGCTATGCTCCAGTGGAAAATCCCAATAAGTCTTTAGGCCAAAAACAGATAAAACAAAATCGTAAAGTTTCTCTATTTTCATTCGTCTTTTTTAACTTACTTAGCTTTATTTTGTACTTTTCCATGATAAAAGCTTCACTTCTTATTTCCCTTACACTATTGAATATAACACTGCTGATTGTAATATCAAAACTAAAGGAAGGAGATGTTTGCGATGAAAAAGAACATTCGTAAAACTATGCTGAACATAGTGGCTGCTATGGGTAGAATTGCGGCAATAAAAGCAGCAGGTTCTGTTTCATGGGCAGGTCTACATCAGCCGAAAGAGCCTAATGAACTAAAGAAACAAAAAAATCATTTTCATTTTAATAACTGTATAGTAGTAATTTGTTTTTCTTATTTTTTTAAACAGAGATGCTAGAAAAAAATTTGTCTTATATTACTTGTAAACTACAAGCATAATAACAAGTAGTAAAGAAAGGAATATGCTATGAGTATAAAAAAATTTAAACGTATATTAAGTTTGACATTATCCATTTCATGTATGGCCTCTGCTTTTGTAATCCCAAATAACGTAAGTGCCGAAACAATGAATTTTGATGTAACAGGCGTCCAAGAAGAAGCAACATCTATTTCAGAATGCAAAGCATCTGCAATAAATCAATATAATAGCCAAGATTACGCTAACTCTAATATCCCTGGTGATTACAAGGTATTGTTTGTTCAGTGTAGCAACGTGATTAAGGATGGAAAAACTTATGCAATTGCAGATAACTCAACAAAAGATATTGTATTCGATAAAGCTGTAATCAACTATGAGCTTTCTGTTGAATCATTTGCTAAGAACAATGTTAATATCATAACAGAAAAGAAATATATTACTGACACAATCTCTGTAACGAATGATTATATTGCATATAATGACATTCAGACTTATCTTGATACACTTGCACCTGCTGGATATTATGACACGGTTCTTGTAACATGTGGTATTCCTGAAGATGATGGAATGATACGTGGAGTGGCAACACATAGAGCGTTCAATTATCAAACAAACTATGGATATGCATATATTTCATTAGTAGATGAGGATAATTCAATGATTAGCCAGTCTTATAACGCTTCTTATCCTTATTTAGTGACAACAAATGTCGCAATTCACGAATGGCTACATACTCTGGAATCGTATAGAGAATGGGGTATCGAATATCCTTATACGCATGGTTATCTTGATAGTGATAAAACCGCTGAATGTAGTCTTAATAACGATTTTAACTATTACAATTGTGGTACTACTGAAATGATTGGTTATACAAGTGATGATAGTGGCACTATGATACAAAGCAATGGTTCGTCTACTGACTATACATGGAAAACATATACAACTAGCGGGATTGAACCTAATTTGACTAACTTCTACAGAGCCGTTCTCTGTGCTGAAGTGAAGGACAAAAATGCTAATAGATATGTAGGCATGTATCCTGATTTTTGGAAAATAACCCCAAGAAAAATACATATAGGTACATATACACTTCAAGAGGATACAAGTGGAAAATATCTATATAACGATAATGGGGTTATTTCAAGTACGGAATCTCTTACAAACAACAATTCATTCCAATGGATACTTAAATACAATATTCTTGGGGAAAATATTTATGTTGGTTCACGTTCTGATACCTCAAAGTATTTCGATATATCAAACAGATATGTAACAGATAAATGTCTTGGGTTAAGTAGAGTTACAGGCTATGAAGACGCACAAACATTCTCATTTACAAGAAACAATGATGGTACATATAAAATGTATTGCACTAAAGTGGGTTATGCGTCTTATTTCATGAGGTTGTATAACGGTTCATTAGGTTTTTCTACTACTGATAATTATAGCAACTGGCATTTACAAAAGGTGAATAATGACGATGGACAGTACTATATCAAAAATGTATCAGCTAATAAATATTTAACATTAAACGGAACAAAATTAGGTGTGTCTGATTTTGCAGCATCAGATCAGCAAAAGTGGAATATTTCCTATTACGACAATGGATTTTACAAAATTAACCCATCAAGTAATTCGTCTTTGAATCTTGATGTTGCTAATAATTACGATTATGATGGCGTTCCAATTAGTCTGAATAATTGGACTGGCTATCCTACTGCGCAGACATGGCAGTTTAGATTAAATGATAACGGCTTTTATAGCATAGTTCCATTGGTTAGTACAACACGAGGTCTAACTTATTCTAATAATAATTTTAATCTGACTACATTGACTAACAATTCTACTCAGAATTGGATTATTGAAAAGGTTGATGGTGGCAAAATGATTTTTGACGGTCAATATAAAATTAAAAACGCTAACAATAAATATATTGGCTATTCAGGCAATTCGCTTGCTTTAGGATCGACTGAAACAATATGGTCTATTACTGCATATGATAATAATTATTACTTCATATCACCTGTTGGAACATCATTTTACTGGGATGTAGCTAATAATTATGATATTCAGAACAATACTGTTGGACTACATTCCCGTACATCCTATAAAACAGCGCAAACATGGAAATTCATTCCACAAGTCGATGGCTCTGTAAGAATCATTCCAATGCTATCACAAACCAGAAATCTGACTTTTTCAAATTCATCTGCTGTAATATCTACAATTGGTGATAGTTGGTTTCTTGAAAAGGTAAGCTGATTTTCAGATATCTGTCTATTAAACAACATCTATAAAACTTATAGGTTTTTTATAATTTCAAAGGGCGCATATCAATCTATGTGCCCTTAATTTATACATCTAAAAGAAGGAAAGGGATTTTTATGAAGAAACGAGTATCACAGAATATCTTAAAAAGACTGAAGATCATCCAGCTTCTTGTTACTTTGATACTGCTGATTCTAGGAATTTTGGATATTTCAGGCGCATTATCTCTTGGCGTGCCAGACGGCAGTTTTACGCTTTTGGGAGCGGCTGCACTTATGATAACGACAGCACTTTTGATCATCAGAAAACATGACAGCCGCACTTTACGCTTCTTTTGCAAAACAGTTGTTGCTGCCACAATACTGGAACTCACCTTGTTCCAATTGCCATCCTATAGCATGCTTTTCGGTGATTACAGTCAGAAGATAATATTTCCGGCGGATTCTGAGGTTTCAAACGGCAATTTTACAATAGACAGTGAAAATAAGTCTGTCACGATTTCCGGGCCGGAACAAGTATACCTTGACTTCAAGGATATTCATATGACTGTGGGAAGTGTTGTGGCAGATGTGGATTTCGGCGAAAACACAAAACGTGTCAATCTTTTTCTTGATATATCTGATGTGACTCATAACGAAGAATTGAGAAATGACACTGCTTCTAATGTTATTGTAAAGGGCTCTGAAAGTTCTGAGTATATGCCGGTTCGCCTTTCTGGCGAGGTTTCAAGACTTAGGTTTAAGTTGTCCTGCTTTAACGATGGAGATACTGCCGTTATCAAGGCGATTCATCTGAATACGCCGATTCCCTTTGATATATCAGTAGTGCGATTCGGATTTCTTACATTGATTATTCCATTGTGCTATGGCATAGCCGTATCCGGTTTCCTCAGAAAGCCTTTTCACCAGACTGGTAAATTTACAACAGGAAGCATTCTCGGACTTACCATTACAGCTGTTATTCTTGCAACCTCTGTCATTATGATAAAACTTCCTGATGAGGGTTTTGCGTCTCGCTGGAACCGGAAAGCAGGCGATCAGATCACGCAGGAAATCGTTGACGCTTTTGAAAACGGTCAGGTTAACCTAATGATAGAACCGACACCTGAGCTTATGGCAATGGAAAACCCTTACGATTGGAGCGCAAGAAACGTCCAGGGGGTAAGCTGTGCATGGGATCATGTGTATTATAATGGGAAATATTATTCTTATTACGGTGTGGCTCCGGTGCTAACATTTTTTCTGCCATATCATAAGCTTACAGGAAACTATTTTGCAAGCGATATGGCTGTATGGATATTCTCCTGCATAGGACTTGTATTCTTTGGGCTGACGTATATTGCGATAGCCAAACGCTGGTTAAAATGTGTGCCCTGCGGCTGTATTATAGGCGGCTTTATGGTATTGCTGTCCGCATGCGGAATCTGGTATAGTGTAGGACGGGCAATCTTCTATGAGATCGCAGTTTCCTCAGGGTTTATGTATCTGACAGCAGGGGCGTATTTTCTCATTACCGCAAATATTCTTTCAAATGGAAAAATTTCTCTTTGGCGCACTGCTCTAAGCTCATTTCTTTTGGGCCTCGCAGTTCTGTCAAGACCAACTCTCGCTGTATATGCAATATGTGCAGCGGTGTTCCTTGCAATGTCTGTGAAAAAGTCATCAGACAGCATAAAGGGACGAATTGCATACATTCTTTCAGCTGTAATTCCCATCAGTATTCTGGGCGTATTTCAGATGTGGTATAACAATATCCGTTTCGGTTCGCCTTTTGATTTCGGTATTCAGTATTCCCTCACCATCAATGATTTTGTACATTCTCAGTTCCACTTCATATTCATGCTCATTGTCGTGTACAATTTTATTTTTGCAGTTCCAGGCTTTTCTACAGCATACCCATACATCAGTACGCCATTCGGACGCTTTAATGCAAATGGATATTACTTTGCAGATGCCGGCAACACCTCTGGTATACTATTCCTTGCACTGCCGGTATTTGGCTATCTTTTAAGCGGACATGCACTCCGCCGTCTGCCGGATAACCGAGCAAGACTGCGCTATGCATCTATGATAGGTCTTCCCTGTGTCATCATGCCACTGATTATTATCTGCTCTGTATGGGAAAGCGGTTATGCCGTCAGATACACAGCTGACTTCTCATGGGAGATCGTTATCGGTGCACTTCTTGTGCTTTTCTGGCTTTACAGAGAGAGCAAAAACGAAACGAAAAAGAATATGTTGAGAGGATTTGTAGGGGTATCTGTAATAGCTTCATTGGTGATAAATGTCGTTCAGATCATTCCATTTGCATTCCCTGAAAATGATTATCCTATGATTTGCAGAGCCATGCAGGATATCATAGGATTCTGGAATTGAGGTGTCGTTATGGATACATTATATCTGATTATTCCATGCTATAACGAAGAAGAGGTTCTGCCTGAAACTTCGAGACAGCTCAAAGCAAAGATGCTGCTCCTTATGGAAAAGAGGAAAATCAGCGCAGACAGCCGCATTGTATTTGTAAATGACGGATCTAAGGACAAGACATGGGAACTGATTGAAGCACTTCATAAAGAAGATCCCATCTTTCAGGGTGTGAAGCTGTCCCGCAACAAAGGTCATCAGAATGCCCTTCTTGCAGGGCTTATGACTGTCAAGAAATATTGCGATATGACCATATCACTGGATGCAGATTTACAAGACGACATCAATGCAATAGATGAAATGATCGAGAAGTATTATGAGGGGTGTGATATTGTCTATGGTGTGAGAAGTACAAGAGATACGGACACTGTCTTTAAGAGAAAAACTGCTGAAGGGTACTACAAGGTAATGCGGTTCTTGGGCGCTGATATTGTGTACAATCATGCAGATTACCGCCTTATGAGCAGACGTGCACTTGATGGACTGGAAAGTTTTGAGGAAGTCAATCTGTTCCTGCGAGGAATTGTGCCTATGATCGGCTATAAGAGCGACAAGGTATATTATGCCCGAAAGGAACGTTTTGCAGGCGAGTCAAAGTATCCACTAAAGAAGATGCTTGCATTTGCATGGGAAGGGTTGACATCTCTGTCCGTAAAACCGATCCGTATGATTATGACGATCGGAAGTCTGATTTTTCTTGTCAGCATAATCATGCTTATATATTCTGTTGTCAGATATGCAACTGGTGCAACAACTGTGGGGTGGACTTCTACGGTAGTATCAATATGGGCTATCGGCGGACTTCAACTTCTGGCTATTGGCATTATCGGTGAATATATCGGCAAGATTTATCTGGAGACAAAACGCAGACCTAAGTTTATTGTAGAGAAGTATCTTTGTGGGGAAGCTAGAGAAAAGCATGATAAGTGTGATAAAGACTCATTCAAAAACAAGCAGGAATGCACAACAGAAATGGATTGAACATATTAAATAGAACCAACCGTCAGTAAAAACTAATACAATAAAAAAATCTCAGTACTTAATTGTGCTGAGATTTTTTACAATATATTGACTAATCAGACGATCCGGAGCTTTCTCATTGTGACTTGTTCTTTCTGTTACTTAGCAGAAGTACGTATTGGTTGAACCCTTCTTCTTTCCTCTGGTCAGATGCGGCAGCATTCCCTGATTGTACAGCTTGCTGACGGATCTGCCCACTCTGCACTTATCTCCACGAGATAGCTGCTGATATAGTCCGGGACGGTTCATTTCAATGATGTCCCGGACACGCAGCTGCTTTCCATGGGTGCTTCTGCATCGGATGACACAAGCGATTGCCATCTGTGCTAACTTCTTGTTGGTGTAGTTATAAGTAAGTACGAAAATCTGCTTCATAAAAATAGCCCCTTTCAAAATTCCACGTTGATTTCTTCGCCGTCTTCTGCAATCTTCTGGAAAAGTGCTGCCTTCGCCTGTTCCTGCCGCAGTTTCTCATGAGAGATGATCTTGACTCTTTGCCCAATGATGCCTTTCGGGAAGGAAAGTTCTTTCTCCTGCAGAAGCGGCTGCAGCTCTTCTTCGTTGATCGTCACGGTTCCCCTGTTGGTGTAACAGCCATTCTGGTCAATTCCCAGAATCGTCAGCGTGTATTGTCCAAAGTCGTTTCGTTCCTCTACTGCGGTCACCAGTGCTTCGGTACACGCAATGGGATCTTCAAATTGATATGTCATGATGCCCGTTCCTTTCTGTTATCATTGAGGTATGCTTTTGTTTCCTCATCTATAGTAACACCGTGCTGAAAGTTCACGGTGATGGTTTCTTTGCCGATCTGAATGTCCCGGAGCACAGCCTCTTTCAGTGCAGCTGCCTCCGGCGATCTTTCAGTACACATGTAGTTTGTAAACTTTTGAACGATCTCCCGGTATGTTGCATCATCCACCGCAGAGATCGGATTGTCCAAAGCGTCCAGCTGCTGTTTCAGCTGCCGGAGTTCTTGTTCGTTTTTCTCAACGGAACGCAGGATGGTTTCGGTAGCACGTCCCTGTTCCAGGTATGCCATCAGGTTGGCGTTTGCCTTTTCCAGTCCGTTGATCCGATTTTGTATGGTGTTGGTCTCTCCGCTCTGCATCAGTTTTCGGAGAGAAAGCTTCTGGTTGACTGCCTCGATGATCTTTGGCTGGTTGGCAGGCTGAAAGAGACAGTTCTTCACTGCGTGAAACACAAACGGTGCCAGCTGGTCTGCCCGCACGCTGGGGATGCCGCAGTCACAGCTTCTTCGGTACTGCAGGTACTTGTGCTCGTTGCTGTGGTTGACGTTGCCGGAGAACGGCTTGCCGCACTTCGGACAGCGTGTGAAGCCGTTGAGGGCGTAGTAGTTCTTGCCGGTTCGGCTGGCTGTCCGCCGGCGGTTCTGTGCCAGCTTCTCCTGGACTTTGTCGAAGAGTGCCGGCTCGATGATCGCCGGCATCCCGTCCGGGATCTCTATGGGATCCGGCTTGATCTTGTGGGAGTTTCGGTGTCCGTCGCTGTCCTTGGCAGCTGTGCGGTCGTAGGTGTAAGTGCCCTTGTATTTCTGGTTCGTCAGGATGGTGTGGATGGCGGTGTCTGAAAAGTCGTTGCCGCCGGTGGTCTTGTATCCCTTTTCTTTCAGATGTTTTTTGATGTAGCTGTAGCCCATGCCGCTGCTGTAAAGGATATAGATGTCACGAACGATCGGTGCTGTCAGAGGATCGATCTCATAGAGTCCAGCCTCATTGACTGTATAGCCGATAGGTGGAACGCCGCCCAGATGACGGCACTGTCTGGCACTTTCCAGCAGTGCCGCTCTGGTATTTTTAGAAATGTTGTCTGATGTTTCCTCTGCCGCTGCCGCCTTTACGATCGTGGCAAACTTGCTGTAGTCCTCAGATGCTGTATCAATGCTGTCATTCACAGCGATCAGCCGGATCCCATGTGATTCCATCCATTTCAGGTCTTCGATCTGATTCCCGGTGTTTCTGTGGAGCCGGTCCAGTGCTCTTACCACAACGATCTTTGCCTGTACTTTTCCGGACAGGATATCATTCTTCATTTGCTGGTAGCCTTCCCGATTGGTGTTTCTGCCAGTCTTGGCGTAATCGTGATAGATCTGTTCAATGGTCATCTGATGTGCTTCTGTGTAATTCTCCGCACACGTCATCTGTGCCGCCGGACTATTGCCGTTGTCCTGGGCATGTGAACTATAGCGAATATAGACGAGTGCAAGCTGCGTCTTTTTTGATGTATTCATTGCAAAATCCCTTTCCCTTCTGTTTTTTCTTGCCACTCCAACCGCACTCCGGCGGCGGTCGTACGACCCAGTATCTCATGATGCACGCTCCTCCATCAGAATCGCAACGAGAACATCAGCCGCCAGATCGATCATGCGATCGTCGGCAGCTTCTTCATCAGAAGCTTTTTGTTTTTCTGTATCACAGCCGTCATAGTAAAAAAAGCTTTCCCTCAATCGGTTTCGGCTGATCTGTAATCTGGTAATCTCTTCCATAGGCAGCTTCTCTTTCCTCCATTATCTGCATCGGTCCCAGGCTTTGCCTTTTGTAGGTGTAAACGGCATCATTCACCGGACCAAAGGCTTCATCGATCTTCGGATAGCAAAACCGGTAGCCATAGCTGACAACGCCATCGATACTAATCTTTGCCTTAATGCGGTTTTTCTCCGGTGTGACCAAGTATCCTTCATCCAGAAGAACACGAACTGCGGTTTTTTTATCGGTGGCTCCGATCTGTTCCAGAATCTGTTCAAAGGTGGACTCCAAGATCTCCACCTTTATCGGCTTCTTTTCCCGATCCAGTGTCCATTTGATACCCTCCAGCATTTTGTAGCTGCAGGAGATATAATTGAAGATACGGCATACCAGGTTTTTGCCCGGATGTGCCTCTTCAGTGATCTCATCATGCAGGAGCACGCACATCTGCTTTAGGATCTCCGTATTGGTCTGAATGCCTAGTGTATTTAACATCGCAGATGTTGTTACGATCATGGCGTAGTTCATAGCGAGTCGTTCTGACAGGCTGCATGTTTCCGGAAACAGTTCCAGCAGTTCTTCACGCACGTCTTGAAACTGCTGTAAGATCTCCGCACTGTCTGATGCAAGAAGATGCTCTGCCAGCAGAGAACCCACATATCCGTAGTTTTTGCCTGTAAATGCCTAGATCTGTTCCGAATGAGTACTGTCTTTGGTATATGTCAGTCCATCCAGTGTGATCACTCGAGCAACGATTCCCAGGTTGTCTCGTTCGACATTCACAAGGTAAGTCTCCGAGCTGAACAACGCAGTACACGCCCAGTTGTTCCGGCATTTTAACTGGGCATTGCTGTCAAGCCGAAGTTTTTCCTGCCCTTGTGTAAAAGCATAGATGAAGTTAGAGATACTGATCGCATTGTGAATCGTGCTCTCGTCATAGGCGATCGGCACACCGTGATGTTTTCCCAGCATGCTGTGCAAAGCGTTTGCCGTTCCGTAGAATGCTGTAAAGACGTTTTCGTCGTCCGGTGAGCTGTACAGAGATGCTGCAAGCTTTAAGGCGGTCGTTTTTCCGGTAGAGGAAGTTCCCACCAGTGACACGCCAAAACAATCCGCAGGCAGCTTTTCTGTGATCCTCAGATAGGCAAGCAGTGTGGATGCCGCTGCTGCACAAAGCACGAACTGCAAAGCCGGTGACGAAACGATCAGCCGATTCAACTCTGCAAGATAGTCCTCCGGAGACAATTCCAGATGTGCCTGTAATTCCGGCGGAGTATGGTTTGCACCATACCATTGCAGGGTATTGCTGTCCTTCCATCCCAGAACCTGTCTGGCATCCTCTACCGGTAACGCTGCCACAGCAGCCTGCAGGTACATGCTCATCGCTTCATAAGCTCCGAAAGTACGATCCACCGCAACGCCGATGCGGAACAGTGTCGCACAGATCTTGTCCGGCAGAAGTGCTTCAAACGGGATCCGATGAATTACGCCCTCATATTGTATGTCCAGAAAGTGACGGTGTTTTTCATCCGCCGCAACACAGAGAAGCTCAAAGTGGTCTGCTAGCCATTTTACCTGTGTATGGCTGGCAAGGTCTGCGAATCCTGCTTCGGTGTGCAGCACGGTGAAGCTGGTTGCATTTACACCTTTTCCGACCACAAACTCCAGTGCGTACTTCCGCAGACGCATCCATTCATGAAGGTCGATAGATGCACCTCCGAACCGCTCCAACTCGAACCCGACGGGAATCGGGGTAAACTCGATCATGATGTTATTCCTCCTGAAAAAAAGGAGAGCGGGACCAATTCAATGCTGAACGCCGCTCTCCCGAGAACTGAAAGTTGTTGATTTATTTCACTAGACTCACAGATTTTATATTACAAAAAGTGATGTGCTCTCCACCTCCACGCCTTTTTACTTTTTCGTTTTTTACAGAAAATTCAAAAGTATGTCCAATCAGCACGTCCGAATCATTCGTATCGAGTGCTTTGAAGACCGATCTCCAGCGATGACCGCCGAGCTCCTTTGCAGAGATAAATTTCACAAAGACGGTACTCTCAGGATCCCCACAGATAGCAAACTTCATGCAGAGATTTTCAGGAGCAAACTCGAATGCGTCCCTCAGTATCGCAGTATAGCTGCCATCCTTAATATTTTCCACTTCATTTGCAAATGTTATTTTCATAATTATCCTCCGTTTCGTTTAAGAAAACTTGACCTCTGCGTAAATTGAGCCGTCTTCCAGTTGGTTCGTCGTGAATGTCCCAGTCTTCCTAGATTTACCAGCTGGAATTTCAGTCCCACTCATCTGGATGAGCCTCTCTGTCAGGGCACTGTCGTAAATGTAACCCCCGGAACGAAGCGTGATTCCGTTTTTTGCATTTTTGTCTACTGGAATCAGAATCAGTGCCTCACTGGTGAAATACAGTTCCACAGCTTCCGGATTTTGGAGTGCATCCTTCAGGGACTTACTCATCCGCCATCTTTTGCTTCCAATGGCATTTGTGATAATTAGGCATCCGGCATTTTCTCGGTCAGAAGTATATACCTCGGCTCCAATAGATTTTAGATATGAATTTAGTGTAGACATGTTCTACCATCCCTTCTTCTTGCTAGGCAAGATATAAATAAAAATCATATCGAAAAGCGTCTTTCCACTTTCGATATTGTTATTATAGCATACGCACGGAAAATGTCAATACCATGCGAAATAACATATAATAATGATATATATTCATATATATAACGTATTTTCGTTGCTTTTAGTTTTCTATTTATCAAAGAGCGGATTCTCGACTTAGGAACCCTATGGCTTCCAGCTGCTTCAAAAGTCAGTTGTGCGTTTTTTATTTTTTCAATTCATTATCTGCTTTTTTCTTGTCGGAAATGCGTTATTTTTTGTTTTGTATTTCTGGATAACAGCATTCTTCCCAGGGATGTCTATGGACAAAATGATCTCGTAAAGTACACTTGATTTTTTAGAAAGAATCTGCTATAATGAGTATCGGAAAATGCTGTATCATTACTTTACTATTTTCAGAGCGCGCTTTTGAGGGATTGATCTCAATGGGCATATATTTTGTAAAAGATCACAGCAAAAATGTTCATTTGTGCAACTTGATATACTTTTGGTTGCATTAGCATTATTCTATTGTGCAAAACATAGAATTCTTGAGATGGGGGGGAAAAAATGTCGAATTATCAGTATCCATGGGAGGAAATCTTTCAGGACTGTGCGGATTTGATCACTGTACAGATCAGAGACAGCAAAAATGTTCCGGAAACCTTTCCGCAGTTGTATCAGCTTTTTGAGAAATGGTATACAGAGCGTGAAAAGAAAGTACCGGAACAGCGTCACTTCATTCGCAAAATGCGGGAAGAGCTGGGCGTTGAGAGCGGAAAGAAGAAGATCCAGCCGTACTTGTACGCCTTTGTCGGAAAGTATGACAAGATGTCACTGGAGCTTCTGGCAGAGGGGACAACACTTTCCAGGGTATCCAACGCATCCTGGCTGTTTGTTCGGCTGCGAAGCAAGATCAGCAGCACGACCGACAAGAAAAACGCACACTTTTACTATCTCTCCCGCAAGTTAAAGGAAAAGTTTCCGCAGGACATCCTCTTTCTCTCCTTTGACGTGGACACCCTTGTGATATTATGTAAAAATGAGGAATCGAAAAATCGGGTGCAGTCCCATTTCCATTCCATCGAAGAGGAGCAGTCTGTATGAGCGGCAAAAAAAGAGGACCAAAACCCAGGTATGAGGAAGAAGACGTTCTGGAAGCGATGGCTGTGTATTTCTATGAACATATGGTTGTCCGGAAGGAAGACCTTTCTGTCTTTACAATGGATGCCATTTATGATGACATTCAGCACGATGCTTCCCAGTCGATCCTGTATCGCAATGTAGCATTTCCCAAGTACAGCCGGATGCGGAAAATGCTGATCGACCATCTTTCAGCGTATGGATTGTATCAGGAGAAAGAACGGCTGACTGCTGCTGTGGCAAGCCGGATCATAGAAACTTATGAGATCGATGCAGAGAAAGAGGACATGGACGTGCTTCTCTCCAACCACTATACGCTGACCACGTATGGCGGTCCGGTCATCACCTGCATTGCAAAGCTTCCTGCGGTGGAAGCACTGGACACGCTGGCGAGGATCGAAAGCAAGGAAAAACAGAAGTCTCTGACCTGGAGCAGAATCAACATGCTCCGCAAACTGTGCCAAAAGATCAAAAAAAGAAATGCCGATGTGATCTTAGCAGTGATCCCGCAGTACAACAAAGCGATTTACCTGAATCAAAACGGCAGGATCGATAAGCACATCAACAACATCAATCCGTTATGTGATACGCTTCTTTTCTTTGTCAAAGACACACCGGAGGGCAGAGCGTTTGTAAAGGAACAGAAATTTCTCGTTTTCCCATTTCTCTCACCAGAGGAAGAACTGCAGTAAAAAAATGCGGGTAATCCTTTTATCCCGGTGCAGCATCGCACGCCTCAGCGGATTCGCTTTTCGCTTGTGCTGCGGTTCGTCGGGCAGTAAAAAAAATCCAAGTCATGCGTATGGCTTGGATTTTTTTGTTGGATCGCTCGTATTGGTTCGCTCGTATTAGTCGCTTGTATTGGTTTGCTTGTATCGGTTCATTAGTACTCTTCCGCCAACAACATGGTGCAGTGCTCCCCATCATCGATGATGTACACTTTTGCTGTGATCGGCTTTTTCGCCTCCACAATGTACGTCATCTCAAACTGTGGCTGCTCCGAGGTATGGTGCACGATCTGCAAACCGTTCTCCTCGCTGAGCCGAAACACCTGCAGGTAGTCTTTCGGTTCGGGCATGTTGTCCACTGCATCCCAAAGAAACATTTGCAAGTACAGTGGTATCTCCGCATCTACGCCTCGTGTCAGGTATCTGCCTTTTGATTTCTCAAACATCTTTTCTGCTCCTTTACTTTGGAATCAAACATCTCGTACAGTTCCCCACGCCGCATGGGAATGGTTTCTGTCAACTCCACTACGCCAAACCCCATATCCAGCACAATGTCAAAATCATAGGGTCGCACATGAATCGCTTTCACGAACTGCTGAATGAACGTGCGGAACCCTTCGGTATTTCGCTTTAACTCTTTCCACTGGGTATGCAGGTATGCCACATCTTCATAGGCGATAGGCTCCAGCAGCTTTAGTTTGTGCAGTCTGGTTTCCAGTTTCGCTTTCTCGTTTTCCAACTGCTCTGCTCGCTGGAGCAAGTCATCTGTAAAGATGCCTTTTTCGATCGCCCTGGTGATGTTGGCAAGGCTGTCCTGCATCTCAGCGTATTGTGCAGAAATCGCTTCATGGTTGGCATCAAAATCATGATTAAATTTCTGCACCTGCTGATTCACCTTAGAAACGGCTTTTCTCAAATTTTTCGGCTTCAATCTCTCGCCGATCAGCACAGCAATGTAGGTATCCAGATAGTCCTTATTCAGCTCCTTGTTGTTGCACATTGCACGATGCGTATTGCATCTGTAGGTAGCAAGCCGTGTCTTACTCCTGCCGCTGAATCGAAGATTCCCGATCATCCGCTTGCCGCAGACATCACAGACCAGTTTTCCAGTCAGCAGGTAAAACTCCTTGCTGTGATAGCGTCCGGCATTCCGTTTATTCTTTGCCTTGATCCGCTGCACCTGTGCAAACAGCTTTTTCCCGATGATTGCAGGACAGCCGCCTTCAATGCGGATATAGCTGTCTTTTTGGGCGTGGTTATTTCGCCTGCCGTCTGTTCTTGCCGCTGCCTTATTGAACACAAAAACGCCGGTATATTTCTCATTGCTGAGTATTTCGTACAAACTGTTTTTCCCGAACATTTTGCCTCGTTTTGTCTTGTAACCATGGGCGTTCAGATGGTCGATGATCGCTGTATAGCCATAACCCTCTGCAAACATTTGAAAGATGATTTTTACCGCTTGTGCTTCCTGTTCATTGATAATCAAATGTCGATTTTCATCCAGATCGTATCCCAGCGGTGGACAGCCGCCGGTGTGTTTGCACTGCAAAGCGGTTTCATTCATCCCTTTCATGACTTCTCGAGCCAGATTTTTGCTGTAGTATTCCGACATGCCCTCCAGGACTGCTTCCATCATAATGCTCTCCGGGGAATCGTCCATGCGTTCCAGCACACTGCAAAGCTTGACATGGTTCTTCTTTAGCTTCTTTTTGTAGATAGCACTGTCGTAACGATCTCTTGAAAAACGATCCAGCTTATGCACCAGCACGATGTCAAACAATCCCTTGCCGCTGTCAGCGATCATCTGCTGAAACTGCGGTCGGTTATCTGTTGTCGCTGATCTCGCCTCATCGGTATAGGTGGAAACCCCCTGCCAGTGATTTTGCTTGCAGAACTGATTCATGGCTCGTATCTGTGCATCAATGGATTCACTTCGTTGATTGTCACTGGAAAACCGGGCGTATTGTGCAACCTTTGGTATACTCAGCATCTTACCACCTCAACAGGCAGATAGATGTCTTCACCGTAGCTTTCATCAATGATTCTGACACCATGCAGATAGCTTTCTTCTCCGATTTCCAACACTTCCACAAACTCTAGTTCGTTCATCGGAACACAAGTAAATTCCTCTTTTTCAAGGATTACAAAACAGCCAATGTCATCCATGTTTTCTACTTGGTATTCCTGCATCATTGCTTCTGCTTTTTTCTGAATGTGCATTTGCAAAGAACCATTTTCGATGCGGTTCATTTCCTGCAAATTGGTTACTTTTATCATTCAATCACCTCCATTTCATAGGGTTCTAACACCCATTCTCTTCTGACTGCCGGCGTGAGCGGATGGCAGGCATTTCTTCCGATCTGGTACATCTTGCCGGCATGCTGCTTTATCAATTCCAGCAGGTATTTCTGCCGTTCTCTGACACGCAAAGTATTCTTTCCAATTGTACCCCAGGCAATGATAATGGCATCACTCATTGCAGCGTACTGTTCAATCACGTCATCTGCTTCATTGTCAATTAGTTCATCATCGCCATTGAAACGAAGATTGAGCTTTTCCATGATTCTGCTGTACAGGTTCACGATATTAACGCTGCCGAAGCCAAGCTTGCTGACGTTATTCAGAACCAGCATCGTGGTCATATCAAAGTTGACGGTATCTGCTGTGTTTGGATTGATCATGATGACCATTGCGGTTGGTTTCTCGCTGTCCCATTCCTTCCGCAGAAGCAAACGATGCTCTTTGTCGTCTGAAAAGATGGCTTTGCTCTTGATGATTGTGGTTTCTTCCAACATCAAATTTCTCCCTCCAATTTTGTTTCAAAAAAAGAGGCTCAGCGTCATACCAAGCCTCCCACGAACAGAATTTTTACTTACTCTTCTTGACAAGTGCCAGCAGCTCTACGCCGCAGGCAACCCCTGCCAGAAACATTTCAATTGCAATCGGCATTGATGTACTTCACCTCCTCCCGCTCCTGCATTTCGATGGCGATCCCGATGCCGCCGATCACCAGTGTCAGTACCAGTCCTGCGATAAATTCCTTCATGTCAAATTCCTCCAATTTTCGTTTTGATTTATGCTTCACACTGTAACAGTGTTTTTGCCTCACTAAGTGCCTCTTCCATTGCCGCTGTATCCATGAGCAGTTCTTCGATCTCGTCCGGATTATAGCCGACTTCCAGCAACAATTGTACCTCTTCTTCCGAAACGCCAAACGTGCCGCAGTACTCCAACAGCAGTTCTTCCCGCTCATCTTCCATCCACCATTTTGCATAGTCCCAATTGTACGGGTTGAACATGGTGTGGATGTAGTCACGCATTGTAAAGGCATTTCTGCTAAGGTTTCCGGCAGAATTGATCTCCAAAATTTCACCCTCTGAAACATCGACCTCGCAGCACTTGCCATTCAGCTTTACCCTTTTCAAAGCATTGTCCAAAATGCTTTTTGTGCTGGCGTAAACGTACAATCCCAGTGCAGGAAAATGATATAAAGTCAACGGATTATTGCCTTTCACCAGAAACAGTGTATTGTCATTTCTCAAAATTGTAAAGACGAAACTGCCCTCCACAAGCTCCGCCATGCGTTTGATGTTTTCCGTGTCCAGCTGCTGCCCCTGTTCCAGAAGCTGGACAGTGACGTAGGTGTCGGTTTCGATCGGTGTCGGTGGGAGATGCTGTTCCCGGCGAAGTTCCCTGTCGTTGTACAGTACGCCGTTGTGGGCGAGGGCAAACGACTCTGTGCCGCAGTGTCCCTCGAAAGGGTGGTTGTTGCAGTTTCGCTTTTCGCTGCCCTGGGTCGTGAACCGGGTGTGCCCGATGACCGCTCTTGTGTCCCTGGGAAAGAAGAGCTTGACCTTGTGTGCCGGCTTGGGCTTTTTGTAGGTGACGATGCTCCCGTCCCGGACGTAGGCGATGCCTGTTGCGTCTGTGCCACGGACTTCCGCCGCTACCGAGAGGTAGTGTATCAGCTTTTTCAAAACGGCATTGCTGATCTTACCTTTGTAATCTAAAAATCCAAACACTGCACACATCTTACATCTCCTCACTTTCCATCACGTACTCATTGACGTATAGTCTTCTCTCTTTCAGATACTGGACCAGTTCCGGTTCCCGAATGGAGCTTACAAATTCTGACCAGCTCATGGTATCGATGCCCTCCTCAGACAAAGAAATCGCCGCATCACAGATGTGGTTAACCATCTGCAATGTGGCGATGAAGGTGTTGTATTTGAGGGTGCCCCGGAACAATCGAAACTCAATGGTGTGGTAGTTGTTCAGATTGACCGCAACGTATCTGCCGTTGCAGCCGCTCTTGGCTTTCTCCAGGATTTGTTTGCCGGTCTTTTCAAAACCGAATCGTGCACTCCAGCGACTCATATTGTAGCTGCTTCTGCGACTGAATGTGAACAACTCGTTCCAATGCTTTTCCACAAAGAACAGGATCCGGCTGATGACATCTTCCTGTTCTGTCTGGTTATCTCCGAAAGCGTTTCGATTGACATGAACATGCAGACCGCAAGTTGATGTTTGATGAGAACGGTAGCCCATGGAAACTGCTTCCTGAAGGAGTTCTTTCCAGTTCATGGATTCCATGTGATAATCCAGTGTCATGGGATGGGAAACGATCTCAAAGCCGTCTTCCAGAGAACCATCCGACTTGATGTAGATATTTTCCTCATGCACATTGGCGATGCTTTTGATTCTGGCGGCGTTATCGTTGTCCTTGCCGCCTTCATCCACTTCCAGTTCTACGCCGAAGTATCGTTTTCCCTGACCATAGAAAATGGGTGTGGGTTTGTAGCCGTATTCCTCGATCTCATCCTCAAACTCGTCGAAGCATCTTTCGCAGTAGGGCAGGTCGCTGTGCCAGCAGACGATGCTTTCCGGAACGATCTGCCCGCAGGATTCGCAGCGGTAGTAGTGGGCATCGAAGCAGTCCTGGCAGAGGCAGATGTCTTCATCGGAGACGCTGTTCTGTTCCCAGATCGTCTCGCCGCAGTGATCGCAGGTGACACAGTGTTCCTCAACACAGTCATCGCAGAGCAGCTCATCGTCTACCGGTGTGCCCTCTTCCTCCGCAAGCACTCTTCCGCAGTAGTCGCAAATTCTTACTTCTTCCATTTCAAGTTCCTCCAAAAAACAAAAATTCCGGTAAGGCTGAAAGATTTACCTTACCGGAATTATAATATATATTTGAGGTTGGGGGTTGATACGGAGGAAGACTTCTTTGCTTTCTCCGGAGAAATTGGAGTTGATTTTTGATAATCTCATGACTATATATATTATATTATATATATTAGATAATATTTATATAAATTTAAATATATATGGATGAGATTTTATTTTTGATTTCTCTCGTTAGAGAGTGGCACTGTGACGAATCTTGGATGAGGAACAGGGACATTGCTCGATGCAATCGGACTGCACGTCAGTGCTGATGCGTGCGCAGATCAAGCTTTCTCCACCAACTCCTGATACCGTTTCATCAACTCCGCCACGCACTCGCTCTCTGTGATTTTCCGGTCAAAGCCGTAGGCAGCCATCACAGCAAAATCGTTTGCCTGATGTGCCTTGCGGAGTTCCGGCGGCATGGTGGTTTCATCGTAGAGATCGGCAAGGGAACAGTCGGGGTAAAGTGCTCTTGCGTCCAGGATTGCCTGAGCAGTTTTCTCGATTTTTGCTTTTTGTTCGGGTGTTGGATTGCACCAGGGGAAGTTGTTGTAAACATCATTTACTGTGTAACTATAGTCGCTTTTCAATCTGCAACATATAGTACGCATCCAAGACATGTGGATATTTGAAGTGAGTACACCAAAATAATATAGATTTGTATTAGGCATAATTCTTACTTTATCACTGCATATTACACTATCATCCATATAGCCTATAGCCTATTGGTATATATCGTCTGCGTTCTGAAGAAACTTGAGGAATGACAAGAAAATTTCCTTTAGGCATATTTTCAATATGAAATCTTGTTGGTTTTTCTGCTAATTTTCTTGTCCCTGCACTTTTACTATTTAATCTGAAATCTTTTACAGCTTCAATACGTTCTAAACATTTAGGCATAGAACGCAATTCTTTAGGGGAGCACTCTCCTAACCATAAGCAATATCTTGGATTCTGATTTATAAATTCTCTTGCACCATAAAATGGATGGAAATAAGAAGCTGATTTTGGTTCATTTGCAATAAAGTCCTCCATTTCTTCTTTTGTAAAAAGATAGTTTCCATTATCTACAGGCTTATTGCCAACACTGATTTCAGGTACACTACAAATCGGTTTGTTTCTACTTTCAATAAAGATATTGTCTGCATCAATCAAGTAGCCATTTATATTGCTTACAACTTTAACCGTGCCATTGTCAAAAATCTGTTTGTTCTTATTTGTATTTGCAATACTGAATCCAACAATTACACAATGTACATGAGCTTTTAAGCTTGCTTCACTGTCCCATTTAAATGTACGATAAGCAAAATCAATGTGTACACCGTTCTCAAACAAATTCTTCCAAAGGATTGCAACTTGTTCTCCCTGAGTAATGGAATTCGTAGAAACAAGAGCCGTTCTAATTTCTGTTCCTGTCATCATATCCGCTGCTTTTTTATACCAGCAGGAAACATAATCCAGATTTCCATTGTTTTTAACGCCATCAAATGTTGATAAAACATCGTCTTTTTGTGCAGTGCTCATCAATCTTGCACCCACAAACGGCGGATTTCCCATGATATAATTCAGCTTTTCTTTCGGCACAACGCTTTCCCAGTCAATCCGCAGAGCATTGCCCTCCACGATATTTGCATAGGATTTCAGCGGCAGGAAATTCAGATTGATCTGCATCAGTTTTTCCGTTTCCTGCATCATCTGGCTTTCTGCGATCCACAGAGCTGTTTTTGCAACCGTCACTGCAAAATCATTGATCTCGATGCCGTAAAACTGTCCGATGGAAACCTGAATCGGATTATATTCGCCCTCACCGCCCAGCATCATTTGACCACGGTGCTCCTCGTATAGTGCATCATTTTCCAAACGACGGAGAGAAATGTAGGTTTCTGTCAGGAAGTTTCCGCTGCCTGCCGCAGGATCCAAAAACGTAAGCTGGGACAGCTTTTTTCGATATTCCTGCAATCTCTGTGCTCTGGTTTTCGCCACTTTCAAAGCCTTGATTTCTTCCAGTTCTGCCTTTAATTCATCGAGGAAAAGCGGATCGATAACCTTGTGGATGTTTTCAAGACTGGTGTAGTGCATTCCGCCGCTGCGGCGTGTTTCCGGATTCAAAGTCGATTCAAACACTGCACCAAAAATGGTTGGTGAGATCTCCGACCAGTCGAATCCAGCACTTGCCTTATTGACCAGCAAATCCACGATTTCTTCCGTAAAACGAGGAATCTCAATGTTCTCGTCTGCAAACAGTCCGCCGTTGACGTAGGGGAATGCAGCAAGATCGTCTTCCATGTAAGGGTCACGATTCTCCGGCTTTGTGTCCAGTACTCGAAAAAGCTTTATGATTTCCTCTCTTACCTGTTTTGGCTGAAACTGCTTGAGATAATCTCCGAACATTTCATGCTGTCCAAAAATCCCTGCATCTTCTGCGTACAGACAGAACACCAGCCGAACGCAAAGCATATTCAAGCTTTTCAGCGTTTCCTCAGACTCCGGATTCTTGTACTGTTTCAGAATCGCATCGTACAGCTTTCCCACCAAATCGCCGGCTTTGAGAGAAATCTCCATCTCTTTTTTCAGATTCTCGTTGCCTGTGTCCACAAGAAACTGCAAGCGATAGTATTCTTTCGGCAAATCCTTCAAGAGGATCTGTTCCGGTTCGCCATTCGGCTTGTTCATGTCATAGATCAGGAACTCCGAGAAGTTGCAGGTGATAACCCAACGAGGGTGCTTGTCCACAGGCAGTTCAACGATGTATCGTTTTGCCTGCTGAAACGGATTCAAAAACGTACCATCCGACTGCTTGATTGCTTTGCGTAAATCTTTGCCAAGGCTCTTCTGCTCGATCATCACCTTTGTACTCTCGATATAGCCATCAATGAAACCAGTGCTTTTATCAATATGTACCTGATCTTCAAAGCTGATGAAGTGTGTGGCGTTTTCGACTCCGTAGACATTTTGCAGCAAGTCAATCCAAAACTTCTGCGACTGTCCCTTTTCGTAACCTTTATCTTTCCAGTATTCCGCAAATTCCTTTGCAGCTTTCTTCTGCTGTTTTTCTGTAATATTCATAGTTGTGCCTTTCTTCCGCATAAACTATATTTATTTTAGCATATTTCACTAATATTTTCAAGTCCTTTTTAGAAATGTAAATCGCAAAACAGCAGATGCCTAACACTGATTCTGTAGACATCTGCTGTTGCTTTTGCTCATGAAGTCTTTTGATTGTCGCCAGTCTTCAGTGCTGATATGTTTACAAAGGTCGTTTAGATACTATTTGTTAAAAAGTCTAGAAAAAATCTGATCGAATATTTTTTCAAATAAGATGGTTGATACAAAAGCTACAATTGAGCTCGTAAAAGAGACTAGCTTTGCGATAATATTTTGACGTGAATAAAATTTGCACATTATAATATAAACTAAGAAACCAATCGCTAATGCCATTACAATTGCAATTGCAATTATTAGTTTCTTTTGATTCTGTTTTCTTTTAATTTCTTGGTATTCAGATTCTTGTGCAAATTTTTCTTTTATCTTTACAATATCCTTTTTCCAATCTTCATCTAGCCATTTCATAATTCCATTTCCGGGTCTTATTCCTAAATCAGCTAATTTTTCTACATGACCACCAGAGTTTGAATTGACTGTTTCATGTCGTAATTTCGTTCGGAGTTTATATAATGCCAAGGATATAAATGTATCACCGACATTTAAAGAAATTGGATTATCTGTTGGATTTTGAAGTAATACCATTAAATGTCCACAGTACAGAGGTCCTATCATTGTTGAAGAAAAAACAATTCCTTTTGCAACAACTCCTACTTTTGCATGAAATGTTCCTCCAAATTTACTATTTAAAGCAATCACCTCCTCTGTATATACAACTGTTGTTGTATGTGGCACTAAGGTAATAATATTTTTATTACAAGCGAGTGAAGCATGATTGTATTGTCTCGTTCCATTTTTGGAGGGGTTTAATGTCCAAGCTTTATCGCTAAGCTTAAGATTTATTGAGTTTTCTTTTATATTATCTCTTGTAAAAGGCACGATGTATATACCCTTGCCTATATATTTTTCTATATCAATTTTACTTAGCAAATAATCTCCCCCTATTTATATAGTAATTTCATTCAAATCATTGCTTACTATTTTCAGTAAACAAAGTTATACTTTTTTGTAAGCCATTTCTATTTTAACACATTTCACTAATATTTTCAAGTCTTTTTAGAAATATAAATCGTAAAACAGCAGATGCCTACCAATGATCTCATAGACGTCTGCTGTCACTTTTGCTTATGAAGTCTTTTGATTGTCGCCGCATTTAAGCTGATTATTCTTGTACCGACTTTTTCGGAAAGCAAATCATATTGCACAAATTCTTTCTCTATATTTTGTACAACACGCCCGTTTTCTCAGAAAAACACACTCATTTTTCCCATTTTCCCATTTTTCTCGCAAGAGAGGGGTACCCCAAAAATGCTACGCACTTTAACCAGGTCACGGTCAAATCCGCTTTGAACTCCCGAAAAATCAGGCAAAATTTGTAAAAGAAAAACCACGTAACCACGCTATATAACGTGATTACGTGGTTTTCGTAACCTTTCCGATTACGTGTTTTTATGTGGTGGAGGCGACGAGAATTGAACTCGTGTCCGAAAACAAATCCGCACAACTTTCTACGAGCGTAGTTTATCTACATTGATTCCCTTTCAAAACCGCCGGTAAACAGGCTGCTAAGAAAGGTAGTTCAAATCCGATCCTGCGGTGTGAACAGGCCGCCGGAACGTTCACCACTGCAATGATGCCGCAGCGTAGACCGTGGTACTCCTACGGGCGACAGTAGCTGACTTAGGCAGCTACCTGCAGGCTCTTGTTAAAGCTTACAGAAAAGTTCTTTTTAGCGTTTAATTTTAAACGTGCCGCTGTTTAAAGAGATGCGACAATCTCTGCTCGCTTATCATGCTTCATCGTCCCCGTCGAAACCGTTACGCCCCCATAAAGCAGGTGAACCTGTTTTCCGAATGCTGCACACAGCAGCGGGGAAGTGAGACTGATTACTGATTCTGCTCCTTGACGGCACGGCGAATCTGGCGCTGGGCATCCTGCTTTGCCGATGTCTGCCGCTTATCATAGAGCTTTTTGCCCTTGCAAAGACCCACCTGCACCTTCACTCTGGAATCCTTGAAATACAGAGAGAGGGGGACAAGTGTCAGTCCGTCCTGCTTGACCTTGCCGAACAGCCGCAGAATCTCCTGATGATGCATCAGAAGCTTCCGGACACGCATAGGATCTGTGCGGAAAAGCCCGTCTTTCTCGTAAGGGGAGATGTGCATTCCCTTGACATACAGCTCGCCGTCTGTAATGTCGCACCACGCATCCTTTAAATTGACGTGCCCGAGGCGAATGGATTTCACTTCGTTGCCCTGCAGGGCAATGCCGGCTTCATACCGTTCCAGAATGAAGTACTCATGTCTTGCCTGTCGATTGTCGCAAATCTGTTTGGTTCCCTTGGTCTGCATGATCCTGCACTCCTTCCACGAGATATGATATTTTATTATATCACGATTTTATGGAGATGTCAAGCGCTTTTTTTGTAAAAACAGCACGGTCATCCCGATACCAGTACTCCGGCTCGCCGGAAAATTGCAGCATGGCACATTCCGAGATGGTCTGCTTCAGGCGTTCGATCTCATTTTCTGTGCTGCAATCCGAGATCACTTTCAGGAGATTCACGGAACACCCGTCTGCCCAGCCGCTGTACTGCAAAAAAACATACGCTGGTTTGCCATTCGTGAGAAGCACATACTCCCGAATCTGGGGATTTCGAATCTGCGGCACGACCATGCTTCCGTATTCTTCTGCCAGTGCGCTGCGGAACTTTTGATCTTGCTCCTGCTCCTCCAGGCGAACCTCAATCCAATAAATCTGTTTCAGCCGATCGCCACGCACAGTAAAGCGATCCAGACGCAAGGGGAACCCCTCATAACTGGCGAGCCCCAGCGACTGGAAATGGTGCAGTGTGCCGTCATCGAGATAGAGAAATTGCATCGCACAGGGCAGGGAACGGGAATGCGCATATTCCGCATCATTGGTATAGGAAAAATCCGCTCGTTTTATCGGAACCCCTCCATTCAAAAATATTCTAACCGGTTACACCATCGCTCGGAATTTTTCAAACTTCCTCGTGATGATAGACCTTCGCCAAAAATTCCTCCAAATTGTTTGCAACCACAGTGATGGAATTGCCCATTTCGTTGTCTACCAAGACAATGCGAGGTTCGCCGTTTTCATCCACCATGCGGAAATCCATAAAATACATGTCGTGTCCTGCGGATTGTGTTTCGCCAAATGGAATACCGATGTTCGGATATTCCCATTCGGAGATCCAGTTGTCATACATATCTGCAATGCTGCCCTTTTTGGAGGAGATGCCATAAATCACAGAAAGCCAGCTTTCGTCAAACTCGTCGTAGTTGATCATACCGCCATTTTGGATTTTCAGCAGTTCCAGATACGAGCGGGGGAATTTCCAGCCGATGGATTGTTCTGTTTGTTTCAATTCCTCCTCGGTAAAAGGCGGAAATGTGTGTGCTTCATCTTCGATCAAAAGTTCTTTGACATTGATCTTATCCAAAAAATGCATATTGTACACCTCCATAACTTTATCTTCGCTCCCACATCATTTCGTAATCCTTTTCGCCGGTATCCGCATCAAGCCCTTCGCCTTGGATTTGAAACCCTTCTCTTTGATAAAATCGGATTGCCCGTGTATTTTTCTGATATACATTTAAGGACAGTCTGGCTTTTCTGTCTTTGAGATAATTCAGCAGCAGGCTGCCGATGCCCTGCGACTGCATGCCGTCTGCGACAAAAATCCCCTCGATAAATTCACCGGCTGCCCCGACAAATCCCTGTATTTCTCCGTGATTTTCATATACGTAAACTTCCGCCTGCGGCAGCATCTCTTTTACAAAATCAAGATGATCTTTCCAGTATTGCGCAGAGATAAAATCATGTGCTTTTAAATTGGTGTCGAACCAGATATCAGCGACTCTGGGAATATCTGATTTTTGCAGTTCTCTTATTTGCATCATAATTTTCCAACTTCCGATATTCCAAACGGTTTCCCGATTGCTTTCGGATTTTCTCCTGTTAGCCTGCCTTAAAATTATAAATCGGCCGGATTTCCCGAAGCACCTCTGCGGTTGGTGTGATCTGCTGCAAAATCTCCTCCTTGCTCTTATAGGCCATGGGGCATTCGTCCAGCGTTTTGTTGGTCACCGTAGTGGAGAAGATGCCCGCCATCTCCTTTTTGTATGCGCCCACGGAAAACGTCTGCTTTGCCTCGCATCGGCTCATCAGTCTGCCGGAGCCATGGGGTGCGGAGAAGTTCCATTCCGCATTGCCCTTTCCCACGCAGATTAGTGCCCCGTCCCGCATATTAATGGGGATCAGCAGCATTTCTCCCGCCTGTGCCGACACCGCACCCTTTCGGAGAATCCGGTTTGGGATGTCGATATAGTTGTGAATCGTGGTGAACCGGCTCTCCTCCTTGATGTGACAGCCGCTCAGAATCGTGTCAATGATTGCCCGGCGGTTCCAGTCCGCAAATTCCTGCATGATCTGCATATCGTGGAGGTACTGTTCCATCAGTTCGCCCTCGCAGTACGCCAGTTCATAGGGGATCGCATCGTTCTCTTTTTGCTGGGCATATGCCTTTTCCTGATAGTATTTTGCCACCTGTAAGCCAGCGTTCCGGCTGCCGGAGTGCACCACCAGATACAGCGTGCCGTCCTCCGCCTTGTCCACCTCGATGAAGTGATTGCCGCCGCCCAGTGTTCCCAGACTCAGTTCGCCACGTGACTGAAAGACAGCATCCTTGCAGTACAGCTCTTCCAATCGGATGTTGGCGACGTATTTGTGCGGTGTTTTGCGGATTTGAAAACCGCCTGGAATCGTTCTGTGAATGAAGCTGTCCAGCTCCGGCAGATTCAGCCGTTTGTCTTTCAACTCCACGGTTTCCATGCCGCAGCCAATGTCCACACCCACCAGATTGGGCACGATCTTGTCTGTAATGGTCATGGTCGTGCCGATGGTACAGCCTGCGCCGGCGTGCACATCGGGCATGATACGGATTCTGCTGCCCTTGGTGAATGGCTGCTCCACCAGTTTTTGAATCTGTCCCGCCGCAGCGGATTCGATGGTGTCGGTGTAAACGACCGCCGTGTTATATGTTCCCGAAATTTCGATCATCCATGTTCCTCCTTCCGGAATCAGGCGCAGAGCGTTTCCTTATGCTTTTGCTTTCTGGAGTACTTTTTCTTATCCGGAACGACCTGCGTTGCCGGATTTACCGTACCCCAGTCGCCACGCCGCATGCGGTTCAGTTCCTTTTGTTTTTTCTTGCTGAGTTTTTCAAATGGTATGAATTTTTCCATATGGTTTCCTTTCTCCGAAATCCGGCGGGGGACACGGTATGCCGTGTCCATCGGTCTGTGAGCCTGCCTGTATTATACCATAATCACCCCACAAATTTCAAGAGCAGTTCAAATTTTTCCGCAAAAAACGTGAGTTTTCCCCCCCCTTGAAAAATCCGGCGGATTATGGTATACTGAAAGTACTTGGAAAATTGGAGTTGGACCAATTAATATAAATAGACAAGGAGTTTTTATGGAAGAAATTAAAGAAATACTTGGGAGTTCTTATGATACATACTTCAAAATGACCAATGGACAAATCTTTGTAGCTAGTTCGGAATTTCGTGCAAAATCAGGAGAAATAGATGGCTTTATCGTTTATAAAGAAGGAATTAAAGATTATAACACCGGAATAGCCTTAACGCAGCAGGAAATATCAGAGCTAGTTGAACAATATGAAAAGTATAAACTAACACATACTGATGTTGTTGATTGGGCTTGGTTAGATTAATACTTTCTACGTGCAAATAACCCGATAAATTCCGTTTTAATATCAGTGATTACTATAATTTTCTATCGTAAAATCAAACTTACCTCCTGCGGATGGAGAAAAGCCGCAGGCGATAAGCATATATAAAAGCCTGACTGCTTAGAGCAGTACGCATGAAAATTACTTTTTATGTTCGTTTTTTAATAAGTGAAGTTGCATTTATATTTTACTTGTGGTAGAATAAATAAGAAAGCTGCTGTCATACTATGATGATTAAATTTGAATTTGATTTTAGGGAGGAATTAAGATGAACATTGCTATACTTGGAATAGGTCATATTGCTGAAAAAATGGCTGCTGCTATAAGTGGTCTTGATGATAATTATAAACCATACGCAGCGGCTTCAAGAAGTATTGAAAATGCAACAAGGTTTGCTAAAAAATGGAGATTTGAAAAATCATATGGTTCATATAAAGATTTGCTTGATGATGAAAATATAGATTTGGTTTATATAGCCACGCCTCATTCATTTCATTATGAACAGGCATTGATGTGTTTAAATGCTGGTAAAAATATACTTGTTGAAAAAGCTTTTACAGCAAATTATTTTCAGGCAAAGGAAATTCTTGATATTTCAAAATCAAAAAAATTGCTTGCAGCCGAAGCAATATGGACACGATATATGCCGAGCAGATATATTTTAAATGAACTTATTGAAAGTAGAATAATTGGCGATGCAATTTCTGTTACTGCAAGCCTATGCTATCCAATTGAGAATATAAAACGTCTACGAGATCCATCACTTGCAGGAGGAACTTTGCTTGACTTAGGGATATATCCTCTGAATTTTTCATCAATGATTTTTGGAAACAAAATCAAATCACTTAACGGCAACTGCATTAAACTCGAAACAGGAGTTGATGCTCAGGAATCTGTATCCATAGAATATGAAAATGGCAGTTTTGCAAGTCTTTTCAGTTCAATTAGAACTCCAGGTGACAGAAATGGTGTGATTTATGGAACAAAGGGATATATCACTGTACAGAATATAAATAATCCTGAAATAATACGTGTTTATAATTCTGACCATGAAATGGTAAAAGAAATTTTTTCTCCGTCACAGATAAACGGATATGAATATGAGCTTATGGCTTGCCATGATGCAATTATGAATGGTGAATCTGAATGTAAGGATATGCCGCATTCTGAAACCCTTGAAATTATGAGACAGATGGATTATCTTCGTGATTTGTGGGGCATAAAATATCCTTTTGAATGATACGTATTTCTTAGCAGCATATGATACGTATTTCTTAGCAGCATGACGTTTAAATTCCAGTTTACAAAGAGCCTTTCAGAAACACCGCACAAACACCTTGGGAAATGATGGAATGAAAATGACGATATGGAATCCGTGGCATGGATGCCGCAAGTACAGCGAGGGCTGCGAGCACTGCTACATGTACTATCTCGATGCCCAGCGGGAGCGGGACGGCAGCGAGATCTACCGCACCAAGACAAACTTCAATCTCCCGCTGAAAAAGACACGGCAAGGCACCTACAAGATTCCGGCGGGGACGATGCTGCACGTGTGCATGACCTCGGATTTCTTTCTGGAGGAGGCGAATGCGTGGCGGGCGGAGGTCTGGGAGATGATACGTCAGCGTCCGGACATCTTGTTCTGGATTCAGACCAAGCGGGCGGAACGCATTGCAGCGCACCTGCCGGAGGACTGGGGCGCAGGCTGGGACAACGTCACCCTGTGCGTTACCACCGAGAACCAGACACGGGCGGACGAACGGCTGCCGATCCTGCTGGACATTCCGGCAAGGCACAAGGCGTTTATGATCGCCCCGATCCTGTCGGAGGTGCACGTGGAAAAGTTCCTTGCCACGGGGCAGTTCTCCCAAGTCCTGTGCGACGGCGAGAACTACGATGGACAGCGTCCCTGCGATTTTGCGTGGGTGCAGTCCCTCCACGACCAGTGCCGGGATGCCGGCGTGCGGTTCGATTTTATCGGGACGGGAAACGTGTTCCGCAAGGACGGAAAGGTGTACCATATCCCGAAAGCCTATCAGCGGGTGCAGGCGCAGCGCTCCGGACTGTCGTATCCGCCGGGGGATACCAGCGTTCCCATGCAAAAGCGCTGCCGTACCTGTCAGAGAAGATTCCGCTGCAATGGCTGTCACTGGTGCGGAAAATGCGGAAACGAAGAAGGAGGCAACTCATGAACACGTTCCAAATTCAGCTGGCGGGAAAAATCATCGAACTCTCTGCGCAGTATCCATATCTTTTGACGTATTGCAGCGAATACCTTGTGACGGGAACGCCGGATCTCTCCATTGCCGTTCAGCCGGCGGACATCGCCTTTGAACGGGAAAAATCCAGACGGGAGGATTTGCGGGAGGGAATTCCGGTGCGGGAGTTCTCCGATGACTGTCTGGAGGCGACTGCGGCATACCGGAAAATTGCTGATGCGCTGCTGGCATACGACATCCTCGTGTTCCACGGCTCTGCCGTTGCTGTGGACGGCGTTGGCTATCTGTTTACGGCGAAGTCCGGCACGGGAAAATCCACCCACACAGCGCTCTGGCAGACATACTTCGGCGAACGTGCTGTCATGATCAATGATGATAAGCCGCTGCTCGCAGTCACGGCGCAGGGTGTTACTGTATCCGGAACGCCGTGGAACGGAAAGCATTTTCGTGGCACCAATATGTCTGCACCGCTGCGTGCCATCTGTATTCTGGAACGTGCTGAGGAAAACCGCATCGAGCCCATCTCGGCAAAGGCGGCGTATTCCATGCTGGTACAGCAGGTGAACCGTCCGTCTGACCCGCAGAAGCTCCAGAAGACGCTCCGACTCATTGACCGGCTTTCGGGACAGGTGCAGCTGTTCCGGCTGGGCTGTAATATGGACATCTCCGCCGTTGAAACGGCGTATCGTGGGATGTGCCCAGAGGCGTGACGGACAGACGGTTAGGATGCCGTATGCAACGCCGTGACGAATCCTGTTGATAGAGAACGATTTTTGTTTTTTATGGCATTTCGTTTGACAATGTATGAAAACTGTGTTATACTAAAATTGCAGCGAAGTCCAAAGCTGTAAAAATATTTGTTCTACGCAGCGCACCCACCGAGGCTTCTGGCTCCGGTGGGTGCGTTGTGTCTGTTTTTGGGGAAAACTCATTGCAGCGGTTCTACGATTACTTGCAGCGTCATGGGCTGGTCGGCGGGGATGCAGTATTCCTCGTGCACCGGCGCACCCCAGGAGTCGTCGCCGCCAACGCCCATTTGCTTGGCAGCAATGCGCACCCATGTGTACCGGACACGGGGCAGCTCATCCAGATGCAGGGCGTTTTCCAGCTCGTAGGCGCTGTGGGGTATGACAATGCGCTCTATTTCAGCCGCCTGTTCCGCAAGCACATCGGGATGTCCCCCAGAGAATACCGCAGGGCGCACGTCGCACTGGACGAAAAACACCCCTGCTGACAGGTGCCGGCAGAGGTGTCCAAATATTTTCTATCGTTATCGGTTCCAGCCAATGGCAATGGCGAGGATGGGAAGCAGTACCAGCAAAGTGTTGCGGTACATCTTCTTGCGCAGCCGTTTCCACTCGGTGAAGGTCATTGCCCTGACTCTCGGCGTGCGGAGGAGCACCAGCATAAGGTCGGAGGCGATGTAGATGAAGTAGGCGTTGATGGTGAAGAGGTAAAATGCCCCCAGCAGCATCCGGAGATTTCCGTTGGCGATGGCATAGCCGCAGGTGCACAGGGGCGGCATCAGCGCCGTGGCGATGGCAACGCCGGGGATGATGTTGTTGGACTTGTCCTTTCGAGTCTGTCCGACAATGCCGGCAATCCCGCCGGCGAGGGCAATCAGCACATCAAAGAAACTCGGGTTGGTGCGGGCGAGGAGCTGCTCCGTGGGTTCCTTGACAGGGGACAGCAGAAAGTAGACGGTGGCGGTCGCCACACTCATGAAAATCTGCACCGCAAAGCCCACGGCGTGCCGCTTCACCAGATAGGCATCGTTGGAGGCGGTGCCGTAGGAGATCGCCAGAATGCTCCCCATCAGCGGGGAGATCAGCATGGCGCCGATGATGACTGCCACGGAGTTGGTGTTGAGTCCCACTGAGGCGATCAGAATCGCACAGATCATAACCACCATATTGGTGCCGGTGATCTTTCCGCCGCTCAGGATGCGATCCCGAATTTCCTCGTTGGAGGCGGCATCCTCGGTGATGGAAAACATTTTTTTCAGGACGGCAGACAGCGTTTCACGCTCCCGCTCCAGTTCTTCTCGATGCTTCACGAGATCACTCCTTTTGACTGCGTCGAAAAAGCGCTTGACTTTCTCGGTGCAGTATGGTATAATAAGCTTGTTGTCATCTTGCCGCCGTGGCGGAATAGGCAGACGCAGCGGACTTAAAATCCGCCGATCATTGCGATCGTACCGGTTCAAGTCCGGTCGGCGGCACCAGTTGCACAGAGAGGGTACAAACATTGGTTTGTGCCCTCTTTTTTGCGTTTACCACAGGGAAAGGGCGGATTCCTGTAAGATCAGGATGGTAGAACCGCCGTTCAGCCCGAAGCTTTTCCGGAGAATGCGGGGGTGCTTCAGCTCCCGCCGGACGAATTTCTGGAGCGCCTGTCCGCTGTTACAGCCGTGGATGATCTCGATCTGCACCGTGTCCTTGGGACAGGTTTTCAGCAGCTGCTGTATCCGCTTGCGTGCCTCGGAAACCGTCATGCCGTGCAGGTCGATGGTGATGCAGCGGTCATGCTTCATGGTATCCGTCCTCCTCCTGCATCCGGAGAAAGTCCTCCGCCAGCTGCTCCGCCTGTGCGTAGGACTCCAGATGGTAGCAGCGGTTGCGGAATTGTGCTGCCCCACGCATGCCGGTCATGTACCACGCCGCATGCTTTCGTGCCTCCCGAATGGCGACCTCCGGCGGCTTCTGGGGGTTGCATTCCAGAATGAGCCGGACATGGCGCAGCATGGTGTCCATGCGCTCCTGCAATGTGGGAAGCGTCGCTGGTGCGCCGTCCATGGCTGCGGCGATCTCCCGGAACAGAAAGGGATTGCCATAGCTGCCACGTCCCACCATGATCATATCGCAGCCGGTCTGCTCGTACATGGCGCAGCAGTCCGCCGCCGTGCGGATGTCACCGTTGCCGATGACAGGAATGGAAACATGTTGCTTGACCTCCCGAATGGCGTCCCAGTCGGCATTGCCGCTGTAGAGCTGCGCCTTGGTGCGTCCGTGAACAGCGATGGCAGCAGCGCCGGCATCCTCCATTGCCTGTGCAAAGGGAACGGCATTGCGGCAGGTGTCGTCCCAGCCCAGCCGGAATTTCACCGTGACCGGAACGCTGCTCTCCCGGCAGACGGCACGGACAATCTCCTGTGCCAGCGATGGATTGCGCATGAGGGCGCTTCCGGAGCCGGTGGCGATGACCTTGTGCACCGGACAGCCCATGTTGATGTCGATCCAGTCCGGCTGGTACTGCTGCACCATGGCGGCAGCACGTGCCATGAACTCCGGTTCGCTGCCGAACAGCTGGATTCCCATAGGGCGCTCCTCCGGCGTGATGGCGCACAGCTCCGCCGAGCCTTTGTCGCCGTAGCAAAGTCCCTTGGCGGATACCATCTCGCTGACGGCGGCAGCAGCGCCGAAGCTGCGGCAGAGCAGCCGGTACGCACGGTCTGCCACCCCTGCCATGGGCGCAAGCATGGCGGTTCTCGGCATGGAAACGCTGCCGAACGAAAAGATTTGATGCATGCGGATACCTCCCCCTGATGTTATCCACTTATTATAGCACATTCCTGTGGAATCGTCAAGAAATGTGTGGAAAAAAGAGACACCCGCCTGAACTGCGCCGAAATCGCCCGAAATGGAAACTTTCTCCGGACATTGTGTAAATTTTCGTTCATAGTTGTACGCAGGCGTACAACTTTTGCCCCCGGAACGCCTATTTATAGAGGGGCACTTCGCAGATGTCCCCATGGAAAGGAGAAACAGATCATGAAAAAGAAGAAAGGGTTTATCCTGTACGCAGACTATCAGAAGCACATCCTCCAGCTGTCCAACGCCGAGGTGGGCAAGCTTTTCAAGGCGGTTTTCGCCTACGTCAACGGCGAGGAATTTGAGGTGCAGCTTACTTCGGCGGGGAGCATGGCGTTCTCATTTATCAAGGAGCAGATCGAACGTGACCGTGAAAAGTGGGAGCTTACCTGTCAGAGGCGCTCCGAAGCGGGAAAGAAAGGAGGTGCGCCCAAGGGCAACCAGAACGCCGCAAAAAGACGGGGAGAATCCAAAACAACCAAAAACAAGCAAAAACAAGCAAAACAACCTGATACTGAGAATGATACTGTTACTGATACTGATATAGTATCAGTAACAGAGGAAAAAACAGAGAACAGACAGGCACCGCCATGCAGTACCGCCCCCGACGGGTCGGAACTGCATGACGCTGAGGAAGCGGAAATCATTCCGTGGGATGAGATCGACTTCGATCTGGTGTAAGAGCGTGTTCAGTATCTTTTTCCGCACGTCTTTGTTGTGAAGCATGACGAATGAGGCTCCCCTGAAAGGGGTGATTCCCCATGGAATGGGGAAATGTCACGAAGTGACAAAGGGGACCGCTCAGTAAGAGCTGGCAGTGCATAGCACTGACTGAGGGGTCTCTCTGCTTATACCGAAAGCCATCATAAAAAGATTTTACGGAAGAACCTCTCCACCGCCTATTGGCGGTCCCCCTCCCCTTTCAGGGGAGGCTATTTATACATGCCTTTCGGAAAAAGGACTGGAATTCTTTTGGCTTTTGTGCTATACTAAAAGGGTATTCGAAAAAAATCCGGTCGCTGGAGCAGTGATCCGGAAGTGGGAGGAACGCAATGAAACTACTTGCCATTGACGGAAACAGCATTCTGAACCGTGCGTTCTATGGCATACGACCCCTCAGCAATACCAGAGGGGTCTATACCAATGCAATCTTTGGCTTTATGAATATCTATCTGAAACAGGTGGCGGAGGCAAAGCCGGACGCCATCGCCGTTGCCTTTGACCTGCGCCAGCCGACGTTTCGGCACAAGGCAGTCGCCACCTACAAGGCGAACCGCAAGGGTATGCCGGAGGAGCTTGCCATGCAGCTGCCCTATGTCAAACAGCTGCTCACGCTGCTGGGCGTGCAGGTGGTGACCTGTGAGGGCTATGAGGCGGACGACATCCTCGGCACGCTGGCGGCTGCCTGTACGGCACAGCATGCGTCCTGCGATATCCTCACGGGAGATCGGGACAGCTTGCAGTTGGTGCGGGAGAACGTCACCGTGCGCCTTGCCACCAATAAGGAGACCATCCTCTTTACGCCGGAGCGGTTTCAGGAGGAGTACGGCTTTGCACCGCTTTCCCTCATTGATTTGAAAGCGCTCATGGGAGACAGCTCGGACAACATCGCCGGTGTCGCCGGTGTGGGACAGAAAACTGCATCCAAACTGATCCAGGCGTGGGGAACGGTGGAGAATCTCTACGCCCATTTGGAAGAGGCGGGTCTGACCAAATCGGTGCACACAAAGCTGGTCAGCGGACAGGATGCCGCCAAGGAGAGTAAGTGGCTCGCCACCATCGTAACGGATGTTCCGGTGGACACGGCGCTGGAGGACTATGTGCCGAAGCCCGTCCAGGCGGAAAAGGTGCGGGAGCTGCTGCTGGAACTGGAGATGGCAAAGCTGCTGGAAAAGCTGAAGCTGTCCGACAGCGCCGAAGCAGCGCCGGCACAGGAGACACATGCGCCGGAAGCCGCTGTGACACGCACAGAAGCCCCGCTGACGGCGGAGGTGCTGGAGGCGCACAAGACCTCGCAGGAGCCACTCTGCTGCCTGTGGGACGGACAGACGCTGCGGGTGCGGTATCCCGATGCATTGGAAACAGTCTATGTCACAACAGAGCCGGCGCTGTGGAAGGCAGTCTTTCAACAGCCCCACCTGACCTTTGGGGCAAAGCCGCAGTACCGCTTTCTGCTGGTGAACGGTGTGACACCGGACTGCGATGTACCGCCGGCGGAGGACGGGGAGATCGCAGCCTATCTGCTGAACCCCACCACCACCGCCTATGAGATTCCCCGTCTGTGCGTGACCTATCACGTGCCCTATCACAGGAGCCTCGGGGAGAACGCCGATCTGGAGGCGCTGCCGGCGCTGCACCGTGCCATGATGCAGCTGGTGCAGGAACAGGAGATGGCGCAGCTGCTGCACTATGAGAACCAGCTGACGGTAGTTCTCGCTGCCATGGAGCACACGGGCATCAGGATCGACCAGCAGGGCGTGCAGGCGTTTGGCGTGTACCTCGCCGAGCAGATCGAGGAGATGCAGCAGATGATCTATGACGAGGCGGGACATCCCTTCAACATCGGTTCGCCCAAGCAGCTGGGAACGGTGCTGTTTGAGGAATTGCAGCTGCCTCACGGGAAAAAGACCAAGACGGGCTATTCCACCAATGCGGACATTCTGGAAAAGCTGCGGGGCGAGTATGCAATTGTGGACGATGTGTTGAAATGGCGGCAGTACTCCAAGCTGAAATCCACCTATGTGGACGGATTGTTGAAAGCCGTTGGGGAGGACGGCAGAATCCACACTGTATTCAAGCAGACAGAGACTCGTACCGGACGCATCTCCTCCACAGAGCCGAATCTGCAAAACATTCCGGTGCGGACGGAGCTGGGCAGAAATATGCGCAAGTTCTTTGTGGCTCGGGAGGGCTGTGTGCTGCTGGATGCGGACTACAGCCAGATCGAACTGCGTCTGCTTGCCAACCTCAGCGGTGACCGGCAGATGCGGGAGGCGTTCCTCAGCGGGGCAGACATCCACGCAGCCACAGCAGCGCAGGTGTTCGGGATGCCGCCGGAGCTGGTGACTCCCGCCATGCGCAGCGATGCCAAGGCGGTGAACTTCGGGATTCTCTACGGCATGGGGGCATTCTCTCTGTCGCAGGACATCCACGTCTCGGTGCGGCAGGCGAACCAGTATATCCAGAACTATATGGCGCAATTCCCCAGCGTGGAGGCATTTATGGAGAAAACGGTGGAAAACGCTAAGCTGAACGGCTATGTGACCACCTATTTCAAGCGCCGCCGTCCGGTGCCGGAGCTGATCTCCTCCAATAAGATGGTACAGGCGGGCGGAAAGCGCATCGCCATGAACACGCCCATTCAGGGCACGGCGGCAGACATCATCAAGCTGGCAATGATTGCTGTTTACCGGCGGCTGCAGCAGGATGTGCCGGACGCACGGCTGATTTTGCAGGTGCACGACGAACTGATCGTGGAAGTGCCGCAGGCGCATGCGGTACAGGCGGCACGGGTGCTTGGCGAGGAGATGCAGAACGTGGTGAAGAATTTCCTGCGTCCGGAGCAGCAGGCGGAATTTCCGGTGCCGCTGACGGCAGATGTGAGCATGGGGGAGAGCTGGTATGAGGCAAAGGGTTGAGATCTCTGCGGCAGAGGGACAGGATGCGGCGGAACTGGCGGCACTGGCGAAGCAGTGCTTTCCGGATCCGTGGTCGGAGGGCATTTTCCGACAGACGCTCTGCTGCTGTTACAACCGCATCTGGTGCGCCAGACAGAACGGGACGCTCTGCGGCTATGTGGCGGTGTCGCATACGGGCAATGCGGTGAATCTGGACGACATCGCCGTGCACCCGGATTTCCGGCGGCAGGGTATTGGCAGGCAGCTGCTGGACTTTGCGCATGGGCAGTTTCCGGCGCAGGAATTCTGGCTGGAGGTGCGGGAGTCCAACGCTCCGGCAATTGCGCTCTACCAGTCCGAGGGCTATGCGCAGGCGGGCTTCCGGAAGCGGTACTACCACAATCCGGAGGAGGGCGCTGTGCTGATGACACGAACCGTAAAACGAAATGGAGAAGAGAAAGATGCTGATATTAGGAATTGAAAGCTCCTGCGATGAAACCGCAGCGAGCGTTGCACGGGATCACACGGAGATTCTCTCCAATGTGGTTTCCTCACAGGTGGAGGAACATAAACTGTACGGCGGCGTTGTGCCGGAGATCGCCTCCCGCCGGCACTGCGAAAACGTGCTGCCGGTGGTGCAGAAAGCGCTGGACGATGCCGGCGTGACGCTGGCGGAGCTGGACGGTATTGCTGTGACGGCGTACCCCGGACTCATCGGCGCACTGCTGGTGGGGGTGAATTTTGCCAAGGGGCTGGCGCTTACCGCCGGAAAGCCCCTTGTGCCGGTACACCATCTGGCGGGACACATCGCCTCCAACTACATCGCCCATCCGGAGCTGAAGCCGCCCTACCTCTGTCTGGTGGTCAGCGGCGGCCACAGCCATCTGGTGGAGGTGCTGAGCTACACCACATTCCGGATTCTGGGACGCACCAGAGATGATGCGGCGGGAGAGTGCTTCGACAAGTGCGCCCGTGCCATGGGCTATCCCTATCCCGGCGGCATCCATCTGGATAAGGCATCCAAAAACGGCAATCCGGATGCGTTCCCTCTGCCCAAGCCGAAGATCGCCGGGAACGCCTATGACTTCAGCTTCTCCGGTCTGAAAACCGCTGTGGTCAATCTCCTGCACAACACGGCGCAAAAGGGCGGCACCATCTGCAAGGAGGATCTTGCCGCATCGGTGCAGGCGACCATCGCCGGAATCCTCACGGAGCACACCATGCGTGCCGCCAGAGAACACGGCTATTCCACCATTGCCGTTGCCGGCGGCGTCTCCGCTAACAGCGGCGTTCGTGCCGCAATGCAGGAGGCGTGCGATAAGCGGGGCTACCGGCTTTACCTGCCGCCCCTGCATCTGTGCGGCGACAACGGCGCAATGATCGCCTGCGCCGGCTCCTACGCCTTTGATGCCGGTATCCGTGCCGATTCCAGCCTGAACGCCAGCGCAACCATGGAACTGACGGCGTGGGGCGAATTGGGAGTTGTGAAAAATTAGACAGCTTGCCCCAAATTGTCCATCAGTCAAGAACATATGGCAATTATTCATGAACACATTCTGAATATTGACAGGATTTTTCGGAAAATGCTTGACAGGTGCGCCGAATCTGGGTATAATAAATTGTGAAGGGACTTTGTGAGAAGTCCCCGGGAAAGCAGTTGAGATTTCTGCGAGAATTTAGGAGGTAGAACCAATGGCATTGACAAACAATAAAAATGTATTGCAGTGGGTTGACGAAATGGTCGCTCTGACAAAGCCGGAAAAGGTCGTATGGATCGACGGCTCTAAGGAACAGCTGGATGCCCTGACAGAAGAAGTAACTTCTCTGCCGGAAGGCAACCATGACAAGATGTACAAGCTGAATCCGGAGAAGCTGCCGGGCTGTCTGTACCACCGTACTCTCCCGAACGACGTTGCACGTGTAGAAGATCGTACTTTCATCTGCACCAAGACCAAGGAAGGCGCTGGCCCGACCAACAACTGGATGGATCCGGAAGAGATGAAGGCAAAGCTCATCCCGCTGTATGACGGCGTAATGAAGGGCAGAACCATGTACGTGATCCCGTACTCCATGGGTCCGATCGGTTCGCCGCTGGCTAAGGTTGGCGTTGAGCTGACTGACTCTATTTATGTTGTTCTGAACATGAACATCATGACTCGTATGGGCGTACAGGCTTTCGAGAATCTGGGCGAAACCTCCAACGACTTCGTTCGTGGTCTGCACTCCAAGGCTGATGTTGATCCGGAGAACCGTTATATCGTTCAGTTCCCGGAGGAAAATACAATCTGGTCCATCAACTCTGCTTACGGCGGAAACGTTCTGCTGGGCAAGAAGTGCTTCGCTCTGCGTATTGCTTCCTTCCAGGGCAAGAACGAGGGCTGGATGGCTGAGCACATGCTGATCCTGGGCGTTCAGAAGCCGGACGGCGAAACCAAGTATATCACTGCTGCTTTCCCGTCTGCTTGCGGTAAGACCAATTTGGCTATGCTGATCCCGCCGGAGGGCTACAAGAAGAACGGCTACAAGGTATTCACTGTCGGCGACGATATCGCATGGATGAAGCCGGGCAAGGACGGCAGACTGTATGCCATCAATCCGGAGAACGGTTTCTTCGGCGTTGCACCGGGTACCAACGAGCACTCCAACCCGAACGCTCTGGCTTGCACCAAGTCTGGCACCATCTTCACCAACGTTGCTCTGAACAACGCAGACAACACCGTTTGGTGGGAGAAGCTGGACAAGAATCCGCCGGTTGACGCAACCGAGTGGACTGGCAAGAAGGTAAACGGTCCGGAATTCATCGCTGAAGGCGGCAAGCTGGCTCACCCGAACTCCAGATTCACCTCTCCGGCAAAGAACTGCCCGTGCCTGTCTCCGGAATTCAACAATCCGGAAGGCGTGCCGATCTCCGCTATCATCTTCGGCGGCCGCCGTGCATCCACCACTCCGCTGGTATATCAGTCCTTCGACTGGACACACGGCACCTATATGGGTTCCGCAGTTTCTTCTGAAACAACCGCAGCTGCTACCGGTGCAGTCGGCGTTCTGCGTCACGACCCGATGGCAATGAAGCCGTTCATCGGTTACAACGTAGGTGACTACTGGGCACACTGGCTGGAAATGGGCGAAAAGCTGGGCGACAAGGCTCCGAAGATCTTCAACGTAAACTGGTTCAAGACCGACGATGAGGGCAACTTCCTGTGGCCGGGCTTTGGCGACAACATGCGTGTTCTGGACTGGATCATCAAGCGCTGCGAAGGCACTGTAGACGCTGTTGAAACTCCGATCGGTTTTGAGCCGAAGCCGGAGGACATCAACGTTGACGGTCTGGTTTATGAGGGCAAGCAGTTCACTTCCGACGATATCGCAGACCTGCTGAAGCTGGATATGGATAAGTGGGAATCTGAAATCACGGAAATGCGCAGATACTATGATGAGGACATCAAGGCAAAGGGCGGCAACATCCCGAATGCCCTGTACGAACAGCTGGATAAGCTGGAAGACCGCATCAAGAAGGCTGCAAAGTAAGTTCCATCACTTGTATTTTTTGCGGTAATACACCGCATTCCTGAAAAAGGGCATTCCTGTCAATCGGCAGGGGTGCCCTTTCTGTTTTTTCACGCAAATCACTTTT
>UMCH01019350.1_pt1 | contig 44903 bp, 40 predicted proteins | sample 1964201 | NCBI WGS metagenome assembly UMCH01 (sample SAMEA4835965, study PRJEB28245) | human gut metagenome | biome: gut microbiome; material: fecal sample | place: Denmark | collected 2008 | reverse complement strand
AAGGAGTTGCAGAAAATACGAGGATTACCGGAGGCTTACAATAATAGTATCCGTATAGAAGAAGTAAGAAGCAAATGAATGAGATGTCAATGCCCCAAGGTAATAGTATTTTAGCTTCGTTTGTAATAACACATAATATAATTGAAATACAGATGAATAATAGTTTAGTTATTTTTTTCTTTATGTTAATATAGAAGTAAAAATAAATATAAGAAATAAATATTGTTGTAAGAAACCATAGGGGACTATTAACTAATATTATTGAATTTTCTGTAAAATCCTTACTTTGAAGTGGTACGATAGAATATCGTGAGTATATTAGTCCTCCAATATATTTTATGGTATATTCCCAATTCCCATGGATAATTTGATTGCTTGTTATAAATAAAATTGAAATAATTCCATAAAAAAAATAAGGAATTAAAAGTCGTTCTATTTTTTTTTTGATCCCGGAACTTATTATGTCTTTTTTTGTTGTATATCCAGATAAAATAAAGAATGTTCCCATGAATCCTCCAAATAAAAATTGTCCTATAATGGGTAATCCACATGTATGATATATTATTACTAATATTATACAAATCCCTTTAATTGTATCTATCCATTCGATTCTGTTCGTTTTTAAAGGAGAAATAATCATTTTTTTAATAAGATTAACATTAAATAGATGAGTGTCTGTTGATGATTATTAATTTAAAATTTTAAACAAGAAACGAAGTATTTTATTTTTATAGACAGGAATATTTGATTTGTTATCCTGTTTGATAATATCTAAAATCTTATTTGCGTCTTTTTGTTTTATTGCTGTTACAAATATTGGATTAAAATTACTATTTTCTATACATAGTTCATTATATATTTTTGAAGTAAAAACAGAGTTTATAAAATTTATAATCTCATTAATCGGGATTTGTATGAACTTGTATTGATAGCTTATAGCCCAATGAAAAATAGATATAATCCAATAATTTATTATATTTAGCAATTCTTTATTGTTTCTCTCAATTGCTAATTTCTTTATTGCATAATATAGTTTAACATTGTCATTCCAATATCTATGGTAATTGGCTAATGTATATCCTCCGTATCTATAATAATATTTATATTCATTAATCAAATAACATGATTTCATGTTATATGTAACATATAGATTAAACAATAAATCCTCGCCATAAAAAATATTGGTAGGAGATAGTTTATTGATGTCTATGATTGGGAATCGATATAACTTTCCCCATACGGCATTACTAAAAACTCTGTTATATGCGTATATGTTATGAAAGTGATTTAATTCATTTGATTGTAATAATCCTTCTTTTAAGTTGATACACTGTCCTTTGAATTTTACCAGACCATATTTGTCTAAAACTCTATAATGATTAATGCATACAAGGTCTACATTATATTTTTGGGCAGGTTCAATCAACTTCTGTAAATAATCTTTGGCAATCCAATCATCTGCATCAATAAAACATATATATTTCCCTTTTGACAGTTTGATTCCTGTCAGACGGGCATATTCACTTCCTGTATTTTCTTGATTGATAATCTTTATTCTTTGATCTTTAAATTTGTTACATATTTCTAAACTATTATCAGTGGATCCATCATTTATTATTAATAGTTCAAAATTCTTATATGTCTGATTTAAAATGGAGGTTATACATTTTTTTATGAATTGAGCAGCATTATACATTGGTACAATAATACTTATTAAATCTTTTTCCATAAGAATAATACATTATTTTTGATTATATAAGACTTAATATTTTGGATATCACTCTTTTTAAAATCCATTGAGGATAATATTTTCTTGTCTCACTTTTACATAACCTGTAAATGGTATTTGCATCTTTATTAATAACAGCTTGTACAATAGGGGAAGCTATTATATTAGAATTTTTTATTTGTTGTATATCATTCCATATAGAATCCATTAACTCTTGGTTAATTTGATTAATAATGTCTTCTTGTGAACCATATTTAAATAGAATTCTTTGTTTTATATCTGATATTAATACGTTTTTCAATTCTATACGTATATAATCTGATGCCTTATAATATTGATATTTATCTATTAGCTCCTTTTTTATAGTATATAATTTCTTTAAATCTGGAAGTAGATTTTTGTTATACTTTGTAGTCATACCTCCAAATTTATAATTATATCCATTGTACGGTATGATTTTGATTTTTTTTAGATGAGGGAATAATTGCAAATTAAAGGCTAAATCTTCTCCCATTGTAACTCCTTGTATTGAGATATTATTTTTTTCAATAACTTCTTTATTATATAGTTTACCACACATATTTACAGATAGAATATTTACTCCTAAAAAAGAAAGAAAATATTTATCAAATAATTCTGGCTGTGCAATTTCTCCTATTACAGGATTTGTTCGTTTTTTTTTCAATAAACTATGATTATCAAGAACTCTATTCATTCCAATTTCTACATAATCATAATTAGAAGTTTTAATTTCATTATACATTATTTCTAAAGTATCTTTTTCAAGCCAATCATCAGCGTCAACAAAAGTTAAGTATTCCCCTTTTGCTACCTTTCTCCCATCATATCTAGCTTTTTCTAATCCTTCATTGTATCTTTTATCTATAATGTGTATGATTGAATTGTTTTTGTTCTTTAATTTTATAGCTGTATCTAGACTTTTGTCAGTAGAGCCATCATTCACAAGAATAATTTCAAAATCTTTATATGTTTGGTTTAATATTGATTCTACACATTTTTTTAATGTGAGTTCAGCATTTAAAAATGTAATTATGACACTTATCATACGGTTGATATTTATATTATTTTTTTTATACATAAAATTAATAGCATAAGCACTCTGTTCATGTTATGTTTGGCTGCAAAGAAGAAGACTTTCCAATGTATGGGAAAGAGGGTCAAATCAAGCTCTTTATATGCTTCTCTATAATGCGGCTGATTGATGATTTCAGCTATTTTGTCTGTTTTCTTTTTTAGTCTATCGGGGGATAAACATTCGTTTAGTCCCAGTCCGATGATGCTGAGTGCAATGCGGTTGTGCAGGGCTTTCTGACTGATTTCATCAGTCACAGTAGCTTTCATGTAGTCAAACAGTCTGTTCCATTGCTGAGATAATTGGGGTTTGTATTTTTTCGTTTCTGCGCCAGAATTAAATTTACGGTAATGATAAAACGCTTTGTTTATATAAACGGCTTTCTGTACTTTTCTAAATACATTGCAGTTGAAGAGGGAATCTTCTGCTGTGCCGATTACTTTTAAATCTATAAATTCCGTACCGTTAAGAATTTCTGTTCTGTAAAGTTTTCCCCAAATAGTTCCCAACGAATCCAGCATACCCGGATTAGCAAGTTCTTTACCTATGGGTCCTATCATTCTTCGCTGAAGCTGCTTACATGCTTCTGCTGTGAAGATTTGTGTTTGTGGAAATAGAGGCTTGGGCAGCGAATGATTGGTAAATTCCCGTATGTATGCAAAAAAACAGACATCCGCATCTCCTATTTCTTGCAGGCACTCTTCGATTGTATGTGGATCAATCCAGTCGTCTGCGTCTACAAACATGATATATTCTCCAGTTGCTTTACTCAGTGCCAGATTTCTGGCGGCTGATACTCCTTGATTGGGCTGAGTGAATACTTTTAGTCGGTTGTCTTTTGCTGAGATATCATTTAATATTTTCAGACTGTTATCTGTGCTACCATCGTCAACAGCTATAATCTCTATATGTATGTAGCTTTGCTGTGTCAGCGAATTTAAGCATTCGCTGATATATTTTTCTGTATTGTATACTGGTATGATGATAGAAACTAAAGGCGTGTTCATGATAGCTTGTTCAGATAAAAATTGGTCAACCATTCTGCGTTGTTATGAATATCGAAACCAGCCTCTTTTATCATAGCGGTTGTATCTGCATGTTGCATCTCCATACACTTTTCCAGTAGAGCAACCCATTGCTCTGTTTTCTCTTTCAGGGATACAGGGTAATAGGCAGGGGTAAGTCGAGTCTGGTCGGAAATTGTATCTGAAATAACACAAGGTAATCCACTGGCTTGGGCTTCAATCAGCGAAACAGGTAAGCCTTCATAAAAAGAAGGAAAAAGGAAGACGTCAAAGGCTTGATAGATGTTAGGCATATCCGTTCTGTTTCCCAAGAAATAAACATCTTTGTCCAGTCCCAGATTCTTGACTTTCTCCTGTATCTTTCCTTGAAGTTCCCCACTTCCTACCAATGCCAGTATGCTATTGGGATATTTACTATGAAATACGTTGAAGAGATTAATCAGGAAATCATGGTTTTTCTGTGGGCAAAATCTCCCTACATGGCCTATGACAAATTTATTTGTCCAACCGAAATCTGCTTTTACTTTTTGAGCGGTTGCTTCATTATAAGCAAAGGCTGCGGCATCAATTGCATTTCGCATGAAAATCAATTTTTCACTGTTCTTTTTTCCAAAGAGCCATTCTCCAGCAATCCGACTACATGTGAAGTAATCGGTAGAGAGCTTTCGCATTTGCCTTGCCAACAGTTCTCTGGGGATTCGTTTGAGTTTTTCAATTGCCGTTTCACTGCTGAATACAGGTGCGTTATGCGCATGGCAAATCCGTACAGGAACATCGTGTCTGATAGCCTCCTTGAAAGCGAAGTAACCTAATTCGGACATATGCGAATGAAGAATCTGATATTCCGGATGATTATCGAAAAACTCTTTCAACATTTGTTGATATCTGAACAGATTCTGTGGATAAATGGGACACATTCTGAATATCCTTCCTCCCATAGCTTCTATTTCATCGTCATAAGCACCCCGTTCCTGACGGTGTACCATAAAATCGAATTGTATCTTGCTTTTGTCTATGGCACGATAGTAATTCATTACCATGGTTTCCGCTCCTCCCCGATTCATGATAGTGAAGAGGTTCAGTATTCTGATAGGTTCACTCATTTTACATTCATTTTTTGATTGGACTGCACTTTGTATTTTGTTAGCAGGTATAATAAACAGCCTGGAACGATAGCGAGTACTGTCAGAACCGGTAGTGGAGATTCTGCAATGAAACGTGTATTCTTAGCTCTGATGGAGCTTGATACATAATGTATACATGATTCGAATTTCCGTTTTAAACTGCCGCATAGTTTCATATCTACTTTTCGGATGAAAGCAAATCCTTTAGGATTGTTCCAGTATTGCCGGTACATGTTCATGCTGGATCCGTCTTGCTGGTATTCTACAACTACAAGCGGTTTGTTCAGGGTAAGCAAGGTATAATCCTGATCAATGAGCAGGTACTTGTAACCGAGGCTGACATACTTCTCTCCTTCAAATATCGGATATTCCGGATATTGCTTGATTACCTCAGTTCTGTACACCAGCTTTTTGTCACCTTTTCCACCATTGGCATAAAAGCCGTTTAGTGTGGTTTCTTTCATCTTTTTTGGGAAAGAAGTTCCGATGATGTTTCCATTTTCGGTACAATCCAGTCCGATAATCCCTGCGTATTTGTCAGAACCGTGGGCTTCCCAGAGTTTGACAATGGTTTCCACAGCATCATCGGGCATGTAATCATCCGAATCGATACAGGTGTTCAGTTCCGTATGTATATTCCGGTATGCGGTGTTGTGGGCACCGTGCATACCCTGATTTTGCTGGTATATGTACCGGATGCTTATTTTCCCCTCCTGCATCCAGCCTTCTACAAGTTCTTTGGTAAAGTCTTTTGAACCGTCATCCACTATCAGCCATTCAAAATCATCACAAGTCTGACGGAGTAGGCTTTCGTACGTTCTGCCTAAAGTGTGAGCCCGGTTATATGCAGGAGTAAATATGGTGAGTGTTTTCATTATTCTTTATGATAATTATGAATTATAGTTTAATCCAATTCTCAGGAAATAAATCTGGTGAATCTCCTCTATTTGTAAGTTTAGATGGTGATATGATAATTTTTTGTGGATTCTCATTTAAATAAGCTCCCCACCAACTGAATGTGCTGTTAGCAATAATATTATGTTTGCATTTACTCATTAAAAACATGTCTTGCCATGAATCTTGTCCTTTGTTACAGTTTACGTAATAAATATGAGGAAGATTAATGTTCTTTTTACACCATTCTATGTCGTTTGAAAAAATGAAGAAATGTGGATTATTTACTTTTGAGTATATTATCTCTATTGCTTTTTGATAGTATTCTTTGGTACAAATCCCACCAAAAAGATTTTGATTTTGTTCAGAGAGATAATCTCCTCTTCGAACATGAATAGACATGGCGTTGTTTTGTTTTATCAAAGTAAGTATTTCTTTTGATTGTTTAGATATTTTATCTTCTTTAAAATGAAATATTTCGAAAATGTTTTCTAAGTTATTAAAGTTATTCGCAGATTGAAAATATCCACAAAAATATGCAATATTGTAATTGCTTATTTTTAATAAATTTGTTTTGATTGTTTTATCTGTTATAAGTTTTATTCGCGATAATTTAATTAGGTACTTACCTATGCATGTGAATATATTGGGAGACCATATGTCTAAATAGTATATGCATCGAACTAAAAATGAATCTAAAGGGTTTGAATTTGCAGGTATTCCAAATATCTTGTCTAATTCATATCCATTATGCTGAGTATTTCCTTTTAAAAATTCTTTATTTACTTTTGCATTATATCCTTGATTTTTTAAAGAAGCATATAGAGCATATTGAAACATTTGATTTCCTAATCCTCCATTTAAAAATACAACGGCTTTCATACTAATTTCTATATTTTTATTGCATTTTTGTTCCAATCAGTCGATGGAACAGTTGTGATAATTTAGTGCGCCATTGGGAATTACCTATCCACGACTGGCTGAACCAGTGTATGGTGTAAGTCTGTGGCGTTCGGGTAATTTTTCCATTCAGGTAATCGTAAGGGGTAAAATACTCCGAAGGGTATACCGTGAAATCCTGGATTTTCTGTTTCTCTCCATTCAGGATAAGTCCGTATGAACGAGTAAGCATCCGAGTCCATTCTTCCACGTTGGTAGTTTGATCTAGGCTTCCATCTGCCTTGATGAACTCCCTCTGTTGGTATGAGTTCAGGAATTTCCCGATCAGTTCATTTCCCGGTTCCGCTCCCATGATGTTGGTCGCTATCCATTGCGTACCTTCAAATCCCAAAAAAGCCTTGTGCTCCAGTAAATCATCCAGCGGACGTAGCACTTCCACATCCGTATCCATATAGATACCTCCTTCGTGATAAAGTGCCCATAGTCTTGCAACATCGCTTACAAACGCCCATTTCTTATGCTGATAGGCATCTCGGCAATATGCGCATTGGTTGATGTCGAAATTGCTTTCGTTCCATTCTTTGATGACATATCCTTGGCAATATTTCCTCCATGTACCTATCAGGCGTTTTACCTCTTCCGGCTTCTCTTTTCCGCCAAACCAGCAATAATGTATTATTTTAGGTATCATATTATAGAATATTTTCACACATTTCCGTAGAAGCCTTTTGCAGGCTTGTATATCGGATTGTGTCGTGTATTGACATTTACTAGTTTACTTTCATCCACTAGTCTTTGTAAATGCCGTTGAGCTGTTGTTTTTGTAAAACCACAGAGTTTTTCAAACTTAATTCTTGTAAGAAACTCGTTTTTATGAAAGTAGTCTTCCAGCAAAGTATCTATTTCGTAGCTATCCAGTCTGGAAGAATGCACCTTAATGTCGCTTCTTTCAAACCTAGCATGGCTCTCCAGACTGTTCTTCAGAATACTGTCTGCTCTGAATTCTACCGCTTTTATTCCGATGCTCTGTGAACGGGTGGTCTTGGGATCTGCCTCCTTGGGAGTTGAGAGCGAAAGGTAGAAATAGCCTATCCCCGGTAGGTAAACACGGTCGCCTTCACATAAGTTGTACACTAGTTCATCTCCCAGTTCGTCTAGTACAGCCCGGATGTCCCCTTTAGAGAGCGTACAGCGCTTGCTGATGTTGTTTACTATATCATCTATTTGTACGGTATGGCTTCTTACCACCCGTGCGTGGTATTTCTCTTTTTCTCCTTTTCCCGAATCGGATGGAGAAACATAAAAATCAAATAGAATTGGCATGTTTCATATAGTTTTATAGGTATCTTTTCACCCTTGTGAAACTTTCGCCTGACTGATATGAAGCGTTCGTTTCACCTAAGTGGGGCGATATATTCACCTTTGTGAGGCGATTATAACATAGGCATATTTCCTTTTATCCCTAGTTTATCGTGAGGTTTTGCTCGACGGCTATGCAGACTATTGGAGATATGTAATACGTTATATCTACCAAAGATATAAATTAAAAACTAGATGAAGACATGTATGAAAATATTTAATTCATCAAACTATATAGTTTTTGTACTTCCTTTTCATTTCCGTAATCGTGTTCATTCAAGTAACTAATTATATTTTGTTGCAATTCTTTGTTTTTGATAAATTGAGCTATTTCATGGGCACAGCCGGCATTATCTTGCGGAACGATTATTCCGTCGATACCTTGTTTGATTTGGCTGTGCGCCGTGGGATAGTTGGCTACGATAACTGGTTTGCATAATATCTGTGCTTCGCGTACGGTAACTGCATTACCTTCGAACCGGGAAGGCTGTACATATATATCGCATCCCTTGATAAACGGATAAGGATTTTCCTGTTTTCCCAGCAGGATGACACGACTTTCCATGCCTGCTTCTTTAATTTTCTCCTTTATCAGATGCTCATCTCCACCATAGCCTACAATATACCAGTACACATCACATCCTTCCTGCATTATTCGGCGACATATATCAGGTACATTATCAAAGTTCTTGGCAAAGGTAAAGCGCCCTACAGAAAGCAGATTGATCCGTCCATCTTGAGTGGGAAAATCAACCTTACCAGCCAGTGCCTTTTGTCTGACCGTTTGTGGGGAAAGAATATTGGCTATTCCGATAATCTTTCCTGCCAAAGTTGGAAATACCTTCAGGAACGCACGTGTCACATCTTCCGATATCGAAACAATGTGATCGAACTGACTCCACACTTTTATTTCCTTTTCTACATTTACACTGATTTTGGTGTAATCCGTATGAATCCATGCGAGCTTTTTTTTAGCCTTTACCTTATTCAGTACAATGTTATGCGGTGTCAGAAAGCTGATGGCCAAATCATATTCCGTATCTGGATTGATATCTGGCAGCAGCGGAGTAACTGCATCGAATACATATTGCAGGATAGCTGAGCCTTCTTTCAGCTGATTCTTTTTGTCATATCGGGCAAACTGATACTTTGCCCATAGTCTGGCAAGGGCAATATCGGGGAATCCTTTCAGTATCGCTTCCTTTATCGGTTTTTCGATAACATCATATTTCTTGATTTCCGGTAATAAGTTGATCTTATTTGGAACTTGTTTCAATAGTTCTCCCCGATGGCTGTAAAGAAACAAATCAACATCGTACAGTTCTGTATCAATCGCATTGAGCAGACCGATTAGGCTTATTTCCGCTCCTCCAATTTCTAAATAATGTATGGCTATGAAAATGCGCTTTTTCATGCGTTTGCTGTATGATTGAATGTTAATTTTAATGCTTAATAGTTTTATTTCTTTCTGTATAGCCTATTACATATTGTGAATAAGGTAAGTACGAAATTATTTTGCAAACGACATAACTACCTATAAAAGTAAATAAAGCTACTACAGCTGTTTGTAGATAATAATTGGATATTTCTGTGATCACATTCCAATTCCATAGTAAGGTACGCATAATGAATATGTGAATGAGATAGATTCCGAATGAAAGACCTGAGATCGTTGAAAGTCTCATGTTCAATGCAAATATTTCACACAGTCTTTTTAGACCAACAAACCAAGTAGCTGTCATTATAGTAACTGGTGCTGATAAACACCAAAATACAGAATAGAAATCCAAGTTCCAACCAAATACTTTATTTAATAGAGGTAATGGCAACATGAATATGGCCAATGGCAATAACCATTTAAGAGAAACGGGATAACGATTGAGATAATATCCTAGTAAAAAATAGCCAGCATATCCAGTAAAATAATACAATATACCTGTATTAGAAGAATTTATTTCTAAGAATAAAGATAGATAAGGATAACATTGAGTAATTATCCATAATAGTAGGTATATTTCTAATTCTCTTTTAGATGTTTGTCTTATCCAAGGAGAGATAATTGGTACGAGCAGGTAAAGACCTGTAAGTGTGTACATAAACCAAAGTATTCCATGTCCTTGTGCACTAAAGGGTATAGATAAAATGGATATAGGCCAATTTCTCGAATTATTAATAATCATATAGAGTAAAGAAAAAACAATTGTTGGACCTACTACTTTCCCTATACGCTTTTTTAAATAATCTATTGTACTCACTTCTTTTCTGCATGGTAATAGCAATGAGCCGCTAACCATAAAAAATAATGGAACACAAGGAACTGTTAAGTAGCTAATCAAGACAAGAAAGGGCCCATGACCTTCTGCACCTGCACCAGGAATAGGTGCATGCATGATTATTACCATCATACATGCTATTATTCGTATTACATCTAAATATATAGTACGTTGATTGTTCATTAATTCAATATTCTACATTCAAGAACTTTTTTCCTATGATTGTTCTTTAATTGTATAAATGATTGTTGATATAATTAAGTATTCGATAATATGTAGATAGGACTATATCTTTTTTTATTTTAAAAAAATGATATTTATATAAGTTTTTAGGAGATTCTATTTTTGAGAGTTCATTATAATATTGAATAAATAGTTTTTCATTATTGAAATGTAATGCTAAATCTAAATATAGATATAAATATGTTATATCTAATTTCCTTATCAAATCAGGGACATTTAAATTTAATTTATTAAGCACATTTTTCCTTAGTTCATAAAAACCTTGAAGGTTTTTAAGCTGATTTGCTAAACTCCTATTTTGATTGGTAAAAGATTGAGGGTTAAATCTATATTCCATTAAGGGTATGTCTATGAATCCACTTTTATTGTTATAGGCAACAGCTAGTAATATTTGTAAATTTTGCCCGTATCTGGATTCTATTATTTTATGATCCTTATATACATTCCATAATGCTTTACTAGTAACCATATAACTTCCAGCCCAATTGTTGGTTTTTTCTAGTAAAAGATCTTCGAATATATCTGTTTTATTTTTTTCTTCTTCATTGTTCATAAACAATGATTTGTTAGTATTTGGAGAAACCCTATATCCATTAGTTCTTACTATATCATAAGATGGATTTTGTTCTAGAAATAAAACTTGCCGTTCTAATGAAGTTGGATATAAAATATCATCAATGTCATAACAACAAATATATTTACCAGTTGCTATTGTTAGACCTAATGCTGCGGCTCCTCCTGCACCTTTGTTCTCTTGAGTTAAGCAGATGAGTTTCATTCCTGCCTCTGAGAACTTTTCTATATATGATTTTGCCATCATATACGATTGGTCTGTAGAACCATCATCAATGAATATGGCTTCAATATTTTTGTATGTTTGGTTTAGTAAGCAAGAAAAACATTGATCTATAAATTTACTACCATTGTAACAACAGATTATGACTGAAACAATTTGCATTTTATTGTTTTTATTTTGTTTGTAATATAATTATTAATGATATTTCTAGTTTCGTGATTTATGCTAATCGTGTATCCTGCTAATGCTAGTAAAGTTGTAGATGTAATACAAGTCACAATTAGACGCATAAATGATTCTTCTCCGATTATAGATTGTATAATAGAGATAAGATAAAAAATGCATCCTACGATAATAAAATTCTTTAGGAGTACATTGAATATAAATTTTTTTAGAGAAAAAGGAGGAAGGTATTTACTGGCTATCCATGCTATAATTATACATCCACCGAGCATAGAGAGAGTATTATAAAAATATGGGAACCATACGGAAGCTATATCAAGCTTGAAAATAATATAGGTTATAGGTAATGTTGTTAGATAGAGTATTCCATTGAATAGACTTGGATATTTGTTTTTTCCTGCTGCATGAGGTATCGTTAAAATGAGCATTGCTAATGCGGAAAATATATTAAAAAATAAAGTAAAAGAACAAAATATAACACTATATTGAGGTACTACTCCTAACCATAATTTTAATATATAATTCATCTCCATAATGAGTGGAGTGCTTATAAAGAGTAGTAAATAAAGAATAATGACAGATGAATATTCTATCAGATTACTACTTCTTGCATAATTACCATTTGCATAAGATTTTATGATTTGTGGCTTTACCGCTGTTAAAATATTTGAAGCAAAAGCCATTACGACTCCTTGGACTTGAGATGCTATAGAAGAAGCTGCATTTATTGCTACACCAAAAAACATATTAATTAGCATATTAGTGCCTTGTCCTCTGACTGTGACACTTAAATTACCTAATAAATCCCATCCTGAGAAAGAAAACATTTGGTAGAATATATTTTTATCCCAAACCAATTTTAGTCTACTCTCTTGAAAATGCCGGTTGCAAAAATATCTATAGTAGAGCGCAGTAAGTATATTCATGAGTGTCATGAGCAAACTATATAATATTAATTTATCATAGTCACAGAAAACCAATAAATAAACAATTAGTAACCGGGTAAAAATGTTGACTAAATCAACATAGGCATAAATATCTATACGTTCATGAGATATAATAGTTGCTGTATATGGTACTTGTGTCACTCCTATAATCATTGATAAGATAGAGAACTGGTATACCCAGTGTGCAGCATACATTCTTTCTACGGGAATAACCAGTTTATGGGTTAAAAACCATAATCCTACCGTTTCTCCCAATATTAGAATAATGAGAGCGATGATAACATGTATACCTAAAGCTATATTGAAAATTTTGTTTAAATTAGTCGTATTATTTTTCCCCATTTCATAGGTGATGAATCTGGAAGTTGCACTTGAAAGAGAAGAATTTATAAATCCAAAAAGTGTAATAACTCCTCCTACTATACCATAAATTCCAAAATCTTCTATTCCTAATGTATTTAATACTATTCTTGATGTAAAAAGTGCTACTATCATAGATAGTAGTAAACGAAAATATAACAATATAGTATTTTTGAATATTAATAAGTTATTATTTAGCATATAATCTTGATATTTTCTTCTTGATAAATCTTAGATTGTTAAATATATATCTTAGTATATAAAACAATACAAAATTTTTTCTAAAGTAGACGTATGCAAATAACTTTTGTTCTAAATTTAATTGTTTGTTTATTTGCATGTAGTTTAAACATTCAACAACCTGTTTTTTTTCTAGAATAGAAATAAATTCTATTTTTTTTTCTTTATATGTTTTGTTTGAATTTGGATGAAAAAGATTATACATTAGAGATATCGTGATTCCTGAGTATAATCTTTTATAGGCATACTTTTCTAACCGTTTGTCTTGTATACCCCAGGCAGCAATGAAAGATTGGAACTGATTATATACAGAGATATAGATATTTATTCTGTCTGGTATATATCTGGAACGATTGTTTCCGCTATTGTAAATGTAGTAAGTATATAATAATTCAGAGGATATATAGATATTGTTCAGTAAAGGATAAAACTGAAGGTTGAATCCTTCATCTTGCTGAATCCGTTGGTTTCCAAAACGGAATCCATATTTTTCAATGAACGCACGTCGATAAAACTTATTCCAGGCAAAACCATTTCCATTTGGCACAAAAAGAAGTTCATCTACAAAAATAGATTTCAATGTCTGATTGTCGTGAATTTCTCTTTCTTTAAAACGTACTTTTTCTGATAAGTGTAAATGCGGTGTAATGCAATGATAGCCGAAAATGTTTACATCGCTTCCGTATGTTTCCATCCAGTTGACGTTTTTCTCGACTAATCGAATATCTGCATCATCATCTACATCGTAAAACCATACATAATCGCCTTTTGCTGTATCAAGTCCTGCATTTCGGGCACTACCTAATCCTCCATTTGTTTTTGTAATTAACTGGATGCGAGAATCGGTCTTTTGTAGCTCTTGGCATAGTGAATAGGTATTATCGGTTGAGCCGTCATCTACAAGTATAATTTCCAGATTCCGATAGGTTTGCTGAAGGATACATGCCAGTTTTTTCTTTTGGAGAAAAGAGGCTACGTTATATAGGCAGATGATAATACTTACCAGAGGTGTATTATTTTGCATATTCGTAATAAACTTTAAACCAGTCAATGAATTTGCGTACACCTTCTTCTACTGAGGTTTTAGGTAAATAACCGAAGTCGTTAATCATTTCTGTCATGTCTGAATAAGTTTCTTGTACATCACCTGCTTGCATAGGAAGGTATTCTTTTTTAGCTTCTTTTCCGATAGCGGTTTCAAACGCATTAATATATTCCATTAGAGTTACGGGATGCTGGTTGCCAATGTTATACAAGGCATAAGGGGCTGAAGAAGATGCCGGATCCATTTTCAGATTATCCCATTCCGGATTTTTAACCGGTATTTTCTCGAGAACCTTTATAACTCCGTTTACAATATCATCTATGTACGTAAAATCACGGCGCATTTTACCATAATTGAAAATCTTAAGAGGTTCGTCTTTGAAAATGGCATGTGCAAACAGCGAAGGTGACATATCTGGTCTTCCATAAGGGCCATAGACCGTGAAGAACCTTAATCCGGTTACAGGAATGTTGTACAAATAGCTGTATGTATGTGCCATCAGTTCATTCGATTTCTTGGTTGCCGCATAGAGGCTTACCGGATGGGAAATATCATCGTGAACGGAAAAAGGGGTTTTCCCATTTAGTCCATAAACACTGCTTGAACTGGCATATACTAAGTGTTTGACCGGATAATGTCTGCATGCTTCAAGCAGATTGAGAAAAGCTGAGATGTTGCTATGAATATAGGCTTCTGGGTTTACCAAAGAGTATCTTACACCAGCTTGGGCTGCAAGATTGATAACGATATCGAACTGTTCTTCCTTGAAAAGATTCTGTAGAATCTCTTTATTGGCGAGATCTGTATAGATGAACTGGTAGTTCGGAAATGTCCGGCTGGTACAGAGTTTATGATCTGTAATATCCTGAGAACTGATTCCCAGTAATTCTAATCTGTCCTTTTTCAATTGAACATCGTAGTAATCATTAAGGTTGTCTAGTCCTATAATATGATTGCTTTTTGTTGCTAACAATGCTTTCGATAGGTGGTAGCCAATGAAGCCGGCTCCTCCAGTAATTAATATTTTCATATAATGTAATTTTCTATTTGAATATGGGTAATTCGTTAATTAAATTTAGACCAGCTATATAATTGTTCAGGTGCTGTGAATAATGGTTACGTATGTTTTCTTCGTGTTTCATAAGCCAGCTAAAAGCTTCTGTCAATTCTTCTTCTCGGGACAGTGCGTTTACCGGTAATACATAATTTTTGGCTGTGCCAAATAAGTCGGAAGCAATACCGACTGCTTTAACAGAGTAGCCTACAACAAGCGTAGGGACTCCAGTGGAATATCCGGCGATGGAGGCATGGGTACGTGCAGCTATTAAAAACCGGCACCGACTGATATATCCTTTTAGTTCCATTGCATTGCAATCTTCCAGCAGGATGATTCTATCAGAACTTTTATATTGCTGATATAATTTATTCAGTGTGGTTCTGTCATCATTATGACTCCATACAACGTGAGGAATAAGGGCTATATTAAGATCCGTATGCTGTAAGATGAATGCAATCAGGTGTTCATAATTTGCAAATGTTATTCCTTTATTGCTTTCATAACCGGATATAAGAGGACTTAGATTGATACCAACGGTATTGGTCGGACTAAATCCTTCCGGAAGTTTACGTTCTATCTTCTTGAGTCTAAATGCCGTATCGGGGATGAGATAAAGATTCTTGATGCCGCTTTCTTTCAGGGCTTTATACGTGATACTTTCACGGGCCGTAATCAATTGGTATTTATTTAAGTATTCTATCAGATGTTTGTCAATCCGGTGAGGATCAATGGAGCATCCCCATAGAATACAAGGAACTTTATGAGAAGCAAACATGTCATTTAATACTCCGAATTGTTCGGCAAAACCTTTGTAACAATAGTTGTCACCTCCTATGGCTATGGCTAGATCTGTATTACCTGATTTCCGGATGGCATTTCGATAGATGGTTTTGTAGTAAATGCGTTCATCATGCATGAACTTCATTTTCAGTTTGTAAAGAAGTCCTTGCAGTCCTTCCGGTAATGGATCTTGGGAGGATTCTATTCGAGCTATTTTATTTAGTCCGTATTTCAGATCTTCTTCAGGCCGTTCGGATAGAAGAGTGAACTTATTTCCTTTTTCCAGTGACTGAATGGTAGAACGCGCTAAAGCTTCACAACCGTGATTGGCACTTCCTCCATGAGCATAAAGTGATATGTTCATATTCGTTTTCTAAGGGATAAGTAATTTTTCCAACTGTGTAAATATAGATAGAGCAGGAATACCTGTTTTTTGAGAATCAATGATTTCAGCCTTTTGAAACTGGTCTGATGAGTTTGTATACTCGTCAGTATATCATTGTTTTGTCCCAATAAACAGATGTCGTGACGGATAGCAGATAAGGTAACTGTCGGCATTTCCAAAAACATAGCCAAGGCAAGTCCACCTATCGCTTGTTCAATAAGTCGCTGATTCTCTTGGGTGAAGCAAGCATACTGTTGAAGTATGCCTTTACATTTTAAATGTATGTCAATCATTGCCATGAAATTTACATGCTTTACCATACTGCCGGATGAATATGCCGTACCTGTTACATAATGGTATCCGGTCTCGGGAAACAAACGGACTGTTTGGGCATGGTCATAATAACTTAAAAAGAAATCATAATCTTCCAGTTGCTTGATGGTTGGATTAAAGCATATATTGTTTTTCTGAATGATTTCCCGTCGTAAGAGTTTGTTGGATATATAGCCATATAAACCTCTTCGGCTTTCGTACTGTTCTTTGACAAAAGCCTTTAGAAATTCCTCTTGTGTCAGTACCCCATTGAATGAGGGAGTGAGGGAATATTGTCCTGTTTCTGTTTCTTTTGTAATTCCCCATATATAGATATCTGCGTTTTCTTGTTCAGTATGGTGCATGATACGTTGCAGGTAATCAGGTTCAATCCAGTCGTCTGCATCAATAAACAGAATGAATTGTCCTTGTGCTATAGCGATTCCTCTGTTGCGCGCTGCCGAAACTCCGCTGTTGGTAAATGTATAGACTTTGATTCGCTGGTCTATTGTCTGATACTCTTGAGCTATTTTCTCTGAATTATCCGTAGATCCGTCATTGATCACGATTACTTCCAAGTCTTTATAGTCTTGGGCAATAATGGAGGTCAGGCACTTTGCTAAATATTTGCCTTTATTATAGACTGGTATAATGATAGAAAGAGTTGGAATATTCATTTTTTCATTTTTTGTACCATCAAATAAATACGAAAAAGAAGCTTAAAGCATGAAGGACTTATACGTGCTGAAGTAAGCAATATTTTTTGTTTAAACAAGATATACGGGTTGTGTATGGCTGATGAATAATAACGCTTAATGAGGTTAAATATTTCTTGTTTCTTAGGAATGTATTGTTTTTCGGAATTTTCAATGGACATACCAAGAAGCTTGAGCAATGTAGTGATGAATACAAATTCAGCAGCTGATTTCCAAGCAGGGTGCTTTTGTTCCATGTATTGCAGGACTTCTAATGTTGTGTCTATCTGATCAAATTTATGTGGATTGAGGTTTGAAGTACTGATGCTATTTTCCCTAATACAATAATTGTATAGCTTATTATAATTAATGGCTATAGAGTCGCACAAATCATAAATGTAAATTGTTGAGGTATAATCTTCATTAGTTTTGTCATTAAGAAATCTAATTGTATCAAATAATGAACGCTCATATAATTTGGTACATGCGGACCACCAGATATTTTCAATCATGCTTTTTAAGATAACGAACTCTTTATCTCTACATTCTGTCGGTAAGTTTTTATTGATGTCAGGTATACTTCCATAACACATATTCGGATGACAAAATGCAAGTCGGGTATGGTAGGTACAAATATCCTTATAAAGTCTTTCGTACATCTCTGGGTGGATACAGTCATCGCTGTCTACAAACCCGATATAGGCTCCCGTACATCGGTCAAGCCCGCTGTTGCGTGCAGCGGATAATCCTCCATTTTCCTGATGAATTACAAGAATACGTTTGTCTTTCTGTGCATATTCGTCACAAATGTGTCCACAATTATCAGGAGAACCGTCATCTACAAGTATAATTTCCAGATTGGTATAAGTCTGGTTACGGATGCTATCGATGCATCTGCGTAGATAAGGTTCTACTTTGTATACAGGTACAATAACAGAAATTAGGGGTAACGTTTTTTCCATCTACAATTTGTATTTTAATTGCTGAAGTTTTTTGAAGAAAAGATACATCCATTTAAGAGGTTTTATCCGTAGGACAAATTTAAATTCATCCTCAATACTTAACAGGCGTTCAATGTCTTTAGTAACCTGATCGGAAAAAAATTCTCTCTTGATACGGTAAAACTGTTCTCTTCTGTCATCAATGGTTTGGCTTACAGAACCAATTCCTTCGCTGTCGAAATAAACAACAGGTTGTGATATATGACTGAATGAATGGTTATTGCAATACAGTTCCAAGAAAAAAGCCCGATCGGCTGAAATCTTATATTGGGTACGATATAGATACTTTTGAGCCGCTTTTGTTTTTACGAAGGTAGCCTGGTGTCCTAATGGACTTCTGAATAAGAAAGATAATGTGATTTGATTCGGATAAGTTCGTTTTTCAATAACTTTATTATCTTTGATAAACCATACATCTCCGTAAATTATGTCTGCCTGAAGCGGTTTGCTGAATATCTTTGCCAATGTGTCTGGAGCTATCAGGTAATCGCCAGAATTAAGAAACTGACAATATTCTCCTTTAGCCAATATAGTACCTTTATTCATGGCATCGTATATTCCTTTATCCGGTTCACTTACCCAATATGAAAAATATTGTTTATTTTCTTCTATAAGTTCTTTACTCCCGTCTGTAGAACCTCCATCTATCACAATCCATTCATAATCTTGAAAGGTCTGTGATTTGACACTTTCGATTGTTTTTTTTAAGCCAGATACATTGTTATAGTTTATGGTTATAATTGATAACTTAATCATTTATTCAGATATTTTAGAAGTTTGGATTTTAGAAGCGATAAAGTTCGTTTGCGGTTCTTTAAATAGATGATAATTAGCTGCTTTAACTTATAGTGAGAATCTTGACATGAAATGACTTTCAATTGGAATAGTGTCTTACCACGCATGATTCCGATATAAGTCCTCTTATCATCGAATGCACTAAAATAACATGTATAGGTATTTCCGTCTTTTAGAAGCACACTTCTATATAATCCGTCAGAATAAAAATTTCCATATATCAACGAGGGTTTGAGTAGGGTTTGCTTATACTGAAAATGAATTCCATCAGGGCTATCCCATAATGTCAGTTCATACAAATCATAGACCGTGAGTCTGTATAATCCGTCTATGTAGGTGACATCAATGTGCCATGGATTGATGGATTTCCCTGTCAGTTGGCAGTTGATTCTTTGTTCCCATTGCTTTCCATCTATTGATGAAGTATAGCAAAGATTTCGTTGGCCTACATTGTGTTTGTTGTCTACATACCACATGTGGTATGCCTTATTTATATACAATATGGCCGGACTTCTGACCATATCTCCTAACTTATTTACATCTTCTGGTGATTGAGGATTATACAATATTTCTCTTTCAGACCAGTGTATGCCATCTTGACTGTATTTCCTTATAAGATAAGTATCTCTATCATTATGGTGATGATGTGATATTCTGTACCAACATTCCAGCCGATTTTTTCTGAATACGAGGTGTGGATCGGAGAAAAAATCTTTATGCTCGATTTCTTTATCAGTGAGATCATCCAAAGGATTTTGGAAACCTATTGGGGGATTCCAGTTGATTCCATCAGTTGAACAATAAATGCACGGACATTCCCAACGGTCTTTATATGGGGCTTTCTGCATGGGATAAGGAGTAAGTACCATCCAATATTGGAATCCGTTCCATCCGTTTGCTGAATACATTACCGAGGGGTGATAGGGCTGGTCTGAACCATCAAATGTTTTGATTTTGAGTGGAGTTTGTGAATATTTTACCTTAAAGATGAGTGTCTGAATTAAAAAGTCAAGTATTATTGTTGCGATTAGAGTTATTATTATCTCTTGCATATTTACTGATAAAGAATACTAAGATTTGATAATGTTATAATAAAATGCAAATACATAGAATACCAATAAAGCAGCTCCCAATATTTTTTCGTGGCTCTGCCAAAAGCGTTGTTTCATAAAGGGATAAATCAAAATAACAGGCATGATAAACCAGGAAATCTGGGCAAAGCGGTTACTGTAAGCCGCACGAATGACCAATACCCAAAAAGCGTTGGTGATCAAGAAAGTATTGTACAGCCAGTGGTAATATTCATCGCGGAAATTACGGCGAAAAATAAAGTAATATCCTACAAATACGCCCATAGCACTATAAAGCAGGAAATCCCAGCGGAAAGTCATACTCATTTGGACGATTTCCCCAATCATATTACTACCAGTTAAATAACTAGAGAATCGGTCATCTTCTCCAAAGAGGCCTAGGGCTGCTAGATAATTTTGTATGCGCATGCCGGCTGCGTACGAGGCTCCTACACAACCTATCCATGCCAACAGGTAGAGATAGCTGTTTTTGATAAACCAGGCAATAACGGCTGCACCTACCATAAGGACACAGGAATTGTGAAAACCAATAGCAATGATGCTTAAGAGAATGGAAATGGGTAGACAATTTATATAGGTCATTGCTAATATAAAGACAGAAGCTCCTAATCCGTTACGAATGCCATTTACTCCATAGTTCCAGAAAGTAAACATGCTAAATATCACTAATAGGGGAATGTAGTAATAGGATTTGAAAATACGTTGCATAGCTAACCATAAACTACCTACGTAAATAAAGGCACACAGCAGGAAGAACGTATGAATATTGCTGTATTTGGCAAACCATCCCATCAGATTATAAAATAGCCACTCTGTATGCCATTCCCATATAAAAGGCTGGGATGAACGTTGTATTTCATAAAATCCTTTGGCATAGTTTACTGTATCTCCAAATGTTGAAGAAATAGGACGTAGTCCCATGTAAAATATTAATAATAGGGTAAAAAATACTCCCCATACCGCATTCATACTGACGATATTTTTGTGTAATGCAATACCGGTATTACATTGCCAAAAGGCAATCAGTATCAGTATGAGAATGCTATAATGAAAAAAGGGCGTATAATCGACTAAGGGTATAAAATCTATCATAACGGAGTTATAATTGTGTATTGGATTTGGTGGTCGCTCCAACGGTTGTTGTATAAATGATAAGCTGATGTTTTTAGTTCTGGAGAGCAGAATGTATAATCAATGCGGAACAGGTTATTTGCAGGTTGATATGTTCCTCCCCAGCCGTTTCCGGCTTTGAGAAAGCAGTCGTCCAGTTGAGCAGCCAGCTTCCGGTAGGCATACGATACGGGGATATCGTTCAAGTCACCGCATAAGATAACGGGATACGGGCTCGAAGCTACTGCTTCTGCCAGCAACTGTGCCTGACGGTTACGTTCCCTGGCATTGAGCTGATAAGTATGCAGGCGATTGTTTCCTTGGTATGCCGGTGTCATGCCTGTAGTCTGCAAGTGTATGTTGAACAGCCGAATGGTTCTTCCTTCATATTGCAGGTCTATTTGCAACACTTTATTATAACTGTTAGGGAAGTAATATTCTTTCATGTTTGATAATGGGAAACGACTGTACACTGCCAGATTCAGTACTTCGTCTTCCCGACTGTTGAATATCCGATAGGGATATCCGAAAATAGCCGAAATGCTGTCACGATGCAAAAGGTTATCGTGCGGACGTTCTTGCAGACAAATAACATCAGGATGAAGGTTTCGGATGAAAGCAGCACTTGCCTGTAAGGTGTCTTTATTCAACTGAAAGCCTTCTGCATTCCAGCTGACGAGGCGTAATGAATGGGAAGTCAATTCATCTGTTTCAAAAGATACAGCCCAGGATTTTCCGCAAAGAAACAGAGTGATAAAGCAAGCTGTACCAAATAGCAGGCTAATGCCTTTGCTTCGGTAAAGAACTGCGATGATTGTTGCTAGTGTGCTGAATATAGCCAGCGGTATGACCAGCAGCCCCAATGGGGAGAGATAACCGGCAATTGTTGGAGTACACCAGGGCATGACAGCAGTCAGCAAAGCCAAAAGAACCGTGAAACCTGCCAGGATGTAACTAAATCGTTTCATTGTTTGCTATCAGTATGCTGAAGGCATCCAGCTGCTCGCTGGTGAGTTTCATACTTTCCAGCATGGGTGCATATCGCTCCAGATGGTGCAAATCGCTTCCTACATAGCTGTACATGCCTTCCGCTAGGATGCTTTCTGCCGCATGGCGTGCACCGGGACCGTAATAGCCGGATAAGGACATCAGGTTCAGCTGCAAGCGATAACCGTCTGTGCTGTACAGTCGGCGGTAATCGTCCATATCCATGTAAGTATAGCGCTCCGGATGGGCGATAACGGGGAAATATCCGTTTTGTTTGACACTGGCAAGTATCTCTTTCATACCGACAGGTGGAAGCATGTAGGAGGTTTCTACAAGCAGATGATTCTTACCCAATGGAAGGACTTCAGCAGGCAGCTTGGACGTGAACTGTGCGTCCATCATGTATTCGCCTGCCTGATGTAACCGGATAGGACCCTTATAGTAATTTTGGAAGACTTCGAAACGTTCAGTCAGATAGGCCGTGGTATTGCGTTGCATATCGGACATGACGTGGGGAGTAAACCATACGGAGGTAATTCCCAGATATTCCAAGAACTGAAGCAGTTCCAAAGAGGTTGCTCTGTCGGGAGAACCGTCATCCACTCCCGGAAGAATGTGGGAGTGGATGTCGGTCATGCCTTTCAGAATACCCGACTTAACCAGGTTGTGTTTTTTCTTAAAACTGAAAAACATATACTTTCGTCGGCTTATGGGTTATTTTTTCCAGAACTGATACCATTTGTGTGACTTGTTCTCGTATCCGTAACCGTAGCCATAACCATAGCCATAACCATAGCCGTTGTTCTTGGTATGGGCACCATTCAGGATAACGGACATATTCTTAAGCTGACCGGTACGGTAAATCTTTTCCAGATCGGGCAGCATACGGCGGTCGAAGCGGTCGGCACGGATGACGAAGATCGTCAGATCGGCAATGCGGTTGGTGATGGCCGCATCGGCAATGATACCTACCGGTACGTTGTCGACAATGATATAGTCGTATTGCTTGCGCAACGTTTCAATCATAGTTTCCAAACGTTCGCTGAGCAACAGTTCTGCCGGATTAGGAGCTGCGGGACCTGCCGGAATGATATCCAGGTTTTCTACCAGCTCATCGTGCTTGATGATTTCCGATAATTCGGCACTGCCCGACAGGTAAGAAGTCATACCTTTGTCGTGGTGGTGGATGTGGGAGCTGAGGGTACCTTTACGGATATCGAGGTCGATCAGGATCACTTTTTTCTCCGTCTGTGCCATACTTGCCGCGAGGTTGCTGCACACAAAGGTCTTACCGGCTCCCGGACCGAAGGAACTGAAGGTTACTACCTGCAGGTCTTTGCTCTTGACACGCATGAACTCCATGTTGGTTCGTACGATACGGAAGGCCTCGGAAGCGATGTCACGTCCCTGACTGCGGACAATAATGCCTTTCTTGCCCTTTGCACTAGGCTCTTTTTTGCATTTCGACAAAGGAATTTCACCCAGGAAGGGTACGCTAAGGTTGTCTTCAATGTCCTTGCGGGTATGTACCTTGGTATCGAAGAACATAAAGGCAAGCAGGATGACAGCCGGTAAAGCGATTCCTTTCATAACTCCTCCCATGATAATACTTTTTCCATTAGGAGTATAAGGCATATCACTGCCTCCTGCGGGGTCGAGCACACGGACATCGGTTTCGGTAGTTGCCTGACTGAGCGCATTCTCCTCGCGTTTATTAAGCAGGTAGAGGTACAGCTCTTCCTTGATACGCTGCTGGCGTTCGATGGACAGCATCTGGCGCTGTTGGGTCGGAATACTGGCGATGCGGCGCTGTGCTTCGGAAGTACGGTTCCGGGCTTCCTTCAGTTTGGCATTGATGCTGACAATCAGGTTATCGATATCGCGGATAATGTTCTGACGGATGGCAAGCAGGGTATTGTTCAGTTCTTGTACTACCGGGTTCTTGTTGCTGCTGTTCTTGACAAGTTTGTCACGTTTCAGCTTGTTGGCGTTGTATTGTACAATCTGTGCCTCGATATTGGCATCAGCGATTCCAGTATTTGATGGAATCAAACCGGTAATCTTAGACGGGTCTATAAGGAACTGCTTGATGTAGTTTGCCATTTCAATCTGAAGTTCCATTTCGGTAGCCTGTGTACCATATTGTTCTTTGTCGGAAACTGATGTGCTTGCCGATGAGGAAACATCAATGATCTCATGCTGGCGCTTATAGTTCTCGATTTCTGATTCTACTCCACCCAGTTCCTTTTCGATGATAATCAGACGCTCGTTGATGAATTGGGAAGTATTGATGGCTATCTGGTTCTTGTCTTTAATGGTTTCTTCGTTGTAGACAGTTATCAGCATGTTCAATACGTCTTCGGCACGAACCGTAGAGTAATCGTTAAGACTGAGGTACAAGATGGAAGCATCATTTTCTGCCTGACTGATATTCAAATTAGAACCGAACAGGCTCGCCATGTTGTCGATGCTGTTCTTCTTTACGCTGACAGTAGTACCGAACCATTTGTTGCTGTAATATAATGTTGGACTGACCACCAGTTTACCGATGGGGGTCGGAATGGTGTCATTGAGCTTAGCTGTCAGTGTCTTACTAGCATCCGGAATCATATCACCCCCAAAGGCAGTCAGTCGAACTTCATGATCGTTGATCGGAGTTGCGTCCACTGATAAGGTCTGGTAATCTTCCGATTCGACGAACGAAATTCGTATGGGAGCTTGTGTATACAGTTCTTTTTCACGGAGCCCGTCGGTAATGGTATAACTGATATTGGCATTCAGGCGGCTGACTACCTCCCGCATCAGGTTGTGTGACTGAAACTGGAGGATTTCATTGGAAACGTTGGTCGTTGAGAAAGTCTGAAAACGTTCCAATCCGTTGTAACTGCGTTGGTTAGCATTTTTAATCATGACCGTTGCCGAACGGGAATATTTAAACGGAGTCTTGGCATACTGGTACCAGGCATATCCTCCGAACAAAGCCACCGACAGGACAAACCAGTACCAGCGGTTGAGCAGGTACATCACCATATCCATCGGATTGATATTGAAACCGCTTCCACTGATATTCTTATCAGGGGAAAGGTCTTTCTGTTCACTCATTTGTATCATATCTATCTAGCAGGGAATTGTGATTATTTTACGGCCAATACGACCAGTGAAGTGATGGTTGTAACGAAAGATAAAATCATGCTGAAAGTGCTGAAGGTACGCTGTGCATTATCGCGTGTCTTGGCAGCCGACGGCTCTACATATACAATATCGTTCTGCTGCAAGTAGTAGCAGGGAGAATTGAACACATCTTTCGAGCGGAGGTCGTGGAACATGATTCTACGTTTGTTTCCGTATTCACGGATAACGGCTACACGGTCTACACGACCGTCGTCAGTAATATCACCTGCCTTAGCAATGGCTTCGAGCAGAGTAATACGGTCACCGGTAATATCGTAGGTTCCTACACTTCCTACTTCACCTAATACGGTAATTTTAAAATTCAGAAAGTTCACCATGACGATGGGGTCTTTTATCAAATCTTCGTCAATCAGGCGCTGTTTGATCATTTCGGTAACCTGTCCGCGGGTACGTCCTTCTACTTTCAATTTGCCCAAAACAGGAAAGTCTATCTCACCGTTTACATCGACCAGGTATCCTTTGTTGGCATTATCAGCTGCATTGCTTGTGGGAACGGTTGTAGATATGTTTCCGTCGGGGCCGATGCTGTAGTTACTGCTGCCGGGGATATTGAACGGGAGGGTCAGTTCCGGGTTCTTACAGCTTACGGTAATACTGAGGCGGTCGTCGCGGTGGATGACTGCTTCGTACTTCTGGAACACCGGGTATTCTTTAAGTTCTTCCATGTCGCGGAGATAAACCAGGTCTTTTCTTGTAGCACATGACGAGAAAAGCAATACTGTAAGTAAGAAGAAGAAAAGAGTTGATTTGTTCATAAATGTTTTTTTACTGTTTATTAGAGTTCTACTGTTTGTTGTTCTTTTTCGTTCAGCCGGATGACTGAATCACACCGTTCCATCACCCGTGGATCGTGGGTGACAAAGATAATGGTTTTTTCTTTTCCTTCCGCTAAAATGTTGTTTATTAACTTTGTAGTGGTATCGCAGTCGAGGGCGGAAGAGGCTTCGTCGAACAACCAGATGTTGCCCGGACGGAGCAAAGCACGGGCGATGGAGATACGCTGTGCCTGTCCTTCGGACAAGCCGTAGCCGTGTTCGCCGACACGGGTATGAATGCCTTCGGGCAGGTCGAATACAAAGTCGGCACATGCCGTGCGTAATACCTGTTCTACGTCTGCATCGCTGCAATCGGGAGCTCCCAGAAGTACATTCTCACGGACGGTTCCGCTAAGCAGGGTATTTCCCTGAGGTACGTACATGAAATTTACCCGGGTAGCAGAAGTGTCCGGATAAACTGAGCCGTCTGCCGCTACCAGGTTTACCTGTCCCTGGTCGGGACGGATGAGTGCCAGCATCAGGCGGATGATGGTGGTTTTTCCCGTACCGGTAGGACCGGCAACAGCTGTAGAGGTACCGGGACGGAATACAGCGGAAAAATTATGCAGAACCGGCTGCCCCGGTTCATAGCCAAAAGTAACCTGATTGAATTCCAGCGTAAGCGGGCTGTCGACATATACCGGCGTTTCGTCCGGTTCCACGTCTTCGAAGAGTTCCATCAGTCGCTCGACGGACGCCCAGCCACGTACCAAAGCGGGAGGAATACCGATCAGTCCGAGGAAAGGTCCTTGTACCTGTCCGACCAGTTGCAGGAATGCTGTCATGGTACCGAAGGTAATTTCCTGATGTTCTAGCCGGTAGATACCCCAGAGGAAGGCACACAGGTAACCTCCTCCGAATACAAAACCCATCACTCCCTGCGAAAAGGTGGAGAACTTGATCTGTTCCATACCGAGATTGAACAGTTTTTCCTGCGATTCGTGCAGTTTCTGTTTGCGGTAATCGGTTGCTCCCAGTGAACGTACCAGCACACGCTGTGACAGGTTTTCCTGCATGACTGAACCCATTTCGCTGCTCATGGCCTTTTGTGCCTTGCTCAGCTCACGTACCTTACGGAAATAGATTTTCGACAACAGTACCAGCGGGGTCGCTCCCAGAATGAACCAGGCAAGCCGGGGCTCCAGTGCCCACAGGAAGATAAAGGAGCCAATCAGCTGAAGACTGGTGATGAGCAGGTTGGGAAGGATGCCCATACCCATGCTGAGTACTTCGGAAGCATCGCTGTTGATACGCGTTAGCAGGTCGCCGGTATGCCATTTCTGTCCGCTTTTCCAGGAGCACATCATCAAGGCATCCGACAGCGAATTCTGCATGCGGATACCGATACGCATGTTGATTTTCCCGAAAATCCAGGGAGAAATCAGCTTGACTGCCATGCCGAAGAAAAAGAAAAAGACAACGACACCTGCTGCAAACCAGACATTTCCTTCACGGGCGCCGGTTACAATGTCGATAATCCATTTGGAAAGCCAGACATTGAACAGTGACATTCCTACGCCGAAGATTCCCGAAAAGATGGAGAACGTAATCAGCCAGTGGTATCCTTGTGTAACCTGAAGTACCCAGCGCATGGCTTTGCGCCCGACAGCGTATTGTTGCGAGAGATTCTCTTTGGTAAGTTTACTTAGTATTTTTTTCAGTATGGTCTTCATGTTTGATAACGAGTTCTTTGATACGTCTTGCCGTAAGCAAAGTGGGCCACCAGAAGGTTTCTGCCGGCGCATACGTGAAAAACAGTTGTGCTTTGCGAGCTATCTGGCGACTTGTGTACAGCTTGTTTTTCCATTTTCCCTCCGGACGTTCCCCTTTCCGTTTGTCGTAAAAACCGAAATTGCCGCTTTCCCATATTTCGGTCATCAGGGTTTCGGTATTGTAATGTTTACGGAAAGGAACGTAGGATTCATCCAGTCCTAGGTGTTCTGTCAGGAAGGTATAAAGCAGGCAGGACCATTTCCAGATGCCGAAGCGGCGACACAGGCGTTCCAGTTCCTGCTTGTCCGTTTCCTGCGCCAGTCCTTTCAACAGGATGGCAGCGTCGCATAACTGGCGTAAGCCGATGCCTTCGTTGAGCAGGTGCTTCAGGATATGTGTGGAAACCAGCAGGTGGTGTGCTTCTGGAGTAGGAACACTAACTGGAGTATCCTGATAGACTGGCTTAATTGCGGGAGCAACCGTGCAGAATACGTTTTTTTCCCATTCACGCAGTGATTTGCGGATCAGCGGACTGTGCAGCTCAATCAGCTCCGGATGCAGTTCGATTACGACCTGACCGATGAGGCAGGAAGCATCGTCGTTAGCTCCATACTTGACATATACACCAGATTCTTCCAGTTTTTTGACGGCTTGTCGTACAGCCTCTGAGCTGCCGAAATACAAATCAATATCCCCACATACACGATGAAGCGGATTGGGGTAATAACAGCTCAGGGCAAGTCCCTTGATGACTTCGAAAGGAACGGTCGGTTCAGTGGTAAAGAAACGGTTTAACGCACAAAGCACCTGAATGTGTTGCTTGTTGATACGTTCCCACTGGTCGACATCAACCGTCCATCGCAGAATGAGTGCGTGGGGAGGACGTAAAGGTTTGGGCAGAAGTAACATGCCATCGTAGACGATACCTTGTATTGCCTGTCGGCGGCTGTGGATATAAAGTGCCTGCCATTCCTCGGGAGAAAGCGGGAAATACTTCTCCGCATCCTCCTTATTTCCCCAAAGTCCCTGACGGATCAGGAAGAACAAAGCATTCTTTATGCGGTTGATACCGTTCATGCCAGCAGACCGTTTTTCTGCCATTGTGCACATATTTCGTGAACGTCTGCCGCAGCTGTTTCGCGGTCGACATCGTACTCTTCGCACAGGCAGTCCACCAGATAGGCCTCGTCAAATTCTTTACCTTCAGCCTGCTGCCACAGCCATGCGGCCGTTTCGTTCAGGGTAAGAATTTGAGTCATGTCCATGGTTTCACTGAAAGGATTTACTATCATGTATTCTCCCGCCACTTCGCGGAGGATAAGATTTTCGTTGAGTTTCATAATCTGTTGTTGGTTGTTATTGATTTTTTTATTCTAAAGCAGCCCGACAAGACTCATCAGCTGGCTTTCGGGCGAGAAACTGTGTTTACCACGGTAGTAGCGGGTAACTACAGCGATAATCCGCGAACAATCTGTTTCAGTTACCAGTTCAGTCCAGACGGCTGAATCATGCCGTGTTGCAACAGTTGCATGATGAAGCCAGAGGCATCTGCCGCAGCTGTTTCACGGTCGACCTCGTATTCGTCAAGAATCATGTCGACCAGTTGGTTGAAATCGGCTGCCTCTTCGATATGTTCCCAAATAAAAGCAGCTGTATCGGTAAGGCTGATCATGCCGTTGAAATCATGTGCAGTTTCTTCAGAAGGGACCAGTACGGTTTCGCTGGCAATGGTACGTGATATAAAGGATTTAATTTTTTTCATTTGTTGGCAGTTATCAGTTGTTGATACAGGGTATCCACCGCTTCACGACTGATGTTGCAGCCATACGTAAAGCAGGGTAAGGTAGACACCAGAGAGTCGGCAAAAGTCATTGCCACGTCCGTAAACTCACGGTTCCAGTAATTGACCGTAAGCTGTTCGAGCACACGCCTGAACGTGAGTATTTTCTTTTCTTCTATCAATCTATTCTCGGGAGCCTGCTGCAACAGTACCACAGCACGTACTTCCCGGCGCTCATTGTGACAAATACCGCTTGAACCGCATATCGGCCAGCCGTTGGCATAAAATGTGTTGCCTTCACGACTTAACAGGCATTTGTCACCGTTTAAAACTTTTGCCCGGTCGGGCAGGTATTGACACCACAAATTGGTGTGCGTGGTCTTCCCTATTCCACTGGGGCCGCTGAACAGAACTGCTTTTCCTTCGAAATCGAGGTAGGCACAATGAAAGGCGAAAGAATTTTGTAAGACCAGATGCTTTTCGAGAGCCAGCATCGAGTGGAAAATGGTATCGGCACTCAGCAGGGAGGTATATGCCGGATTGAAATAAATTTCCGTATGCCGGGAATCAGTTTCTTCCAGATAAGCATAAGCAGCTTGTCTGTCGGGAAGAATCAACAGCCGTGATTCCAGTCTTGACGGTTGCCTGAAAACGAGGATGTCCGGTTTTCGGTATATGGGTGGTGTGTTTGGCAGACGAGGTTGCTGGTCAGTATGAAAGGTATAATATAAGTCTGCTTCTTCGAACGTTGATTCAAAGAGTAGGGTATTTGCCGGAAGATGTGCTCTGTCGATGCCTTCCAGCTGTATATGTAAATTTCCAATGGTCAGTCTGATCATGCTATATGGGTTATCGTTGAGCTTCCTGCTCAATGAGGCTTCTTTTAGCCTTACCTATGGTGCAGAGATAAGCCGTATCTCCGCAGTATTTTTTTTCGTTGGTTGCGTTGGCATAGCATACATCGCAGAGTTTGCTCAGTTTGCAGCCGCTGCACTCCGTGTGTGCCGGTAAGGAGGCACATTGCTTCACAATGCTCTGCCAGGCTTCGGCAACCGAATGCTCGGCGAGCGATACGGAAGGAGTTGCCATGTCCACACAGGGGGACAACATACCTTGCCAGTTAATCCAGCAAGAACTCTTTCCGGCGCGGCAACTCAGCGTAACTCCATCGGGTACGGCAGATTCCATACTGATAAGCTCCGCGTTCATCTCTTTTATCCGTTCATGATAGTTGGTTTTGTATTTGTATTTAAGGTGTTCGATTTCGAGTGTGGCAACTTCTTCCGGTGTCAGTCGTATTTCCGGTATATGGAGTTGCGAGGTACATGTCGGACTACAGAATAGGGATGTGTAGCAATTGATGGATGCCGGCATATCTAGTTCTTCTGCCATGTGGATGACCGCTTCATAATCCTTTCGGTTTTTGCGGATGATGGTCAGATTCAATTTCGTATCGATGTGATACTTTTTCAATAATTGCAGTCCTTGTATGCAACGGTCGTACCCGTTTGAGATATGGCATAAATCCTGATAGGTTTCATTACATCCTCCATACAGGCTGACATTGAGGCGGCGAGGTTTGACACGACTGAACAGTTCAGCTACCTCTTCGGTAATAAGCGTTGCGTTGGTGTTGATGGTGAGAATGAACCCCATTTCACGGAGGGCGAGATAAAGCTCTTTGAATCCCGGATAAAGCAACGGTTCTCCTCCGGTAAGCAGGATGAACAATGTACCGATCGCTTTCAGTTCTTCCGCTGTTTGGAGCCATTTATCGATGCTCCGTACATTTCCATGCATCGCCACTTCGCGTGCATTCATACGGACATAGCACATGTCACAGCTCAGGTTGCAGAGCGGTGTCAGTTCGAAAGAAGCTGATATAGGGATTCGGAGTTGAGTTGCTTTATCTACCAAGCGTCTTTCTACCGGGGTTGCATCGTATAGTTGGTCCATGTGTGTGTATATAATAAATTCACCACAGATTACACAAATTTATGTTTTAAATTCATTTGTGCAGTCTGTGGTAATAAATGTGGTATATTATAAAATCAAGATTTTATAGTTGTCCAAGAGTCCATATCAAGGTTTTTTGTACAATGTATGTTGTTACCATCTTCACCTCTCCAAATTATGACATCTTGCCTTGGACCTGCAGGTATACCCAAAACGTTTTTTTTAAGATATCCAGGAATAAAATCATCTGTAGTACTTGCTTCATGCGTCGCTCCACATTTTCCATAACTTCCTAATTCTACATCATCTTTTGTCTCTGGTATACCATCAGCTCCGTTTGTATAAACGGTAGAACCAGTTAGAGCGGTCCATCCTGCATCACATGTAAATAAATAAACTTTATTTATATCTCCACAAGCAGCGATGTAGTTTTGTGGAATAAATGTTTCACTTTCCAAAATGGGCTTAATATATGCTCTTTTGTTTTCCATAACTTTAAATAGTTTTTAGTACGGTTGCTTTACACATGTTTTTGAGTGCTGATAAAACGACCGCAGAAATTAGTAGTTCTTGATTATCTCTACAATTCTATCTACATCCTCGTCTCTTACCATCGGTCCTGAAGGCAGGCAGAGTCCCTGAGCAAAAAGTGCTTCGGACACTCCGTTTACATAGGCAGGTGCCTTAGCAAACACGGGTTGCAGGTGCATCGGCTTCCATAACGGACGGCTTTCGATGTCGGCTGCCGTAAGCCGTGCAGATAACTCCTGATAAGTGAATCCGGCTTCCTGCGGGTTGACCAGCATGGTACTTAACCAATAGTTGGGATGTAAATCGACATTAGACCGTGGTTGCATCACCGTAATGCCCGGTGTGTTTTTAAACTTTTCCACGTAAAGCGCGTGTATCGCACGGCGGCGGGCGATATGCTCGTCGAGCACGTACATCTGGCCACGGCCGATTCCGGCAGAGATGTTGCTCAATCGATAATTGTAGCCAATCTGCTCATGCTGGTAATAGGGGAAGTTCTCGCGTGCCTGAGTGGCATAGAACTTGACACGGCGGGCACTTTCTTCGTCGGGGCAGATCAAGGCTCCTCCACCACTGGTGGTAATCATCTTGTTGCCGTTGAACGAGAGGGCTCCGTAAGTTCCGAATGTTCCGCAGTACCTGCCGTTGTATTCCGAACCCAATGCCTCGGCTGCATCTTCTACTACCGGAATGCCGTATGCGGAAGCAACGCTGTTTATTTCGTCCATACGGGCGGGAGTACCGTACAGGTGTACGGGAATGATGGCCTTAGGCAGTTTGCCGATCGCACGCAGGCGGTCGTCGATAGCTTGGCGGAGCAATTCGGGGTCCATGTTCCACGTGCCGGGTTCGCTGTCGACAAACACCGGAGTGGCTCCCTGATATACGATGGGATTGGCTGAGGCGGCGAAGGTAAAACTCTGGCAGATGACTTCGTCGCCGGGACCTACACCCAGCATCACCAGCGCCAGATGAATGGCTGCTGTCCCGGAGCTGAGAGCTACGACATGAAGAGGAGAGGCCGATTTTTCTCCCAGCCATGCGGCGAGGTCGTTTTCGAACCCGTCGACATTGGGACCCAAAGGTACTACCCAGTTGGTAAGGAATGCCTCGTGGATGAACTCTTCTTCTTTGCCGCTCATATGGGCCAGTGAAAGATGGATGTGCTTCATGATTATTTGTTGTTGTTTTCCTCTGTTACAAATATTACAACACGGTTCCACTCGTTCTTGCGATCGTAAGGCTGAACGGTATCACCCTTGTAGTCGATGCGCAGACGTGAAGGATCGACTCCGAAATCGTTGACAAGCATGTCGCGTACAGCGTTGGCACGGCGTTCTGACAACTTCAGGTTGTATGCCGGATTACCAGTCTTAACATCAGCGTAACCGGTGATGATCAGGTTGATGTTCGGATTGTTCATCAGGTATTCGGCTACCTTCTGTACGTTGTTCTTCTGAACGTCGGTGATGTTGTACTTGTCGATAATGAAGGAAACGGTCATGTCGAGTACACGGTTGGTTTCCACCTTCTTTTCTACGCGTACGATCGGTTCCGGTTTGTTGGCAAGTTCGGCACGAGCGGCATTGATCTGTGCGTTGAGGCGGTCGATCTGTGCCTGGTCGGTCATGGTTACATATTTGAAGCGGCGGTCGCCGTAATGGTCTTTGAAGTGATAAGTCACGCCGGCTACTACGTAGATATAACCGTCGTACTTTCTATCGTAACGGGTTCCGTTGTATCCATCGTCGGTAGCGTTATAGGTACTTTCGAGGTTGATATCGAGGGCATCGTTCACCTTGTAGCCTAACTGAAGACCGGCATGTACAGCCAGATAAGTTCCGCCGGAACGATCAACATAGTACTGTCCGCCTTTAGAAGGTGCCCAATTCTTGATCTTGTCGTCGAATCCGAAGGATGAGTTGAATCCGATACCCAATACACCGACAACGTTGAAGCGGGTACTTTCCTTGTACGGCTTGAAGATGTTGTTGAAATTGAACAAACCGTCGAAGAAGGTAGAAACCATGCTGAACTTGTAAACGCCGTCGCCGTATACTTCCGGATAAGCGTCTACCAGCTCGCTGTTAGCTCTACTGTGCTGGTTAATGTAAGCTACACGTACACGGGCACCTACTGCCGGGTTGAAGTACTTACCTGCGGAAATACCTACACTGGGGCCTAAACGTTTGCCGAAGGGGGCAAAACGGATGTTTTCGCTTAGTGAGAAGTTGGTTCCGACGAATGCGCTGAAGAACCAGTTGTCGCCTGCTTTATAGTGCTTTAATGTTCTGACTGTATCGGCTTTTACCGTAAGATTTTTTGAAGGGGTTTCTTCACTTGCATATAAATTGGCTGCCATGACTGCTGCAAGGCCTGCAATAACTATTTTTTTCATGTTGAATGTCCTGTTTATTATTTAACAATATAGATAATTACACAGTTCTTTGCAGGGTCTAATGAGCGAACCAGCTCGTTGTTTTCTTCGATAAAGATGTGTCCTGCAGGAACCTGATATTCATTCACAAGCATGTCGCGAATAGCATTGGCACGGCCATTGAACAAATCGCTGCTCATTTCGTTGTTCTTGATAGGAGTGATATACAAGTCGCCATCCTGAATTTTCTTCAGACCTTCGGCTGCTGTATAGATATTTACTTCCTGAAGTTTGTTTACTTCTGTAGAGTTCGGATCGAATGATACAAGAGTTGAAACGCGTTCGCTTTCTACAACTTCACGCTTCACTTCTACGGCAGGAGCTGCTTTCATTTCGGCTACTTCCTTGCGCAAACGGTTTACTTCTGCGTTCAGGGCATCGTATTTATCCTGGTCGCGACGAGTGAAAGTGAACTGGTGTGTTCCGTCGTGGTTCTTGAAACGGTAAACCAAACCAACCAACAGGTTGACGTGACCGTCCCACTTGTGGTCTGAAGTTACACCGTCGTATGAGTCATCCAGACAGTTGACAGATGCTTCTACGTTGAGTGCCAATGCGTGACGGAGTCTGAATGATGCCAGCAAACCTGTACGGAATCCCAGCAGGTTGTTCTTTTCTGTGTTTACATTGTAATTCTTGTACCAACTTTCATCGCTGAAGCCGAACATGTGTTCCACACCGATACCGGCGATAGCCATTACCTGGAAGAAACGGTTTTCTTTGTAACCTCCGAACAGATTATGCAAATTGAACATTGCGTCGATGTAACCGTTTACTACATTCCAGTTGTATGTACGGTCGAGAACCGGTTTGTAAGTCTGACCGAATCCACGTCCCCACATTCCCATGACACGGAAACCACCCCAAGGTGATAACCATTTACCTACTGACAAACCAGCTGCCGGCTGGAACTGTTTGCCTTTTGCATCACTGGTATTGTCACACCAGTTAAGGAAGGTACCTGCATTGACTGTGATAAACCAGTTGTCGCGGAACTTGTTTGGATTGAGGACCCTTTCGTTGTTTGTTTCAGGGCTTACCCAATACGCTGTGTTCTCATCTTCACTGGTTTCTGAAGGCACTGTAGAATTAACCTCCTGTGCGAATCCTTTGATGAAAAGGAAGGGCATCATTAATGCTAGAAAAACTCTCTGTTTCATATAAAATAAATATTACTAGTTAGTCTCTTTTCTTAATTAATACGTTCTTTATTGTTTATTCTCTTTGTCGAGCGCTTCGTATCTGGAATGCTGACTGATGAATTCGGGTGTTATTTTTTTCATGTATTTTACGGTTTCCAGCTTATCGTCGGTTCCGGCTATGGCAATCAGTTCTTCGATAGACGGCAGCAGGGACTGGTATTCCGTATTGATACTCTCTGCATGGAAGATTTCCGGATTGGAAGTAGGCAGTGTGCTTTCCTCCTTATATAATAGTTCTTCGTATAGCTTTTCGCCCGGGCGGAGTCCGGTGTATTCGATCTTAATGTCTTTATCCGGAATCAGTCCGGAGAGGCGGATCATCTTTCTTGCCATGTCGTCTATCTTGACGGCAGCTCCCATATTGAAGATGAAGATATCGTTTCCTTCACCGAGGAAAGCAGCTTCGAGTACTAGCTGGCAGGCTTCGGGGATGGTCATGAAGTAGCGGATGATATCGGGATGGGTAACAGTGACCGGACCACCTTCGAGTATCTGATGGCGGAACAACGGAATGACGCTTCCATTGCTTCCCAATACGTTGCCGAAGCGGGTAGTGATGAAGCAGGTCTTTCCGGCTACCTTGCCTTCTTTGATGGCATTACCCAAGCTCTGTACGTATGTTTCGGCAATGTGTTTGGTAGCTCCCATGACATTGGACGGGCGTACGGCCTTGTCGGTAGAAATCATGATGAATTTTTCTACTCCATGTCTGACAGCGGCATCGGCGAGGATGCGTGTTCCCATAACGTTGGTACGTACGGCTTCACACGGATATTCTTCCATAATAGGAACATGCTTGTAGGCTGCGGCATGGAAGATGATATCTGGCTTGTACAGACTGAGCTGTGACTCTACACGCTGGTAATCTCTTACGTTTCCGATGACTGAGGTAATGTTGCATTCCGGATAGGTATTCCGGAGTTCCATATCGATCTGGTATGTTCCTGTTTCGGAAAAATCGAAGATAACCAGATGTGTGGGATGGAACTTGCAGAGCTGTCGGCACAGTTCGCTGCCGATACTTCCTGCACCACCGGTGACCATTACGACCTTGCCTGAGATTTCTTTCTTGATTTTTTCGGTATCGATCTTGATCTCGTCGCGTTCGAGCAGGTCTTCTATCTGTACCTCACGCATCTGGATGCGCTGGGAGATGTTGCTGTTGTCCTCCACCAGCGGAGCAATACGCATGGTGATATTGTTCTGGATGCCTGCTTCGATCAGCGCACTGTCTTTATGGAGGTCGTCTGTATTGACGAACAGGATGGTATTGACACCGAGTGATTTCAGCTTTTCGTTGAAGTCGCAGTCATCGCAGAGGTAGATTACCGGATATCCCTGTACGCGATAGTCTTTCAACCGCTCTTCTCTTGTGATGAATCCTTTCAGGTTGTACAGGCTGTTGGTAGATTTGCTCAGGTATGCAGCCAGACTGATTGCTGCGTCGGAAGTGCCGTATATCAGTGCCCGGTGTGTCTGCTTATCCATTGCCTCGATGAGGTTATAATAGAAATTGACGACAACTACTCTGACAAACATGAGCAGAAAGACTGACATGATGAGGTCGGAGAAGATGATGGTATAGATGAACAGACCGGTATATTCCAGCAGTAAATTTGACAGGATGATGAATGCAAGGGCTTTGATGAACATGGCATATACGATGCGCATCAGCTCGGTGAGGCTGGAATGGCGGATGATGCCTTGGTAGGTCTTGCATATCCAGGTGGCACAGATACTAATCACCAGTGAGAGGACGAGGATTGACGTAACGGTAGTGACATCTGTATCGACCTTCATCAGGTAATGGAAAAACAAAAAGCTGAAGGATGTTGCCAATACGGACAGAAGACAGTCGGCTGCCCAAACAATGTATCTGCTAAAGAAATTGATGTTTTTTATCTTAATGCTGAACATCGTATTATTTCTCTATCTTTTCAACTAATGAAGGATGAATGCTTGTAGTGGCTACAGCGGCTATTCCCTGAAGGGAAACAACCACTCGCAAATTCTTTTTTATGCGTACGAGCTTTCCTTCTATTCCTTTCCAAATTCCTCCAGTAATACGGACATAGTCCCCCTTCTTTAAAGCCACCTCCTGAGGTGTCAAGTAAAGAATCTGTTCGTCAATATTCCCTGCAACCGATATGAAGTCCTGCATTTGCTTGTCGGGAATAGTAATGATTTGCTTGGTTTCCTTGTCGATTATGTATCTTATCTTGGAGGAGATACTGCTCTCTCTCTTTATTTGTTCAATTTCGTTTTTAGTACAATAGACAAATACTAAATTGTGTATGACTGGTACTAATTTAATTTTTGACTGACCGTTGCATTGTATTTCAGAGTATCTCATCGGAATGAAACTGGCAATCTGACAAGCATCAAAATAGCTTTTTACTTTCATCTCTTGCGAGTATGTAACTCTGATGGGGTACCAATGTTTATCATTCTCTTTCATACTGAAATGCGCAGATATACCTTGGGGACATCCAGATTATGCATCCGGATTATGCAATATACTAAAATATTGGCGTATTTTACATATTTTTTTGAGTTATAGCATAAACTATTTCAGCATATTTATATAACTCTCTATCTTTATGGGGCAAATGTAATAATTTTTTTGAAAAGATAGGCTTTGTATTTAAATTTTTTTTGAAAAAAGTTAAGATAGATAATATATTCCTTTTGGCTAAAATTAATAGAATTTCCTATCAAATTTTGGTTTTATCAAGTCTGATTCTGACAAAATACATTAAAAGTTTTTTGATTTTACTGTGTTTTAATATATATAAGCCTGAGATAACGGAATAATGGGGTGAATCTGCTTTCAAAATGGTTTATTTAGCTTACTGATGGAGATGAAATAAAAATATTTGTCATAACTTTGCACTGTAAATAGTTGTTTCTGTGTTTAAAAACGATGGAGTAATGTATAAAAACTGTTTCAAAAGAATGATTGACTGCTGCCTGGCTATGGTTGCCATAGTGGTTTTGTCGCCGGTGATGGCTGCTGTAGCGGTTTTACTAGCTGTTGCCAATAAAGGTGCCGGGGTGGTTTTTACACAAACCAGACCGGGAAAAAACGGCAGGCTCTTTAAGGTTATGAAGTTTAAGACAATGACCGACGAAAGGGATGAAAACGGAAATTTATTGCCGGATGCCCAACGACTGACAAAGACGGGAAAGTTCATCCGGTCGACCTCACTGGACGAATTGCCTCAGCTGTTCAATGTACTCAAGGGAGATATGGCTCTGATTGGTCCGAGGCCGCTGCTGCCGCAGTATCTGCCATTGTATAGCAAAGAACAGGCAAGAAGACATGACGTGAGACCGGGCATTACGGGATGGGCACAGGTGCATGGCAGAAATGCAATTAGCTGGAAAAAGAAATTCGAACTGGATGTGTGGTATGTGGATCACTGTTCTTTCTGGCTGGATCTGAAGATTATCTTGCTGACAGTGAAGAAGGTGGTGGTGAGAGAAGGCATAACAAAAGAGGGACAGGCTACTACGGAGTTTTTTAACGGAAACAACTGAAAGGAGGAAATATGTTTTTGTATGGAGCTGGCGGACACGCCAAAGTTATTATGGATATTCTGAGGGCTGAAGGTAAATGTATCGAGGCTCTGATAGATGATAATAAGGACCTGAAAGAGGTGATGGGAGTTAAGGTGGTGAATGGAGAGCTGGATAACATTTCTCCGCTGATTATCAGTATTGGCAATAACAGGACAAGAAAACTGATAGCAGAGAAGGTAAAGGCGGAATTTGGTATGGCCATTCATCCTTCGGCCATTATTTCGGATTCGGCTGTCATTGAGGCCGGAACTGTAGTAATGCAAGGAGCTATCGTGCAGGCTTGTGCACATATAGGAAAGCATTGCATCATCAATACGGGGGCTTCGGTTGATCATGAATGTATCATTGAAGACTTTGTTCATATTTCGCCTCATTCTACGCTGTGCGGTAATGTGCATGTAGGGGAAGGTGCCTGGATTGGTGCGGGAACTACTATTATTCCCGGCGTGAAAATCGGAAAATGGAGTGTTGTCGGAGCTGGCTCTGTGGTTACAAAAGATATTCCGGATGGAGTATTGGCTGTGGGCAACAGATGTAAGGTAATAAAGAAACTGTTATGAAAAAGAAGGTATTGAGAATAACGACTGTACCTGTTTCGCTGGATTTACTGCTGAAGGGACAGTTGAAGATGCTGAATGAAATGTATGAGGTGGTAGCTGTTTCATCACCCGGAAAAGAACTGGAAGAGGTCGGGAAAAGAGAAGGGATAAGAACGGTTGCTGTCCGTATGGAAAGACGCATCTCTCCTATTCAGGATTTGAAGTCGCTTTTTGCTCTGGTACGGCTGATACGGAAAGAAAAGCCTTGGATGGTACATACGCTGACTCCGAAAGCTGGTCTGCTGGGAATGCTGGCAGCCTGGATGTGTAGGGTGCCGGTTAGAATGCATATGTTTACCGGACTGGTCTTCCCTACTTCGACGGGACTGAAACGGAAGTTGCTGATGGCTACGGACAGGCTGACGTGTGCCTGTGCTACGTTTATTAATCCGGAAGGTAAGGGTGTGAAGAATGATCTGATACGGTTTGGAATTACCCGGAAGGAGTTGCATATCGTCGGAAACGGGAATATCAACGGAATTGATATGTCGTATTTTGACCGGACGGAGGAAGTCATGAGAAAGGCTGAAGATATCCGGGAAAAAGGATGTGTGACGTTCTGTTTTGTGGGAAGAATTGTCGGTGACAAGGGGATGAATGAACTTGCCAGGGCATTCAAACAACTGGAAGCTGATTTCCCGGCTTGCAGGCTTCTTCTGGTTGGTGATTTTGAGGAAAAACTGGATCCGGTATTACCAGAGACAAAGCGTATGCTTCTGGAGAACAGTAGAATAACTTTTGCCGGATGGCAGAATGATATCCGACCGTATCTGGCTGCTTCGGATGTTTTTGTTTTTCCCAGTTACAGGGAGGGCTTTCCTAATGTCGTGCTTCAGGCGGGAGCTATGGGATTGCCTTGTATCGTAACCGATATCAATGGATGCAACGAGATTATCTGTCATGGAGTGAATGGTCTGATTATTCCTTCTCACGATGAATCGGCTTTGCTGAAGGCGATGAAGTTTATGCTTACTGATGAGCATGCGAGGATGGAAATGGCAGGTAAGTCGAGAGAGCTGATCGGGAGCAGGTATGAGCGGTCGTTTTTGTGGAATGAGATCCGAAAGACGTATCAGAGTCTGGAATGATATGAAAAATGCAGGTTATCTGGGAAACTTCTGTCCGGATAACCTGCATTCGTTTATGGTAGGATTAAAGCTTATTCAACAAAGGAAATGCTTTTCCATTTATGGTCTTTCCATTCTTCTTCTTGCCAGAACTCATCCCATGTTTCTCCTTTTTTATTGATATTCAGGGTAAGGTCGACATTCTTTGTGATGGTATCGGCTGGTCCGAATGTTGTATTTTGTACCGAAATGCTTCCTTCGGCGGTCAGCTTGATTGTATTTAAGGCTGTACATTCTGTAAATACATCATCACCTAGAGCGGTTGCCTGAGGCAGGTTGACGCTGGTCAGTGCGGTACAGTTATAGAAGGCTTTGATTCCGACAGTTGTTGCCTGCGGAAGCTCTATTTCTTTCAGTGACTTACAGTTGCTGAATGCATCATCTCCGATGGTAGTTGCTTTAGGCAAGTATACTTTTTCCAGCTGTGAACAGTCGCCAAATGTATTTATTCCTGTACGGGAACCACCTTGTGAAACCAGTGTCGCGTTTCCGATTGTCGTTGCTTCCGGCAAGTTGACTTCTGTCAGTTTGGAACAAAGCCAGAATACACTACCCTCAAGGGTTTGCAATTTGGGGAAATCTGCAACTTGCAGGGCTGTTGACATAAAGGCATTGGTACCAAGGTAAGTAACTTCAGGCATACTTACTTCTGCCAGTTTGGTGCAACTTTGGAAAGCAAAGCTGTTTACTCTGACTACGCCCGGAGCGGTGATTTTGGTCAGGTTGGTGCATTTATAGAAAGCATAATCTTGCAGTTGCTGTATTTCCTGAGGCAGGATGACTTCCTGTAATCCGGAGAAATCGGAACTGCCTGTATGTCTGAAGCTTTCTGCCGGCAACTCAGGAAGGCCATCTGCATCCCGGTCTTGCCATCCGGTTACTCCCGATAAGTCGAGTAATTCGATTTGGATGCCGCTGAAAGGATTTCCATCATATAGTCCCAGTGCTTCGGAATCTCCTGTGAGTATAAAACGGGTTACACCTGCCTGAGCCGCTTCACTGATGGCTTGTGATACTTGTGCAGTGCTGGCTCCGTCGAGATGGAATGTAGCTTGGTTGCCCTCGATATCTACAATAGAGATACTGACAGTGATTGTACAAGTAGCTGTTTTTTCTCCGACTGTAGCTGTGATGGTAGCTGTCCCCTCGCCTATGGCTGTTACAATGCCTTCGGGTGATACTGTGGCTACTGCTTCGTCGGAAGATGTCCATGAGGCCTCTCCTGCCCCTTCTGGAAGGACTGTAGCGGTGAGCTGTATGGTTTCTCCCTTGCTGGTTAAGGTTGCTGTAGCAGGCGATATTTCTACCGACTGCACTTCTTGGGTAACAGTCACCTCACATGTTCCGCTTTTTCCGCTTACTGTGGCTGTAACGGTGGCCGTTCCTTTGCTTATACCGGTTACAGTTCCATCGGATGATACCGTAGCTATTGCTTCATCGGATGAAGTCCATGTAATATCTCCTGCCGTAGCATTTTCCGGTGATATTTTGGCTGTCAGCTGCTTTGTTTCTCCACATTCCAGACTGATGCTTTCGGGTGAAACGCTTACGCCTGTTACTGTTATTGTTACAGGTTCGTCTACCGGTTCATTGTCATCGCTTGAGCAAGCTGGTAATATACACGTCAGCAAGCACAATAAATATAAGAATCTTACTTTCATGATATGGATTGTTTGAGGTTCGTTTATCTTACAAAGAAACGGTATTCCGGAAGAATTCTTTGTCACTGAAAACAGTGATTTTTGCTTGTGGCGTAAAATAAAAAAAGCTTCCGGAGGTCAAATGAATGACTTTCCGGAAGCTTTCCTATTAATTTATCCTGAGGATAATTATTTTTTGTAGTTTTTCAATCCTGTCTGGAGGAAGTCTACATATTTAGCAATGTCTTCGTCGTAAGAATATGACTTGTTCAGAGGCATGCCTTCGTTGTCGAGCAATACATAGAATGGCTGTGCATTGGCTCCGAACTTAGAACGTTGCAGGTAGCTCCACTTGTCACCTATTGTACGAAGAGTACGTTCTGTTCCGTTTTCTGTAACCTTTATCGGTTCTGGAAGCTTAGTCTTTTCGTCTACATACAGCGTGATAAGTACGTAGTCGTCGTTCAGCATCTGACTTACTTTCGGGTCAGTCCATACAGCAAGTTCCATCTTACGGCAGTTTACGCAACCATATCCGGTGAAGTCTATCATGACCGGTTTGTTGTTCTGGCGAGCGTATTCCATACCGGCATCGAAGTCGGTAAACTTGGCGTGTACTTCATTCTTGTATAAGTTGAAATCCTGAGTCTGCATAGGAGGTGCAAATGCGCTGACAGCTTTCAGAGGAGCTCCCCAAAGTCCCGGAATCATATATACGGCAAATGCCAGTGAGATGAGTGCCAGGAAGAAACGTCCTACTCCTACCTTATTGTTGTCGTCGTCGTGAGGGAATTTGATCTTACCCAGCAGGTACATACCCAGCAGAGCAAAGATAACGATCCAAAGTGCAAGGAATGTTTCACGGTCGAGCAGTCTCCAGCCGTAAGCAAGGTCGGCTACCGACAGGAATTTCAAAGCAAATGCCAGTTCCAGGAATCCCAGTACCACCTTGATAACGTTCATCCAACCTCCGGATTTCGGCATTGATTTCAGCCATGACGGGAACATAGCGAACAGTGTGAAAGGTAAAGCCAGTGCAATGGCAAATCCTAACATACCGATAGCCGGCGCTACAACACTACCGGTAGTAGAAACTTCTACCAACAGGAAGCCGATGATAGGACCTGTACAAGAGAATGATACCAATGACAAAGTGAATGCCATCAGGAAGATACTCAGCAGACCGGTTGTTGCTTCAGCCTTGCTGTCGACAGCGTTGCTCCACTTAGAGGGCAGGGTGATCTCGAATGCTCCAAAGAAAGAAGCCGCAAAGATAACCAGCATCAGGAAGAACAGGATATTGAAGATGGCATTGGTAGACAATGCATTCAGTGCACTAGCTCCGAATATCAGTGTAATAGCTAGTCCCAGCGCTACATAGATCACAACGATAGATGCACCATAGGTCCATGCGTCACGAATACCTTTCTTTTTGTCCTTAGTACGTTTCAGGAAGAAGCTGACAGTCATCGGAATAATTGGCCATACACAAGGTGTGAACAGTGCCAGAATACCTCCTACCAGACCGGTGAAGAAGATGTAAATCCAGGAATGTGATTCCTGTTCTTCGGTGCTTCCGTAATTGGACAGCTCTTTGATAACCGGTTTCCAGTAATCGGTAGCTTCCTGCAACGTCTGAGGGGCAGTTGTTACGGCTGCTGTAGAATCTACTGTTTCTGTTGATTCGGCAGGTGCAGCTGCTTCTTCTGTTTTAGCAGGTGCAGCTGTTGCCGAAGCGGCTGCGGCTACAGTACCTTTATAAGAAAAATCAACGCTGGTAGGTGGCAGACAGTTCTGGTCGTTGCATGCACCAAATTCCAGGTATCCGGTAATCAGATAGTCACCTCCAGTGAGCTTAACTTTCTGTGAGAATTTAGCTGTGCCTTCGAAGAATTTTACTTCCAT
>UMCH01089640.1_pt1 | contig 45675 bp, 54 predicted proteins | sample 1964201 | NCBI WGS metagenome assembly UMCH01 (sample SAMEA4835965, study PRJEB28245) | human gut metagenome | biome: gut microbiome; material: fecal sample | place: Denmark | collected 2008 | reverse complement strand
TCTACATATAGGACATTTTTGAGGTAAATTCCTTATATTCTTAAAAGTTTTATAAAACATATGACCAAATTTGCAACGTAGGATTAAATCATTTCCATTAAATTCTTTTTGTGTTGTCTGTAATTTATAATCTACGTCATGCTTGCCAATATATGTATTTAAATTTTCAATATAAAATGGACCATTTTTATAAAACGGATTAAAATTATCTCCACGATTTTCTAATTTATCTAAGCTCAAAACAACCTTATAACCTTCTTTGTTATAACAGTGCAATTGAGATTTACAATTTTCATATTTTCCATCAAACCATTTGTAGCCATTTTGTTTTAACAATTCATAAACTTCATCTTCTGTATATTTAGATTTTTGCATTTTATTTCACCCTTTCACTTAAAAAATTTAACAATAAAATTATTTTTGATTACTCCACTCGTGTAAAAATTTATCTAAATCCGATGTTTTAATAAAAATCCACATTAAATTATCTGTGTTTGGATTTTTTGCACATATCTCATATCTAAGTCCATTTTTAATAAGATAATCTCTTAATGGAACAGAATAACAACAATATAATTTACTATTTTTCATAATTTTACCTTTTATATATGTTATAATCTTTGCTCGGTCTTAAGCGTCCTATCGCCCTTTAACCGATATAGCTACTTGCTAGTGTATTAAAAACACACCCATGTATCACTACATGTTTGGGCAGAATTTTACCCATAATTCGGAGTGCTACAGTACGAATTCCGGCTGCAACGGTATCTACGTCCTGAAGCGTGGTATTGCCAGCTGTGATCAGTGCTGCAGACTGATCTATTGTGTTACCAAGTAAAGAAAGAGTTGAACCAGATTTCTGGAGTCCTCTTGCTAACTCGTCTGTTGATATTGCGTAATTATTCAAACTGTTACTTTCGAGTAAAATATCAGAAACTCTACTGACCACACAAAATGTATGGCGCACAGGCATTTCTACCTATGTCTCACGTTTTATATAAATTGGGATTATTGCGTGACGATTACACTAAGAAATGTAAAAGAGCCATTTGGCTGTTCGGACTGGATCTTCATCCTATAAGATAGGAGAGTAGCGGAACTCTATTTGTTTATTATCCAAATAGAATGTTACGGTCTCTACGGATTCATATATAATATGTCTTTCCACGGTCTTGGCTTTCCCTTAAGCTATTAACCGTTATAGCTACTTGCTGGGAATAATGTCCCCATATATTTCTATATGTTTAGGCATAATTAGACACCTACGGCATTGAGTTTGTCGATCAAAGTAGATTCAGATAAATCGCTATACGCAGCTTTCATAGAAATCAGCGCAGAAGTTGCATCATCAATATTATCAAACTCTGATACATTTAATAATTTATTAGCATTTACAGCTGACTGCTTGGCATCCGAGAATGATTCTCCAAGCCTCTGGAAGTCTGCGGTACTGTTCTGGATCTGCAGAGCAGTAGTACCAACGCTTTTAGCCATATCAAAGCTTTCCTTCTGGAATTCTTTCAGCTTACTGATTGGCTCATCTGATACTTTTCGCATTTCTGTAAGAGCAGTATCAAACTCTTTAACTACTTCTAAACCTTGCTTGAACGTATTCCAAACTTGATTCATTGCCTGAAATGAAGTCAAATACTGAGCAAGGTTTACCATTTTTTCTTTCCAACCTGAGAAGAATTTACTAAATCCACTTTCAACAGGTTTTACAGAAGTTCCAAGATTTTTAATCTGTCCATTCAGTGTATTTAATTGAACACTTAAAGTCTGCGCTTCACCGGCACTATCCTTAAATGTACCTTTGAGCGAAACAATTCCATTCTTTTCTGTAAATCCACTAAAGGTAATATCCTGTACATTGGTAAGTTCTTTCAGATAACTTTCCAATTCCATTTTTGCATCTGTGATACTTGCAGGATCAATGATTTTACCAATACTACCAACAGATCCACTTAGCCCGCTAACTTTCTTCTCAAATTCACCAATGCCCATTTTGCCTTTTGCGACAGCAGTAGCCCATTTATTTATTTGTTCTTCACTGGATTTAAATACATCTCCAATTCCAGCGATACCACTTTTGTCAGCCTTTATCTTATCGAAAGCATTGTAAGCACTCTGAATTCGATCTCCGTATTTACTAAGATTGTCTGTGATAGTCTTATCAATATCATCAAATCTCTGTTTTGCATTTGTTTCTGAAGTGTTCTGTGGTGTTTTTGCGTTTACTCTTGCCATAATTTTATTTCGTTCTTCTATGGCGGAGTTAGCTTCGGTTGTATTATGTCTAAACGTATCAAGAGTACGAACAAAAGCTTCATTATCTGCAAGTGTCTTATAATCACCAACATAAGACTGATCAGTTATATATTTTGGGGTTTTAGTAGAAGTGGAAGATGATGTGTTATTTGCAGATTTCTTATTACTACTTCCAGTCGCTTTTGAAGCTTTATTTAAATCTTCTTTGTTGCTTTTTAAAATATTCGCAAGATTCTGTAACTCATCTTTTTTCGCCAACATAGCATCAATCTGAGTCATTAATCCGGAAGTAACTTCTGATCCTAATGTTTCTTTAAGATTCTGAGCAGAAGTAGTAATAGATTCCATACTATTTTTTATAGCATCAATAGAAGCCACATCAAGTAAAGAATATTCACCAGATGATATTGCTGAAAGGTCTTTTTTTGTATCTTCGATTTCCTGTTTTGTTTCAGTAATATTGCTAGTATCAATTTTGGGCGGTGTGAGTTTACCATCAAATTTCAAGTTATCAATATCATACTTAATGTCATCTTTCCAAAATTTGATACTATCCTTCCAATAATCTGGATCGTTGTCTAATTGATCTCTAAGATTTGATTTTGCCCTAACTACTTGTGTAATTTTATTTTCAATATCTTTTGGAATAAAATCGATTTTATTCTCTTTTTTTATTTCATCAATAGTAGAGTAGTAGTCTTGTAACGCAAGACTTGCTTCTTTTAAATCATCTTCGATATCAGATGCACCATACTTATAAAAGCTATTACTTGCATATTTGTCAAAAGTAGATTTATTAATACCTTTTGCAGCAGCTTCTTTTATTGACTGCAGGTATTTATAATCTGATTCGAGATATTCTTTTGAGAACCATATACCATTTTTATCATCTGTACTTTCCAATGATTTTTGTAATGCCATACGTTCCTTATATGAGTCTCTTAATTGTGATGTAGCATCTTTCTTGTTTTTAGTAATAAACGATTTTCCACTTAAGAAATCATCTCTATTAAATACTTTTCCAATATTAGTTAGTGGCTTTCCAGCACCATTAGCTGACTTCTGTAATTTATCAATCTCTTTAGTGACGTTCTGAATATTTTTCCCTGCATTAGTCAATCCAGAGAAAATATCACCATTAAATTTTACGTTATTAATTTTCTGTAAAGCTTTCGCTGTTTTTTCAAGTTCATCAGCAATACTTTTTAATTGGCTGACTTTACTATCATCAACCTCTATACCAGTTTTTATACTAAAATCTTCATTAGGCATATAAATTCACATCCTTTCTTACCATTTTAGATATCCAATAAACGTACTCCACGTAAGTTCCTTAATTGGATCTTTCTTTTCACTAATGTATTTCTGCATAAGCATATAAGCAGAAGTTGTTTTTGGAGCAGGACTTCCCCATTCTGAAAAATTAAATCCTGTTCTCCAATATGGAGTTCCAGGAGCTGGATGTTCAGGACCATCAATGGCTCCACCGTGATAACCTTGTTTAAATATATACTCATAAATGTAGTCGTTACTTGCCCTATGTCCACCAAGCTCATCCGAACTCAAATGAACATTAACTTCTCCTAATAATGGCCTTACATCATACACATTTAATAGGGATTCAGTTCTTTCATAGTATTCAGGATTGAATGACATATACCAATCTTCAACTGCGAACCTGCTTGCGCTTTCAATCTCAGGAGCAGCCTTTTTAGGTACCTCTTCATTTGTTTTCTTTTCTGCAGTCTCAATACTGTCAGCTAATTTTCTAAATTTTCTAGCTGCTTTATTGAGGTCAGATGCGTTAATTTTTAATGAAATCATATTTTAACTCCTGTTCAAACTATAAAAAGCTCCATGACCTTTGACAGCCATGGAGCTTAACTAAATGTTCATATTTTATTTTGAAGAAATCGCCTTAATAAATTTCACAACGTCTTCCTTACTCATATCTTTCATAGCTTCAGCAATAACCGGTGCGAGAGAAGTACCAACCTGCTTCAGTACATCATTTAATCTTGTAATCTGATTCTGGATAAATGCCTGTGTTCCATAATGATTAGTCATAAAATCCTGAGCAGTCATTTCCTCAATAGCTGTAAATTCTGTAACATCATTTCCAATTGCTTTAATAAGTTCTACAACAAGTCCACCTCTGTTAAGATAGTCATAATCTTCAGCCATAGTCTTGTTATCCATATGAATATATGTATAGTTGTTAATAATCGTATACACATGAAGAACATGTCTAACTGGAGAACTTACACTTACAATATCCTTCTTTTCAACATCTTTCCAATATGCGTTCTCAACAATTTTTTCAGCAAGAGTCATTTTTGTATTGATCGGCATATACTCAATTTTTACCATTGATTTAATATAATCCTGTTTCTCCTGATCGGATTCCTTCTTATTATATGTATTAATAAATTCCTGTACGGTAATATCTTTCATAGTTAATTACTCCTTTTCAAACAATTTTCCTTTTACTCATAAACAGTAGCTTTCCAATAGTTTCCATCGGATGTCCAAATTTCTATACAATCACCATATGGATTATATTTAACTCTGCATACCTGTGGTGATTCACATATTTTCCAATAAACATCCGATGGAATTCTATAGTTACTTCTTGTTAATAGTTCATTAATCTCATAAGAGTACATAATAATTTTCCAATATTTAATTTTTAATCTCAGAGTATTTTTCACATACGCATTCTTTGATTTCCGGCTGGATTCTTCCTTCAATAGCCTTTCTTAGTAAACTACAATTTCTTGCATAGCGTTTACATGTTTTGCATTTGTCTTCAAATTTTACCTTATCATCGTCACTATTAAAGATCCCAATATATTCAACAGGATAAATTGTAAGCTCAATCCTTGGATTGTCCTTATCATAAAAAATTCTCTGAGGGCGGAAGAGTGCTACATTATCATCCTTCCATATTAGCTGTGTTTCTGTGATTGTATCATCTAAGCATTTTTCATAGTTTGCACAATCTTTATCAATTCTGTCAAAATAAAAAACAGCATCTATAAAAAAATGCTGTGTATCATTTACCTCTCTGGTCCAGTTCTGTTTTTTTACTTCATCCTCGATTATTTTCTTGAATGCCTTTTTATAATCCTTGGCTTCTTTGGTCTCATATACCATTGAAAGTGGTCTGCCATTTTTCATTATGGTACGCACAGAAGTGTAGTGATTAACTGAAGGTGGCATAGGAGAGGTTAGGTATAATTTTTCTGTCATCTGTATTATTTAATCTGTCCAATAAACTGTTTTACTTTATCAAAACCAACCATTGCACCAACGCCGCTTAAAATTCCAAGTAGCACTGCACAAATAATATTGTTTACATCAAAAGCAATACCATATAACTGGTAATATACAAGTGTTCCTACAGTTCCGATAACAATTGCAACAATAAAAGCAAGTAAATTGGAAGCATATTTTCTATTTGCTTCATCAAGTAATTTTTTAATTGTCTCAACTACAAGTCCTGTTGCAATACTATAAATTGCAAATAACATAATAAAAATATTTGTATTCATTCATCTCACCTCTTTAACCGGATGCTTTATTTTCTTCTTCATTATTTAAGTCTAAAGTTACAGATGGAGTCTCTATCGGATTTTCAAACTGTCCCATTTGATGTTCCACACGACTATTTTTCATATAACTTAAAACAGTTGGAATTAATGAGGCAGGAATAGCGACAAGTGCATACATAAAACTTGTGTCACCTGTAATAGTTGCCATATATTCTGTAAACCATAAGATCTGTATACAAATGGCAATCACAGTCCATAACACCATCTTACTTGTTCTTGGTTTCTTAAACTTAGGAAATCTGCGTTTTGCTTCTCTAAGTTCTTTTTTCATTTCATATTGACGCTTTTGCTGTTTGATCTGCGTCATTTCTTTTTCAAATTCTTTTTCTGTTAAATATTTCATAATGTATCACCTATAATTCGTGATTTTTCCATTTTTCTCTAAGTCTCTTATGATCACTGATAAGGAATGCAAATACAAAGCGTCCTGGATTTCTTTTCGAATCTAAGACTGCCTGTAGCTCTGCATTACCACGAAAAATATAAGCATTACTCTGAAGTGCATTTTCAAAGAATACACATTTTTCAGGATCATAATATTTATTCATTACTTCGTTGTATTCACGCATAAGCATTTTGTCCTTTTAATCCTATAGAAAAGCGAAAAAATGAGGTAAGAATGATTTCAAAACGCGAACAATGCGAATAGGTCATATTTTCTTACCTCCTTATAATCACTCTTCAAAATTATTTATTAGTAGTTTTATTAACTACTGGTTTTACTGTAGAAACTGGTTTAATCTTTACTGCCTGTTTCTTTTTCTCATCAGCTTTCTCAAAAACTTTGTCATTTTTAAGAACTGGTTCTATATTTTTAATTCCATCCATAATCTCATCAGAATCAACAATTTCATCATGAACTGTTTTTAATTCTTCATCAGAGATCTGCATGATTTTATCAATATTTCCCTGTACAGATGAATTGAACGGAATATTTTTAATATTCATTGCAAGAAGTTTTTCTCTAGCTTCTTTCTGAGTAAGTCGTTTACCAAGCCAATCACTAATAATGTAGTAAACATCCTGGCACTCAGCTCTATCAAAAAGAGTTCTCCATTTTGGCTGACGTTCATATTCCCAACAATACGGACAGTATTCATATTCAGTCTCACACATCAAACATTTTCTTTTTTTAGACATGGTATCTCCTTTCTTTCAATAAATCCCATGGACCTATTAGCCCATGGGATTAAGAAAATATCAGTCTTCGTCTGCCTGTACATCATCTTTTGGGAATACCATATAGAACAGACGTTTCTTTCTTGCACAGTAGTCAGACTGAGCATCACCCTTGTAATCGAATGTAGAATCATTCTTCATAGCAATTGTGGTCTCTGGACTTGGCTGGAAGCTTGGGAAGACAATGTAACCAAGGCGCAGAACGTCCTTTTCACATGGGTCACAATATAATCCAACAATTGTAAGACGAACTGTTTTAGGGAATTTATTTGCATGATTCTCAATAATAACAGTGTCTTTGCACTTGTACTCGTATTTAACGAGCAGCTGTACGATTTCAGTATTACTCTTTACACCAGTTGGGAAAGTAATCTTCTTTGTTTCCAGTTTGAATTTTGTATTCTCGTCAGCCTCACCATCAGACAGAGTAAAGGATTTACCTGTACCACCATCTTTATAAATTGGTGTTACACTAACAGTACCAGTAACAGGCTCATCCGGAAGATCGAAATCTACCTTACTTGGATCTACAAGAAGCATTTTTGGAGCTTCTGTTTCACCTACAGTGTCAACCATAATCTTTTCAGAGCCAGTTGTACCTGCATAAGCACCAAGCACAAGATGAGTATTTGTCAGAGTAACTGTTGCAGCTTTAGCAGTATAAGATCTCTTAATAAGGGCACCATCCTTATCAACAGAGTCTTTTGTATCAGCAGAAATGTCGATAGAAACATCACTGATATCCGGAAGTCTGTAATAAACTTCTCCAGTGTCTTTATTATCAGCGACAGCATGAAGGGCTGAGTCCCAAATTACACCATCAAGATTAAACATGTGTGTATCCTCCTTTTAAATTTTTGCATAAAAAAAACAGACCTAAGTTTGGTCTGTGCTACGTAACCAGTTAAATGATTCCTGCTTAATATTTTTTGTATCCATAAATCCACTGTAAGCTCCTTGTGTAAGAGCAATAGTAGAAGTGTATATCTGTGAACGCTTAACAGCATCCATGAATTCATATATTCCGCATTCTTTTAGCTGATCTTTACTATATTTGAAACCAGGATAAACAAGCATAGCAGAAATCAAATTAACTAATTGTGATTCGTATGGCTTGTTTACCTGAGCTTTCATTCTATTTCGGTCTCTTTCAATGACCAATTTCTTTGCAGTTGCTCCTTTTATAATCTTAGTTCCTGTATAAGTCATACCATTAATACGTCTTATATAAGAAATCATATGGTGATAAATAAAGGAATCAATTGCAAAATCAAGTTCTTCATTATAAAGAACTGTTTCGCCTGTCTCATTTTTCGTAGCCAAGCGGAATTTACTAAAATCTAAATCTCCAAATAAAATTCCTGTTTTGTCTGGTGTTAAGCTTGTAGCAAAAACACAGAAAAAATCAAATTCACTAATTTTGTTCCAATCCTGTCCATTATCCCAAAGCATTACCTTAAAATCAGATGGTGTACCACATAGTAATCCAATCATCTGATAATATTCTTGTTCACCAAAATTAATAATATCCTGCATAGTCGGTTGCGAAATTGTTATATAACTGTTCAGTCTATATGGTTCTCTAAATAGAAGTTTGCACTCATCATATTTAAAGATTGATTCATCAAACTCTAACTTGTCCATGGCTGTTTATTAATAACCTGTCGCTTTCCATTTCGAATACCGGTGATATTATTTGTGGTTTCCTGTTCAAGAACAATAGTGCGAATAATATAATTTGAATCTGTAAAAGATTCCTTATCACTTACAATATTGCAATGTGCACCAAAAATGTTAGACCAATTAAATCTTTCACGAAGAATTGAGCCAATAAGATCGTGTCGTGTAATTCCTGTAAGTGGATCAATTGCATCACGTACATCTACCATTACTAAAAAAGTAACATTCATATAACACATGATTTGGTTGTACTTTGGAATGTCTGTGAATTCAGTTTTAAAACAAAGATGATGACGCACTTTTTCCTGTGTATTAGGTAAGTAGAAGTGAGGGTGGATATTCCCTTCTTCACCGTAGTACATAGTCCAGTCACCATCATAGTTGATAGTTCCGTCCGGATTAAAAAGTTCAGTATCTTCTAGGTCTAAATTGTGAAATGCATACAAGAGTTCTGGAGATTTTAGTAAGGCTTTTTTAACCTTTTCTTTTAGATAAATATTATTATCATCAGGAACGCTCGTTAATGCTGTAAGCTTTGCAAGAAGTTCCTGCTTTGTTTGAAGCTTATCCATTTATGAGCCTCCTTTATAATATGGATGAAATTTGAAGTTGAATCTCTCCAACAATATTTCTTCCATCTTTATTTATAGAGCATTTAATTACAAGAATTTTTGTTAAATACTCTTTGTTGTCTGCTATTTTAATTTTAATTTTATTGCTTTCTTTTTGCTCTAACCAGGTGATTAAATCAGTGTTATCAGTGACTTCAATTTCATCTGGTTCTTCATATCTGTTATTTTTTATATAACAGGACCAGCTACTTTTTGCTAAATAAGGAATAAATTCATCTGTGATTTCACTTCCCTGTATATTAAAGAATTTTGCAGTAATTAACTTATAACTACCTCCAATCTTAATCTTATTGGCATTACATGATAAATCACAATGAATAGTATCCATTTTTATCTCAGTATCTGTATGGAATGGAGTATCAGTAGGTACTTCATTGTCATATAAATCTGCATACATAGCAAAAATGTCGCCTTGAGCAACTTCAACATCATCTCTACCATCTGTATAAGGATCAAATTTATCCTGTGCAAAAGTAAGTCTCTTCAGTCCAAATAGTGGAGCTGTTTCAACTTTACTTACCTGGAATACATTTGGTTTTTCTACAGGTGCAGAAATGATTATACGCATATTTTTATTGTCTTCTTCTACATAGTAGATATCTTCAGTAATTGGATTCAACGGAACGATTGCCTTAAACTGGCTCTCAGTGGAAGTAGAGTAATACCTTATGTTACTTTTACAGTTCGTTAAGCTGCAAAAGAGCACGAATGCTTTTCTCATATTCTCATATGAAGTGCTGACTATATCTTCACCATGCCTTACGGTTTAGGTGTTCTCCATTTCGGACACTTGTCCTACATAATAGTCGATGAACCTTACTCTATTCGAGTCTTGGCTGCTGATTATCTAATATTTGTAATTTTTAACATTCACGATTAACCATTTTTCATGCTTGCGTTGTAGTTTACAAATTTCTAAAGAGTTTCCAGCAATTAGAAGAAATTCACTGCACAGTTTCCAAATGCAGTGGACAATTACTTATCAGTCCATACAAATGCGTTACTTATTTGATTCGTTAATTCAAATAAGACCTTTCGGTTTTCTCTTTCTTTCGAAAGAAGTTCAGACTATATCTTCATCCTTTCGGATGTCCTCCACAGTACCTACTTAGGTAGCTTAGTCGTTGAACGTTCCTCTATTCGAGGCTTCGCTGCTGATTTTCCATTAAAAAAGAGAACAGGGGTTTTAACCTCGTTCTCATACAATTAATTTTTTCTGCTTTCGCCACATTCACGGTTAGTTATATTTCATACTTTCGTTGTAGTTTAATTGTCTTTAGGAATTTCCAGCAATTCAAAGGATAGATTTCCCCTTATTTCTAAAGGGAAGGACCATGTAACAGATCCGCTGTTGTACGAGGATTGTGTCCTCGTCACTCCCCAAATTTTTCGCTTATACCGTTTACCGTTTTTCTTTACAATAAAATGAAACCAATAATCACATGGAAGGATATTATATTTGACAAACTGATTACCTATTTCTTTTGTACAGATAAGCCATCTATGATAAATACCTTGATCATCAGGTAAATCACAGTACAATCCTACAAAATCGTCTGATCCGTATTTTCGTCTGTAATCTGTCTCAAAATAATAGAGTTCATCAGTCGGTTCGAATTGTGTCTTCTGACTTGGTTTAAATTGTAGATAATACTCAACCTGGTCTTTATCAAGTGAGCTATAAGATTTGACAATAAATTTTGCATCAATACGAGTTTTGGTTGTGTGTGGTCCATAGGTAATATTTCTATTCAAAGTAGGAGAGTCATCATGATAATAATCATAGATGTAACAAACCCTTGATGCGATAGAATTATCCCATGTCGCTTCCATAGCATCATCAGATTGTTTTTTAATCTGTTGACCAACCGTTCCAATATTCGCATATAGTTGTTGCATCTCTCTAAAGGTAGGCATAATCAGTCCTCCTTTATTTTCAATACAGCAACACCGGCATCTAAAATGAGTTTTCTATAATCCTCAAATTTAGAATCTGGTTTATTGTACGTAACTCTGGCAGCTTCCAATAATTCAATCACAGGAACTAACTCAACAGGATAGAAAAGTAAGCTGTTCAATCCATTTAAGTCATATTGAATATTCTGAAATATTTCATTTACGTCTTTACCTGGATATTTACTTGAAGTATTAGGATCTGCACATTGTAATAAGAAAAAAATAGAACCTCGTAAGGTCTTCTTAATTTCTGACATTTGCATATCACTAAATTTTCCGTAACGGTGTTTCGTCATGACGTTTCACCTCCGGAGATATAACTGTTGTTTATATATCCATCATCACGGATAAATTTTCGAAGATTACGCTCTAAAGATTCTAGTCGTTCTATATTAGCTTTATAATTAGATTGGATGTTCTTTTCTTCCTTACCGCCAATAATTCTTGCTGTATTAATCGCATTATCAACCTGTGGCTTTAACCAACCGATTACCATATATTGAGCAAAAATATTTATTACAAAATTATCGTCTGATTCCTGATCTGATGGATTATTGAGAGAGTAAGTTAACTCCAACAGTCTATCATCTAATTTTAGCTGAGAAAATTTCTTCTTAATATATGGCTCTGATGCAGCATCATTCAACCATGAACACATACGATCATAAGCAAAATCTTGTGGTAATTTATAGAAGTTTGGATCATCCATTAGATTATAAAATCTGTTAAATATTTTATCGTAGGTCATATAGCACCTCCGATCCGAAACATCAATACTTTAAATCAAAGCGTGTACCACAGACTTCATCAATGATTTTTGCTTTGCTTAAGTCATCAAATGTTCCATTTTCAATTTGTGTTGCGTATTTTTCAATGATAATTTTCTGTACAACTGCAGGAACTTGAGTAAATGCAACTTTAAAATCTGAAGCTCTAAGATTCATTAGTTTCTGAATATCATTTTCATCAAACATATTTGCATATACGTTCTTAACATCAATCCAATGTTCATCATTAAGAAGATTGTCATCCTCAATAATAATATCTGGATTAAAAATAGAGGGGTATCCTTTGAGCATTGCTGCCTTTAAATCCTGATATTCTACGTTTCGTCTATCACCAGATCCAACAAATTTATATGTAATTCCGCTATGAATACCATAGAAATGTACTACACCTGGAAAGATAGAGTGACATGGAATCATTTCATCCGGACGATAATCCGCATCAGTTTTCACATTTTTTTTCTGTTCTTCCTCTTCTTTAATGTTTTCCATTTCAAGATTAAGAAAATCAACCTGATCTTCGGTAAGAACAGATGTTGCTACATACTTTTTATCATCATTATTTTCATTCATTAAATCTACCAGAACCTTACTTTTTACTTCAAGTTCTCTGGCTAACTCGTAAATTTTCATAACAATTATTTCCTTTCAGTCAGAACAGGTAGTAACATAAACTGCTACTACCTGCTCATAAATTCATTTATTAGGCTTCAAACTTCCATACACCAAATCTGCGGTTTACGATTGTCTCAACACCGAAAGTTGTTTGGAATTCGTAATCCATAGTATCATCAGCATTCTGTCCTAATGTGGTACGCTCAACAATCTGATCTGCACCCTCGTAATATAGTTTTACGAACTGATCAATATTATCTGGCATGATAAATACAAAGTCATCAGCTTCAAGATTCTTGGTTTCGTCATTGAAAGCAAATGCCTGTGGAAGCTCAACAACTGGAGTTCCTTCAAATGTACCAAGACGACCTGTGTTATAAACATCAGATTTTGCTTCGTTTGGCATCCATGTAACATCTGCGAATCCTGTAAGCTCGCCAAGAGCAACATCTGTACCCATAATCATTGCACCAGAGCCGTTTGCACGTTTAACATCAGCAATAAGAGTCTTGAATGCTTTCTTTGTTGCAGAAGATGGGAGACCTTTTTGGTTCCATTTTGTCTGTACAGGAAGTTTCTTAATTGCGCCAATAACCTGATCGTGAATCAGAGTATTAACATACAGAGTGTAAGAACGAGAGATTGCATCAATCAGTTCATTCCAGTCCTCAACACCCTGTAAAAATCTTGAAAGTTCCATATAGATTTTCGCACCGTATCTGGATGTACGAACGGAAAATTCTGTTCCCTTACTTAATCTGGAGCGCTCGATGTTATGGTGACCATCAGCAATTTTAGAGATGTTCAGAATAAGATCATTAGATTTAACATAGAACAGGTTTCTATCACCAAGAGTAAGAGTCTTAGTCTCTACATATTTCTTAAACCAAGGATCATTTGCCCAACCAGTAATAAGAGTCTGGTCAATTGTCTCCTGGATAATTTCAAAATAAGCCCATCTTACATTTGGATTCTGAAGAGCACGTCTAACCTGAATGTCGTTTGGTTTTTCTGTAAAACCAGCAATATCATAGAATTTCTGTAAAATTACAGAGTTTCCTTCTGCCTGGGTCTGTCCCTGGAGTTTATTTCTATATGTATCTAAACAAATTTTAGAAAATGTACGTACATCATGTACGTCTTTAAAATTCTCGCGAATTCCCATACTATATTCATTAAAAAACATTTTAACCATTATAGTTTGTCCTCCTTTCCATTACGCTAAAGCTTCGTTTTTCTTAACGAAGACATCAAAAGTTCCATTTGGGTTAACCTGAATAATCTGTCCAACAAAACCATTAGTTGCACTTGGATCAGATTCTTTGGTTGTAAGTTTAAAGGAATCAGCTTTTACACAAACGTAAGCACCTTTCTTAGGATCTGCGTCCTCTGCAAAAGCTTCCTTATTCAGAGAAAATCTATCTGTCGGATAAACCTCATAAACTCTCATTCTCTCGCCTGCAGCATTATAGAAGTTTCCTTCATCCTCCTGCATAAGTCTTGTGTACTCCGGATAGATTTTTACAGGTGTCAGAACAAGTGCAATTTTGTCAGTAATTGCAGGTTTTACTGCCTCAAAATAATCATTCTCTTTCCATTTCTCTGGAGTTGGATACTGAACAACACTACCGTTATCAACATCTTCGTCAGAAACCATATTATAAAAATGTCCACCACACTCAGTAGCAAGCATGAGTGTACTTTCAGCGACACCGTGACCGCCATAGGAAAATTTGTCAAAAATACTAGCCATAGTATGTAATTCCTCCTTTTAATATATTTTTTAAGCAAATAAAAAAGGGCAGAATAAGCCCTATTCAATATTTTAATTGTCAATATTCAGTTTTATTTTTTTAGAGATTTAAAATAGTCTCCATAAGGTGAATTCTCATTATCCGCTTCTGGTTTTTCAGAACCAACACCGAATGTCATTCCACCGTTAAATTTCTTCTTGGATTTTGTTTCAGAAGTGTGTGCAGAAAAAGTACCTGCATTAGATGTGATAAAGTCAGCAAAAATAACTTTTGCCTCTTTTTCAAGATCAACAAGACTGTACTGGTCCATGTTCTCAACAAGAGTCTTGAATTCGTCTGTGTCTCTCAGATCATTGTATTTCTCCGCATTAAGAATTTCTTCTCTCTGTGTATGAAGTTTTGCAAACTCTGCATTTTCTTTGTATTCAACAAGAGATGCATAATTACTTCTCATCGCTTCAACTTCATCTAATTCCTCTTTGGTAAGATATGTAGCGTATACTTCTACACGATCACCGGTAAGAGAGAAGTTATCTCCATCCTGGGAGTATGTCTGCTTGTAAGCAATACCTGCCCAATAATCAGACATAATCAGATAGTTCTCATAAACTTTAACGGAATACCAGCAGTTATCTGATTCACCATACTGAATATTTACCAGATCAGATAATGCCCAAATCTTTTCATCAAGGGCAATTTCAAAGTTTGCAGATTTCTCATCAACGGTAATAGAGTATTTTTTCTTCTTTTTACCATCTGTTCCACAAGCCTCTTCCTCAACTGGATTTTCTTCAGACTCATCGGATGTTGCAACAGGCTCATCTTCGGATTCCGTATTTTCTTCCTGAGTTTCGCCAGCTCCCTCTTCATTTACTGGTTCTTCTACAGGATCAGCGTCACCATTACCTTCGTCTGCATTTTCATCAGAAGTAGGTTCTGGATCAGAGTTACCATCGGTTGTACCTGCATCACCGGTTCCATCATCAGAAGCTGCGCCATCGTCATCATCAAATGTTTCTGCAAATTTCTGTTCCAGCTCTTCGTCAGATAATCCATCGTAATCAAATGTAATATCATCAACTGTTACATTATATTTCTTAAGTAATTCTTCAAATTTCACCAGATCATTTCCTCCTTTCTGATTAATTTGTGTATTATTATTGAAATTGGATAGAGTAGTATTTAAAGCCTCCAATGTTTCAATCAATTTAGAATTAAAACTCTGTGCATCATTAGCATGGGCGACAATCGAATTGTTCTCTACACTAAAATCTGCTATATCAAGTCGTGCATTTTTCATTCCTTCACCGACATCCTCCAGAGTATCTGGATTTTTACCAAGTAAAGTAAGTCCCATAATATCAATATCTGAAAGAATAAGCTCTTTTGTTTTTGCATCAAATTCCATAGAATTAATACCAAGCTCTACACTTACCTTAGTTCCATTTTTTCGTTTTATGATTGATGCAGTATCTGTATAAGGAACTGGAATAGCACATTTTCCATATAAGAAATTGTGACCAGTTTCTTCTTCAATCTTGAAATATGGTTTATCAGAAGTAAAACTGCCTACCTGTTTTTCAAAATAGATGGTATTTCCATCTTTATCTACATCGAAATCATGTGATGTAAAGTCTTTTAGGACTTCGCCTGTTTCTTCATCTGTATACTCCATAAAGTTTGCAAGAATAGGCTTATATGCCAACTGTTTTGCTGCTTTTTCAAGAGCATCATCAGTAACATTTGATTTATTTCTGTTACGTCCGGAATGCATAATTTTTACATCACAGAACATAAGTAATTCATCTGATTCGTCTTCGTCAATTTTCTCAAACTGAGCTGGAATTTGTACAGATAACTGATATCCAGAATCTTTTGCACTAAAATTGAAATTTGTATTTTGAGTTGCTAAAAATGCATACAAATCTTCGGCTGTAAGCATTCTTTTATTATATTTTTTAGTCACTTTGTATTTACCTCCTTTCTTTAGAAATTAAAAATAGCCCTTAGAAAAGAGGACTAAACACACATAATATTTGTGAATTTTACTTTAGACATATCAATGTCATTTTCAGCAAAATTCATCTTATTGTTATTTACAAACATATAAAAATGAGCAGGTGTCTGAACCTCTATATAACCTAGAGTGATCAACTGCTCACGAACTTCTTTATCATATGTAAAAATAAATTTTTTATCTTTCATTATTTATCACTCATTTCCACGTTCTTTAGATTTGCTACCAGAATCGGTTAGATCATCAGAATCTTTACTTGGGGCACCGCCATTAATTGGGTCTGTATCTGCAGTAGAAGTATCACCAGATTGCGTATAACTTGTACTAAGTGGATTACTCATCAAATCAACAAGTCCTAAATCACGCTCAAGCTTAAGCATAGACATTTGCTCAAGAAGTGTATTTCCATCAAGGACACCAACTGACATTCTTGGTAATCCATTTTGGGCAGATTCAACAAGTTCTTTACGTTTTGCTTTTCTTGTATAAGGACAAACACCGTCTATGTACTTAAAGTATCCATGTCCTGTACCAACTACATAATTAAAATATAGATTTAAATATCTTTGAACCTGTGGTAAAAGAGTACTCTGACCATATTTCATATCTGCAATAATCTGTGCTTCGTAAATTGTTGTTCCAGATTTATCTGAATCAAGAATTACACCACCAATATGCTTAAAAATATTAGATATGGAATTTGAAATCATATCAGTATCATCTGTATTATTCAAATCTTTGAATTCAATTGTGTCAATTTCCATAGGAGAGAGCACAACATTAACACATGGAGGAACATTAGCTGCAAGTTTCTTATAGTATTTCAACGCTGTATCCGGATCAATCTCAAAATCGTCCGGATCAGAAGTACCACTTAATGGTTTTAGTCTAGCTACAAGGAGTTTATAAGCACTAAGTTCATCCTTAACTGCCTGAATCTCCTGTAAATCTATGGCATTTATGATTGTTTGGAATAATGCCGCGAAACTCGGATAATCCATTGTTGGATCATCACTATTTACCTTAAAACAAACCTGTCTTTCAGGTTCAAGTTCCTGCCATCTTAATGTAGAATCTTTCTGATATGCTTCATATTTAGACTTGAATTCAGAATCCCAATATTCAAGATATGCTTCATGTGATCTGAAATAAGAAAAGTCAAATGCAAATCTGAATACACCTGCTTCAACAGAAGATACTCTACAATAATCTCCATCAAGAATCTGATAGAAACAAGTTCCACCTTCCTGATCAGAATCATCATAAACATATGCGTACACAGAGTCTTCACGCCAAGCTACAAGAAGTAGTTTTACAAGTTCACTGGCAAAATCCATACGTTGCCAACGAATCATAGTTTCATACCAAGTATTAGTACGTTCCTCTGGAGTCATTTCCTGCGTAGGATCATCCAATGGGATAATATTAAACGCATCTCCACAAATCATAGTCGCATAGTGTAAACAGATACGTCTGTACTCATAGCAAAGTCTGTACAGATACCGGCTTAAATTCCTTAACTGAGACTCATATGATTTTGGTGATTTCATATAAGTACGAAGTGTTTCCCTGGAATAAGTCTGGAAAGTACGCGATTCAGTTTTAGACAAATCAGTAAGCTGCAATGCTTCTATCATAGCCTTTGTGGTTTTTGCCATTTCAAGTACACGTTCATGTTTCGTAAGTGTTGTTGACATTTCAGCTACAGTTTTCTTCCCTTTTGGTGTATCAATAGTTGGAACAGTGGCTGATTTGTTTAACAGTAATTTATCAACTTTATCCAGTTTCTTTGTTGGAGTGGAATTTGTGGATTTAGTTGTTTTAGCTGTTGAAACTTTAGTTGTTTTAGGAGCTGCCTTTGATTTTGGAGTGGAAGTTGAGGCAGCTGTATTAACGGTTTTATTTGAAATAGGTGTACCGTCCTGCACCTTTGGCTTATTTTTACTACCTTTGGGTCTATCCATTGGTACACCTGCCTTTCTATTTATTGTTTTTTATTTTGATTGGTTGGAATTTATTTTAAGAAGTAAGAAGCGGGAGAGTAGTGGGTGTTGGAATAGATTTGAATAATAGATTGATTATTAATCGAAATAAGAATGACGCTTCGCTGTACGAATTGGTAGGATGTCAGCGAGGTTAGTAATGTTTGTATTCTTTGGCTTAAGCTTAAGTGCGAGTTCCTGAACAACGTAATAATTATACTCAAGTGAAGAATAGCGGTCCTTACGCATTCCTGATTTTTCTTTAACTTTAATAAGTCCATTATTTACTTCATGGTCAAGATTGATGAGTTCTTCAATAAGGAATGTTGTTTGATAATACGGAAGACGAAGCTTTATCTTTTGTGTATCAGACAACTTATTAAACCCTTTTATAAGTTTTTGTAATTTTTCGTCAATTTCAGTTTCAGAGTTTAGAAGATTAATATTTCCATTCTGAAAACCACTACGAAGAGCAAGACACATATCATTATTTGATTTTGCACTTGCTTTTATTGCATAAATAACCTTTGGAGCATTACGAACTTTGCACCTATCTGCTAAATCATCATTATTACAACAATTTAAGGCACCATATGTCATATTATAAACAGGATCATATCTATCCTGCATTAAATAATCCAATACACCTTGTCCAACACCATTTGCGTCAATCGCAATATAATCACAATCATATTGATAAAAATAGCGCATAGTCATAAGACCAAGCTCTTCGGTCATTAATCCTTCTTGTGTTTCTATATACTTTATATTACTAATGTAATCGTTTGAGGATGTAGGAAGGGCACTGTTAATAATAAAAGCAGAAGCATCATTATCGTGTTTTTTTGATGCAAGAAGTGCAATATCAAGACTTAATATACGTTTTTCTCCAGCTTGTTTTTGTGGAATCCTTACATTACTATTTCTATAAAAATCTAAATCATGGAAACTATCTTGTAAAATTCTACGTGTATTTAATACATTAAAATTGAAAAGCGATTCGTCACCACTTCCATAAAAAATACCTTCTCGTTCCATTTTAAATGAAATATCAGAAAAAGTAGCTTCAGACATTTCATTTTCTATCGATTGACGCATAAGAAGATGCTCTGCAATTGAAAGTGTATATGGTAAATCACAAATGAAATATTTCATCTTTGGATCAAGCATATTTGCCACATAAGCTTTTACAATTTCATACATCTCAGATTGTTTATACCAGGCAGAAGACATCATAAGGATTTTATTCATTTCCTCATAACCTTTACCCTTATATTCCGGCTTGTTTATATACGGAGGAGTACGTGGAGCTGAAAGCATTGGCTTTAATACGGTATCTATTATTTTTTGCTGAACCATACGACTCTCATCAATGATTAATATCTGACAATGGGCACCGCGACTACTTTCAGCTGCAACTTTTACCTGTATCCAACCACCAGATTTAAAATATACCGAACAATCATTTTGTCCTATGCTATATTTAGCTATTTCACTTCGTAATAATGGAGATTTTCTCATAAAATCATCAGTTATCTTCATTATTGTTTCTTTTCCCTGTTTAAAAGTGTAACTGCTTACCACAATGGTTGTACCAGGGTATAAAAGACATCTTACAACACAAAATAATGATACCAAATAAGTTTTGCCCTGGCCCCTCGAAGCAATATAATAAAAGGCATCATTATGCATCATGCAGAAGAGTAGTATTTTTTGGAATAATTTCAATTCTATTCCAAGATAATCCTTCACAAACCTATGTGGATTAGCTCTATAATATGAAGCTCTTTCTGCAACAATATTCATTATTTTGTCAGTTTTATTTTTTTTTATTTGGGAATCAGATAGATTTTGTTTTGATCGTTTGGTCATTACTTTTGACTTTCATCACCAAAAATTTGGCTATAAATACTTTCAGATTTTTCATCAAGATCTTGTTCTTCTGGTTTAGTTACGGCATATTGACTAACATAATCTTCATACTCTTTGGAATAACCGCTTTCTAAACCAAGAGCATGAGACAATGCACCTTTAAACCATACGCGAATATATTTACCTATACCATCACAATCCTTAAATTCCGGATCTGGTTCAGGTATTGGCTTTTCTTGTTCCCATTTTTCAATCAACTGACTAAAAGTTAAAGCATCTGTAGCAGCATTCCCAACGTTCTGTCGTGGCTGTAAGTTAGCTGCATCCATTAATTTATTTAAAGATTCATCAAGCTTTGTTGTATCTTTACTTGATTTCTGTGCTTTCCAAATATCCAATAATTTAAAACAAATTCTAACAATATATGTTTGCTGTGATTTAGAATCTACTTGAGTCCTTTCGCACCAATCATCATACTGGTCTTGAAGATATAAATAATCTTCATTTGAAAGTCCTGAACCAAATAGTTTTACAATTTCTTTTCGTGGTTTTCTTTTATAAGCAGGAATATCATCACTAGAATCATTAAATTTACTTTGCGCAAACGTCATTGATTTATATTGAGGAAGAGATTGTACTATTACAATAAGTTGCTGTGCAGCTGTACCCCTAAGTTTCTCTTTAACTCCCTCTTTTACCTTAACTAACTGTGCTTCATAATCGTCTTCGTTAAAATACCAGTTAAGCCTTCTAAATGTATCAATTGTTTTTGCCTTATTATCTATTCTATTACCATTTTTATCACGGTCAGTACACATATTAATAATACATTCTCTACATGCAAAATGTTCAATTCCATCAACAGTTTCATTAGAAGAATAAAAATTATCTGCCTTTATTGATTTAAATTTTCCACAATGAGGACAATATATAAAATCCAAATTAATAAGGCGATTATAATCTTCTGCGAGGATAGAGTATGCTTTTTTAACATTACTTATTGTCATAGAACGTAACTCTGTATCTGTTTTTGCTTGACGCAAGTTTGCCATATAATCACCATCCTTTTACTCATAAAAATAAATTAAGCACTCATCTTCAAATCGAAGAGAGTGCTTTCTAAATATTTAACATAACAAATAAAAGCACCTACATTTCTGTAGATGCTCTTACGCCAAATGCATGGCCACTAACTCTAAACGCCAGCTTTACCGTAAAAAAGATAGGGCAGTGGCGCGAGTATCCACTTTTCTCTTATAATGATTAGTTATAAGATCCCTATCTATTAAATATCCGGTAAGAGATTCGAACTCTTGATACTGCATAGAAAGTGCAGTGACTTAAACCACTTGTCGAACCGGACAAAATATTCATTTACAAATATAATAAATCTGTGCTAAAAACTAATTCTTATATCTATATTAGTAGGTATACACATTTTTGTATCTATATAACTTTCTTATAGATTTTTGTGAGTGAATAAAATCCTCACACTTTGGCATCAAAATATACCATATTTTTCCTGTCACCGGTATGCAAAATCTACACCATGCCTCCTGTTGAATACTATGTCGTATATAGGAAAGTTGGAATACAGGGACTTGAACCCTGGACCTCCTGAACCCAAATCAGGCGCTCTACCAAACTGAGCTACATCCCAAGACGCTGGACCGAAGCCCAGCTTGGAGAAATAATCATGAAAATGAAAAATACAAAGAAAAGAGAAGAATAATAGAATAGGACAGTAGTCCTATAAACGTAGGCGGAAGGATTTGAACCCTCGGACCTGTTACAGCCTCTTGGTTTCAAGCCAAGCGCAATAAACCTCTCTGCCACGCCTACAGAATCTTGACAAGCATTTTCTCTTGTCTTATGGAGGTTTCACCACTGATCGTCCGAAGACAGCACACCGTTATTTAGTGGATGGAGAAGGATTCGAACCTTCGAAGGCAGAGCCGTCTGATTTACAGTCAGGAGCGTTTAACCACTTCGCTATCCATCCAAATAAAATTTTATACTCAATAAAAATTGAGTTGTAGGGCAGTGTACCAGGATTCGAACCTGGAGTCTTCATTTGTATTATAATCCGTATTAAAATATGACGCTTTACCATTAAGCTATACCTGCCAGATTGCAATGTTTCTTTTCCGAACATTGCGAAGCGTATTTGCGTAATTACGTAGTTATTTTCGCTGTCCGCCAGCTATCCTGACTAAATCAGGAAGGGTATTATTTGCTTCCGCTCAGTCGGAAGGTTCCAGTCCTAACACTGTATGATGACTCACGGATTATTTTACATCGGCTACGCGCGAATAACTTTGAGGCACTTGTCAACCATGTCATTCTCCGATGGCAGACGCTCCTTATCTGCGTAACAGAATATTTCTATTCTGGGCAATAAAACATAAGTTCTGACTTGTTTATTTAATACCCATGAATCATAATAGAAAGTGTAGAAGAGTACTTCAACTACTCCGATACACTGTAACTTATTGACACAGCACCTGGCATTTAAGATAAGACCGGAAAGGATCGGTGCATTCAAATCAGAAGTCTATATGATTCTGGGCGTTCTGCTCACATATTTCCCTCTGAACTAGTTGGCTACTTTATAGCCAGGGAGGAGGTGAAATATGAGAGACGAGCGAAACAAGCTTAAGCTTGCAAAGTTAGCGATCCGACTTCTTTGTTTTACTATAATTACAATCGCTGCACTGTGGATAATCATTAATCATAATCCGCAAAGCCTTACAGTTTCTGTTAGTGCCGATAAGGTCAATGCAGAAATTGCTGTGAACTTTGCAAGCGAAACAGATGACGATAGTCAATAAAAGGCTATCTCATCGACATTGAGGTGGTTACTTTTGTAACTGCCTCTTTGTTTTTTCAGACTACGTTTGTTATTTATCAGGTACTGGTGCAGACTTCCAGAACAAATCCCGCTTTTCAGCCTCTTCTTGCCTACCTGATATCACAAGCGTCTTGGGAATAAAATGTTCCACCATAGAACAAATATAATAGAGAATAAGTTACTTAAACATTCCGGCTTTTCTCAAGCGTTCTCTAGCCTCTCGAATTTCTTTCGTATGATCACCCATAGGAGTCTGTGACCTTTCATAAATTTCTTTTGCTTTTTTACCTGTTATAATCATAATAGGGCTTTGTTGTCCATTGAACATTGCTTACCTCCAATATGTACTTCTTGATTTATATTGAATTTATTCTCGAAATAGTATAATATATTGATTTAACAGGTCATCTACCTTCCGTTTCAGAGATAATAGAAAGGTAAGGTGATTCATATGAGTTATCCTAGTCCAATTTATTGTGTCTACGTTCATGCATACACTCGTGTAAGGTTCTGCAGAACTGAGCATGTTTGTGCGCCCTGGCGTAGGCTGCCATTCTGTGCGTGAACACAGACCCCTCGCGGCACTCTGAAAATGTAGCGATTGAACTCTCTGATAAAAGTTCGTAACTACATAACTAGGAAGTAGATGGCTTGTTATCTCTGGTATGTTTTTGTAGGCTTCGTGAGCTATGTTATGTACTTCTAAATAACTTATTCAGTTATTCCAAACATTTCATTAATAGTATCTTCCGAGTGGTCCTTTAAGTACCCCTGGGTTGTATTTATGTCGGAGTGGTGAGCAAATATTTGAACTTGTTCTAGTGTATACTTTCGTACATTTCCATCTTTATCTTTAAGTCTAGTATCTTCACCTTGAAATAAACATTCTAGCCTTGAATGTCGCATACTATGTGGGAATATATTACATTCTTCTCCACGAACTTCTGAAAGAATCTTAGAAATTGAAACGATTCTATCATATAAAATATTCGGATCATTAACAGCTTCCTTATGATCACCTTGACCTTTAATCCAAAGTGAATCAATATCATCATCACCACGCCATTCCAAATATTTTTGAATAATTTCTTTAGTATCATCTAAGTAAACTAATGGAAATTTCTTTCCTCGTTTTCCAATAACAATGTTTGTTTTATTTCCGTTTAATAATCCATGCTTTTGAATTTGAAATAATTCATTTTTTCTTCCTGCTGAGTCAAAACCGATAGACCATAAAACAGCCAGTTGCCATTTTTCTTTTTCTACAAGAATATCTCTGACCTTAATAAATTCCTCGAATGTAAAGAAAAAATTATCTTCACTTTCTCGTACACGTTCTTTTGGAAGACCAGCTACTTTCTTTGCATAATTGATTTCGTAATCATAATCATCATCTTCTTCACAAAACGTGAGCATACTATTTACTGCACTTTTAAGCCTATTAACTCTAGCTGCAGACATTTGACAATCATCTGAAAAATATAAACTTAAATTACGAAAATCCTTTTTATTTAATTCGAGAATACATCTATTATCTAATTCCTTGAGAATATAAATGAGGATAATTTTTAAATCGCTTCTATATCCATTAATAGTTCCTTTACTTTTTTTACGTTGTTTATACTCAGATAGGAAGTCTTCAAGAATACGCTTATTTTCTTTATTGACCTGTTCCCATAATTCATCAGTATAAAATTTATTATAAACACGGCCTCTTTTAGCCATCCTTCATCACTTCCTTTTATCAAAATATTTCATTATCTTATGTGAGATGACAGCATCAACTATCACCTCTTCAGAGAGTTTTATAAAAATGAGCGAAAAAAGTAATTGCCTCACGGCAAATCACCTCACATAAAATAACGATTTTATAGTACCCACAGGACTATTACAGCCCTGTGGAATTACTTCTATACATCTACAAAATACAAACATAATCTTTATCTGGTTTGTCGTATGGATAATTGTTATGTATCCATGTTTTTACACAAACCTTTTCTATTTTCTCAAAATCATAATCTCTAATTTCCATATTTCTTGGAAATTTTTCTAATTCATTGATAAGATCTTGCACTGTATTTATCATCTTATCTAGCGGCATCCTTTACAGCTTTTGCCAGTTTAGCCTTAACAGTTTTATGGGCATCGACATGTACAGTTCCGCCAGTAAGTGGGTTCCTTGCATCTCTAGCCGGTACATCCTTAACTTCAAGACTTCCGAATCCTGGTACTCTAATATCCTCGCCAGCTTTCAGTGTCTCCATGATAACTTCCTGAAGTGCTGTTACGATCTCACCTGTCTCCTTAATTGTCTTCTCTGCTTTGGTTGCTGTTGCTTTAATAAGTTCAGTCTTTGTCATAATTTTGTTACTCCTTTTTTTCTTCTAAAAATTTTTATAATTTGTTTTTTGTTTTATACGTGGGACCGCCACGCTCGGCATATTATTTAATTGTCTATATTTGAACTGATTCTCATCAGTCGATAACAATGTTGTTAGTTCCTTTGAGACCTTTTTCTTTGTCCCAGATGAAACAAATACATTTTCTTACAGCACCAACAAATCCGGATTCATGCGACCAGTTATCCTCACCTGTAACAGATGGGAGATTGCGGATAATCAATCCACCAAGCTCTTTAATTGCCTGTTCTGAATGAAGGTGTGCGAGATGCGCTTCATGGTATTTTGTTCTTCCCCATTCTTCTCTGGCTTCAACCTGCATTACTTTGTCTGCACGTTTTCCCTCTTTATCTCCATGAGCATACATGATGAGAGAGTTGCCCCATTCGTAATACTTTCTTGGATGCATGTCTACATCAACAAGCACATTAGGATCTTCATGGAAATAAGCCCAAAGTGTCATAACAACATGCCATGAGCTGGAAAAATCATGATTTCCTGGGACATACATAAGCTCAACAGGAGCAAACTTAGATAGTGCAGTAATGCCATTAATGAGCATTTCAACACATCCTTTAAACATTTCCTGGTGTCTCATATTTGTGTCTTGGGCAGTGCCACGAGTTGTTGTTCCTTGTACATTGTCAAAATGGAGGAGGTCGTTGCCGATTGGCATAAGAATTTTTGCGACTTTTCTTGACTTAATATCTTCAATAGCCTCAGTTATAATTGTATTAAAGCATTTTTCAGCTATAATATAATCGTATGATCCGTTTGTAAGATTTCCGGATGCAAATTTACCATAATGTAAATCCATAATTGGAATCTCATACAAAACTCCATCATCAACTTTTGGCTTTGTAAAATAATCTCTATTTGTCGGTTTATAGTTTCTAACTAAATCTTCGTAAAACTCTTCAATTTCAATCTGAGAAATTTCAGTTCTAGGTTTTACATTGATTTTGCTTGCATACAGATTTTTAACACCAGATTTTCCACCCTGATTCCAAATAGAGTTTCTTGCAGAGACAAGTTCCCATTCGAGTGGATCGTAACCATGTGCGCTAAGTAAAAATTCAGGATTTTTCAAGTTTTCCTCATTAATCTCAATAAGTCGATCACTTGTAAAAGAGCCATCCTTATTTACGTCTGTCTGTTCTTTATATCTTGGAAGTGAGAGAGAAGCCGGTTCGTCTGTAATTGGTTCACTATTTACTTCCATTTCTTTTCTTCTTTTTTCATCAAAATATTCTTTTACAAATACGCTGCCATATACATTGCTACAAGCGTTCCGAAGAGTATTGCGAGATAGTGGAATAGAATATTGATCAATAATTTCAGTCCAATCTTTATCTGAGTTTCCCTGTACTTTTGCAGTTATTTCGGCAAACGAAGCCTCATACTGTTCAGGTGTCATTCCATAATCACTTATTCTTTTTTCGAAATCCATAGGCGATCACCTATTCTGCGTTATCTGCATCCTCTGCAGGAATTACATCTAACTCTTCCTCAGTTTTAATCTGAGCAGTCATCTCAATATACTGATTTTTCATAGCATTAAGAAGATCTACAACAAATATTTCTTTTTCATCACCATTTTCATCTGCGTATGTAATTGTGGAACAATCATCAGAAAGTGTTCCTTTAATAGATAATTTATCGGTTGTATTACGTTTAAAGCTTAAACAAGATTTAGCCATTTTTTATTTTCTCCTTTTAATCATTAAATTTTCTTAAAAAATCATTGAAATGTCAGTGACAATCCCATCTACGACATTGTATTTAATAAGCTCATCATCATTGAGATACCAATCTTTTGATCTATTCTTATTAAAAGTTTTTTCATCAATAGAAGTACGTTCAAGAATATAAGATTTCATTGCTTCAATTTGTTTCTTATAATTTTTCTGTGCGCTTTCAAGTTGTTCTGCAGTTCCTTGAAATGATCCACCACCAGAATGTACCATTAACTGCGAATGTTTAAATGCATATCTTTTATGCCCAGATAGTAAAATCAAAAATCCTGCAGACATTGCAACGCCCATTGCGACAGTAATAATTGGAATACGACTACTCTGAATTAAATCACATAAAAAATTTGCCTGTTCCAATTCTCCGCCGAATGAGTGTATAAAAATACGAATGGGCTTTAAGTCTGAAACATCAATATCCTTTTCTGCAATATTTAACTGAATGATTGCTTTGCACAATTCAATAAGTTCATAGTCATCACCGATTTCATAGTCAATATAAAATGTTCTGTCGCTACGACTTTTCCAATATGTATATTCAGATGGCGTAGGTACATCACTTTCTTTAGTTGCTCCAATAAGAGGTAATTCTAAAAGATCCATATATTTTACCTGCTTTCCTTTTAATCTTTTATTTTTATAGTCACATAAGATCCGCAAGCTCACTAAGCTTTGATCTATAGTTATTTTTCAATTTGACACATCCAAAACTTTCGTTACCTTTAAACACGTCAATAAGTCTATTCATTCCGATATTTTGAATATTTGTATCTTTCTGTTCAATAATATCTCCCTCATAAATCTGCTTACATCCAGACTTACAACGTTGAATTATTGTTTTTAAAGTATAAACATCCAAGTTCTGAGATTCTGTTACGAGGCAAATACTGTCTGCCTCAAGTTCTATACCTCGTATATTTGCAGTTGGAATAATATCTAACATTCCACGTTCGACCATGTATTCTACTTGCTGCATATCACCAAATTTTGATGCAAGAATATTTCCAATAGAGCCGTAATAAAGAAGTTTTGTAAGATGATCACCTTTTTCAAATCCAAGTGTCTTTGCATTTTTTAATGGTTCATAAGAATAAATGATGTAGCATTTTTTAAATCTACCTTTTTCAATTTCTTGCATAATGTAATTAAGCGGAAGAGTAGTTTTACCTGAACCAGCCTTACCGTATAATACTGTAATATCATTAGTGTTAATTGAATCCATTGCAAATGCCTGAATATTATCTAATGGTTTTAATGTCCCAAACATATTAGATTTAAATGGCTTGCATCTAATTGACTGATAAGTTTCACCATCCCATTTTAATGTATCTACTTCATTTCCATTCTCATCCTTAAGCAGTACATATTCGTTTATCAAAAGATTTAATGTATTTTCATTAAGATGTTCATAAAAATAAGCCATCTTTTCTTCTGACAGACTTATTTCCTGGTATCCTTTATAATAATCAAAATTATTTTCACAAGCACTTTCAACATCTAATTCAAAAATCCATTTAGCAATTGTTTTACATGCAAGATCATTTGTAACAAAAATTGCATTTTCAATTGTAGACGCACATGCACAAATCTGATTGTCTGGGGAATTTTCAAGACCTTTTGATTCAATAATAGATATGATAGAATTGTCTGTTATAACAACTTTATACTTATCAGTATTTTCATCTAAGATATGTAATATTTTACGTGATTTATATTTTGTTTCTTCATCTTTATTTCTTGATACTTTAATATGCTCTAATTCTTGAAGGGTAGTAGAGCTAATGTAAAAATAACTGTCTAATACATTTTCCTGTAATGCTAAAACAGCATTTGTATCATAAAATTTTACTTTTGCTTCGATGGTAAATAACCACCTTTCCTTTAAGTATTTCGCCTTGTGCGATGTATTCAGTTGTCAAATATTATTTTAATTTCTCAGCTTTATCAGCGTACCAGTCGTGAATTTTTATACTATAAATTCCTGCTTCAATGTCATCGTCACCTACTAACTCCACAGGCGTAAATTCCGGTAATTCCTACCGTACTAAATATCTATTTATGCATTCAAAATTCTCAAACCTTCGTTTAAAATATTAATAGCAGCATTAATATCTCTGTCATGATGTGTACCACATTCTGGACAAATCCAATCTCTTACGGTTAAATCCTTTGTATCACTATTCTGATATCCACATACATGACATAATTGGCTTGATGGAAAATATCTATCAACTTTAATATACTGACGATTATTCCATTTTGTCTTATATTCCAATTGTCGTGTTAATTCATACCAACTACAATCTTGAATTGATTTTGATAAATTTTTATTTTTAATCATATTACTTACTGCTAAATTCTCAGAAACAATTACTTGGTTTTCGCAAATTAGCTTATGAGAAATTTTGTGTAAATTATCAATTCTTACATTATGAATTTTTTCATATATTTTTGCTACTTTAATTCTTTGTTTGTTATAATTATTACTTCCTTTTATTTTATGTGATAGCTTGCGCTGTTCTTTTGCAAGTTTATCCGCATACTTTTTAGTTATTTGAATATTTTCAAATTTTTCACCATCGGAAGTTATAAGTAAATCTTTAATACCTAAGTCAATACCCACTATAGATCTAGTTGAATACAACGGAGTATGTCCTGTTTCAACAAGAATTGATACATAATATTTTCCGGATGGATTTTGTGAAACATACGCTGCCTTTATTTTCCCTATAAACTGTCTATGTACTTTTGCTTTTATCCATTTTAATTTTGGAAGTTTAATTTTATTTTTTTCAAAAGAGACTTCGATATTATTGTTACAATAATCGGTTTTATATGATTTTCTGTTGTTATTCTTTTTCTTAAATTTCGGAAAACCTGTATGTTCTTTGAAAAATTTCTGATATGCTGTATCCATATTATGTACCGAATTAGTTAACGCAAATTTATCAACTTCTTTTAACCAAGGATATTTTTTCTTTAAAATCCTGTTTACATAATTATTACAATCAAATTTATTCATAAATTTATTTTGTGTTTCATATAAATTCTGTCGATAAACAAGCGTTTGATTATATACGAATCTACAACAACCAAAAGTTTTTTGAATCAGTTCTTTCTGCTGTAAGTTTGGAAGCAAATAATATTTATATGCTTTGTACATTAATAAATCCTTTATTTAATTTTATTTACTAAATCTGCATAGTAATCCTCAATATACCTCTTGTTTCCACAGGTTTTATAATACCCCACATGGTATCCTCTGGAATTCATGTACCCACCTGAATATGGCTTTAAGATTTTTTTATCAATAAGGGACTGGATACCCTCTTTTGTAATTGTTTTAATAACAATACACACCTTTCATTCTAAATTTCCTCGTAAGAGAGGATAATAATTGCAGGAGACAGATTTGAACTGCCGATCTTCAGAGCATGAATCTGACGAGATACCAAACTTCTCTATCCTGCGTCAATTTAAACTACAACTGGACCAGTTACGTAGCCTAGCCCAGCTGCAGTCACAATTTGTGAATGGTCACCCATACACTCACCTCACCCCTGTGAGCTGTTTGTACATTTTAATTCGCGAACCCATATTTATAACGCGCACTCGGCAATAGCGCGAGGGCCTACTAACACAACTCTGTGCTTTCACGTTATTCTCCCTATTACCGGTATTTGTTGGACATGCAAAAATCCCTTATTTTATATAGGTTTTTCGCATGTCAAAAACACCCTAAACGCCAAAACTTTTATATTTTATAAGCTTGAATTAAAATTGCACAGAAATTTTTCTTTATCATAACGATATAATATATTTAAGATTTTCCTTGTATATTTTAATGGATTATATTTTCTTTCATAAGACAAACCAATTTCATGACTTAATCCAAGGCTGATTTCAATAAGTCTATTTATTGTAATGATATTTCTTATTTTTATTTTTGAAATATCAGAAATAATACTTTCTGTTTTTACAACCAATGAATTATAATAGTCTTCGTCTGATTTACAAGTATCCTTTAAAGCTTGTGTATATATATCATAATCAATTACAATTTTCATTATTTTACTAATTTGATCACGATTAGGTCTGCCTGTCATCTTAATAAAGAAATTCTCAGTAGGAGTAGTAACCTTAGTGCTTGCTCCTTGAATTTTATCCAACCATTCCTGTAACCAGTTCATTGGACATATAAGATCTTTATTGATTCGTCCTTTTAATTTGTTCTTGGAGTCCTCAATATCTTCCTGTGGAAGCTCTTTACCATCTTTAGTCACAGCGATTTCTCTTGTGTATTTCATAAATTCAGGGAAGTCACACTTTTTCATTCTTTTATTCCCATTCTTATCAATTACTTCTTTTTTCATTGACATGCATGGAAGTTTACTTATTCTATCAATCTCTTTAACACCATCAATTTCATAAAGCCTCTTGCAGCTGTCGATTATTACTTGCATCTGTTATGTCCCTGGCTCTTTATCCAGGGCAGCTCCGAATTTCTCCGGAGTGTCGGAACATATCTTTGCCCACATCTTATTTTGTTTGGGCACTCAGCGCTCGTGTCCATATTATTAGTTGCCATACTGCAATGATTGTTCTCTGAGCCTTCCGGTTACTTTAACTGGCTTTCACCGGCTTGGTTGCTGATTAGCATGAAAAGCTTTCCAGCAGTTCACTGAGTATTTTTTGAACGAAGTTTCCTCCGAACCGGCCCATTTAATAACAAGCCAATACTGAAAGAATTACGAAATTATCTGATAGTTCATCAAGCCTTTTGGGATCTGGATTAGCACTCTGTAATTCACTCCAGTAATAAGTCATGGCAAGCTGTGCCAAATTACTGGAATATCCAATTCCGATTCTTGATTTAGAAAATGTATTATCCATACGTGCATATTCTGATTTGTTACTTTTATAAATCACGCCACTTTCTTTTAAATCATTAACAATAGTAGGGTAGTGTTCATAGCAATAAGCTGCACACTTAACCATTGTCGGCTGATTTGTAGCAAGAACGAAATCCGAATCTTCATCGGCACCATTTAAGCGTGGCTGCACATCAGTTTCAATACAGTTTATTGCAAGAATATTTGGTGAGAATTCAAAATATCTTTCCATTTCATCACTGTAAACATTATGAAAATAACAAATATTATTTGGAGAATTGTGCGGATTGCGAAATGCACATAGAAATTCGTCATGTTTAAATCTTGTGGTATAACATTGGATAGTTCCAGGTTCCGGTAGAAGCGTAGGATCTTTTGTAAAATCCTCACCAACAGAATAGAGTAGAAGTGCGTATGGATTTCCACATATAGTCAAATTGTCACCATTTACAACAATCTTACCTTTTCTAAGCTTATGCACATATGCGGAAATAATTTTAGATTTCTCATGCCTGAAGAACGTACTATTGCCAAATTCATGATTGTGATCATATAAATCAGCCATCATCTCATAGTGGTTTACCTCATTAGCATTTTTTCTTAAGAATTTTTCAAACTCATCATTATCCTGTTTCAGTAACTCCACATATTCAATACTGGTGCTTGCAATATCCCTTACATCATCTTTGGTACATGGGAGGGTATTAACCATCTGATAACTGAGCTGTTGGTATTCACCAAGCTTGCTAGGATGATCACTTTTTACGATTCCGAACACACTGCCATCTTCATTTACTTTCTTACACCAATACTCATATGCAGATTCTAATGAGCCACCCATCAAATCTTTGAATTTTTTCCATTTGATGGCATTGTCAGTAGTGATAATCTTAATGTCTTTCAAATAATGCCAATGACCAAACATGTCTTGGACCTGGTAAGTTTCATAATCATTACCGGTTTTCTCACACCAATCCTTAAAAAATAATTGTATATGAGATTTAAAACCACACATCTTAAATAAATGGTGTCTCATCAGAGCCATGCCATTGATCTTAACAGTCCATTCCGGATTATATGCATTTCTGCAGTCTTTAAAATAATCAGCTTCGATTAATCCCATGCCATCCCAAAGTGTATTCTTGACTTCAGTAACCTTCTTATCTACTACACATTTCTTGCAAATTCGACCCTTAGAATCCACGTAATCTTCTGCACGAACAATATTAGCCATTGTCTTAAAAAATGAATCCTGATCTCGTAGAATTAGGATATCCTCTACAGGAATATACTTAGTTCCAACGATGGTAGAGGTAGTAAGTGGAGCATAGGCAGACATCTCAACAATTTTTGCATTATCATCTGTCATTAACTTTCCAAGTCCGATAGTCAACCATTCATAAGCTACTTTATAAAGTTCAGAGTTTATAAAGATAACCTGTCCGAGTTTTGCTTTGGCACTGGTTCGAAACAACATCTCATAGTGAATTGTCTCTTCACTTTTAATACTGCCATCTTTATTCTTGGTTTTATAAGTAACATCCACACCTTCGTTGTAGAATTTATCTCTGATCTGCTCACGCTTTTTTTCATCATAGAGATCCTTGTTATTCTCAACTTTCTCCAAAGTGTATTTAAGACGTTCCTTTAATTCACCATCAGAATTTTTATACAACTGCTCAATTCGTTTATGTTCATCCTCATAAGATCTTGTACCAAAGTCAAAGTCTAAGCAAATAATATCTCTAGTAGATTCACCTTTATATACATTAAGACCATTCTTTATAAGAAAAGCAGAGAACAAACTGTTATTAAGCATTGCTTCAGTGTATGAGAAATAATCTCTTGTGCCTAAATTAACATCATATAATGTACCAGCACTGATATTTTTAATTTTAATCCCAAATTCACTAATGATAATCACCACCTTACATTATTGATGATCTTTCTTAGTAGAACTTTTAGTTGATTTAAATTTATATTTATTTCCCTTATTTTTATTATTACTTTTTGTCCATCCAATAGAAGAAGCTGCAGCATTAATATTACAACTAGGAAATGGGGGATAATCAGTCTCAAAAGCATATAAATTTAATACATTTGATGCATAGCGATGAAATTCTTCACGAGATGGTATAGCAGGAAATGTACCGCCTGTATAATAATTTTTAGTAGTCTTAGATGATAATCTCTGTGTAAGAGCAACGTTGTCTGTATTTACTTCTGTATTCATATTTAGTGTTTACTCCTTTTAACATAATTAGTATTAATCCTTTCTGTGCGAGGTTGATAAGTTGCATAACCTACTAAATGTGAAGGGTTGAAGGGTAGTAGGTTATATAAAATTCTTCTTAATAGAAAAATCTTTTATTCATAAAAAGTGCAAATGTGTTATTTTACATCTGACTATTAATTTCTTCTCTATTTAGTTGTAAGTTATATTGGAATTTTTTATCTAAATAGATAATGATATTGAATAATAAAATCAAATAGAACGAAGCTAGATGTGAAGCGCAGCGAAACATATAGCGTAGTGATGACAAATGAACGTAGCGTAAGCGAAGTGAGTGCGGCAGTATCTGGTGGAACACCAGTAAAGTATAATCAAATCTTATAATCAAAATTCAAAATCAAATTAACTATCCTGTCGTTCCGACAGTGCTTCACCGCATTCACTACGCTAAAGCTTCGTTCATTTGGAGTCACTTCACAATTTTTCGCTAACGCTTCAAAATTGTTCGTTCGAAATTGGTTTGATTGCATATTTTTATTGGGATTCGTCAGTGTTAAAAAAATCGTCCATTTAAACTTCCCTATATAAGAGATATATATTGGAATTATAAACGGACAACTTTTGGTTTTGCCCTTATTTTATATGAAATAACGACCAATTTATTAAAACATATTTTACACAAATTGGAATGCCATTTTGCCCTTATTTTATATAGCATTAAGGGCGATTTTTTAAAACGTCTGAAACAAAAATTTTTTTCAAAAAGTCAGTATTTATAAGGGTTTAACGCACTTTAGGTGTCCCTGTTTGGGTGAAAAGCTTATAATAAGGTTTTAGTTAAAAAATGGTACACCTAAAAGTACGTTAAAGCTAGAGATTATCGGGTATCTGACGTTTTACAGGTGTCCCTATTTGGAAATTAGAGTTTAAAAAAATCGACCTCAATCCCTTATAAAATAATGTTAAAACAGTTCCCCAATTTTTGGAATTATGTGGTATTAAAATTTAACAATAGTCCATGCAGCTTTGTATCTTCGCTGTTTTTTATTACCATTTTCATCTGTAATAGTTTTCTGAATTGAAAATTCTTTGATTCGGTATGGAGTATTTTCTTCTTCAAACATATGATTTAAAGTAGAAGCTCTCTTCATTATCTTCCCATTATGGATAAGATTTATTTTATGAATAAGCTCTGTTCTATCTGATGGTTGGAGGAATATAATTTTGTTATCTGCCAATTTTTTTAAATATCTTTGTAATTCTTTGTTGCTATTTTTATTTGAAAGTTCACTTATCATTTTGTATTTATAGACTCCTTTTTTATTATCATAGAAACCGAAAAACCTTGCTAAATATTTACAATAACCAAACTCACCATATTTGTTTATGATCTTTTTGTATTCTTTAATGTCTTCTTGCCGTTTAAAAAACATTGGACCGTTAACTCTTTTTATGTAAGTATTTGGTACAATTTTACCATTAATATCATAGCATAAATCATCATATAAAATGTTGTTACTATCATTTTGCATTGGATATTCTTGGATAAGTTTTTCCATTGATAACGAATTTTTTATAAAGAATTCTGCCATTTCAACTTTTTGTTGCATATTTCTAATAAGTCCTGATAATCTTTGATTGGTCATTGCATGGATGTATAGATTTAATTTATCATTACCGTCCTGGATTCTTTTACGTCCAACACATTGGATTAATGAGCCAAAATCAATAATGTCAATTACAATATGTTTTACTTCTCTGTCAACAATATTTATTCCTGCATCAAAACATGATGTTGTTATTAAAAACTGTTCTTCAAAGCGCTCATTCTCAAGAATTTTTTGGATTTTTTCCTTGTCTACATATTTATAATATTTTTCATTATTCTCACTACAGTTAAACACACAATAATCTTTATATTTCTTATATAATTTATAAGCTTTCTCTGCAGACTGTATAAAGAAAATACCTTTAGATTTTTTTCTAATACCTTCTTTTAAAAGTTCTTCTATAGTATTATCTCTATAAAAAAATTTTAAATTACGTATAAATGAAAAATCAAATGGAAGATCGTATTTTGTGTATTTTGGTAATTTATTTTCATTAATGTATTTTCTCATATAATTTTCCATATTATTTCCTGTTGCTGACATGAATATATGAGTGGCAGTAGTATTATTAATTATCAATTCAAAAGAAATTGATGTTTTATTATTAAAACTACTATCATTAAAAAAGTAATGAAATTCATCACATACAATGTATCTGTATTGAGATAAATTGATTTTATCTAACGTGTTGTGTAGTTTTGCATATTCAATAGATTGATAAGTCATTATGGTAATAACATCATCTTTTTTACTTTCAGTAATCTCATAAGAAAATTGATCTACACAGTTTGAACGGTGGATTAGCATTAAGATTTTATCATTATTATTTTTTGCGACATTATATAAGGTGTTTTTACAAAAGTAACTTTTACCTGATCCCATTGGCGCAGATACTAAAACATTATCTCCAGGTTTCCATGATTTTATAACAGACTCTGTAATTATATTTGATATTCTTGCTTTCATTATGATTTCCTCCTAGTGTGTTAAATATTTATTTCTATAATCCCTAATTGCCTGGATTAGTTCTGGAGTTTTATTAAAGAAAAATACATTTCTTCCTGATTTGTCATTTCCTGGTTCTGATCTTATAAGAACAAAGCCTCTTAGCATAAGATAACCAGCGAGTTTCTGAGTGTAAATTGTAATTGCTTCTTTTTTATTTTCTGTATACATTTGTTATTTTGTCCTTTCTTAATCTTAATCGTTTGAATATATTAAAATGTTGGATTATGATTTTTATACATAAGAAAACCTCCTTTCAAATATTTCTTCTAAATTACTTCTTTTTGAATTCTGAAAAAACGTTATTGTATTCTTCTTCGGTTAATGTTCTTTCTAAAACATATTCATATTTAGGTTCAGATAATTTCTGTGGTCCATTTGGATTATCTGGATCAATTGGTTCGCAATAGAAATATTCTTCTTTACGTTTATATGCCTGTTCTGCCAATTCTGTCATATTAGGTTTTAAATAAGGTTGTGGTCCACCGTAAGGACATGTTGAGATATGTTTATTAGCAATTTGCTTCTTAAATAGTGATTGTAAATCTGATAAAGACTTTATTTGTTCCATGATCCTGTTAACCTCATAATATATTCTTTGTATAATGTTGGCGATGCTTCCTTTAGTAATTCTTCTAATTCTTTAATAGGTTTATTCCAAATACATACGGTGAATGGTGCTTGGTAACCGTCGTAGTATTCTGCATAAAATTTAACTTTTGAATCTGGTATTACTTCAATATTATCCCAGTCTGATCTTGGTATTCCAAAATATGATTCTCCATAACCAGAATCTAGGATTGCGTTTTCAAAATTGTCAATTTCATCATCTAATAATGAATCACCTTTATAACAAAGCTCAGATAATAGTTTAACTAAAACTTCAAAATTATATTTTTCATTCATTTTTTTACATTCCTTTCTTGAGATGTGATTAGTGGATTCAATATAGTCTTCTAAATGGATTTTTATTTTATTCTTAGGAAATAAGTTTAATGTAATTTTGAATTAACTTTGAGTTAAATTCGAGTTAACTTTGAGTTAGATTTGAAAAATTATAGCTATATATTAGACCTGGATGGTGATCTGGGTAGTGAGTGCAGCTGAGACTAAAACATACCCTCATCATGGGACTTTAGATGAGTTTTTTAGGGTAAATTTTGACGAGATAGTGGTTTATGGTAAATTGGTAGGGTGGAGGTGTTTGGACAATTTTAGGATCGAATTTTGATTTAGAATAGGTGTAGATTGTAAGACGTGTTTGAAATAATAGGATTGAAGCGAGTGTGATAGATGAGATAAAAATAAAGCAGCACGTCCGGATTGGATGACTACTTTTAAATTTTTTTAGTTTAAATTGTGTGAATTAAGTTTGTGTTTTTTTGATACCGAGAGATAATAGTATTTATATAAGAAAGAATACGATTTGTGTGATGAGTAAAATGGGTTTTGAGTAGTGGGTTATTGGGATTTTATATGTAAAATAGATTAAAACTGATACAAGATAGTTTTTGTTGTATAAAATATGAGAGTATTAATAGTTTGAAAATATGATAATTTAGGCGATGATAAAGAATATCGTGTTTATGAGCTTGGAATATATGGGATTTAATGGTGCGATGGATATAATAGAATGAGATAATTTATGATGATTTATAGTAATTTTGAGTGACTGTTAAGTGTTAATTTGTATGGGATTATTCGATACGGAGTGCGATAGAGCGATAAAGTAGAAAATAGGTGCCGATTACAATATATGGTTGGATTTTGGGTCTGTGTAGTTAAAGGTGCTTATGCTGCAGAGCCGATCCTGGATCTTCGCCAGGATTAAAAGTACCCCCATCCCTTATTTTTCATGGCTTCTAATAGATATTAGATGACATGAAAATATACTTTTGCGATAGAAAATACAGAAATCACTATATACTGCAATCTGGCGTTGTCTGGCAAGGGCTTTAAACTGGTATATAGTAGGAATTTTTCAAAAAAATAGGGTAAAAAGTCGTAGAAATCCAGTATTTACAAGGAGTTGAGGGCTATGGATAAAATGAATTTTTTCACCAGACGGTGTGAAAAAGTGTTGCATTTGCAACATTATCGTATTTATAGGTTTTATCTATAATAAACGATTTATCTATAGCTTTCACCTATAGCACGCCTTGCCATAACTATAATCTATACCAAACTATCCAGCTATAACTTTCACTTATACCAGACTCACACCCTTTTATGCACTTTGCACAATGACTTTTCATAGCACATAATCTCAGCCCTCAAAAAGACATTTTTACCATGCATTTCTCCACGACATAACACCACATAATCCCACTAAAATCAACCACTTTGTGCAATATGCCTATACCGCAGTAAAACTCTCTGCTTACAAAATGTATTTCTCACACGGACGTTTTTAAACAATTATACAATTACACACGCAATAGCCACAATACACTAAATTGTATTTACATTTCATCTAAATCCCTTGCTATTTTCTCGCTTACAGCTTTATTTATAAAATCATTCAGACTTTTATAACCAAACTTGCTACAATGTATTTTCAATTCTTCTTTTTTACCTTTTTTGACTGTAAAGCGTACCTGGTCATAGTTATTTTTTATATAATCATTATCATATTTTACTTTATTGAATTTATTTTCATTATTATCTGACATTTATATATCAACCTACTTTCATTTTTTTGCATTATATAGAAGTAATTCCATAAGAATTATACCATACGACAGCCCACAACGCTAGTAAAATCAATACTTTCCATGACTTTTACTTCTGTATTTTCGAAAAGTTCTTTCTATATAAGGCGAATTAAAAAGTATGCAATTATACACTTTGTACAAAGTGAACAGAAAAGCAAGCTACACTTTGTACAATATTCCGACTTGAAAATACTTTGTACAAAGTGTTATACTTGCGCTAAGCAATTGAGATACAGTAACACGACTTCTCAATTGTGGATGTACAAGCGTATGAGTCAGAAAAAACCTACTGACAATTGTAACACATAAATAGCACCTTGAAAACTAAATACCAGTAAACGGACTTACAATCCGTTGGGCTGTCGTAGTTGCTACGACATGCGGAAAAAATCAGCAATAGCATTCTGGAATAGTGGTAAAGCCAGAATGTACAAAGATACCACCGAACCTTATAGGGGATGTCAGAAGAAAGAACTATCAACTATGTACCATGAATACGGCATGATGTAACCGTGAAACGGTTCTCGAATAACCGCAAAAATCGGACAGTCACACTTGCGACAGGAAAGACGACAAGGAAGTTTTACACGTTTTCTATTTTTTAAAAACGTGAGGTCACATACCAGACCATAAGATTATGTTATAAATAATCTGGCAAGGAAGTGTAGAGGGATATATCTGATGGATTAAAAGAGTAGGTGAAGGGTCTGCATGAAATTGCTAGGAAGGAACGCCATATCCGTTTATAGCTATACGGTATGAAAAACCATTCAGTGTAGGGACTGAATACAATTCGAACGCAATACCGAATAGTGACCGGATTTCATTCGGGGCTTGTGATTTCATCATAAGGCTATTTATACATAGACTTCTGACATATGTTCTAATGGCAATAGTCAGACAGTCGTTTGCAATACGTCAGTTTCCAGGACGTTAAAAAGAGTACAGTAACAATTCATTTTAACTGCATATCTCTTTTCAGTAGGCGCAATCCCTACGTTGCAATTTTACCAAAAAATTATATTTTGCGCTCACTGCCTAGTGTGAGAGAAAGAGGTCAATCATGGCAAAAAAATTAATCAGTATTTCAATCCTTTGCAACAACGAAAAAATCGAAAAACACGCTACAATTGTGAACTATGTCACAATGTTAGTTCGGTCTATGGAGTGCCAGAGTTTAAAGTCTGGTATGAAAACTGCACTTGAAAGTATTACGACAGCTCATCCGGAATATTCTGACAAAATGCCAGTATCTAGCAATACTGATGACCTGGCTATCATTCAACAGGTTTTAGGTGTTTCCGCTGATACTTTCACAGAATCACTCAAACTGTATGAGAAAGCTCAGTCTGAAATTCTGGCTACCGGTGTGACTAAAGAAGACTTTGCCAGCCTCAAAAAAGCTGACCGTATGTTTCTCACGCTCATTGCGCATATGAATTGCCGTGCTGTCAATTTCTCTTATGAGGAAATCAGCAAAGAAGAGCTTGCAAAGTTCAAGGATAATATTGTAAGTTTCCGCAAGGACTGTAAAATCAGTGACCTCAAGTCACGCCTCCAGGCTATGTTTAATTCTTTAGTATCAGAAGAGGGTGAAATGTTTTATGGTCTTAAAGTGCGCAAGTCTAACCTTGCCACTGATACAATTGTCCAGGCTGTAGGTCTGACCTCTGGCAAGGCTCGCTTTAACAAGGACAAGGACGATTATTCATTCAGTAATCGTTTTAGCAAGCTGAACCTTCTTCAGATTCTTTCCGACTACTTTGGTGTAGTTTGCTATGGCAAGTCCAATGAGGTGGAAGTTATTAAGCCTCAGTCTCAGACAACATCAGAAGAAAACAAGGGTGAAAAGGTGGCATAATGCCACCGATTCCACCACTAGGCACACTGTCTATAGGACTATGCCTCAACGTCAAGTGTGCCATTTGTAACTTGTCAACAAAATATCCCATGAAAAAGTCTGTCTAATCCGCAGCATTTCCCTAGGGATGGTCTACCCAAAAATAAGGAGGTTTTGTAACATGTCGAACCGTCAATATGTCCATCTGGCAGAACGCCAGACGAAAATGGAGGGATTTTGTATCCCAGTAGGCGCTATCTTCGGTCGCCGTAAAATTAATAATAAATCTCTGTTTTGGGTATCACTTTGCCCTTCAGAGATATCACTGAAAAATAAATCACGCCAGTTTTCCCTCTGGGTGAACTCTGGCAACGACTGGAAGAAAGTTTCTGTATCTTTCCGTGGGCTGTATGAACCGATCCGCTCTGACATGGTGAAAATCTGCCAAAAAATCAACGGTTTTCCGGTCGTTGAAAAATGGCAGAGACCAGTTCGTCCGGTCATTACACAAGCTGACCGTGACGCTCACAAGTTAGCCATGGAATTTTCATGGCGCAAGGTTCCGGAACCGCAGCAGGGATATTCTCGCAAAAATTCAGACGGTACAGTGCGCGACTGGGACGCACAATACATGGTAGACGGTCGTGGATACGATATTTCATGGGAAGAAAAAGTGTTCCCACTGGAAAACTACAATGGACTTCCGGTCTACTACCGCGAGAATTCCAAGCCTTCCATGACCAAAAAATGCTCAAACACTGGTTATGATGGAGCATTCGATGGAATTGGTAGTACTCGCCGTGACGGTATGAAAGTTAAACAGATAAAATGCCGTCCTGGAAAACCATTTATTGTTGAATAGGAGAGAATCTGTAATGGAAGTAATGGAAATAGATTTATCAACTTTCTGTGCTACTACACACAGAATTAAAATTCAGTTTTCAGAAGGGAAACTGTCAAGAGAATCGGCAATTAACAAACTTGCCAATCTATACGCAGACTTTTTTGGTATGTTTACCGGATCATACCAGGAAGCTATGTTGTCAGATTTTTACATTGATGAGGATTAATCTTTTCCTCATTCCGCCCACATAGTACAAAGGCAAAGTACAATCCACGCACACCACGCAGTCACGCATACCCCAAAACTGCAAAAAATCTGCAGCTTAACCCCTGAGCTGAGATGCCTCTCCCTTAGTGTGTATGGATAGATAACGGTTCGATTCCGCTTGTGGGCTTTGATTTCCATAAGGGAAATCACAATTTTTTATTGACAAGAATATACTTTTAAGTTATAATCGGCTCAAAAGAAAGGAGAATAAAAGATTTGTTTGAGGTTATTTTTTACAGAGACAAGAAAGGCAAAGAGCCGGTAAGAGACTACATCCTCTCATTATTTGAGAAGGATACAAAAGACAATAGAATAAAGCGTGAGAAAATTTTGGACTACATTGACGAGCTTGAAGAGAAAGGAACGAGAGCAGGAATTCCTTTTGTAAAACATCTCGAAGGTAAAATCTGGGAGTTGCGACCACTAAGGGATAGAATTTTATTCTTTGCATACATTGATAATAAAATCGTTCTATTATCTCATTTTCAAAAGAAAACACAAAAAACGCCAAAAAGGGAAATTAAAAAGGCAGAAAAACTTATGAATGACTATATAGAAAGAGGTGAAGATGATGAGTAAAAAGAAAATCAGTCCCAGGGGTACATCCTGGGACGAATTTAGAGATCAGATGTACACTCCAGAAGAGATTGCAGAAAGTAAAGTTCGGAGAGCGATCATAAATGAAATTGTTCAGGCAAGGGAAGAGGAGGGTATTACTCAAAAACAGCTTGAAATTATGAGCGGAATTAAACAACCAATTATTTCTCGGATGGAGAAGGGAACCACAGATCCACAGTTGTCTACAGTATTAAAAGTACTTAATTCTTTAGGGAAAACCTTAGAAGTAGTATCAATGAAACCTGTGAAATAATAATAAAACCTCAACAAAGCGAATATTCTCAAAATGAAGTAAGGGAGAGAATAAAATAAGTGAAAGTTCGGTATTAGTTTTATCAACACACAAGAGTCTATCATTAGATAGGCTCTTTTTTAATGCCCAAAAATAATTCCAAGAAGGGAGATTGTGTTTATTATGTCAGCTCCAAAAACAACCACAAAATAAAATTACATTCTAAGAAGGGAGAACACAAAATGAAAAAATTTCTTGTAGCTGCAACATTCGCAGCATTAATAATTACCACAACAACCACAGTTTCCGCAAAGGCAAATGTTCGGTATAGTACCGGAATTGTAACCGGTGCAAAAACAATTACAACACAGGACGGTAATATCTGGCGTACAAAGCGAAAACTTCATCTCTGCAAGGGAGCTAACGTCCAGGTTAAATTTGACACTAAGGGAACTAGGCGGAAAAAGGATGATACAATCCTTAAAGTTTCCAAAGCTCCAAAGGCAAAGCAGGCGAAACCGGAAATCAGTATTCCGATTTCTGATATTGCTCTGGTGTACACAGATTCCCTGGGCTACACCACATTACAGCTGAAAGATTACGGCTGCGTTGCTGACGATCCTAACAATATCAGCTACCAGGAAATTAAACAAATGGTCAACTCTTATTACGTCTCCGTAAGGGAAGCTACAGATTCCGTGACGGTAACAGAGCCAAACGGAAATAGCTGGACAGTAAGAAAGTGAGGTATTTACAATGTCAGAGTCAGTTAAAAACTATAAAAAAGAGGCAATTAGTATTGCAAGGGATTTTCATTACTCAACTAGTATCCTTGCACGTCTCAACAACGCCACAACGGAAAGCGAGATCTGCCGACTGATGATCGAAGGCAGACACACAAAACGGTATTATTAAACGCATTATAATAAGGAAGCTTTTCATTCCATCTACGGTTCGTAGGTGGATTTTTTAATATAAAAAGTTTCCGATTTTGGAAGAGAAACACAAGGAGGTGTAAAGCAAATGGTTAGAACATGTGCATTAGTTGAGCGAAAATATGACAAAACTAAAGCTGTCGTAATTTTTGATCGCTGCGAGGATGGTTTTCCACTAAGCATAATGATGTTTGAGTTTGTAAGAGAAAACTATCCGTATAAGTACCCTTCGCCGTTTGGGGATATTAAAAATATCTCATGTGATACGGCAAGAAATGAGAAGGAAATGAAAGAGAAAGGATGGGTGAAACTTACAGATGAAACGCAAATATTATAACTGCGAACTTAAAGAGCTGGATGCTCAGAAACTCAAGGCAAAACTGAAAGAAGAGGGAATTGAATTTGAGTCATCTGGTGTTGGCTGGCATTATACACATTTTGAAATTCTGTGCAATGACGCAGAAGTGGGAATCATTGATAACTTTTTAATGGAACTGTAATGGAGGTATAAGGCAAATGGTAGAGGTATTAGCAACAATCAATACTACTGAAAAATCAGTAGGAAGAGTATGCAACTATTTGACAAACAGAAGAGTGAAACACAGAGTAGTTTCATCTGGCAATAAAATGCAGATCAAATTGCTCACAACTCGAAGCGAAATCTCAGCAATAAATAGATTCTTGGAAAAAGAGGTAAATTAAAATGGGAGCAGAAGCTTTAAACTATGATTATGATGTTATTGATACACCAACCGAAACACCGACAACAGACAAGATTGTTCGGTGCTTTACAGATAGCGAGCTTAATGATGAGCTTGCTAATCTGTTAAAAGATTCTTTATCTGGAGTACGCAAGGCAAACTTAGAAGATCACGGTTTAGAAATCCGTAAAAGAAACCGTGAGTTAATCATCAGAGAGAAGAAGAAACAGAAACTTCTTTCTATAGTTGAATTGTCTATGATGATCTTTGTGTTATTACTGGTTCCGGTTTTAGGAACTGTGATTGTAAGGGAAACTGTATATTTATGGTTGTATATTATCACAGGACCAGTCGCATCTTATTTAGCGAACCAGTTAAGAAAAATGTAGGAGGAGGTATAAAAATGTATAAGAGAAAAACTGTAGATTG
>UMCH01004566.1_pt1 | contig 46870 bp, 27 predicted proteins | sample 1964201 | NCBI WGS metagenome assembly UMCH01 (sample SAMEA4835965, study PRJEB28245) | human gut metagenome | biome: gut microbiome; material: fecal sample | place: Denmark | collected 2008 | reverse complement strand
TTAATCCGTGTAATCTGTGGTGAATTTTGACACACCCCTTCAGAAGTTTCCAAGTGCTTGTTTTATTTCTTAGCATCGGCAAAATTGTGAACCTTGTTTTTCAGATTGTCAACTTTCTCTGCAGCCTCATGGGCCTCATGGGCCATCTTGTCTGCTACTTTGGTGCCAACGTGCAATGCTTCTTCTTCAGCAGTGTTGATGAACTCCTTGGCTTCGCCATTTGCTTTGTGGATGGCACGGCATATGGCATCTTCCAGCTTTTTAGCTTTCTCCGTACGGGAGAAGTGGTAGGCCAATGCACCGGCAACCGAACCTATTCCCAGTCCGATCCAGAAATTAGAATCTTTACATTTCATAATCAAGTCAGTTTTTAATAGTTAAAGTTAGAATCAATTCTGATGAGACAACATACTTGCCAAAGATTGGTTCATCCGGCGGGAAAGGAATTAATAACAATTTACTTTTGTTGGTGGAGATATTTATTCTGCTTAAATTTGCGATGCACTTAAAATTTATACAAGTATGATTAGATTAAATGTTTTTATTCAGGTAAGTGCGGAGAACCGTGCCGCAGTATTGGAATCTGCCAAAGAACTGGTCGCATATTCCTTGAAGGACAATGGATGCATTGCTTATGATGTGTTTGAGAGCGCCACTCGCAGCGATGTTCTTATGATTTGTGAAACATGGAAAGATGCAGAGTCATTGTCTGCCCATGAAAAAGTAGACCATTTTGTGGCCCTGGTGCCCAAAATCCAGGGGCTGGCTGCCATGAAGTTGGAAAAATTCGAGTTCTGAATCAGTAATTTGAGGTAGTAAGGGGTTGTGTGATCATGCGTAAATAAGTATATTTGTGCATTCTTAATATACATATTTATGCTGATTACCCTTATTATCCTTGTTCTCTCCGCTGCCTTTTTTGTAGCAGGCAAAGTCCGTTCGGACATTGTGGCGCTTTGTGCGCTGATTGGTTTATTGATATTTCAGATTCTTACTCCTGAAGAGGCCCTTTCCGGCTTCTCCAACTCGGTGGTGATTATGATGGTGGGCTTGTTCGTTGTGGGCGGCGCCATTTTTCAGACCGGGCTGGCTAAAATGATAAGTTCGCGCATTTTAAAGCTGGCGGGCAAGAGCGAACTGAAACTCTTCTTGCTGGTTATGCTGGTTACCTCTGCCATTGGTGCTTTTGTGAGCAATACGGGAACGGTGGCTTTGATGCTGCCTATCGTGGTGAGCTTGGCACTGAGTGCCGGAATGAATCCTAGCCGTCTATTGATGCCTTTGGCTTTTGCCAGCAGCATGGGCGGTATGATGACACTTATCGGTACGCCTCCTAACTTGGTCATTCAGAATACATTGACGGGAGCGGGCTTTGAACCGCTGTCTTTCTTCTCCTTCTTGCCGGTGGGCATTGTGTGCGTGATAGTGGGAACTTTGGTTTTAATGCCTCTGACCAAATGGTTTCTCTCCAAGAAAGGCAAAAAGAATGACGGAACATTGTCGGGTAAATCATTGGACCAACTGGTACAGGAGTACGGACTTTCCAGCAACCTGTTCCGTTTGAGGGCTGTCAATGACTCCCGTCTGATAGGAAAAACCATCATAGACCTGGATGTACGCCGCAAGTATGGTCTGAATATCATTGAAGTACGGCGTGTAGACTCTTCCCAACATAGATTCCTGAAAACTATTACCCAGAAATTGGCATCACCCGATACGACTATTTGGGTGGGCGACGTGCTTTATATTACGGGAGAGGTATCGAACGTAAATCGTTTTGCTGAAGACTTTTTAATGGAAATGCTCGACGGGCATACCACTGAAGAAGCCTCTAAAGCCGACAAGTCCCTTGACTTTTATGACATCGGAATTGCCGAAATCGTGTTGATGCCCTCTTCCAATATTGTGAACCGGACGGTGAAGGAAGCGGGGTTCCGTGATAAATTTAATGTAAATGTATTGGGCATCCGTCGTAAGAAGGAATATATATTACGTGAATTGGGACGTGAGCGTATGCATAGTGGCGATGTTTTGCTGGTGCAGGGTGCGTGGCAGGACATCGCACGGATAAGCAGGGAAGATTCCGATTGGGTGGTATTGGGGCAGCCTTTGGCAGAAGCCGCCAAAGTGACGCTGGATTATAAAGCGCCCATAGCTGCCGCTATCATGGTGCTGATGGTTGCCATGATGGTCTTCGACTTTATTCCCGTGGCCCCGGTGACAGCGGTGATGATTGCCGGCTTGCTGATGGTGCTGACGGGATGTTTCAGGAATGTGGAAGCCGCCTATAAAACGATAAACTGGGAAACAATTGTACTCTTTGCAGCCATGCTCCCCATGTCTCTTGCACTCGAAAAAACCGGTGCCTCGGAATATATATCCAACAGTCTTGTAAGTGGATTGGGCAGTTATGGTCCTATTGTGTTGATGGCAGGTATCTATTTCACCACTTCATTGATGACCATGTTTATCAGCAATACGGTGACGGCAGTGCTGATGGCCCCTATTGCTCTTCAAAGTGCGATTCAGATTGGAGTAAGTCCCGTTCCGTTCTTGTTTGCCGTGACGGTTGCGGCGAGCATGTGTTTCGCTTCTCCGTTCTCTACACCGCCCAATGCACTGGTGATGCCGGCAGGACAATATACATTCATGGATTATATAAAAGTGGGGCTCCCGTTGCAGATTATTATGGGAGTGGTGATGGTATTTGTGTTGCCGTTGCTGTTTCCTTTTTAGCAAAGTATATGACCACTTCATTATGCTGTAATATTGGGCGCGGATTACGCGGAATAACGCGGACTATGCAAATTGAATTCTTGAAATTTGCGTAATCCGCGCCTAAAAAATAGTAAGGTAGTTTTGACACGTTCCTCCTTTTTACTGTTACAGCTTTATACTCTTTTTCTTTCCTGCATAGCTTATTGTTTTTCCACCTTTCATCGGCCGGTCTCCCGTACCGGAGTCCTGACCGACCAGGACAACCTTGAACTTGCGGCTTTTCAGCATACCCGGAAAACTACCTTCCCGCTCTTCTATTGTCAGACGACGGGCCTTGTCGTCCCAATGGAAGCGGATGATGGAATAAGCTCCTTTTTCGTAGTTGTAGTTGTCATTTTCGTCCTCGTAGAGGGTGAATGTGCCGTCGGCACCCGGATAGATGCGTATCTCCAGATTGTCCCAATTCTTTTCGGTGGAATACTGTACTTTGGGACCGAACGGCAGGATACTGCCGGCTTTTACATAGACGGGCAGAATCTCTTTCGATACACTGCGGTTCAAGGTCTGTCCGCCCTGCTGTTTTTCGTTACTCCAGAAGTCCCACCAGTCTGCGCCTTGAGGAAGGTAAACCGACCATTCCGTCACTTCCGGCCGGGTGACCGGTGCTACCAGTAGGGAGCGTCCGAAAAGAAATTCGCCGCCAACTTCATGTGTTTTAGAATCTGCTGCAAAATCCATTACTAAAGGACGCATGAATGTACCGTCATTGTGGGACACATCCCAGGAAGTGCTGTAAATGTAGGGCAGAAGGCGATAGCGCAGATTAATCATCTTCTCCTGGGCATCGAAACACCACTCGCCACGCTTGCCGAAGTTCCAGATTTCACGGGGCAACTCCGTACCGTGCGAACGCATCATCGGGCAGAAAGTGCCGAACTGCATCCAGCGTACATACAGTTCCTGGTATTTGGGGTTCTTGGCTCCCCCTTCTTGGTTCCAGCGTCCGGCAAAGAAGCCGCCTATGTCACTGTTCCAGTTCGGAATGCCCATTAAGGTGTAGTTCAGTGCGGCAGGAATCTGTTTCTCCAGCATGTCCCAAGTGGAGGTCACGTCACCACTCCAGGTGTTGCAGCCGTAACGTTGTTGTCCGATAAATCCGGAACGGGTTAGGATGACAACGCGTTTGTCTTTGCTCAAAGCCTTTTGATGCGAGGCTATTCCGCTGTTGTGCATCAGTGAGTAGGCGTTCTTTACACTTCGGTAAGATCCCAAGTGAGTGGGGAGATCATAGTCCGATTCTTGTCGGTTGATATGGTCGGGCTCTGTAGAATCGAGCCACCAGCCGTCGTTGCCGATGTAACTGAAAATGCCTTTATTCAGATATTTCCAATAAATATCCCTTGCTTCGGGATTGTAGACGTCGTAGGGGCGTGCGCCACTTTGTGGAGGCCAGGTATCAAAATTGATAATCATGCCTTTGGCATCCAGCTCCTTGCGTTGCTCTGTGTGGGTGCCAAAGCCGGGCCATGCCACAATCATCAGCTTGGCATTCAGCTTGTGTATTTCGTCGGCCCACTTCTTGGGGTTGGGAAAGCGTTCAGGGTCAAAGCTGTGTGAGTTCCACGCACTGTCCGTCTTCTGATATTCGGGCCAGTAGCGCCAGTCTTGAATCATACAGTCAATGGGAATTTGTAGTTCGCGATACTTCTTCAAGACATTCAGGCTTTCTTCCTGCGTATGATAGCGCTCCTTGCTTTGGAAGAAACCGTATGCCCACAGTGGAAGCATGGGGGAGTGTCCCGTCAAGTCGCGCACCTGGGCGATGATGCCGTCGGCGTTTCCGCCATACATGAAATAATAGTCCGCACAGTGTCCCAGGCTCTGGAAAGCGAGTTCCTGCGGAGTATCCATGAATTCTGAAATGGAGTAGTTGTCCCAATATACGGCATAGCCTTTCACGGGCGACATGAAATAAGGAGAATAGGTGAACATGTTCTCGTTCTGCATGTGGTGCATGGAGTTGCGGCGGTTGAATTTGCCGTCCATCACTTGTCCTACTCCGTAGATGGGTTCGTCTTTATCCAATAGGAAAGAGCCCCTTACTTGATAGGAGGGAGTGCCGGCATCATTCTTATCGGCAAAAGAGGTGCCGTAGTCCTTGTCTTTCAGCAGCTCGTTGCCGGCGATGGTATGGAAACTGATGCCTCCGGTTGCCGGATTGACAAGAACTTTCAATATAGAAGATTTCAGCACGGTTTGTCCTGCTTCCTCCGAAAAGTCCACTTTGACCGTTTCGGGTGATTTGACCACTACCAGACTTTCTTTGTTGTAGGGTTTGCCTTCGGGAGTTTTGTAAACCCGCACAATGGAAGGCGAATAGAATTCCACACGGATGTCCATTCCTTGTGTGGTGCATTTCATTCCTTGAGGTGTGCGCTCTGTGTTCTGGGCGGCACACAAGTTTGCAAGCATGGTTGCACAAGTCAGCACGAAGCCGGCTCTTTTCATAAAATTCATTTTCATGGTTCTTTTAAAATTATGCTGCAAAAGTAGCCTTGAATCCCCTTTAGGTGGCAACAATCTTGTTGAAACGGAACAACACTCAAGTTGATTTCTGCATTTTCTCCGCATATTCCGAGGGACGGCAGCCGTACATTTCCTGGAAACATTTGCTGAGATAGCTGGAACTGCTGAAGCCGGTACGCTCTGCGATTTCCGTAATGCTGAGGCTGCCTTCCAGGATGAGTTGTGCCGCACGTTGCAAGCGGATGTTGCGGATGAAGAGGCTGGGGGACTGGTCGAGCATGGCTACCAGTTTCCGGTAAAGTCCGGTGCGTTCCATACACAAGTCGCGGCTTAGCTGCTCTACGGAGTAGCCGGGTACATGCAGGTTCTTTTCCACCAGTTCGATAGCTTTTGTCAGGAAAACAGATTCGGATGCGTCTTGCTTGTTTTCTGTTTGGTGAGGTTCGGTATGGCTATGTACACAAGTTATGTTTTTTCCTTCCGGTGATTTCTTTTGTTCCGCTTCATAACGGTTGCACTGCTCTATCAAGTTGCGGATGCGGAGCAAAAGGATTTCTTCTTTGTGTTTCCGTTCCATCTCCTTCCGGGTGCGGTGTATGTAGAGGCGGATGCTTGCCGCAATGATGGCGATTGACAAGACTATATAGATGACGTATGCAACGCCGGTTTTCCACCAGGGAGCATGGACTGTTAGGCTTATCCGGGCCGTTTGCTCTTCATTCCAATGCTTTCCATCGTTAGAGGCCATTACCTTGAAGGTGTAGCTTCCCGGTGGCAAGTTGGTATAGGGAGCTTGGAGAATGCCGTTGCTCTGCTTCATGTTGCCGGCGGTTACCCATTGTGCGTCGATACCTTCCAGCTGATAGCGGTAATGGGTGTGCTCGCGGTTGAAGTAATTCAATGCGGAGAACTCGAGAGTAAGGAAGTTCTGGCTGTGGCTCAATGATATTTCTTTCACATAAGGAGAGGCTTCGGGTAGTATAGTCCGGTTTTCATAGCTTCTGCCCGGGAGGATGCATTCTCCATGCACATGGATTGCCGTGAAAACCGGTGGATAGGGCAGACTGGAAGATGGGGGCTCCGGATTGGGGGAAAAGATGTTGCATCCGTCGGCGTCTCCGAAATAGAGCGTTCCGTCATGTGACACGAATGCCGCTTCCGAACCGTATTCCCCTTGTAGCTCTTTGGGCAGGGTGGATGCTTCTACCGGTATGAGTATCCGGTTGCCGTCTTCCTGCAGGTCGAGCTTATAGATAGCTGTCCGGTCCTTTATGAATATGTTGCCGTCCCGGTCTTCCGTAAAGTTTGCTACGGCTGTATTTCTTTCAAGTGATAGGGGGAAATCCTTCTTGTCTATGTGGATGTGCTTATATAAGGCCGGATGGTAGTACAGCAATCCTCTGTTGAATGTTCCGAGCCATAAAGCTCCTTGCCGGTCCTGGAAAATCGTACTGATTTCTGTAGCAAGGACGTTGCCCTTTCGGGTCCTCAAGGTGGGCATGTAGTGGCGTGTCCTCTTTTCGGGGTCAATAATCCAAAAGCCACGGATGCAGCTGATGTATGCTTTCTCATCTGCGGAGATCATCAGTGTATTGAGGGTATACTCTGTTTCCATCAGCTTCTCCCATGCTCGCTTATGGAGGTCGAAATGGAAAAATCCTCCTTTAGAGCCGTTGCGCAGTTGATAGAACCCGTTTTTTCCTCTGAGTATGAGGGAGGTGTTTTGGAACTTCTCTTGTTCCGTCCGGGGATATGCGGCAATGTCATACTGTTGTTTTCCGTTTTTTACATCATAGCACACGATTTCTCCCGTGTCATGGAACAGATACAGAGATTCTTCGTCTGCAGTCAGGTCTTGTATTGTTCCTCGGCCTTCAGACAGTTTCAATCGGAAGGAAAGTTCCGGCTGTAACAGCTCGCCATGGCTGATTACCCAGACGAGCCCCCGTTCGTCCGCAAACAAATCCTCTATGGGATGCTGCATACCTTTCTGTTGAAAGACGGAGTCCAGGTTGGCAATGTATCGCTCGTTATGGAGATTGATGCACATCAGCCGTTGGTAATCCTTTATCCACAAGAGGGAATCACCGCTCAGATAGACATGGTAGAAGCCCTTGTATTGTTTCAGCGGATATATATATTCGGGGGTAGGCTGCAGAGAGGTGAAGTTGGCTCCATCATACAGATTGACGTTCTGGGTGGTGGTAAATACCATTCTTCCGTCCGGAAGTTGGAGGATATAGCGTATCTGGTTATCACTCAGACCGTGCGAGGTGTCAATGGAAGTGAATAGAAAGTCATTGGCAGAGATGGGAAATGCCATGCTGAGACATAATACCAACACTACCATGAACTTTATATCTGTTGGATGGATTTTTCCCATCTTTATTTTCCCCCTTTCCAGATACTGATAATTTTTTTGCCTATTGCCAAAATATTCAGCAGTGATACAGCAAAAAATAATAGGCAACCGGTCAATATGCATGGAAGCAGTGAACCGCTCTCCAGTTGCGGGAAGAGGTTTTGGACTACTTCTATATAGTAACTGCGTACCCATGCCACGCAGCCGATGGCGAGGAGCAGTACCAGTACATTCAGCCCTACTGTCAGTATATAATAAGGCGTGGCTACCCGCGTCGGGCTATATCCTATCAGCAGCAGGTTTTCCAGTTTTACCGTATTCTTTTGGAGAAGCAGGAAGATACTCAGCATCAGGATGTAGAATGACAGAATGCTGATGAACAGTCCTACTCCCATGACAATAGCTGTAATGAGGCGCAGGAAATAAGTTGTCTTTCCGGCATCCAGATTGTTGCCTTCGGTTTCGTAATTCTTTTGCTGGAAATAGTCGGTGATGGCTGTGTCGGTAGGATTCTTCACTTCCACAATAAGTCGGGACGGTTCAGCTTCTTTTTCCGGTGCAAAATTCTTGTTGGCCCAGTCCATGAAGGATTGGGGGACGAGAATGGTATTCAGCCGGTTGGAGAATCCTACAATGTTGCCTTTATATTGTTCCACACGTCCGTTGCCCCGCATCATGATATCCATCTGTACCAGACTCATCAAACCTTCGGAGAGTTTCGGCAGACTCCGGCTTTGTGCAAAGCCAAAATTATAGAGGTTCAGATAATTGCGCGGAACGATGATGGGAATTATCCGGGTATCTTCATCAAAATGCCATTTGTCCAGACTGACATCCACATATTCGTCGGGTACAGACTCGAAAAACATCTCTGTCGACAAGCGGATACCGGCTTCCTGCATACCGAGTCCGGCAGAGACTTTGAACAAGGAAGGAGTGAACGCGCCTACCCCTTTGGTGAAAGGTTGGGCTTTCAGGTCTTTTATCTCATCTTTGGAGAAGGTATTGCTTTTCCCGGCAAAGCTGCCCAAAGTACTGATTTTCTTGGTAGCAATGATATAATCCTTCTTCATGAAACTGTCCCCTTCCGTAAAAACGGGAAGGACATCACGATAGAATTGTACGCTCAGCAATACAATCATCATGCCGAAGAGATTGGCGAGGAAAAAGCCTGCCAACTGTCCGACACTGATGTGCTGGCGGAGAAGTTTCCAAACAAGTCGGTTCATATTAGCCACATTTATAATTGATAAATTTCATCATAATCCAATTCCAGATGTTTGCCGATGGAAGTCACTATGATTCCCGCTCCTTGGCGGCTGGCTTCTTCTGTCAGCAGCCTGCCCATGATTGTTCCGTTCTCGTCATCCAGATGGCTGACGGGTTCGTCCAGGAAGATGAAGTCGAAAGGCTGGCAGAGGCTGCGGATAAAGGCGACTCTTTGTTGCTGGCCGAAAGATAGCTTTCCGGCTTTTTCGTTTACCTTGTCGGCAATGCCGATGGCTTCGAAGAGGGTAAGGACTTCTTTCTTTTTTTTGAAATTGGTAAGCCGGTTCTTCAGTTGTATGTTCTCGATGGCGGTAAGTTCGGGAAAGATACGCAACTCCTGAAAAAGAATGCTGAGAGAGTGTTTGCGTATATCTATCCAGTCATTGACGGAGAGTGAACGGATATTGCGTTCATCAAAGTTGATGATTCCCTGATAATCGTGCCGATAGCCGTAAATATAGCTGCAGAGCGATGACTTTCCGGTACCCGAAGCGGCTTCTATGAGATAACGTTTCCCTTTGTGGAACGTAATGTCCCGATGCCATACGTCTGAGGTAATGGCATCACGGTCGGCAAACACTTGAGGTAGTGTTTGCCGTAGGTGAATCCTATTCATGAGTGGTATTAATCCTTAATCTCTAATCCTTAATCCTTAAATTACATTCCTGCAAACTGTTTGATGAAGTCCACAATCTGTTTCAACGCATTTACATCCTTATTTTTCAGTTGCAGGGTAACGGTTGCCTTGTCCTCGGTGCCGACAGCTTCCAGATACGAGATATTGCCGAGCAGCGAGTAATAGGTGCTATACTCTTGTCCGCCGAATCCAACAAGCATTTTTACGACGGGCAGGTCGAGTACGGCTTCCGCATTGATGACAAAGGCTGTGCGCTTGCCTTTCAGACCGGAAGCGAAGTTCGTTTCTTTAACAGACGGGTCAACAGCCTTGCAGACGTTTTTATACAGCAGTTCGTCATTGGTGGCGTACATCTGTTTGTCTCGTATACCGAAGAATATGTTGATAGCGCGTGATTTATAGACATATTCATTCTCATTCAGTTTCACGATGTCTTCGCCGCGTTTCAGTCCCAGTTCGGACTTTTTCTCATAAAGGGCTTTCATTGGAGCATCATTCTTTACGCTGGCATAGGCCAGGAAAGAGGGGTTGCTGTTCATGGTTACATTGATAAGTCCTACGGTCAGGTCATTTTGGAAAGCACTGAACAAGTCCTTCACTTCGGCAGCTTTGGTAATGGAGAAATCGTTGCGGAACTGCTCATTCTCTTGCAGCACATTGTAGAACTCTTCTCCATTGATACCTATGCTGAACAGCGCCAGCGTAGATTTGGGGAAATATTTCAGGAATGTGTTTTCGATGGGGCAAGTGCTTTTGGCCTGCTTTTCGAAGAGGGCTTTCAGTTCTGCATTCTCTGTATAGTTATCTATCTTCAGCTCAATTTTTCCTTTTTCGAAAGAGAGGCTTCCCAGCATCTTCAAGTCTTTCAAATCAATACTCTTGGATATTCCGTAATTCAGCGGATTGGCATAGGCACTCAGCAGACTGGAGGGAGTAATGAGCATGTTAATGTCTCCGTTCTGCTTTTGCATCTTCTTGAAAGCAGTATTGCTGTTGATACTGTTTTCTTCCGTCTGTTTCAGTAGGGCGGGAATTCCCTCCTTGACTTTTTCCAGTTGCGATGTGCCGGTGTAGTTCACCACCATAAGCGTGGTAGGAGTGAAAGCGAGCAGTGCCTGCTTGTTGATTTGTACAAAGCTGTAACCGTCCGCTTCTGCCACGTGGCTGCTTATCTGTTCTTTCTCCGTAACTTCCAGTAGTTTCAGCAAGTCATCCTCGTTCTGAACCTTGGCTACCATGGTGGTGTAGGGGAACGAGGGAGCATTGAAGATATAGATGGGCGCATGAACGTCCACTCCCGATTTGGCAGGGTCTTTCAGTACAGCCTCCATTTGTTGGAAAGTGGCTGCATTCATATCGCTTTTCAAGGCATCTGTCAGCTTTTGCAGTGCTTCTTTAGTTTCTTTATCTTTGGTACCGGCCTTGTCTGCCAATGATTTTAAATTGACAGCGATGACTTGCGAGGCATCGGAGGGAATCACATTGGTATATTCCGACTTTTTGGACGAACAAGCGCTTATCAGCACGATGAGCATTGCCAGTACTGAGAAGTGGAAGAATAGGTTCTTTTTCATATAGTTTTTGTTTTAGTGAGTATCATTGATTCTGTAAGTTGAGGATGTGGCAGGCAACCAGTGCCGCCGTCTCTGTGCGCAGCCTTGATTTTCCCAGGCTGATGGGGATAAACCCGTTTTCCGCCGCCTTCCGGACTTCCTCTTCGCTGAAGTCTCCTTCAGGACCGATTAGTACGAGGGCATCCTCTCCGGGATGTACCATATCCTTCAAAAGCGGTTTTTCGCCTTCATAACAGTGGGCGATGAATTTCTGGCCCGGAAAAGGCTGTGTGATGAACTTGTTGAAGTCTGTCATCTCATTCAGTTGGGGCAGGCGTGCTTTGAGCGACTGTTTGATGGCGGAAACCAGTATTTTGGAAATGCGCTCCGTCTTGATGACTTTCCGTTCCGAGAAACGGCAGTTCAGGAATGTCAGTTCATCAAACCCTATTTCCGTCGCTTTCTCGGCAAACCACTCTGTACGGTCCATGTTCTTGGTAGGTGCCATGGCAATGTGCAGATGACCTTTCCACAAGGGGGCTTGCGGAAGGGTTTCCAGAATATTCACCAGGCAGCGTTTGTTGGTAGCCGTACTGATTTCAGCGCGATAGAAGCAGCCCTTTCCGTCTGTCAGCATAACCTCGTCGCCTGCTTGCAGGCGTAAGACCCGTACGGCATGTGCTGCTTCCTCTTCGGGCAGTTCTGCGTGGGTCTGTATGTCGGGAGTATAGAATACGTGCATGTTACAAATTGTTTTTGAGTTGGTTGATTTGGTCTCTTATCTGTGCGGCTCGTTCGTAATCTTCTTCTTCGATTGCTTTCTGCAGGGCTGTTTTCAATATGCCTATTGTGTCTTCCTGTAACAGTTCGTCTTTGTCCGGCTCGCTGCCTCCCATAGGGTCGGTGGTGCTTTCGCCGGTTTTCAGACATTCTGTTTCGAGAATCTCTTCGTAGACAAAGATAGGAGCATTCATGCGCAATGCCAGGGCGACGGCATCGCTGGTACGGGCATCAATCCGGAGAATAGTCTCTTCGGCTTTCATGTAAAGGTAGGAGTAGAATACTCCGTTATCTACTTTATAGATAAGAACACGCATCAGTTTTACGCCCAGTACTTCGAGGACGGAAGCGAATAGGTTATGGGTCAGCGGACGGGGCGGTACAATACCTTTCATCTCGATGACCATAGCTTGTGCTTCGGTGGCACCTATAATAATCGGAAGCTGGCGCTCGCCGCCCGCTTCACCCAGTACCAGGGCATAGGCGCCCGCTTGCGCCTGGCTGTTGGAAATGTTTAGTACTTGTAGTTCTATCTTCTTCTTATTCATACCTATTAAATCAACCTGATTCTCAATCAGTTTTTCTCTATTTTCTCCGGATTATGCTTATAGCGGAATACTATTCCAAATAACAGACCAATGACTAAGGCATATCCTGCAAAGATAAACCATACCGGTGTCCAGTCGCGGCTTACCAGTCCTCCGCCTTCGGCATATACCGAGAAGGCATCCACCACGGCTCCGCTGGCATAACCTCCGATGATGGCTCCCACACCGTTCGTCATCATGAAGAACAAGCCTTGTGCGCTGGCACGGATACTGGGATGTGCCTCCATTTCTGTAAACAGCGAGCCCGATACATTGAAAAAGTCAAATGCCATGCCGTAGACAATCATCGAGAGAATGAGCATCCAAAGTCCGCTTCCCGGGTCTCCGAGGGCGAAGAGCCCGAAACGGAATACCCATGCAAACATACTTATTAACATAACACGCTTGATTCCGAAATGTTTCAGGAAGAAGGGGATGGCAAGGATAAACAGCGTCTCACTCATTTGCGAGATGGAGAGCAGGATGACGGAGTGTTTCACACCGAACGAATCTGCATATTCCGGTATGGAAGCAAACGAACCCAGGAAAAGGTCACCATAGGTGTTTGTTATTTGAAGGGCGGCTCCCAGCAACATGGAGAATAGGAAGAAGATGGCCATCTTCTTGCGCTTGAACAGCACCAGTGCATCCAGTCCGAAAGCGGAGAGCATCGTTTTTCCTTCGCAGCGCATGGGAGGGCAGGCAGGCAGGGTGAAGGCGTAAAGCCCCAGCATGGCTGCCGAGATGGCTGCCACATAGAGTTGTGCCGCACTTGCCTTGAACCCGGTAAGGTCCACAGCCCACATGGCACAGATAAAGCCTACCGTTCCCCATACACGGATGGGGGGGAAGTCTTTCACCAAATCCATTTTATATCTTTCCAGCGCATTGTAGGACACGGTGTTGGCCAGGGATAGCGTGGGCATATAAACAAGCATGTTGAGCAGCATGGCCCAGTACATGTGGGTGTACGTAGTGGCAGTGGAAGCATAAATCAGAGCACCGGCACCGATAAGGTGGAGTATGCCATAAAGGCGTTCGGCGTTTATCCATTTGTCGGCGATGATACCGGTCAGTCCGGGCATTATCAGTGAGGCTATACCCATGGTTGCAAAGATTGCTCCGATTTGTCCGCCTTCAAAATGTAACGTACCGCCCATGTAACCACCTAATGAAATCAGCCATGCTCCCCAAACGAAGAATTGCAGGAATTGCATGGCAGTGAGTCGGAATTTGATGCTCATAATATTAGCTTTTTATATTTTAAATTATGTAATAGATGCAAATGTACAATGAGACTAGGAGAAAAACAAGTTCTGTACGGCTTTTTCTTCAACGAAAGAGATTAATGAGGGATGGATTTTGGGAAGGAATGTATTATAAAAAAAGAAGGGTATCTATCCCAGACACCCAATCTTTATTAACCTTAAATCTAATACCATGAAAAACACAGTGCAAATATACACGGTTTATGTTATATAACATACTGTTTTGACGTTTTTCTGCTTTTTATTAACTCTATTTAAGAAAAGCAGGCTAACAAAGCCTGCTTTTTCCTTTATTCTACATATAGAACCAGTCCTTTCAGGTATTCCCCTTCCGGATGATAGATGCTGACCGGGTGGTCGGCAGGTTGCGTCAGTTGGTGCAGGATGCGTACGCTGCGGCCGGACATGGCAGCGGCTGTGAACACGGCGGTGCGGAAGTTTTCTTTGCTGACGGCTTGCGAACACGAGAAAGTGAAAAGAATACCTCCGGGCTTGATTTTTTCGAAAGCCTTGACATTGAGTTTGCGGTAGCCTTGCAGGGCATTGCGCAGGGCATCGCGGTGCTTGGCAAAAGCAGGAGGGTCAAGAACTATTAGGTCGTATTGGTCGCCCATGCGGTCAAGGTATTTGAAGGCATCTTCTGCATAGGCGGCATGGCGGGTGTCACCCGGGAAGTTCAGTTCTATATTCTTGTTGGTCAAGTCGATGGCTTTGGCAGAGCTGTCCACGGAATGCACCAGTTTGGCGTCTCCACGCATGGCATATACGGAGAAGCCGCCGGTATAGCAGAACATATTCAGTACGCTGCGGCCTTTGGCATAACGTTCCAGTAGCGAACGGTTCTCGCGTTGGTCTACGAAGAAACCGGTCTTTTGGCCTTTCAGCCAGTCGATGTGGAACTTCAGGCCGTACTCCATGGCTACATTGTCCGTGCTGCCGCCTTTCAGGAAACCATTCTCCGGATAGAGGTCGGCCTTGAAGGGAAGGGTCGTCTCCGATTTGTAATAGATATTGTCAATCTGGCTGCCCATCACTTCGGTAAGGGCATCGGCAATGGCCATGCGGTCGAGGTGCATGCCGGCAGAATGTGCCTGCATCACTGCGGTGCGGGCATAAATGTCGATAACCAGCCCCGGCAGGTTGTCTCCCTCCCCGTGCACCAGGCGATAGGTGTTATTTGTCGGGTTTCCGGCTATGCCGATACTGCGGCGCATGTCGTATGCTATGCTGAGTTTGCGTTTCCAGAAGTCCGCATTGATTTCTTCGTCTTGGCGGAAGGTCAGTACGCGTACGGCGATACTGCCAATCTGAAAATGCCCTTTGGCTATGAATTCCTTTTTGGATGTATAGATTTCAACTACTTCCCCTTCTTCGGGCTCTCCGTCGAAATGTGCGATGGCGCCGGAAAACACCCACGGGTGAAAACGCTTTAATGACTCCTCTTTATTGGGTTTAAGGTATACTTTGTACATATATATATATAATGTGATTAATGTGGTAATCTGATAATGTGCATCACATTACCACATTATTATTGGCTTCTATCTCAAAATCTCCTGTCCGTTTCAGTTCTTGCAGCCTGTTGTAGATGTTGAGGCATGCCCAAGCATCGGTGGCGGCATACAGTTTCTGCGGTTCGGTCAAGGTTTCGGCTTCCCAGTTGGAAAGGCGCTGGCTTTTCGAAATCTTTTCCCCGAAGAGGATGGCGTATATCTTCTGCAGGCTTTTGTCCTGGATGCCGAAAGCGCGGACATATTCCTGCAATTCGATGCAGGCATGCTGTTCGAAGGGCGCGCGTTTGTGCAGCATCATGAAGTCGTCCCGCAAGGAAAGGCCTACTTTCGTTACGCTTGGGTTTTCCAGCAATGTGATAACCGGCAGAGTCAGTCCCGTCAGGTTGAGGCGGAACAGAAAGCAATGTTCCTCTGAGGAAATCTGCAGCAGGGCCACCTTGTGTATCTGTCCTTTTGTGAACGACGGACGGGTTTCGCTGTCTATGCCCAGCAACGGGCAGGACTTCAGATAGGCAACTGCCTTCTCCGCTTCCCACGGTGTCTGTACGACATGTATCTGTCCCGGAAAGGCGGCTTTGGGCAGGTCTTTCACTGTTTCTTTATCTATTGTTCTTTTGATAACCATAATTTAATATTCAAAGTCTGCGATTTCCTCCTCTTCATCCTCGCCTTGCGCATACTTCACCTCGTGCAGGGCACGCAGGGTGTTGACAAGCTTCTGTCCCCAATGGAGGCGGAAGTTTTCCTGGCAGATGGCAAGCGAATCGTTCATCGTCTCGTTGAAACCCAGCTGGAATACGAAGATAAAGTCCTTGATGTCCTGGTATATGTCGGCCAAGTCTTCGGAAATGTTCCTGGTGATGGGCTGGTCGCTATACTTCATGTCAGATACGAATACGTCCAGGTAGTCGTCTTTCTCGGCCAGGATATTGGCGAGATTCATGCGGAGTACCTCATAGGTCTCTTCGGTGACGAATGTTTCCGGCGCCTCGTCTCCTATGGTTTCGCACTCGGGCAGCATGGAGGCCTTCAGGTAGAGCAGCGGAAGTATTTTTAAGGAGGTATCGACGAACGCGGAACGTTTCACCCCTTCCGCTTGTTCCAGAAACTTGCAGAACTCGGCGGCTACGGTCACAAACTCTACGGCATTCCGGTCGAATATCACTTGACTTTCTTTTTTCATATCTTCTTGATTTGAAACGCAAAGATAGCGCAAACCGAAAGTAGAAGCAAATTAATTGGCAGGATTATTCTTTTTTCACTACATGATATTCTGTTCCTCTTGTCTTCCGGCGGCTGCTGATGCCCAGTTTGTGGAGTGCACGTCCGAACAGAGCCACTTTATTGATGGACAGCCGGTCTTTGGTCTTGGTTTGCAAGAAGGAGAGAATCTCCATAGGGGTCATCCAGTCTCCTTCCTCTTCATTTTCGGCGGGATGGAAGTGGCAGAGGAAGAGCTGTTCCAACGGTGTGGGCTGTTCAAACTCCCGGTTGGTCTGTTTCAAGATGGCTTCGTCGGAATCGTCCAGCCAGTAGCGTTCACCTTTGGCTATGGTATCCATGGCTTGTGCGTAGAGTTGCCGGTAGTTGATGGTGACATTGGTATGGATGGGGCCGGTGACTTCGATGCAGATGAAACGGCGGCTGCCGCTGGGGTCTGTCAGCAGGTCTTTCTGGTTGCTGGTGGCTATAAAGGAGGCGTAGCGTCTTATTTCCTGGATGGCGGTGCCGTAAGGCTTGCGCAGGTTTGCCACGGGTTTCTGCAGCAGATGCTTTAGAAAACCTTGCTGATTGACGCTGATTTGGTCGAATTCGTCGATGTTTATCAGGAAAAAGCGGCCGAGGCTCCGCTCTGCGTCCTGCTTGCTTTTGAAGTCGATACTGTCGGTATATCCGAAGCGCAGTTCGGGTGGCAGCAGGATGCGGCAGAAGGTACTTTTACGATAGCCTTGGGCTCCGACCAGTAGGGGAGACGTGTTGTTTCCATGCTGGCGGTCGATGTTTTGCCAGTGCGCCGTCATGCTGAGAAACCAGCGGTAGAAGAGTTCCCGCCAGTACGGATTGTTGCAGGGGACGAGGTCGGCCAATGCGCGGATACGGTCCTTGCCGTCCCAATGTCCGGTGCTGTTCAGATATTCTTCGACGGGGTTGTACAAGGGAATGGCGTCCGAGTTGAGGTAGCGTGCCACATCTCTGTCCCATACGCTGATTCCTTCTTTCAGGGCATTCTGTCCGATACTGCTTCTTACCCGCTGGTCGGCAGGGCGGAAGTGGAAGTGTATGGAGTCCCGTTGGCGGAATTCCAATTCTCCCAGCACGGTGTTCCAGCGGAACTCATAGCGTCTGTTCATGAATTCTTCCAGGCGGAAGGCGGTGATTTGGTCGCGGGTCATGCTGCTGCGGGTGCCGAAGCCTTTGCATTCGCGGTAGAGGTTGTGCAGGGTCATGCGCACCAGCTGTTCATCCGCTTCGCGGTAGTAGTGCATCATGACTTGGCGTACTGCCTCTTCTTCGGGAATGCCGGCTTTGTAGCAATGCCCTGCAAGCAGGTAGAGCAGGGGGCGTAGGTCATCGCCCCGTTTCCAGTTTTCCAGCTCTTCGAAGGTACGGTTCAGGGCGGCTTCGAAGAGGATGGAGAAGGTTTGGGAGGCCGGATAGCCGGGGGCAATGCGCATCAGCGGGTTTGCTTCGGTCTGTTTCCGTTGGCCGAAGGTGGGCTCGTCGGGCACGGACAAAGGCTGTTCCAGACAGAAAGGGACGGCAGACGGATTGTAATAGGGACGGTCATCGAGCGTCATGCGGCAACTTTGCTCCACGGCAGGTTCTTTCAGCGTGACGGGGTAGGGGAGCAGGGGCTGGTAACAGTTTACGGCGAGCCGGTAGGCAGCGGTATGAAACAGCCTGATTTTTTCTTCCTGCCTGGGGCGCGAACCGTCGGGGGTGGCAAACAGTACCCATATTTTTACGCTTCGTCCGCTGCTTCCGCAAAAGGCGGCAAAAGTTTGCGGCAGCAGGGCCGCCTGGTGCTTTACTTGCTCCACTTCCACGGCATTGGCCAGGTGGTTGACTTCAATCTGTACCAGTCCGTTATAGGTTTTTAGGTATCTTTCCCCCTCTTTGCTGCGGGCATATTCTGCGGCAGGGCAGATGCGTGGCAGTTTGTCTATGCAGGGGTAGTGTCCGTTGCTTCCGGTGATGTGGGGAATGAGGCTGCGCAAGGCGGATATGTGTCCGGCTTTGTTCTCGGTTTTCATCTTCTCCATCAAGGTGTCGCTGGGCCATGTGCTGAATGTCTCTTTGCCGGTTTCACGAGCGGTGCGTATAAGGGTAAGTTTCATGGGTTGCTTGCTGTATTAAAGTCCGCAAAGCTACTGAAAAATGACGGGACAGCCGAGGAAAAGTGGAATTATGATGAAACTTTCATGCAATCAGTCAGGAATAACGGCATCATCCTTTCGAAATAAGGACTAATACTTTTTGCGCTCAGGGCCGTAAGATTTCTCTTCCGACTCTGAGCACTTATTGGGTAATTTATTTTTGAAGGAAGCGAACCATTTCACATGCAGCAAGCAGGAAAGCACCGACACCAAAGTTGGAGGTAGAATTCTGGTCGACTACCTGGCCGGGAATAGCTTTTTCTCCGATAGGTTGTACATATCCTATGCGACCGTCAGGCTGAAGAGCAACAGTGGTGAGATACTTCCAAGCTTTTTCCACTACGGGACGATAGCTATCCACTTCGAGGTAACCATTGTTCATGCCCCATAATAGACCATAGGTGAAGAAGGCGGTACCACTAGTTTCAGGGCCGGGTGCATGCTCTGCATCAAGCATTGAACGAGTCCAATAACCTTCGGGCTGTTGGCAAGCTGCTACAGCTGCGGCTTGCTTTTGATAGAATTGGAGGTATTCATTGCGGTGGATATCATCTTTTGGCAGATCGGCCAAAACTTTGGCAAAAGCTGCCAACACCCAACCATCTCCACGAGCCCAGAAATCTTTTTTCCCATTTACACTCTTGTGTTTGGGATAGACATATTTGGCGTCACGATAGTAGAGTCCAGTTTCGGTATCGTACATGATACTGTTGGCATAGCTCCAATATTCGTAGAGTTTAGTCAGATAGAGAGGATTGTGGGTGATATTGTAGAGCTTTGTCATGACGGGCATTACCATGTATAGACCGTCCGACCACCACCAATAGTCATTGTTTGGAGTACTCATTTCGTACTCCATAACCTCAATGGCACGGGCTATCTTGTAGGCATGTGGATGACTTTTCTCCCCGGCCGTTATAGGCATATGGTTGGAGTCAATATTATAGAGGTCTGCATAGACTTGGAAACAGACTTGGTAGTCACCAAATAGGACGTATTCGTCGCTTTCACCATAGCTGTATTTCCACTCCTCCCGATTGCTGCTTTTGGCGCCTTTCCAGTCATTGTAAACTGCCCACTCACGTGAATAGTTGAGGGCGGCAGTATCATTTAATAAATGATAAACTTCCATGTTGCCTGTGTGATAAGCGGCATTATCCCAAAAAGCACGTCCATGTTCGGGGTGAGTACTCTGCCATTGATTATTTACTTGTTGGATGATGTCTATAATTTCTTCCACTTGTTGTTGATTGTGCATAGCGGTACATGATGTCAAAAAGATAGTGCCCGCTGCGAATAAAAAGTTCTTGAATTTCATATGTTATTAATTCTTTGAGTTTTTGGCTATTCAAAATTTATTATGTGACGGGTGTTGTCGGCTAGAGTTATTATGGCTTTCTTTTGGTCTGCTGTTACTTCTATTTGTTTCACCACAGATAGTTCGCTTGTCGTGAAGGTTCTACCGCTTTTTTTCCATAAATGTAAGGTGATGAAGATTCGGTTATTGACAGCTTTGGCTTCGTGTATTATCAAGCCACATTCGTTGGTCATAGGGTGCAGACCACGAGGTTGCAATACTTTAGTCGTATCCCAGCCATACAAGGGTACGCTGGCTAATTGGTAGTGATTATTGTCAAGAGTTGAGGTCTCTATTGAAGTCGTTATTCTGTTATTGTTCATTTCTACAAAGTTGGTTCTTATTTTCTGTTGTCCCCTTTCCAGTTGCGACGAGAACTGTGGCAAGGAGTAACTACCCAAGCGAAGATTCAGAGGATTATGGCTTGATACTTTGTCTACGCGTAGCACACCATCAGCTAAAGGGATATCGGTAAGTTGTACGCACACTGTTGTATCGGTTTCGAGCACGGCATCTCTACGATATTGCCCATTTTCAAAGCTGCGGAAGGTGTAGAGGCGAAGTACTTCCCAATCGCCGTTTTTATTCTTGATACCATAGTTCATGGAGATTTCTCCCTGCTTCCCATCAGCCATCCAAGGGAAGTCCGTATGGTAGGCTAATTTATTGTAATTCTCTGTACTACGGAACTTCTGCCAGTCGCCGGCTGCCGTTTCATGGCACCATGAACGCATCTCGGTACCACCACTGTTGGGATAGTTGGTAATAAGTAAGTTGGTGGCGGGCTGAAACTTGTTATAGGCACGACCAGGTTTCAGTTCGTTAGCCCAAGGACCTTCGTTCTCAGTGGTACTCCAATATTGCGAGTCTTCGGGTAGAAGTAGGCTGAAAAAAGCTTTCCCCATCCAGTAGACGCTACCCCGGCAGGAATATATCTGTACACAAGGGGCAAAGGGACCATAGAATCCCATAGTGGGGATACCTTCGTGCAGAAAATCGGGATGGCTCATGAATTGCATCAGGGTAGCGCTGGCTATACGGCGTATCCAGCCGTAATTGACACGGGCGGCATCGGTGGTGTTCCATTCCAATAGGGGAAAGGGGGAAACAGAAGCGAAACGATAAGGCAGGCTGCGCCCCCACATGTTCATGCGGCCGTCACGGGCAAACATGTAAGGATAGTTATCTATCAAGTCAGCTTGATAATGGCCAAATTGGGACGCAATTTTGGGAAACTGGTTACCATAGTAGTATACCCATAAAGGACCATACGTCTGAAAAGCCCACATGGAGTAGTAGTCGTAAGCAGGTGAGTCGTTATACCAACCTTCACCCCGATAGCGTTCCAATAGTCGGGTGAGGTTGAAACGCAGATAATCTTCGTTCACCCTATAGCCTTGGTCCTTGAGAAAACTCATTAGAAAGACATTGAAGAAGCGCCAGTTACTCTCAATAGTCGGCCCTTCACCATAGTTGCGCAGCAAGGTAGCCAGTGCATCGCGCTCGTTTTGGGGTAAAGGGTCCCACAATGTGGATTGTGCTATCTTAAGGGATATGGCAAGGGCGCCAAGTTCGAGCATAGTCTGGCTGGGGCCCGTGGGACAAGGTGTTACATAACTAGTACTGCCAGGACGGGTCATGCCTAGTATCTGATGACGAAAATAGTCGGCCACACGGATACCATTGATTTCCAGTTCAGGGTCTTCGCGCAATAAAGGGGCGGCAACGAAGAGGGTGCGGCAGAGACCTTCGAGTTTCGCTACGGCTACGGCATCTTCATTGTGTGGGTAGGTTTTATCGAGTTGTTTGGGAAAATACATGCAGTCGTCCATTGAATGAATATAGCTGAAAGCTCCGCGTAACAGATGACGGGCGGCTGCCTGCCAGTGGCGACGTGTCAGCCCGGTGTAAGGGCTAAGGGCATAGTCGGGGTCGGTGATGCTGAAGGGGGTATCGAGGTTTTGTGTAGTTGTACTGACCAATGACTCGTCAGGAAGTTTTAAATCGCTGATATCGTGGATGGGCAGTTTAATGCATTGATCAAGCCATCCATTACGGTATATACGCAAGGTGTTACCTTGTAGCTCCATTTTCAGGTGAAGGTTGGTTTGTTTTACGGGGGGGTACCAATGGCCTTGAGTGGAACGTACATTTTCAGCCCATGAATCGGCTGTGGCCAGACGGTTAGTACTAGTGTACACTTTGTTTTTATATTGTATTTGGGGTAATAAGGTACGCCCATCAAGCACATAGGAAAGTTTTCCCCAACGGGCAAGTACCCCCTCATAGCAGGTGGTGTCTATCTTTACTTCTGCTTCGTAGCGGGCGTCGATAATAGATTCGTTATTTGGAGTGAAATCAAAGCCGGAAAAGTCACTGCAGATAGAAGTGCAGTAACCTTTTGGACGCTCACGACTCACAATCCAATCGTAGTAGTCACCTTGCATCCAAGCTAACTTCATAGCTGATTCTTTGGTTCCAGGGATAATATAAGGTCGCACATTATTGGTCTCGGAGTTAGAGGTGATGGCATAATTGCTCACAATTTCGCCATAGGCATCCATTTGATAGCGGATGATTTCGTAACGGCGACCGTACTTCCCTTCGATGGGTACCGAACAGTAGACTGCCGAAGGATCGGTTTCATCAAGGCTCATACCGGCACTGTAGCAATGTTCAATATCAGGAGACTGATGAAAATGTCCTCCTGCATGTGTGATGTGGTGTTTTGTCCAAGCGTGCCCATTCCAGCGAGCCAAGTAGTAGTTGTGACTCTTCTTGTCAGTACTGATGCGGGTCATGGCTATCTGTGGGTACCCTTTGTATCCAGGTACTACTTGCCATACCCAGTTGCGATATGCTGTGGCATCAACTATCGTGGTAGGGTAGTTCTCCACATAATTACTGAGTTTGCTTACTTGTAGTGGACCTTTGGCGATATGTTGTAACTCACGACCGCAAACGTCTTGTAATGTGAGGGTATGAATATCGATATAATTAAAGTAGAGGAAGTTTGGACTCTCATTGTCGGGATGTCCGGTAGTGTAGGTGAAATATATCTTTCCTTTTCCATCGCTGGCATACTTGGCATAGGGACGCGAACCGGTACTTTGTACCAGCTGATAGGGCCCCCATTCTATATTCACTTTATCATCAGCGTTAGGTAGTGAAAGGCGGGCTATGGTAGGATGCCAGTTGATACCACGCCAACATAGGTAAATGTGTGTTGGGTCATCAGCCAAAATGAAAGGGGAAGGATAAGTCGTATTGTTAGGGGTATCGAGCCGATGTTCGCAACCTAAAGTGGTGATATCACCTGGCATTTGTGAAATACGATAGTAGAAACAGGATTCATCGGTGTGGCGTGAGTAGAAAATCATGATGCGTCCATCGGGTAAGGTCAAAAAGGTAGGATTGTTGTGGTCATCTGGTTGGAAGTAGCTACGGATGAGCACCTCTGTTTGTTGGCGTTGGTTGAAGTCGTACTGCATGGCACGGATGTTTCCATGAATGTCGATATAACCTACGAAAGTGCGGTTAATGCGTCCATCAGGAGTTTCGTAATGTAGGGCACGAGGATCGGCAAACCAACACCAAGCTCCTTGTGGAGTTACGGTATCGGCTGTCAGCTTTATGAAACCTAGTGAAAAAAAGAGAAATAATAACGTGATACGGAGCATGGCATTATTTTTATTAGATTGATGAATTGGAATGTAAGGGATGCTGTATAAGCGACCTTTCTATTGCAAAAGTAATGGTTATTTATGAGAACTTACGATGAATTTTGACTCATAAAGGGGGGATAAATAGGTCATAGGGGTAAAATGTGGAACCTCTCGTAAGAAGAGAGGTCCCACCCTATTGAAATTAGCGAAAAAACCTATTGAATACTGTGTATGTATTTATGTCCTGAAAGCTATCATTTAATCTTGTATTTTATTATTCACAAGTAGCACCTGCTATGATAGGCCATCCCGGATTCTGATAGATGGGCGAATTGGCCACTGTTTTACCATCGGGAGCAGTATTCATGAAATTCTGCACGGCGATGGGCTCAAGATAATGGGCTTCATAAAAATTGAACCCGTTGTAATACTGATTGGTTGATACTTTTTGATTGGGACGCAGATAGTTACTTAGGGAAGGTGATGATACATTATTCTTCGATTCATCGGTTTGATCGTAAATCAGATAACTGCTGCCATCTTCTTTCTTAAAGAGTTCTTCCATAGGGCCAAAAATTTTGGAGCCTTCCAGCTGATATCCTTTCAGTTGGTCCATAGCACGCCAGCGGATAAGGTCATCATAGCGAAATCCCTCACCGATGAACTCACAGCGGCGTTCGCGACGGATGTTGTAAAGCGTAGCGTCAATGAGTTGTCCTTTAGAGTAAGCAGCCCAATCATTCATGGCTTCTTTATTCATATCGGTAGCGGCAATAGTGGCATTAAAATTAGTATTCACACCGGCGCGCTCACGTAGCTGTTGCCAGTACTTGCTTGCTTTGGAATCAATGTTGCCGTTTTTCAGATAGGAAGCTTCAATATAATTCAGGTAGGCTTCACCAGCGCGGTAGACTACGAAAGCGGTTTGGTCTTTGCCTAACAATTGGTCGTTGTAGTCAAGCGAGTATCCCTTACCTTGAATATAACCGGTAGAAGTCGCTTTCTTGGCCTCAGAAGCATATACTTGCGGTGCTAAGGGGAAGTACTCTACTACATTGGTGTTTTCGAAGGCTTTTGTTTCACCGGGAGCTTTCATGAAGAGCTGCCAGCGGAAGTCACGACGAATCTTGGTGTTACCAATAAAGTCGTCGCCAGCATAGTCACTACCGCTTGCGTAGATGGGTAAGCCATTTTGCATTAGGAAAACCTGTTCGAATTGATGTGTATAACCTGTGTTGCCACCACTATAAAGATAATGATTGAAATGGTGGGCATTGTCCAGATTCAAATCATAGAGGCGGCACATGATTACTTCGCTATAGTTTGTGGGATTGTGTGAAGCAAACATATCGTAATAAGGATTGATGGGATCGGAAATCTCATCACGAATCACTTGATTATTCTCAGTTAATGTGATGGCATCAGCCACTTGAGCGGCAGCATCCATAGCTTCGGTGAGGAAAAAGTCTATTTCAGCTTCGGCCGAACCGCTGGGGAATTGATAGGAAGCGTTATAATCCTTTTGTTTACCCGGCCAACCTTGACCGTTGGGAACGAGGGCAGTTCCTGCATGATATTTTTCCCAAGTAGCTTCGAACAGCGCTACGCGTGATTTGAGCAATAGGGCTGCATTTTTGCTGATACGGGTTTTTGCGACATTATTATTCATCAAACGAATAGCTTCGTCGAGGTCACTAAGTATAAAGCGGGCCACTTCATTACGAGGCTGGCGCTTAGAGGCTTCGGTCAGCACAGCCTGATTGTCTGTCAGTGTAGTTTTAATGATGGGAAAGTCGCCCAAACGGCGTAAACGATAAAAGTATTCCAGTGCACGTAGGAAGTAACCTTCGCCTACATATTGTTTTAAATCAGCTTCGGCACCTATAAGTTCCTTGTTTTCTAAGCGGGGCACTACTGTTTGTAAATAATAGTTGAGGGCGTTGATATTATAGAAATTCCATTTTCCACCACTTTGCTCCACAGTCCAAGTATCTTTTAGATAGCGTTCATTGGTACCTTGTTGATTGTCTGTTGCATCATCAAAAGAGTAAGTGGAAGAGGCTATACCACCTCCTCCCCAAAAGCTGGGAATCATGCCGCCTTTGTCTACACTATTGTTTTCCCAGTTTTCTTTATAGTCAGCATAGTATTTGTTCACATACGCTTGTAGTTGGTCGGCTGTATAGAGATATTTTTCAGGTGAAATTTCAGACTGAGGTTCGATGTCAAGATAGTCATTGCAACCTACCAAGGCTGTAAGTGCAAGGCCCATAAAGAGACCATTCACTATTGATTTATATTTGTTATTTCTCATTGTTTATATTATTTAAGAAGTTACTCTTTATCATATTAAATTAAACGTTTTTTAAAAGTTCACGCTCAAACCGAATGAGTAAGTACGTGAGAGGGGATAAACAGTACCACCCTGCATACCGATACCTGCGGTTTCGGGATCCATTGTATTGGTAAGACTGGTGATGGTGAGGAGATTTTCTCCCGATACATAGAAGCGTACATTTTGTAAGCCGATCTTGCTAATCCATTGTTTGGGCAATGTATAGCCTATTTGTAAGTTCTTCAGACGCATGTAAGCTGCATTTTGCAGGTAACGTGTCTGAGGTTGGTGATTCTTGGCGCTGAACAATGCACGAGGATAGTAGGCGTTTAAATTGGCACCCAATGCAGATGAAGTGTTCTCTGGTCGGAAGTAGTCAATGTGTTCGGCAAATGAAGTTGACCACCACTGACCACCGGATGCACCCCAGAATACCATTGAACCTTCGCCCGGATCAAAATCACGTTTCAATACTCCTTGCCAGAACATGCTGAAGTCAATACCTTTCCACGATGCGTCGAGGCTGATGCCCGTGCGGAAACGGGGAGTATCGTTACCGATTTTCTTCAAATCTCCCATATCATCCATAGTGTTGGCCCCGTTACTGATTTTACCGTCCCCATTAAGGTCAGCATACATGATGTCACCGGCTTCCCATTTGTCGCCCAGTGCTGTCTGTCCACCGTTAGGCAGAGAAGCCAAATGATTATCCATCTCGGCTTGCGTTTTGGCTATGCCGATAGTGGTGTATCCATAGATATTGCCGATGAGTTCACCTTCCAGATATTTATCGAGTGAGTTGGTAGGATTGGGGTAGCGGTCGATACGTGTCTGTGAATCAGAAATACTTAGTCTGACACCGTATTTGAACTCCTTGCCGATTTGGTCGCGCCAGCCCAACGACAGTTCCCAACCATAAGTGGTGAGATCGGTGTTGTTGGTGATAGGAACATCTGTTCCAAGAGTTGCAGGCAATTCGATACCAGGGCCTACCATATTCTGGGTTTTACGCCAGAAGTAGTCGAACGAACCGGTCAGGCGGTTATTGAATGCCCCAAAATCGAGACCAAGATTGGTATTCTTGATTTTTTCCCAAGTCAGTGTGGTAGAAATTAAGCCGGGAACGGCAGCCACGTTGGTTAATGTACCTCCTTGCAGCCATGTGCCACCGTTAGTGGTCACACCGATAGTCTGGTAGGTAGGGTACCAGTTGGTGGTGTTTTGATTGGCCAATTCACCGTAGGATATACGTACTTTCAGTGACTCTACGTAATTCTGGAGATGTTCCCAGAAATTTTCTCGGGCTACGTTCCATCCTAATGAGAAAGAAGGAGTCCATACCCAGCGTGATGCGCGACGGAAACGTGAAGAACCGTCGTAACGAAGATTGGCTTCTACCAGATATTTACCGTCGAAGTCGTAGTTGATGCGGCCGAAGAAACCGGCGTTGCGCCAACTCTGATATTGTCCTTTCAAGGTGTAACTATCGGCATCGGTTGTTTGGTTCAGTACAGGGAGGTCGGTAGAAGTAAGACCCGTACGAGCACCTGTTATATCGCGATAGTTCATTTGCTCGGCCTGAAAACCTACCATAGCTGCCAAGTTGTGACGTTCAATGTTGAGCTTATAGTTTGAATAAAGGGTCGGATTCAGATAAGTGGCTTTATAAGAATATTCTGACACCTGATCTTTGTTAGCACTGGTCAACGCTATATAAGTGTTGTCGGGATTATCTTTATAGTGGGAGTATACTACCAACTGTTCCCAATGTGTCCAGTCGTTGTCAGTTTTTACATTAAACTCTCCGATAATATTCCAATCTTTTAGTGGAGTAAGAGTAATTCTGATTTGCTGTGAGAGTGCGTCTTTTTGTTCTTTATGTCGTCCACCGTCACGCATGGCACCAATGTAATTGATGTCGTTCATCAGATAGCCATTGTCGTCGGCTACAACGCGGTTGGGACGGGCACGGCGCAGAATGTGGTTATAGAAATCCTCGGTCATATAGGTGGGGCGAGTATAGTCGGTGCGTACCCAACGGCTTGAATAATCTACTTTTAAGTCATTAGTGAGTTGAGCGCTGATTTTGCCAGTTACGGTGTAACGATTATAATCTTCTGTACCATAGCGCATAAATCCGTCTTGCTGCATATAGTTAGCGGATAGATAGTAGGTGACTTTTTCATTACCGCCGCTTACACTTACGTTGTGTTCCATTGAGGGTGAGCTACTCTTATAATATTCTTTGAGCCAATCGACGTTGCCCAAAGGATAGTCATAGTTGAATTTACTTCCGTTTGAACCCCAGAAAAGGCTTTCGGGTTTGGTTGTCATGGCTTCTTTCACAGCGTTGCGGTACTCTTCTGTAAAGAGGTGGTTGCCGCTACCATTGAACTCGGCATCATCAAAGTAGGTGACAAACTCGAATGCATTGGCCATTTTAGGCATCTTTACGGGAGTGTTGATACGGTAGTTCATATTATAATTTATTTGTGGACGACCTTGCTTACCACTCTTGGTTGTTACGAGTACTACACCGAAAGGAGCTCGTGAACCGTAAATAGAAGATGCTGCAGCATCTTTCAGTACAGAGATATTTTCGATGTCTTGGGGATTGATTGAGTTGAGGTCGCCTTCCATCCCGTCGATCAGGATAAGAGGACTACCGCTCGAAAAGGCATTGCCGGCCGCATCTTTACCTACTGTTCCTGTGCCACGTACGTCGATGCTCTTAGTGGCATTTAACTCACCACCCACTCCAGAGGTACTGATGTTCAATCCTGGAATTACACCTTGTAGTGCTTGTACAGCGTTGGATACGGGACGAGCTTCGAGGTCTTTAGCCGAAGCTGTACCTACTGAACCTGTCAGATTCACTTTCTTTTGGGTAGCGAAACCTACAACCACTACTTCTTCAAGCATCTCAGTATCTTCTTTCAAAGTAACCTTGATTGTTTTCTGTCCGTTGAGGGCAATTTCTTGTGTTTGATAACCTACAAAACTCACTACCAGCGTAGAATTTTCGCCTACTTGTAGCGAAAACTGGCCGTTGATGTCGGTAATTGTACCATTGCCGGTATTGTCTTTCTCTACTACACTGGCACCGATTACTGCGCCAAAAGTGTCTTCTACTGTACCAGTCACAGTGTTTGTTTGAGCGTTCGCGGATGGGACGTTCAGCAAGAGAAGTGCAGATAGAAATAAGGCATGCACCAGCAGACTTCGTCTTGCACCAAGGAATTCTTTCATTTTTTCCATTGTATCACATTAAAGGGTTAAAAAATAAGTTAATTGATTTTTCTACTCTAGTCTTGTAGGGAATATTAAGAAAATCCCCCTAAGAGAGTGTTGCAAATGTATACGGAAGTTAAGAGGATGGAATAAATGTTTCATTCAAATATGTAGAAAATCGTATCATGATACGATTTTCTACATATCATGATACGATTTTCGAGATTGAGGTGCCGAGGCGGAACAACCCCAACAATAGACAGGCAATTATTGCTCTCTATCTATCAGTAATTGTTGTTGTTTTCTTTTTTTCAAGATATTCACTGGGCAATACACCAAATTCTTTCTTAAAAGTGGTGCTGAAGTAGCGTGGGTCACTATAGCCTACAGCATAGGCTAGTTCAGAAATACTAATATCTTTCTTTTCTTCGAGTAAGTTTACAGCAGCTTTCATACGGAGATTCCGCACAAAGGCCACAAAGGTCTGACCTGTGAGGCTCTTAAGTTTGCGGGCACTCGTACTGCGGCTGACATGCAGTTCATCAATAAAGATGTTGAGATCGAAATTAGAATTGTCAAGGTGGCGGTTTACGCAGTCAATGGCTCGTTGCAAGAACTCTTCGTCAAGACTGGTATAATCCAGCTCCTTGGCTTCGAATACAAGCTGTTTGGTAAAGTCGTGGCCATGGCGCTCACGCAAACGTAGCAAATTGTCAATCCGCGCATGCAACACTGGCAGTTCAAAAGGTTTAGTGATGAACGCATCAGCTCCACTTTGATAAGCTTCCACCCTATCCTCTTCCTGTGTCTTAGCAGTGAGTAGGATAATAGGAATATGACTGGTCTCAAAAGTGTTTTTCACATAGCGGCATAATTCGATACCGTCCATAATAGGCATCATTACGTCGCTTACTATTAGACTAATGTCTTCGTGCTTAAGCACCTCTTGTGCTTTAGCGCCATCTATTGCTGTGAACACACGATAGTAGGGTTGAAGTAGTTTTACCATTAGAGCTAGCAATTCTTCATTATCCTCTACCAGCAATAGGGAATAATGAGGTGCTTCCGTGTCAACGGTTTGAGGTGCTGCTCCTGATTCCTCAGTCATTTTAGGCGATATTCTTACAGTTTCAGCAGGAGAGTCGGGTGCTGTATACGATGTTTCTGTAGCTTGTACTCCTGTAATATCTACTTCTTCGGCCCGATAATCTTCTCGTTGGGTGGGCAATAAAATGATGAAGCGTGTTCCTTTACCCTCATCACTTTCCACCTCGATGACACCATGATGCAGTAATACTAGCTCGCGTGTCAATGAAAGTCCAATGCCCGTCCCGATAGTCTTGAATTTACGGTAGTCACCTTCATAGAATCGCTTAAAGAGATCCTTTTGTGCTGTTTTGGAAATGCCAGGACCATTGTCGGCTACCTCAAGACGGGCTTTTCCGTCATCTTCCATGCTAAGGCAAACCGTGACAATTTCTCCTTTTTGATTGTACTTGGCTGCATTGGATAGCAGGTTGTAGAGTATTTTGTCTAACTTATCGGGATCAAAGTAAGCAAAGAAGATGGGGATATTGCATACAAAATTGATTTCCATGTCTTTACGCTTCATGAGGGGGCGGAAACTTTCGATGTTAGTACGTACAAATTGGATTAAATCAGCATTTGACACACGTAATTTCAAATTGCCGGTTTCGGCTTTACGGAATTCCAATATCTGCTGCAATAACTTAATCAACCGTTTTACATTAGCTGTCATCACCTCATATTGCTTGTCGTGTCCTGGAGCGTTCGCTTTTAGTTCATCTACTGATGCTGAAATGATAGCTAACGGGGTAAGTAGTTCATGAGTGATGTTTGTAAAGAATTGCAATTTGGCATGATTCAGCTCCTCTGCTGTTTGTTTTTCCATTTCGCGTCGATGTAGAGTCTGGGTGAGAAGGATACGATTGCGGACAGTGCGGAAAATGAAGTAACTGATGGTTGCAGCAATGCTAATGTATATAAGATAAGCCCACCACGTGAGCCAAGGAGGGGGTAAAATGGTAACCTGAATGAGGCGGGTTTCATTATTCCATACACCATTGGCATTGGAAGCGCGTAAATGGAAAGTGTAGTTCCCTGGTTTTAAGTTGTTGTAAAAAGCTAAACGCTTGGAGGCGTCGGTGTATACCCAATCGTGTTGAAAACCATCCAGTTTGTAGGCATAACGATTACCATTAGGATAGATAAAATCGAGGGCCGAGAACTCAAAAGTAAAATTATTCTGTTTATGATTGAGAGTGATGTGGTCAGTGAAAGTGGGAACCCATAAAGATACACCTGCGCGTTCGTCGGGTGTGAGTTGTGCCCATGAATGGTCAAATATCTGAATGTTTGTCACCGCGAATTGTACCGGTTTTTCTTGTAATGTAATTTCAGTAGGGCGAAAACTGTTGTAGCCACAATGGCCACCAAAGAAAAGTTCTCCATCCGGACTGATAGCTGCAGCATTACGATTGAATATATTGTCTTGTAAGCCATCGGCAGCTGTAAAAAGTCGGAAAAGTGCATTCTCGGCATCATCTGCAACAGAAAGGCGAATAAGACCTGCATTACTGCCAAGCCAAAGAATTCCTGAGTTGTCCTCAATAATGCTTACTATGGCATCACCTGGTAGATTCCAAGCGAGATGCACGGGACGAAAACGATCCTCCGTGCGGTTAAAGAGTGCTAGTCCTCCTCCTTCTGTTCCAGCCCAAATACGACCGAGGCTATCACGAAAAATGCAATTAATGAAGTTGTTACAAATGCGGCCGTTCTCTGAAGTGTAAACTTTGACATGATACTGCCGCCAGTCAGCACCCTGCCCGGTTATACGGAGTATACCGCCTCCAGGGGTGGCAGCCCACATTTCACCATCGGTTCCTCGTACTATGGCATTAATGGAGTAGGCATCCAATGTATGTACATCGGAACAATCATGACTACAAGGAACGGAATCTAGACGAATAGTTTGTGATTTGTTGTTTTTAGGTACTATAGTGATACCGCTGTGGGTGGCAAACCAGAAGTTTCCATCAGCGTCCTCGCAAACGTCGTATACAGAAGCATCTTTGAAATAGGAATTATCATAGACGCGTTTCAAACGCTGCCCTCGTGGCGCATAGGGGTCGAATTCAAATGCACCACCATTATTGAATACACATACTATAATGTTTCCGGTTGATTGTATTTGAGATAGTTGTACTACCGAAGAAGTGACAAGTTGCAGCTCTGGTTCACCTAACTCGGTGTAGTGAGTGAATTGGCCTGTTGCGGGGTCAATAACACCGAATCCGGTTGTACTGATTGTCACCCACAATCGCCCTTTACGATCGATGAGCATACTACGGACTGCATTTGACTTAAATCGTTCTTTTACTTTTTCTAATCGATGAAGGATAAAATTGGGTTGATGGGTATTGACACAATTTATGCCTCCTCCCAACATACCTATCCACATTAAACCTTGACGATCTGCTAGCAGGGTTGCCACTTCACTGCCACTGATTGATTGGTCTGTGAATCCGGCATAATAGTTGTGGAAGACTCCGTCACTGTTAAGTGGCAGCACACTAAGCCCCGAACGAGTGCCTACCCACAATGAATGGGTATTTGGATCTTCGGCCAGTGAGTAAATTAAATTGTCGGAAACAGAATATGGATCATGGGCATTATGAGAATAGGTGGTCCATGACACTCGCTCCATATCATACGGATGATGAAGTAATTGGACTCCTATATCCCAAGCGCCGATCCAAATGCGATGTTGGCTATCCTCAAACACTAGATGGGCAGAATTTTGCAGATTCATTTGTGGATAGTCAATTAATCTATTATTCTCTGCGTCATAGCGATAAAGGCCGGCATTCTGGGTACCAATCCATAAGTCGCCTCTATGGTCTTGCATCAGTGACTTTATTGGCGTGTTTGGAAATCTCCCATCAGTGTTATCTTCTGTATAATGTACAAAACAGTCTTTTGATTCCTGATACTCAAAAAGCCCATTGTCAGAGCCTATTAAAATACGTCCTCCGCGAGTGATAAGAATCTGTGAAACCACATTGGTGTTCACTTCCTCGGTAGTAAACTTGCGTACTTTACCTGTGCGTTTGTCCAAACGGTTCACACCATTTGCTGTTCCTATCCATAGACGATGCAAACTATCCTCAGCTACGCACATAATACTATTGCTTGTCAGTAAATTGGGGCTAAAAAGATTGGATTTATAGGTAGTAAGGGTATGACCATCGTAGAGGAAAAGGCCGCTACGGGTACATATCCAAAGGAAACCGTCGCAATCTTGATAAATGCTTTGTACGCTCTTATTGGGGAGAGAAGAAAGTACTGATGGGGTAATGAATGTGGGAGCAGAAGCAGATTGTGCAACCTTCACTGTTGACCATGCAGAATTGGTCAACAGAGGAAAAAATAATGAGACCAACAAAATGGTTATTGTCAGATAATTAAGTCTACTACCTTGGTTTTTCATATGTATTTTTAGAAGATAACTGCAAATATAAGCCAAATTATATGATTCTGCAATAATATCTCTTTAGTACCACAGATTTTAGTTCTTTGAGCGACGGTCATGGATAAATTATACTATCGCGGTTATTGTTATGTTTTGTTTTTTGAAAAGCTACCCGCTATTGAAGTTGATTCCATCAATAGCGGGTAGCTTGTGATATGTTTGATTTTAGTTCTCCTTATGCACTTTATCTGTCCTTTTATTCCGGCTGTACGTCGTAATCCGACTGGTTTTTCACGCCGACAATGTCTTGCTTCTTCACCTCGGTTGTTAATATGTGCTGCAACTGCTGTGAGGTCAGCGTCTCGGTGGGAGAGAACTCAGCCGACTTCATATAGCTTAAAATGGCATTGCGCAGCTGACCTCCTTCCGGAGTGTGGCGAATTGCTTCGAGGTTGCTCATACAAACCAATACCTTACCGTTGTCTACGGCAAATTCGAACAGCAAGCCTAACTTGTGGTTCCGTTCCACATTGTCTACTACTTGGATAAGCGGCTTGTATTCGTGGCGCGTAGCATTCAGAATAAAGGGGCGGGCATGGCGTACGATGCTCCACCATTGCCAGTTGCTATGGCACTCGGTGGGGAACTGCCGGAACAAGGGATGTTTCTCGTCCATCAGCAAGGAGAGGGTGCCCGGCGAAACTTCGCGGCCGGCGTTTTCCGAAATGCTTTTGAACATGGCATAGTTCCAGTAGTCAGGAGTAAAAAGTCCGCCTACACTCTGTTCTTCAATGGCTTTGTGGTCGGGTATAAGCAGTATCTTTCCTCCTTGGCTCAGTATCTTTCGTGCCTTATCATCCAAGGATTGACAGATGAAGATGTCCGCTTCGCTTTCCGGTGTCCGGTCGGGGTATACCCATAAGTTATAATAGTTATGATAATTCCCGGTGGTCAGTGTCAGTCGTAATTGGGCAGGCTTGTCTATTTCGGTAAGGGTGCTTTTCAACTCGCCCACCTGCATTACTTTTCCTTGCTCTACATGGGCGGGGACTTTGCCTTCGCGAATAAAAGTTACGCCGTCGCTCAGGCTTTCCAGACGCCAGCATAATGCATCAGCCCATGGTTGCTCTTCGTAATTTGTCAGGGCGAGGCCTATGTTCAGCTCTTCTTTGTTGCTGTAACAGTAGGTGTCCATAAGCGCCAGCGGTACCACCGGGGCACAAAAGCCGCGGAATGTTTCGGGAGTGACAATGCCTTTGCTATCCATGAAAGCATCCAGAATGCCTACCAGTGCCGAGCCTTGTCCGGGAAAGTCTTGAAGGTCGAGCATCTGGAATCCGCCTAAACCGGCAGTGCGCAGACCATATTCAATATCGGCTTTGTAGCATTCGACGGCAAACCGGCCGGTGGCCTGATGGAATGCGTCAATCTGGTTCTGCAGTCCATTTTCGTTGAGCCGGTCACGGAATATCTCCAAGTTATATGGATGCAATACGCCGGTGTATTTCTCCAACTCCTTGTAGTCGGGATAAATTTGGAACTGTCCGGTTTCGTGACTGATGACCGGTCGGGGAGATTTCTCTATGGCAGCAGTATAATCTGTACGGGTATTGGGACGGGTATTGTTCAAGATGCCTCCTTGTTCGGCATCGACAAAGGCAAACGAACTGCGCACATGCGATGTATAGCCTTCGCTTCCTCCTACTCGGCAGGTGGTCAGAAAATCTTCTCCATCCAGCGCACCTCTCCAACCAAGAAAGTTGTTGGAACCGAACGAATACAGATGGCGGTTGTCATGTTTTCTGAATCCGTCCAGCCAATTGCGCATCAGGTCAACGTCGCCGTTGAGTTCATTGCCCAGTCCCAACATGGTGAATGAGGGGTGATTGCCCATGTAGTCGAGGGTCATATAGGCTTCGTTCAACAAGAAATCATTCAGACGATGGTTGTCCGGTGAAATGCTTCCCCATAAAGGCAACTCGGCCTGGAAATAGATACCCTCGATGTCGGCAGCGGCAAAAGCGGCGCGGGGCGGGGTGTAGGAATGGCAACGGTAGTAGTTGATGCCATAACTCTTGGCTGTCTGAAAAACTTTTCGCCAGGACTTTACATCCATCGGCGCATATCCGGTAAGCGGGAATATGCAAGCGTCGTGCTTGCCGCGCAAGAAGGTCTTGAAGCCGTTTATGGTGAACTGAGTACCTTCGGTGGCAAAGTCGCGCATACCGAAATCTGTTATTATATTGTCTTTACCCTCGTTTGTGGTAAGGGCCACGTTCAGTGCATAAAGTGTGGGGTGGAATTCGCTCCATGTCTGCATCCGGTTGCCCATGTCGAGCACCAGTTCTATCTTATTTTCACCTTTGCTCAAGCCGACTTGTTTTTCCATGTCCGGCAACTGGTGTTCTTGTTGGGTGTTCCACGTCTTGGCAGAAAGGGTCACTACGCCCGATTGCTCCGAATCGCTGTATATGTTTACATGGATGCGGGCCTTTTTCTCCTTTACAGATGGGTAGACTTGTACCTGCTTGAGATAGGTGTGTGGGGTCGCTTCGATGTAGAAATCGCCCAAAATGCCATTCCAGTTGGTTTGTGTGCCGTCGGTCCAGGCATGCGAGCTTTGGATTTCGGCTGGTACGGAACTGGGGGAATTGTCAATGCGTATCTTTATATGGTGGCTGCCGGGTGCCAAGGCCGGCAGGCTATAGCAGTGAGGTGCATAGATATGTCCCAACGTGCCGACGCTGTCCCCGTCTATCCAGAGAGTACTGGGCTTTGTACGTTCCATGAAGAGTATCAGGCGTTTCCCTTCCATCTGTACGGGAATTTCAACATCTTTTTCATATTCTACGATGCCGGAGTAGGGATAAGTCCGTGTCAATTGGGAGGTTACATTGGTGGGATGCTTGCCGTCTCCCAACTTGTTTTCATCCGTCGTACCGGGCAGTGTGCAGCTCCCTAATGAGCTGTTCCAACTTCCTGATAAATCGATTCGTTCTCTTATTGTCTGGAATTCTTTTTTGTCTGTACATGATGCCAGACATGCCAATAAGCATAATACAATGAAATTTCTCATAAGCTATTTGTTTTTCATGGCCAGTGATTGATTGACCGGTTGCAAATATAGGGCATTTTTCCCGCCTCTCTGTATACAAAATGTTTTCAATTATGTGACGGGATGTTTTTTTATTGCTATCTTCATGCTTGATATTAGTGTTGTTGAGTGTTCGTCATTATAACCAATCTTTTCACCATACGTCGTTACTCTATTGATTTTTCCGTGTGCTGCAACCGGTAAAAGTTTTTCTGTCTTTCAATTTTATTCTGCAGTTCCTGAATTGGAAAAACGGCAATTTATGTAGGTATAAATCTTGGAAAAGTGGCATAAATCCTTTATATTTGCAATAGAAAAGTGGCATAGTGTGATTATTGCATTTAATAATCGAATAAACAAGAATAGGTTATGATAAAAAGAAAGATAGATGATTACATTCGCAATTACTACGAAACTAACCGTAACGCCCTGCTTATTACCGGAGCACGACAAATAGGTAAGACATATTCCATTCGTCAGTTCGGTAAGATGTTTAAAAGTTTCATTGAAATCAATTTCGTCGAGATGCCCGAAGCGGTGGATTTGTTCAAGGGAGCAAAGAGTAGCGGTGATATTCTGCTCCGTCTATCGGCAATCACCTCCGTGCCGCTCATCAAGGGTGAAACGCTCGTCTTTTTCGACGAAGTACAGCAATGTCCCGATATTGTTACGGCAATTAAGTTTCTGGTGGATGACGGTTCGTATCGTTACATCTTGAGCGGTTCGTTGCTGGGCGTAGAATTGAAAGACCTGCGCTCGGAACCGGTTGGCTACATGGGTGTAAAGGATATGTTCCCACTCGATTTCGAGGAGTTTATTTCGTGTGTGGGTATAAATGACGCCGTTATCGGGGCATTGCATGAGGCATGGCGGAATCGCACTGCCGTCGATGAGTTTGTCCACGGCAAAATTATGGAGCTGTTCCGGCTCTATCTTGTTGTGGGCGGTATGCCTGCGGTCGTGAGCAAATATCTCGAGAGTAACAACTTGCAAGAGGTGATGACTGTGCAGCAGGATATCATTCGTCTGTACAAACGTGACATCGCCCAGTATGATCCTAATAACAAACTCTACATCGAGGAGATTTTTAATCTTATTCCCTCTGAGCTAAACGCTAAAAACAAACGCTTCATACTGAAACGGCTGAATGAGCACGCAAAGTTCGACCGGGTCGAGAACAGTTTTTTATGGCTGACGAACGCGGGCGTGGCGCTACCCGTCTATAACGTGGAGGAGCCGAAAATGCCGCTCCTGCTTGCACGTTCACGCAATCTGTTCAAACTCTTCCAAAGTGACATCGGACTGCTGGCCAGCCAATATGCCGAGGGCATTCAGATGCGGATTATAAAAGGTGATAAGGACATCAATTTCGGTTCAATTTACGAGAATGCCGTAGCGCAGGAGTTGGTGGCTCACGGCATTGTTCCCTACTATTACAACAACAAGAAGCGCGGTGAATTGGATTTTGTTATTGAGCTTGAGGGTAAGGTACTGCCTATTGAGGTAAAATCAGGTAAAGATTACGAAACACACCGCGCTTTGTCCAACATCATGGATTGCGAGGAATACGACCTCCCCGAAGCAGTTGTGTTCAATAACGGTAATCTGCGCGTCGCAGGTAAGATTATCTATGCCCCGATCTATATGGCGATGTTCTTCGAGAAAAGCAATGTTGCTCCGACTTTTTATAAAGTGGATTTATCGGGACTGTAAAGGGTTCTATTCGGAAAATAATGCTTGCTATTGAAAAAGATTAGCATTCCTTTGCCAGGCCCCCTGCTTTTCATTATCTTTGCCTCTGTAGTTTGTAGTTGCGCACAGCAGTGGAATGTCTTTCTCATAGTTGTGAAGAAGGTGTGTCACAAATATGAAGAAGATGAACCACAACTGTGCGCATCTTTTGTTGATAAGCTTTCAGCAGAAGGAAGAACGCTTCTTTGCGTAAGGAAGACCCATGCTCTGCCTAATGAAAGCCGGTACTTTGCATGAGCGAAACCTGCAGACAGCAACAGAAATGAATCTAAAAAAGGAGGAAAGAATATGGCAATTTTATTTGATTGGTACGAAAACCCGAAAACGAAGGATAAACAAGGGGAAGAGCTGACCCTGCACCCCCGGATTAAACTGAACGGCTCCACAACGACCGATGAACTGCGCAGGCATATACAAGAATACTGCTCGCTGACCGAGACGGATGTACTGGCGGTACTCGATGCTTTGTCGCATTTTGTGGGACGCGAGCTGGGGGAGGGCAGGCAGGTTCATTTGGACGGCATCGGTTACTTTGTTCCTACACTGACCTGCACGGAACCGGTGACACTGGAGACAAAGCGGAAAAGTACTAAGGTAAAGTTGAAAAATATTACTTTCAGACCGGACAAGGCGCTGCGCAGTGAGATAGGAGTATTGAAGGTAAAGCCGCTGAAATTGCGGAATCTCACGAAAAAGAGGCTGACAGATGATGAGGTGAAGCAAAAAGTGGTGGAATATTTACGTAAAAATGAGTTCATCACCCGCAGTGTTGTACAGTCGATTTGCGGCATGACCCGCACGACTGCGACGCGGCAGATTCGTCGTCTTTGTGAGGAGAATGTGTTGGTGAACAAAGGGTTGCAGAAACAGCCGATTTATTTTTTGAAGGAAAAAGAGTAGGTTGATGCGTATAGGGCTTGCATGGATTGCGTCATGTAGGCAAAATCTGCCTGCATGCTTGCATGAGGTCTGCTTGCATGGCGCAATCTGTTGTAAATTAGTGCGCTATGTCATTTCATGCAAGCATGTAAGTAAAACATGCGATAAAACTGCAGTTGTAGATTAGGAATACCTATAATCGGCAGACGAGAAATTAAAGAATGAAAACAACGCGGCAGAAGGATAGTTTTTATTATTTTTGCAATCAATTCTCAATAGTTATTTAAAAAATATGGCAAAGAAAAATTCAACAGCTAAAGATACGGAGCTGTCACTCTCGTTTTTTGGGAAAGTGGCAGCGTTATTTAGAAGTGAAACTGTTCATTTCGTTATCGGCTTGGTACTGGTAATCTTTTCGGTTTATTTGTTGCTCGCCTTTTCGTCGTTCTTTTTCACGGGAGCGGCAGACCAGAGCATCATTGACGGAGGCAGTGCGCAGGAGCTGATTTCCACCAATAATGGGGTGAAGAACTACGCCGGTAGCCGCGGTGCGCAGTTGGCCAGCTATCTGATAAATGATTGTTTCGGCGTATCGTCTTTCCTGATTCTCGTGTTCCTGGCTGTGGCGGGATTGAAGCTGATGCGGGTGCGTGTGGTGCGCTTGTGGAAGTGGTTCATCGGCTGTTCGTTGATGCTGGTGTGGTTCTCGGTATTTTTCGGTTTTGTGTTTGTAGACCAGTACAAGGACTCTTTCCTCTATCTGGGCGGTATGCACGGATACAATGTCAGCAACTGGCTTGTGTCTCAAGTCGGTGTGCCGGGAGTATGGCTGCTATTGTTGGTAACTGCCATCTGCTTCCTCATCTATCTGAGTGCACGGACTGTCATCTGGTTGCGCAGATTGTTCAGTCTCAGCTTCTTGAAGCGTAAGGAGAAGGCGGAAAGTGTGCAGGGTGAAACGCCGGAAGAGTTCAAGACCTCTTGGGGTGCAAAGGAAAAGGCGGCTGCTCCGATACCGGAAGCTGCGGAGCCGGAAAAGGTTCTTGAAAAGGAGGAGGAGATTGCCACAGAGGAAGAAGAGCCCGAATCGCTGAATGAAATCACCCTTGATTTGGGTGGAAGTGGAAAGATAAAGCCTGCCAAGTCTGCGGATGAGGACGTTACCATGACTTTTGAGACTCCTGTACCGGAGCCGGTACCCCCTTTTCGGGAACAGCCGGTAGAGAAGGAGCCGGCATTCCAGGTTGAGAAGGCTGAAGAGGAGGAGTATGTGGGAACGGAGAAGGAGCCGTACAATCCCCGTCTGGATTTGGAAAACTATCATTACCCCACAATAGACTTGATGAAGCATTACGATGACAATGGTCCGACCATTGACATGGTAGAGCAGAACGCGAACAAGGATAAGATTATCAATACTCTGCGTAGTTTCGGTATAGAAATCAGTACCATTAAGGCGACGGTAGGTCCTACGGTGACACTGTATGAAATCACTCCCGAGCAGGGCGTCCGCATTTCGAAGATACGCGGTCTGGAAGATGATATTGCCCTCAGCCTTTCGGCGCTCGGCATCCGTATCATCGCTCCCATTCCGGGAAAGGGTACGATTGGTATCGAAGTGCCCAACTCCAATCCGAAGATTGTATCCGGTCAGAGCATTATCGGCAGCAAGAAGTTCCAGGAGTCTACTTACGACTTGCCCATCGCACTGGGTAAAACGATTACGAATGAAGTGTTTATGGTGGATTTGTGCAAGATGCCGCACGTGCTCGTTGCCGGTGCTACCGGTCAGGGTAAGTCCGTGGGGTTGAATGCCATCATCACCTCCTTATTATATAAGAAGCATCCGGCAGAGCTGAAGTTTGTGCTGGTAGACCCCAAAAAAGTAGAATTCAGCATCTACTCCGTAATTGAGCATCACTTCCTCGCGAAATTACCCGACGGGGAAGATGCCATCATTACGGACGTCACGAAGGTGGTGCAGACTTTGAACTCCATCTGTGTGGAGATGGATACTCGCTATGACTTGCTGAAAGCTGCCCATGTGCGCAATATCAAGGAGTATAACGAGAAGTTCATCAACCGTCGTCTGAATCCGGAAAAGGGGCATAAGTTCATGCCTTATATCGTAGTCGTTATCGACGAGTTCGGTGACTTGATTATGACAGCCGGTAAGGATGTGGAACTGCCCATCGCACGTATCGCCCAGTTGGCGCGTGCTGTGGGTATACATATGATTATCGCTACACAGCGACCGACAACAAACATCATTACGGGTACGATTAAAGCCAACTTCCCGGCGCGTATTGCCTTCCGTGTATCGGCCATGGTCGATTCGCGTACCATCCTCGACCGTCCGGGAGCCAACCAGCTGATAGGCCGCGGTGATATGTTATTCCTGCAGGGAGCAGACCCGGTGCGTGTGCAGTGTGCCTTTATCGATACCCCCGAAGTGGCGGAGATTACGAAGTTTATCGCTCGCCAGCAGGGCTACCCCACCGCTTTTTATCTGCCCGAATATGTGGATGAAAATGCAGGAGGTGATTTGGGGGATGTGGATATGGGGCGTCTTGATCCTTTGTTCGAGGATGCAGCCCGTCTCGTCGTTATTCACCAGCAGGGTTCTACGTCGCTCATTCAGCGTAAGTTTGCCATCGGTTATAATCGTGCCGGCCGCATCATGGACCAGTTGGAGAAAGCGGGGATTGTGGGACCGGCGCAAGGCAGCAAGGCGCGTGAGGTGTTCTGTATAGATGAGAACGACCTGGAAATGCGGTTAAACAATTTGCAATAAGGAATGGTTATTTATAGAATGATGAAACTTGATAAGCTTTTACTTGGCATGCTATTGTTGTTGTTTGCTGTGCCGATGTCGGCACAGCAACCGGATGCCAAGAATATATTGGAGCGTACAGCCGAAGCCTTTCGGAAAGCGGGAGGGGTGAAGCTGGCGTTTACCGTGAACGAACAACAGGGCTCTTATGCGGGAGTTCTCTATCTGGAAGGTGAGAAGTTTGTGGTTGAGACCGAGGGAATGAAGACTTGGTTTGACGGACATACGCAGTGGAGCTATGTGGCTTCGGCAGATGAGGTGAATGTATCGGAACCTACACAGGAGGAATTGCAGACTCTTAATCCGTATGCTTGGTTGTCCCTCTACAAGCAGGGATACAGATTGAAGTTGAGCAGTGTCGGTGGTAAGCAGGACAAGTCTGTTTATTACATCACCATGACTGCTGCCGACAAGAGGAAAGACCCTGAAAGTGTCTATCTGTTTGTGACAAAGGATACGTATCGTCTGCATCAAGTGCACTTGGCACCACGAGGAAGTAAGTATATGACTACTATCCTTATTGATAGCTACCAGACAGGACAATCCTATCCGGATAGTTTCTTTGTCTTTGACAAAAAAGCCTATCCCACAGCTGAAGTCATCGACATGCGCTAAATAGTAAATTGTAAATAGTCAAATAGTAAATAATATAATGATGGAAACAGAAAAAGTAAAATGTCTGATTATCGGTTCGGGTCCTGCCGGCTATACTGCCGCTATTTATGCAGGCCGTGCCAATCTTTCACCGGTGCTTTATGCAGGATTGCAGCCCGGTGGCCAGTTAACGACCACCACTGATGTGGAGAACTTTCCCGGTTATCCCCAAGGTATCGCTGGTCCGGAATTAATGGAAGACCTGCGGAAGCAAGCCGAACGTTTTGGTGCAGATTTGCGTTATGGAGTCGCTACTGCCGCCAATCTTGCTGAAGCACCTTACAAGATTACAATTGATGACGAAAAGGTGATTGAGGCTGAAACGCTGATTATTGCTACGGGTGCCGCAGCGAAGTATCTGGGACTGGAGGATGAAAAGAAATATGCGGGGATGGGTGTCAGCGCTTGTGCCACTTGTGACGGTTTCTTCTACCGCAAGAAAACGGTAGCTGTTGTAGGGGGTGGAGATACTGCCTGCGAGGAAGCCGTTTACCTTGCCGGACTGGCTGCCAAGGTTTATCTGATTGTCCGCAAACCTTATCTTCGCGCTTCCAAGATTATGCAGGAGCGTGTGATGAAGCATGACAAGATTGAAGTACTGTTCGAACATAATGCCGTAGGCTTGTTTGGAGAAAACGGTGTGGAAGGGGTGCATTTGGTACAGCGTATGGGTGAACCTGATGAGAAGCGCTATGATGTGGCTATTGACGGTTTCTTCCTGGCTATCGGCCATAAACCCAACTCAGATATTTTCAAACCTTATGTAGATACGGACGAAGTAGGTTATATCGTCACCGAGCCGGGAACACCGCGTACGAAAGTGCCGGGCGTATTCGCCGCCGGAGACGTTGCTGATCCTCACTATCGTCAAGCCATCACCGCTGCCGGAACCGGTTGCCAGGCAGCCATTGAAGCGGAAAGATACTTGTCTGCGAAAGGACTGATTTAGTGATTAGCGATTAGGGATTAGGATGGCAACAATGTGTTTTTATTATGCTAATCCCTAACCCCTAATCGCTTATCCCTTGTCACTTATTCCTTATCCTATCTTGCTGATTTTCTTTAGCTTTTCTTCGTCTATGATTTTGATTTTACGCCCGTCGATGGTGATTAACCGTTCTGTGGCAAACTGTGACAGCGTACGTATGGCGTTGGAAGTGGTCATGTTTGACAAATTGGCCAGATCTTCACGCGAGAGATAGATACTCAAGGTGGAGCCGTCTTCCTCCAAACCATAACTTTCTTTGAGGAACAGCAGGGATTCTGCGAGTCTTCCGCGGATATGTTTCTGCGTCAGGTTTACGGTACGTTCATCGGCAATGCCCAAGTCAACGGACAATTGCTTGATGAAGAACATGGCAAGGTCGTTGTTTTGTGTGAGCAGAGTCATCAAGGCAGTCATGGGAATTTGGCAAACAAGAGACGGCTCGAATGCAGATGCTGCCGTGACATAGTCTGTTTTTGCAAAGTAAGGGCGGTAACCGAAATATTCGACAGGCTTAATCATACGGATAATCTGGCTTCTACCACCGACTCCGTCTTTATAGATTTTTACCTTTCCACTCAGCAGACACATCAAATGCGTAGGTGTCTCGCCTTCGCAATGGATGACTTCGTTTTTTTTGTAGTTCTGGAGTGTGAAGTGGTTGGCGAGGAATTCCCGTTGTTCGTCATTCAGGGGAGACCATATATCTGCAATCAACTCCGGAACATTAATATCAGATAAGTTTACTTTTACCATAACTGCTGCAAAACTGTGTTATACAGCACAAATGTAAAAAGAAAAAATTAAATATTGCACAAATATGACAAAAAGATGCATGTCAATGTGCTAATGTGCCAATATGCCAATGTGCTAATTGGCTGCGCTATGCTTATGTTGTGTTTTCACGCCGCAGGTCATTAGCACATTGGCATATTGCCACATTATTTTGTAAACAGCAGCTCCCTATACTTCGGAAGCGGCCAGATTTCATCATCAATTTCCATCTCAAGGTGGTCGATGTGGTCACGGATGCTTTCCAGATAAGGGCGTACGGTTTCTTCGTAAGCGAAAGCCTTGTCTTTGTAGTTATCCATGTGATTGGCCACTTTGCGGGCTTCGGTCATTTCGCGTACTTGTACCTTGATGGCGGTTACGCGTTTGGATATTTCGCGTACAAGTTCTTTCCGGTCGGCACTGAGGATTTCGTATTCTTCGGGAGAGAAGGTCTCGCGCAGGCCACGGAGATTTTCCAACAGACGGTTTTGGTAGATAACGGCAGTCGGTACGATGTGGTTGATGGCAAGATCACCCAATACACGGCTTTCTATCTGTACCTTCATGGTGTATTTCTCCAGTTCTACTTCCAAGCGGCAGGCAAGCTCCGTTTCGTTGAAGATACGTTCGCCGATGAGTACGGAACGGGACTGGTTATCCATGTAGTGCATCAAGGCTTCGGGAACGTGGCAGATGTTGGTCAGTCCACGGCGGGCGGCTTCCTGCTTCCATTGTTCGGAGTAGCCGTCACCCTCAAAGCGGATAGGTTCGGAGGCGATGATGGTCTCTTTCATAATGCGGAAGATGGCTTCATCCTTGCCGACTCCTTCTTCCATCAGTTTGTCGATGGAAACTTTGAACTCGTTCAGCTGGTTGGCCATAGCCGCATTGATAGCAATCATGGCGGCGGCGCAGTTGGCGGATGAACCTGCGGCACGGAACTCAAAACGGTTACCTGTAAAGGCGAATGGGGAAGTGCGGTTGCGGTCGGTGGTATCCAATAATATTTCAGGAATACGTCCGATGCCTAATTTCAGTGTCGTTTTTTCTTCCGACGTCATCTTGCTGTTGCTTATCTGGCGGGCTATCTCGTCGAGGATGGAAGATAACTGTTTGCCCAGAAAGATGGACAGAATGGCGGGAGGTGCTTCGTTGGCTCCCAGGCGGTGGCTGTTTCCGGCACTCATGATGGAGGCACGTAGCAAGTTCTGGTTTTTGTATACCATCATCAGTACGTTTACCAGGAAGGTAAGGAACAGCATGTTCCCTTTCGGATTCTTGCCCGGTGCAAACAAATTGATACCCGTATCGGTACAAAGCGACCAGTTGTTGTGCTTACCGGAGCCGTTCACGCCGTTGTAGGGCTTTTCGTGAAGCAGTACGGCGAAGTGATGCTTGCGTGCGATGCGTTTCATCAGATCCATCACAAGCTGGTTGTGGTCGTTGGCAAGGTTGGCATTCTCAAAGATAGGCGCCAGCTCAAACTGGTTGGGAGCTACTTCGTTATGGCGGGTCTTGACCGGGATACCCAGTTTGTGACATTCGATTTCCAGTTCTTTCATAAAAGCTGTGACACGTGGGGGGATGGAGCCGAAATAATGGTCCTCCAGCTGCTGGTCTTTGGCCGAGGAGTGTCCCATCAAGGTACGTCCGGTCAGACAAAGATCCGGGCGTGCATTGTACAGTGCTGAGTCGACGAGGAAATATTCTTGTTCCCAGCCTAAATTGGTATAAACACGTGTGATATTCTTGTCGAACAACTGGCATACATCTGTCGCCGCCTTGTCTACGGCTGCCAAGGCTTTGAGCAATGGAGTCTTGTAGTCGAGCGCTTCGCCGGTATAAGAGATGAAGATGGTGGGGATACAAAGCGTGGTATCTACCACAAAGGCGGGTGAGGAAACATCCCAGGCTGTATATCCTCGTGCTTCGAATGTGTTTCTGATACCTCCGTTGGGGAAAGAGGATGCATCCGGTTCCTGCTGGATGAGCAGTTTGCCGGAAAAACGTTCAATTACTTCTGTTCCTTCGCCGAATTCGATAAAGCCGTCATGCTTTTCGGCTGTTCCATCCGTCAGGGGCTGAAACCAGTGCGTGTAGTGGGTGACGTTGAGGGATTTTGCCCAACTTTTCATACCGTTGGCAATTAGGTCCGCCACTTCGCGGTTGATGGGAGTGCCTTTTTCGATGGCGTCGGTCACGGCTTTGTAGGCTTCACGAGGCAG
>UMCH01024923.1_pt1 | contig 48699 bp, 39 predicted proteins | sample 1964201 | NCBI WGS metagenome assembly UMCH01 (sample SAMEA4835965, study PRJEB28245) | human gut metagenome | biome: gut microbiome; material: fecal sample | place: Denmark | collected 2008 | reverse complement strand
CGTCGCCGCTGTCCTGGGCCAGGTCCAGCTGCAAATAGGCCGCCTGCTCCAGGTCGGCTTCCACCGGAATGGTCACGGAAGCGCCGGCGCTATCCCAGCCAAGACGGGTCAGGTCATAGTGCAGGAAGCTGCCGGGGATCCGGAAGGAGCCCGCCGTGTGGTCCAGAGTGCTGCATGCGTTGACCGCCTCCGCCGCCGCGCCGTCGGTGGTCAGGCTCTGGGCAGAGTCCGGTGCCGCCTGATACAGCACCTGCCCGCCGGCATCCACCCGGGCCATGACGGGATACCCGGCATACTGCTCCGGCATCGTGTCCAGGGACTCCAGGGGCGTCTTTCCCGTTTTCAGGACGGACTGGATAAAGTCCTGCACATAGGCGCTGAAAAACGCCTGCTGCTCCTCCGGCTCCATCACCAGCGGCAGTGTCTCCCGGTCCGCAAAGGGGTCCGGGCGCACCAGCGCCGTGCTGAAGCCGCCGTGGTTGCCGTTTTCCAGGTAAAGGAGATCCGTGCCGCTGGTACGCCCGGCGGTGCCCTCCAGCTGGTCAAAGAGCGTGCCCCCGTCCAGACTGGTCACGTCCCCATCGTACTGGGGAATGATGATCCCCACGGGCACGTCCACCGGCTCGGAGGAAAGGGGCGTCACCAGCGCCGGCGCCGCCGACACGATACCCTGCACGTCCAGGATCTCCGTCCGGGCAGCCACCTCGAATACGTCATAGCCCGCCCGGGAGTGCCCCACCAGGATCACCTTGTCCAGATCGCCCTTGTTTTCGAGGTCGCAGGGGAAGATGCCGGACTCTCCCGCAATGGCCCGCTTCAAAAGGGCGCTTTGCTGCTCCACCACCTGCACGGTGCGCTCGCAGCCGCTGGGCTCTCCGTTTTCAAAGGAGTAGTTGATGCCCACGTTCATGGAGATGGCCAGATACCCCGCGTCCGCCAGCTGGTCCACCAGGTAGGAAAAACCCAGATCGTAGCGGTTCTCCGCCGCCGAGCGAATGGGGTGGGAGCCGTGCAGGAAGATCACCACCGGACAGTTCTCCCCCTCCGGCACGCCGATGACGCCCTGCATCTGGTAGGGGATCTCCCGCGTTCCCCGGGTGAGCGTCCCCTGCCCCAGGTCGTAGCAGTAGACATTGTCCCGGGGCGCATCGGTGGTGACCACCGCCGTGTTGGTGGCCCCGTCCCAGGAGGCGCTGACATGGTCCACATGGTCAAACAGCGCGGCCGACACATAGGTGGTCCCGCTGAGCACCACCGCGTTGGGATCCGTCCACACCGGTGCGCCATCCAGCGTCAGCACGCCGGTGTCGATGTCCAGCAGATAATCGCCGGACGCCTCCGAGGAAAAGGCCGCCCCCTCCGCCTGGGCGTCCCACGCCACGGTATACCCCGCCCGCTCCAGAATGCTGCGCAGGGGCAGCAGGGCCGTCTTGCCGAAGTACCGGGGCATGGCCCCCTCTTCCACCGCCTGTCCGTCCACCAGCAGCTGGGTGGGATAGGCGGTCAGGTCCGGCAGCGGGTCCAGGGCAGGCTCCAGCGCCTGCACCGCTCCGCCCAGCATCAACGCCGCCGCAGCTCCCGATAAGACACGATGAACCTTTTTCATAGCGCACCTCCTTGCGTTATTGTCCTTTTGGACGAACGGATCTGCGCAAAAGTTTCCCGGCGGCAGGCTTTTTTCAGGCATGGCGCAGAACGTTCCCAGGTCACTCTTCCCTGCAAGCCCTTGCGCACCCGGTCAGTTCTGATGCAGGATCTGAGGCCCGCGGGCCAGTTCAAAGGTCCGCAGCTCCCGCCCGTCCAAAGACTCCTTGCGCAGGTCGACGCAGCTGATCCGGGAATTATCGTAGGTGGTGTAATAATAGCGGCCCTGGGTTGCATTGATGCAGCAGGTATATACGGTGATATCGCACTGGCCGCTCTCGGTCCGGCAGGCGCCCCGCACCATTTCCACAGACCGCAGCAGGTGGAAAAACTGGCTGACGCTGGCGTCCTCGCCGTCGGCACAGACAGAGTTCTGGCTGACGAACGCCGCGCGCACAAAGCGGGACATGGAAGAAACATCCCCCGGCAGACCCATGGCGCCAAGGCCCTGACAGTAGACCTGCAGGTCCAGATCAGGAGAAAAGCTGTTGTTGCCGGAGCGCGCATTGAGCCGCCGGTAATTGTTCAGATGGAACATCTGGTAGTCAAAGGGCGGGTTGTTGGTGAGCACGCGTACAGGATCGTCATATACCTGCAATCCGGCCTTCGTGGCCTCCAGAACGATGGACTCCTCCGCGTCGGACAGCATCCAGTGGAGGCTGGCAAGGGGCAGTGAGGGGCTGAAGGGGCGGTCGATGATGCACAGCCGCTCCAGCAGGGAGCGGGCCTCCTTTACACTGCTGCACTGTCCCAGGATCCAGGGGATCAGCTCATAGGGGGCAATATTGTCGGCCCCGGGCTGCTCCGGCCCGTACCAAGCATTGCCCGGAAAATTCAGCCCTGCCATCCCCAGGCCGCATTCGTTGGCAGCCTCGTAAAATAGGGGCAGTCCATCCGCCACCGTGGCCATGCCGATCATGGCATAGTGGGTCTCCAGTGCCTCCCGGGTCCGGAGGGGGAACGGAAAGTTCCGGGGCATGACGCAGACCTTCTCCCCATAGGAGGTATCCAGATCCAGATTTCTGCCGAAGTAGTGGTCACGGGTACGATAGCTCAATGCAGTGCACATAGCGGCTCCTTTCCTGCCTGCGGCAAACGGTCGTTTTCTGCATTGTATTTTAACCGCGCACTATCGTCAATAGTCAATCCCCGCTCCCCGGCCCCGGAATACGCAGACCGGCCCCCGCGCCGTTCACTGGAACGGTGCGGGGGCCGGTCATTTCCATCAAAGATACTTTGCCGCGCAGTCGTGGACGATGGCGTCCATGGCGTCCATCCTGCGCTCCATGTCCTTGGCCAGGGCGATCTGGCAGCGGGAGCGGACCAGGTTGTGCTCGGGGTAGTTGATCTTGAAATAGGGGTCTCCCTGGATGTAGTCGTCCAGAAAGCGAACGGACAGCTCCGCCGTCAGTGCCAGGCAGCTCTGGGCCAGGGTGTCGATCTCCGTCCGGGTCAGGGCGGCGGCGGTGTTTTTCAAAAAGCCGTCGGTAAAGGCCTCAAATACTTCCAGATCCACCCCGGCCTTCTCCGGCTGGGGGCAGTCCTCCTCCACAAAATTGGCGGCGAACCGGATGGCGTCGCCGAAATCGTGGCCCACCACTCCGGGCATGACCGTGTCCAGGTCAATGACCACCAGCGCCCGCTTTGTCTCCTGGTCAAAGAGGACGTTGTTGATCTTCGTATCGTTGTGGGTCACCCGCAGGGGCAGCGCCCCCTGCCGGTACAAATTCGTCAGCACGCAGGCCTTGTCCCGGATGGAGCGCAGATACTCCAGCTCCTCCCGGACCTGGGCGACCCGTCCCAGGGGGTCGGCTTTGACATCCTCCTCCAGCTTTTCGTAGCGCCAGGGGGTATTGTGGAAGTTCAGGATCGTCTCATACAGCTGGGCCGGATCGAAGTCGCTCAGCTGCATCTGAAATTCGCCGAAGGCCTCGCCGGCGTTATGGATGGCATCCAGGTCCATATCCACGCAGGAATCCGACGGAATGTAATTGAACAGCCGCCAGAAGCCGTCCGTATCCTCAAAATAGGTCTTGCGGTCAATGGTGTGGTGGAAATGCAGCGCCGTCTGGCCGGGCTTTTTGGCCCGGATGTGCTCCGTCACACGGTCAATGTTCTCCATCACCTGGATGGGGTTTTTGTACACATAGGTGTTGACCTTCTGAACGATGTAGCTTTTCGGCTGTCCGTCCGGCCGGATAAAATTGACTTTATAGGTGTGGTTGATATTGCCCACGCTGATCTCCTCGTAGGACACCCACTGGCCCTCGATTCGGAACGCGCGGCAGACCCGCTTGAGCTGGTCGGTCATTGGTGATTCTCCCTCTTTTGTGTTTCTTTGCTATGCGCCCGTCCAATTTTATGCGAAATCAGGCGAAATTGCAATGTGTTTTTTTAATTATCCATTCGGCGGTTCTACGAGGGAGCATCCGGCCGCAGCAAATCTTCCTGTCGGGAAAACCAGCGTCCCACCGGACACGTCTGTTGTTTACAAGTCCTCTCCGGCGCGCTATACTGATTTCGATTTCCAACAAGGCCGCGGGAATCGTCTCCCCGACAAAAGAAACACCGTAACTCGCTTTGATAGGAGGGCATATGGAGCGCACACTCGATTTCAATCAAAAACGTGGGTTTATCTGCGATATGGACGGCGTGATCTATCACGGCAACCGGATTCTTCCCGGCGTCCGTGAGTTCATCCAGTGGCTGCACGACGAGGAAAAGGAGTATCTCTTCCTGACCAACAACAGCGGATACACCCCCCGGGAGCTGCAGCAGAAGCTGGCCCGCATGGGGCTGGATGTTTCCGAGGAACATTTTTACACCAGCGCCCTGGCCACCGCCGCCTTTTTGAAAGAGCAGGCCCCCGGCTGCTCCGCCTTTGTGATCGGAGAAGCAGGACTTCTCAACGCCCTCTATGACGCAGGCATCACCATGAACGATGTTGACCCGGACTACGTGGTGGTGGGCGAGGGCCGCTCCTACTCTCTGGACACCCTGACCAAAGCCACCAACCTGGTTTTGAAGGGCGCCAAGCTCATCGGTGCCAACTCCGATGTCTCCGGCCCCATCGAAAACGGCATCGCCCCCGCCTGCCGGGCACTGGTAGCGCCCATCGAAATGGCCACCGGGACTCAGGCGTATTTCTGCGGAAAGCCCAATCCTCTGATGATGCGCACCGGATTGCGGATGCTGCACTGTCACTCCGCCGATGCCGTCATGGTGGGCGACCGGATGGATACAGACGTGATCTCCGGCATGGAGAGCGGTATGTCCACCGTTCTGGTCCTCTCCGGCGTTTCCACGATGGAGACCCTGAAAACATACGCCTACCGCCCCACCGCCGTCCTCAGCGGCGTGGGCGAGATCGTGGAGCTGGCCCGCGCCGCCTCCGTGTGAGATCTTCCGTTTTTGAACATAAAGAGCCGCCTCGGCTCTTACCGCGCAGGAAGCCTGTCCCCCAACGGGACAGGCTTTCTGTGTTTCCGCAGAGCCCGGGCGGCATCCGCGCAACTTCCGGTGTACGGTATTTCTGGCAAGGTCCCCGCATGAATCGAGGCAATCCCCACAATGCACAATGCGCGCAAGCTCACTTTTGTCCTAAAAAGCTTTGTTAAATAATAAATTTTTATGAGTGCTAAAAATTTTTTGTCTTTTTGTTGATTTTGCGCAATTGCTACGTTATACTCAACATAAATACGGTCAAGAGTGCCGAATTTAACGGTGCTGACCAGGAGGAGGGACCCAAGATGAGCAGACTGGAAGTAAAGATGCCCGGCCAGGCGCAGGCCGTGGTGGAGCAGCTGTACCGGAATATGGAGCGGCGGATCGCCGCCAGTCCTCCGGGCCTGTGCCCTGTGGATATGGCGCTGAATTTTCTGAATCTGTGCCAGGCCCAGACCTGCGGCAAGTGCGTGCCCTGCCGCATCGGCCTGACCCAGCTTTCCAACATGATCCGGGAGGTGCTGGAGGGCGAGCCGGAGCTGAAGATCCTGGACCGGATCGAAGCCACCGCCCAGGTCATCGTGGACACAGCGGACTGCGCCATCGGCATCGACGCGGCCAACCTGGTGCTGATGGGGCTCAAGGGCTTCCGGGACGACTACGAGGAGCACATCCTCCACCACCGCTGCCTGGGAAGCCTGAAAAATCCGGTGCCCTGCGTGGCCCTGTGTCCCGCCGGCGTGGATATTCCCGGCTACATCTCCCTGGTAAACGCGGGCCGCTACGCCGACGCCGTGCGGCTCATTCGCAAAGACAACCCCTTCCCCACCGCCTGTGCCTACATCTGCGAGCACCCCTGCGAGGCCCGCTGCCGCCGGAACATGGTGGACGACGCGCTGAACATCCGCGGACTCAAGCGCTATGCCGTGGACCACGCCGGAGACGTGCCCCAGCCGAAAAAGGCGCCTGCCACCGGCAAATCCGTGGCCATCGTGGGCGGCGGCCCCGGCGGTCTCTCCGCCGCCTATTATCTGGCCCTCATGGGCCACAAGGTCACCGTCTACGAGCAGCAGAGCAAGCTGGGCGGCATGATGCGCTACGGCATCCCCAGTTACCGCTTCCCCCGGGAGAAGCTGGACGCGGAGATCGACTCCATTTTGTCCTTGGGCATCGAGGTCCATACCGGCGTCAAGGTAGGCCGGGACATCACCTTTGACCAGCTGAAAAAGGAGCACGACTGCCTGTACATCTCCATCGGCGCTCATACGGACAAAAAGACCGGTATCGAGGGCGAGGACAGCCAGGGCGTCATCTCCGCGGTGGAGATGCTGCGCCATATCGGCGATGACGAGATGCCGGACTTCACCGGCCAGAACGTGGTGGTCATCGGCGGCGGCAACGTGGCCATGGACGTGACCCGCAGCGCCATCCGGCTGGGTGCCGCCAAGGTCATCTGCGTCTACCGCCGCCGGCAGGCGGATATGACCGCCCAGCAGGAGGAAGTGGAGGGTGCCATCGCTGAGGGTGCCGAGGTGCTGACGCTGCAGGCTCCTTTGAAAATTGAAGCGGACGAAAACGGCCATGTGACAGCTCTTTGGACCCAGCCCCAGATCATCGGTGAGATGGACAAGGCCGGCCGTCCCCGGCCCAACACCGCCTCCGTGGAGCCTGTGCGCATTCCCGCGGACACGATTATCGTGGCCATCGGCCAGGGCATCGAGTCCCGCGGTCTGGAGGAAAGCGGCATCAAGATCCAGCGGGGCGGCAATGTGGCCGCCAACACCAGCACCCAGATCCCCGATATTGAAGGTGTCTTTGCCGGGGGCGACTGCGTCACCGGTCCCGCCACTGTCATCCGCGCCATCGCCGCCGGCAAGGCGGCTGCCGCCAACATCGACGACTATCTGGGCTTCAACCACGAGATCAAGGTGGATGTCACGGTGCCCACCCCCCGCTGCACAGATCCGCGTCCCCGGGGCCGCGTCAATCCCGGTGAACGGGACGCCAGCGAGCGTAAGTGCGATTTCCAGTGCATCGAGTGCGGCATGACGGACGAGGAGGCTGCCCAGGAGTCCTCCCGGTGCCTGCGGTGCGACCATTTCGGCTATGGAATCTTCAAGGGAGGACGTGTGGAAAAATGGTAAACTTCAAGATCAACGACCGGGCGCTGTCCGCTCCAAAGGGCACGACCATCCTGGATGCCGCCCAGAAGGCCGGCATCCCCATTCCCCATCTGTGCTTTCTGAAAGAGATCAACGAGATTGCCGCCTGCCGCATGTGTGTGGTGGAGATTGAGGGTGTGGACCGCCTGGTCCCCGCCTGCAACACGGAGGTGCTGGAGGGCATGGTCATCCGGACCAACTCCCCCCGGGTGCGGCAGGCCCGTAAGACCAACCTGCGGCTGATCCTGTCCCAGCACAGCTCCAACTGTACCACCTGCGTCCGCAGCGGCTACTGTGAGCTGCAAAAGCTTTCCCACGACCTGAATATCCACTTCCAGCCCTACGACGTGCAGCCGGAGCGTTCCCGCGTAGACCTGAGCGTCCCCATCGTCCGGGAAGCCAGCAAGTGCATCAAGTGCATGCGCTGCGTCCAGGTCTGCGACAAGGTCCAGGGGATGCACATCTGGGATGTGGCCGGCACCGGCTCCCGCACCACCGTGGATGTCAGCTATAACCGCTATCTGAAAAACACTGCCTGCGTGTTCTGCGGCCAGTGTGTCACCCATTGCCCCACTGGTGCTCTGACGGTCCGGGATGACACCAACAAGGTCCTGCGGGCTCTGGCGGACCCGGAGATCACCACTGTGGTCCAGGTGGCCCCCGCCGTACGGGTGGCCTGGGCAGAAGTATTTGGCGTGGTAAACAAAAACAAGCAGGTGCCGGTAGGCAAACTGGTAGCAGCTCTGAAGCGGCTGGGCTTCGACTACGTGTTCGACACCAACTTCACCGCCGATCTGACCATCATGGAGGAGGGCAGTGAGTTCATTCAGCGGTTTACCCACCGGGGCAAGTACCGCTGGCCCATGTTCACCTCCTGCTGCCCCGGCTGGGTGCGGTTTTTGAAGACGGAGTTCCCCGACTATACGGGCAATCTGTCTACCGCCAAGTCCCCCCAGCAGATGTTCGGCGCCGTGGCCAAGAGCTACTTTGCCGAAAAGATGGGCATCGATCCCCACAAGCTCTGCGTGGTCTCCATCATGCCCTGCTCAGCCAAAAAGGCCGAGAGTGAACTTCCCACCATGCGCGATGCCTGCGGCGACCGGGATGTGGACGTGGTGCTCACTACCCGGGAGATGGTGCGCCTGTTCCGCAGCGACTGCATCGTCCCCTCCGACCTGGCTGAAGAGCCCTTTGACAGCCCCCTGGGCACCGGCACCGGCGCGGCGGTCATCTTCGGTGCCACCGGCGGCGTCATGGACGCGGCCCTGCGCAGCGCCTATTATCTGGTGACCGGCAAGAACCCGGACCCGGACGCCTTTGAGCAAGTGCGGGGCAGCAAGCCCTGGAAGGAAGCCGCCTTTGACATCCCTGGCGCCGGAAAGGTCCGGGTGGCCGTGGTCAGCGGCCTGGCCAATACCCGGAAGCTGATGGAGGCCGTGGACAGCGGCGAGGTGGACTACGACTTCGTGGAAGTCATGGCCTGCCCCGGGGGCTGCGCCGGCGGCGGTGGACAGCCCATCCACGAGGGCGTGGAAATGGCAGCCTCCCGAAGCAGCCAACTGTGGAAGCTGGACGCCAAGGCTCCCATCCGCTTCTCCCACGAGAACCCGGATGTGCAGGCCCTGTACCGGGCGTATCTGAAGGCGCCCCTGGGCGAAAAGTCCCACCATCTGCTCCACACCGACCATACAGCATGGGATACGGCACTGAGCCGTATGGAAAAAGGCCGTTAAAAACGGGACAAACGGCCAGGCGCTGCGCGGAAGTATCCGGGCAGCACCAGTTAAAAGGACGTCTCCTTTTTCCCACACTGCACATATATAAAAACTCCCTGTACATTTCGGTTGAAATGTACAGGGAGTTCTCTTTTTCAGCAAAACCGCTTCTCCGGCCCCGGATGGTGTTTTGCCGCTTCGGTGGCTTGACAGTCAGCCGGCAGCTATGCTTTTTTCCACAGGCTCCTCAGAAAATGTGGATCAAGCCGAAGGTCACCATGGTCATAATGGCCGCTGCAATGCATACGCCCAGGAAGATGGCCGGGATAGCCTTTTTCAGCCGCATGTCCAGCACGGCTGCAACCAGCGCGCCCGTCCAGGCGCCGGTGCCCGGCAGCGGAATAGCCACCAGGATGCAAAGGCCGATGGTGCTGTATTTACGCACCACCCTGCCCTTGAGGTGGGCCTTTTTCTCCAGCCGGGTGATCTTCTCATCCCACCACTTGCTGCGTTTGCGCAGCCAGGTGAAAATGTGCCGGATATAGACGATAATGAACGGTACCGGCACCATGTTGCCGATAACCGCCGCCGTCAGCGCCAGCGGATAGTCCAGCCCCAGGGTGATGCCATAGGGCAGTCCGCCCCGCAGTTCGATGACGGGAACCATGGAAATAAAGAATGTGGCAATGAGCTTGCCGAGGGTTGTAGAGGTAATCCAGGTGATCATACCGGTGTCTCCGCTTGTCCAGTTTAGGTTTTCTCTCGTTTTACAATGTTCGCCGCGCTTTTGAAAATATGCTCTGCAGGGATCACGCCCCGCACAGACGACAGGGGGTACACACTGGTTCCCCGGCCAATAACGGTGCCCGGATTCAGCACGCTGTTGCATCCGACCTCTACAAAGTCTCCCAGCATCGCGCCGAATTTTTTCAGCCCCGTTGGGATTTCCGTGCCGTTTTCTTTTACGACCACCAGGGTCTTGTCACTTTTGACATTGGAAGTAATAGAACCGGCGCCCATATGCGCTTTGTACCCCAGGATGGAATCTCCCACATAATTGTAGTGGGGCACCTGCACATTGTCAAATAAAATGACGTTCTTCAGTTCCACGGAGTTGCCCACCACGCAGTGCTCGCCCACCAGTGCGTTTCCTCTGATGAACGCACAATGCCGCACCTCCGCATCCGCGCAGATGATGCAGGGACCCGTAATGCTGGCCGTAGGGGCAACCTGCGCAGACTTTGCGATCCAAACAAATTCAGCCGGATGATCAAACTCCTCCGCCGGGAGCTGCGGCCCCAATTTCTTCAAAAAATCGCCGATCTGCGGCAGCACCTGCCACGGATATTCCGCAGCCAGAAACAGCTCTCCCGCCAGGGTGTGGGAAAGATCAAACAGGTCCTGATTGTGATACATACTCTTTACCCTCTTTTATTTCTGCTGCCCGTTTCATTTATATAGGCGGCAATAGACTGACAGGAAAAGTCCCGCAGCATATGCTCCATCTTCCGGCGGCATGCCCCGATCCCATAATAATGGATCAGCGCGTCCCGCTTGCTGAGTTTCAGTCTGGGCTGCTGGGGATCGATCTCCCTCGGATGCAGATAAAACACCACCGGATGTCCTTCCCGGTTCACCTGCTTTGCAAACAGATGGATAAACGGATAAGGCAGCGCCCGGAAATAGAATCCTCCCGAAAAAGGAACATTCATGCCGGGCACTCTCACCGTAGACGGAGGGATCTCCAGCAGCTTCTCCGCCTTGGGCTGGTACTTTGCCGCCGCAAACGGAAATCTGGGCGCACCGCTGATTCCATAGAGGAAATTTTTGAAGGGGAAGATACTGCTGTCATAGGCAAATCCCTCTTCTTCCAAGATAGCCAATGCCCACAGGGATTCCTCCGTAATGGACCAGGACGGCGCCCGGTAGCCCCGGACCGGCTTTCCAATAATATCCTCCAGCAGCTTTTTGCTGCGCTGGATATCCTGCCGGAATTCCTCCGGTGTCTGCTTGTATACCAGCTGATGTCCGTAGCCGTGGCTGGCCACCTCGTGCCCGGCCTGTGCAATTTTCTGCACCAATCCCGGATGCTGCTCTGCCACAAATCCCAGAACGAAAAAAGTCGCCGTGGCGTGATTTCGCTCCAGCGCCTCCAGATAAACCTCCGTATTTTCCTCCACCGTGGATTTTACCGCGGCGTCATTGCGGAACAGGTCATCTTCATAATTGGCGTGAAACCAATCCTCCGTATCGATCGTAAAAATGTTTTTCATAATATTCCTTTATATGACATCGTAGTCGCCCATGGTAAAGAACCAGTTCTTTACGTCATAGACGCCCTTGTCTTCCAACGACGGATCAAACAGCCGCAGAATCAGCGGAAACGGCTGGGGCTCCAGCCGTTTGGGGCAGCGGAAAAAGCCCAGCTTCTTCAAAACGGCAGATTCCTGCGTATGGCCGAACATCAAGCAGCCCGCCAGACTGGCGCCCTGCTGCTGCATATCGCGGAGCAGCTTTCGCAAAAGCTGTTCCGCAGCGTCCGCATGTCCGTCAGCAAAGAGGAAATCCGCCAGCATAGCACACTGCATCCCGGCAACTTCCATAATCCGTCCCACCGCAAAGCAGACGGGTTCCCCGTTTTCCAGCATCAAATAGGGGAAATAGGTTCTGCGGGGCATGTCCAGATAGCGAAACCGGACAAACGCGCCATCCCGGATATTCATCACCGGGTACTTCCCCCTGACCGCATCCCAGAAGCGGTCCACCAGTTCCAGATGCTCTTTCGTAACCGGCAGGACCGTCACATCATGCTTCTGGTCTCCTCTTACCCGAAAAAACGGGTCCGCAGGCTTGGCCAGAACAGCGAGTGCCCCGCTGTGCAAAAACTCCCGCACCATGTGAGACGGCTTGAGCGGACGCAGCATCAAAGGGATGTTGCCAAGCTCCTTGAAACTGAGCTTCTTGATAAAGCCCGGGTAGGAGTTTGGATTGGGTGTGCCGTAGCAGAAGGCGTGTCCAAGTTCGGTTTCACGCTGATAAGTAAGATTCGCCAGCCCGGTAAAAATTCCTTGGCCGCGATAGGCTTTTCCTGTCAACGTATTCAGGGAGTGTGCACATGACTTCGGTTCCCCAAAGGTCCAAAACCGCATGGGCCAAACCACGTATTGTCCCGCCAGGGCACCGTTCTCTGCATCCACTGCCAAATCGATCAGCGCGTCTCCCGCCGGATTTTCAAAATACTGGTGCTGTAAAAAATCCTGGTTGGAAATATCGTTTTCCGGCCCATACTGTTCCTGGGTCATGGTTATTATGGCCGGAAAGTCATCTGTTGAAAAAGTCTTATGGTCCCACATGTGTTTTCATCCCTCACCTTTTAGCCGCGGGTCGCAATCATTACACCGCAAACGATCACCAGCACGCCGATCCATCTGGTAACAGATATGCTCTCCTTAAATATCAGCATGGAAGCAAGCAAGACCAGCGGAAACGCGAGTGCCTGAATGGGATATGCAAAGCTGATGGGCACCCGGCTCAAAATATAGAGCCATAGCCCCGTCGTGGCAGCATATAGGCACAGGGCACAAAATACCACCGGAGAGAAAAACAGGCGGATGATATCCATAATTCCCGTGATGGACTTTCCGCTGGACCCATATTTGAACAGCATCTGCCCTGTTGCCATCAGTGCCGTGTTCAGCAGGCACAAAAGTGTCATCTTCATGATACTTATTTCTCCTTTTCCAGTTCTCGTACCCGCTGTTCCAACAATGCCACCGCTTGCGCCAGCTGTTTGTTTTTTTCGTTCAGCTTCGATGCGATTGCGGTGAGGGACATCAGGATCATGATCACACAGAAAAATATCAGCGAAAACAATGCGTTGGTAGGCTCATAGATGCCGATCAACGCGGCAAACCAGTCCAAAATGCGGGGGAATACCGCCAGCACCAGCATCAAAATCCCGGAAAAAATCCAAAGGAGCGTATATTTCAGATGCAGGCTCCGCTTTTTCAGCAGCAAAAACAGCAGTACAAAGTACACTGCCACCGCCAAAATCATAACGATCTGGAGCGTTCTACTAATCATCTTTTCTGCCCCTTCCCCCGTGTAAAGCGGAACAAAATCAAGGCCAGTGAAACCTTGATCATATAGTACACAGAACGAACCGGGTTGATGGAGCTGACTCCGCCCTGGCGTTCCCGCATCTGGACAGGCACTTCCTCGATCTTCGCTCCTGCAAGACCTGCGGCCAGAATCGCCTCCGGCTCAGGGTAATCCTGGGCATAGTCTGCAGCGAACTGCTCGATCATTCTGCGGTTCACTGCCCGCATGCCGCTGGTAACATCCCGCACCTTGACCCCGCAGAGGATGTGGATCAGCCCGCTGAGAAAGTTGATCCCCAGCCGCCGCAGACCGGTGGATTGAAACCCCTCCTTTTTAATAAAGCGGGATCCAATGACCACATCTGCCCGTCCGCTCTCAATGGGGGCAATCAGATCTTTCAAATACCGTGCGTCATGCTGGCCGTCGCCGTCAAACTGAATTGCAATGTCATACCCGTGCTCCAGGGCATAACGATAACCTGTCTGCACTCCGCCGCCGATGCCAAGATTAATGGGCAGATCCAGATAGTTCGCATCATTTTCCCGCAAAACGTTCCGGGTATGATCTGTGGAACAATCGTTGATCACAATATAATCTGTCTTTGGCGCATAGTTCTCGATATCCTGAATAGTTTTGCTTATATTGTTTTCTTCATTATACGCCGGAATACAAATCAAAACTCTCATTACTTTAGTAACCCAACTTTTATTAACAATAATCTAAAAGCTTTTGCGATAAAGTAAATTCCAAGCGCCGCAAAAACAGCGGTTGCAAGCAACATCGTCATCCCATAACGTGCAATTGCCGCATAATGCGCATTAATATAGATAATCAGAAGGGATCCCAAAAGGAACGATGCCGCATAGCAAAATCTTCCAAAATTTCTTTTTGCCAGCAATATGCAAATCGCAATTCCCACTGCAGAAAGTATTAGCTGAATATTATGGAATGGATAAATATGCTCTGCCTTAATTCCGAATATTTCAAACGGATAATAGACGGACTTTATCAGTTTCCACGGTTTTAAGAAATATGTGGACTTATAATAGCTCATTGGTGCAGTTTCTTTCCATTCATCCATACGAGCTTTTCCAATTACTCCTCGCTCTTTGAATCTAAAATACGGATGAGACAGTCCCTTTTCCTGTGCCGCAGCGTCCGCAGCTTGAACCGCTTCATTATATGTTCCGGGAGGCACATCCTCACCATCAAAACTTCCCAAAAGCAGAGTGTCTCCTTGATTGCCTGACAGCAAAATCACATCGCCCGTTACACAGTAGTTCTTGATCGACCACGGGGCCACACAAACAATCAATGCTACTGCTGCCATCAAGCCTCTTTTCACAATTTCCTTGAACGAAAAATGCCGGTAAATAAAAACCGGAAGGAATGCGGCCGGATATATTCCAAACACAGGTTTGAAAAGCACGCAGGCAATATAGGTGAGCACGAGAAAAACAAAGTTTCCTTCTCGAGGCTCCTCTGCAAACTTAAAAAGAAAATAAGTTAGAAAAATCAGTAAACACAGTGACGGGGTTTCGGTTAAAAATAAATTGTTTATGCAGATAAGCGGCAAGCTCACTCCGCTCATCAATGCGGCAATATTTGCAATATTATCATTTTTAGAAATAATTTTTGCAGTCAAATAGATTCCATAAACAGTTAAAACGCCTAAAATGTTAAAAATAACTTTTGCAGCAAAGATCCCTGTTTCACCATATCCAAATATTTTAAAAATCCCTGCTAAAAAAACAAACATTCCCGGCATTCCAAAAACTGTAATATAGTCCTGATAAGCATATGTGATATGGCCACTTTTTAAAAAATCAATAGCAGAATAAATATAAGTGACATCATCGCTATACAGATACATGCTATCTCCAGCGGTGATCATCACAGCAGCTCTCAGCAATGCGCTAATAGCCAAAATATACCAAATTGCATTCTTTGTTGTAACAATTGCGTGGTTTCTCACATCGTCACCTCTGGAAAATCACATCAAGCTTTGAAATTTCCACAAAGCCATCCTGGCATTTTTCATATTTTGGGCTAATCCTCAGCAAGATTTTATAATACTTGTCGTTGCTATTGACAGGAACGTCTATCGTAAAATTACGGGCCCGTTCGCGCTCATTCTGAAATTCCGGTTCAATACTCTCGATCTTTGTCTGGCCGGTCTCATCGTACGTTGCGACATAGAAAATGACGCTGTACAAATTTCTGGAATCTGTGCTGTATGCTCCCCGGAGAGACATATCCACCTGGACTCTTTTCGTACCCGCTGGAATTTCCGCAATATCAGAAAATGCAGAACTGGGGGGCTGCTTTATACCGCCGTCAAAGGAGGAAACATAAAAATAGCTGCTTATTTCATCCCAGGAAATCGTCGCTTTGTTTGATTGCGACTCTATCGATACCCCATCCATCTCCGCATTTAAGGAAAATTCAAATTTGGAAATATCCTCGTATAATTCGCTTACATGAATTTCCGGTGCAGCGGTATTCAAAACATATCCGATAGATACTCCGGAAGTCAGCATAAGGACAGCAAGGCAAATTGCAAACGGATGTTTTTTCCAAAAATTTCTTTTTTCGTTATGCTCTTGCCCTTTTCCTGATTCTTTGGCTTTCTTTGTTCCGTCCGCTGGCTGCTGTCCTGCCTGTCTCTGTGTTTGCGCAGACACATTTTTTGATCGCGTGCCCGTCTCTTTCGTTTCCTTCTCCGCAGGCAGCGATCTTTCTAATACGCTGGCAGGCAGGGAAAATTTCCCCTCCAGCATCGCCTCGTATTGGTCACAGATCTCGTCCACATTCTCTCCGAACGCGATCTGATTTCCTTTGTGGAGCCAGAGGACTTTGTTGCACATCTCCCGAACCTGCTGGATGGAGTGGGAAACCAGAATGGTGGTAGCACCGCCGGAAATGATCTCCCGCATTTTTGCTTCGCTTTTCCGCTTAAACGCACCATCTCCCACGGAGAGGACCTCATCCAGGATCAGAATATCCGGATGCACCAGACTGGCAATGGAAAAAGCCAATCTGCTCTTCATGCCTGACGAAAGCTGTTTAAACGGGCGGTCCTGGAACTCTTCCAGCTCAGCAAACGCAATAATATCCGCGTAAGTCTGATCCATGAATTTTCTGGTATACCCCAGCATAGCGCCCCGAAGGTAGGCATTTTCCCTGACTGTCAGCTCCCCATCAAAGCCGCTTCCCAATTCCAAAAGCGCCGCAATAGTCCCCTCACGCTTCACCCAGCCTTTCGTCGGCTCCATGATTCCGGAAATTGCCTTCAAAAGAGTGGACTTGCCCGCTCCGTTGGTTCCTATGATCCCCAGCATGTCCCCCTTCTCAAGGGAAAACGAGACATCGCGGTCTGCCCAGAATTCCTTCACCTGGTAATTCCGGGTAGCCTTGCGCATAATAAATTCCTTCAGGCCGATTTCCTTAAAATCTCCTGTCATATACCGAATGGAGACGTTATTTACTTCCAATATGCTCATACAACGCCTCCTTAAACGTAATACAGGAATCTGGTGTTATACTTTTTATACATCCAGCAGCCTACTCCCAGAGCGATCACCACATCCGCCAGCATCAAAAGATGAAACCACACCGTCGGCACAGTGGCGTCGATCACAATTTTCCGGAAATAGCGGATAAACAGATAGAGCGGATTGAGCAAAAACAGGCACTGCGTAAAGTACTCATACTGATCAATATTATAGAAGATTGCGGACATATACATCAGCATTTGCGTAAATACAGCCCACAGATATTGAATGTCCCGAAAAAACACAAACAGAGCCGACAGGATCATTCCAATACCCAGATTAAACAGCACCAGGCAGACGATCGGATAAATCAGCAGCAGGAATTTCCAAGTAAATGTAATTTGATCCAGGATGCAGAAAACAAAAAACACGCAAAGTGTAATGCCAAAGTTGATCAGTGTCTGCACGTTTTTGGAAAGCAAAAACAAATATTTGGGGACATTGACCTTTGAAAAAATTCCGGCATTTCCCATCAGGGAGGTCATTCCCTGGGAAGTGGACTCATTAAAAAACGAAAACGTCAGTGTTCCCGCGAAAAGATACGTGGTGTAGTGCGGCGTTGTGCGGCCAAAAAACTGTGTAAATACCAGTCTCATCACCAGCAGCATCAAAAGCGGAGACAGCACGCTCCACAGCACACCCAACACGGTGCGCTTATACTTTTTCTTGAAATCCCGTTTAACCAGTTCTTCAAATAAAAACTGATAGCCTTTTAGTTTTTGAATCATACGTTCCCTCGATCAATTTGAGTTGATTTTATCCCTGGTTATCTCCTTGGTTTTCTTTCCATGCAGATCATGCTATTGCACAGAGGCAGCTTCTTCTCTTTCCAGGATCCTTTTCAGTTCGCGCACAACTTCTTCATAGTACCAATCTTCGTAATGGACGATTGATAATCCCCACACATGCGTCTCCGAGCCATAAACCCCGCTCATTTTGTCAATCACATGCATCCGGGGCATCTGCTCCTGCAAGATCCCGTACATATATTCCAGCAGCTTATTCACTGTCTTGCCAAATGCAATCTGGTGCGGAGGATATTCACATAACTCATTATTTTTGCTTCGGTATTCGCTGACACACATGGCTTTATGCAAAACGATTTTGTTTTCCGGGTATTTGCTTTTCACTCTGCGGCAAAACTCTTCCAATGCTCTCCGTATGTTTACCTCTCCGCGATAGTAATCTCCCTGCTGAAAAATCAAGCGGCACACTTCTGCATCATCTGCGATAACCCCTGCGTTTACCGCTTCATTCGATTTGGTAACATAGGTTCCTCCCTGTTTCACAACCGACAATCGCTCGTCAATCAAGTCAATCAGCAGATACTCGCTTCTATCAGTAAACAAGGTTTCAAACGCTGTTTTTTTGAAGTCTCTCCATACAGCCATTTTCTGAAAAGGAGATTCCAAGTGTATCTCTTCTTGCCGCAGCGGACACGGCTCTGCTATTGCAGAAACCACGCTTTCTCTTGCAATATAGTTTTCTATTGAAAACTGATTCGCATATGCACCACGAAAGCAATCCCGTGTCACACAGCTACCGAAAATACTGATACTCCTAGGATGATCCCTCATACTATCTCCTTCTACTCGCTTACCGAATATAACCCTCAATCAGCATTCCTGCCGCAGATCAGTCTTACTTCTTTTTGGATCGTATATTCCTTGGAAGTCTGTCTGCGCACACGTGCCGCCGCATTTGCGGACATGCGCAAAAATTCTTCCGGGTGATGATAAAGCCGCTTGATTCCCTCAGCCATGGCTAAGTAATCCTCTCCCGGAGCCAAAATTCCACAGTCTTCATCAACGAATTCCGGCACTGCCGTAACCGCATTTGTAACAGGGACCAAGCCTGAAGACATGGCTTCATCTCTGGACACGCCCTGTGCATCCATTCTGGTAGGTGTCAGGAAAATGCCATATTGCTTGTGCAGTGCGGCAATTTCATTTTGGGACAGGAACTCTTTACGCAGGTGGACGTTGGGGTATTTTTTTAGCGGCGCAAGCAGAGTATCAAACAGCGGCCCATTTCCGATCATCGCAATCTCCAGTTCGGAAAACCACGGTTCGCCCGCCAGCGCCTGGATGGCTTTTACAGAAAGATCGTTTGCATATTTATTGCTCTGATAGGGGCGGATGGACAGGATCTTTTTTCTCTGCTCTTCGCTCTTTGGGATATACGAAAATTGATCTGTGTCGATACAGTTGTGGATAATGGAATATTGGGACGGATCCAGCTGGATCTGATAATCCTCAAAGATCTCATCGCAAAAACACTGAGACACAATCACATAATGCAAATATTCCGCTTTTTCCGAGGCAAAGACTTCTTTCCAGAAACGCATCCGTTCTTCCGACTGCTGCTTTGCCTGTTCCAATTCCGCCTGTGTACTGTAATTATATTCCCGTCTCCACCACGGCTGGATCTCTGCGCCATGGAGCCATACAATCAGGCGGATCTTTCCCAAAAACGGCTTGAGGATCTCCCACATCTCCCGGTCCAGGAAATGCACGCACACGGTATCCACCTGCCCGCTGGCCAGAACGCCCGCCAGTTCTTCCCGGTATCCGTCGATGACATTGATGCCCTCAAACTCCCGGAACTGGGGATCTGCATAAACATACATGCGCAAAACGTCAAACACATGTCCTGTTTCTTTATAGGCCATCATGCGCTTATGGACAAACATATTGCGGTACAGCGCGTCATAGGAGGGGTAGTGATTGGAGAGAACCAGCACATTGGAGCGCAGCAGATAGCAGTCTCCGTGGCTGCCGCCATCGCCGCTCTTTCCAAACACGATCGATTCCAGCATGGCCGAGCCGCTTCCTCTGGGGCGGTAGAGCGGGACCAGATAGGACGCCTCGGCAGGAACAGGGATCTGTTCTCTTCGTCCCAGCCGCGGATATTTCACGTCCAGCTTCTTTCCGCCGGCATCGTAAAACACACAGCCGCACACCAGGTCCAGTGTTCCGTGTCCGCGGAACAGCACCGAGACCTTTCCATCCTCCACAAGATCCCTGAGAGAGATCTTATTTTTCAAATAAATATAATAATGCTGTTCTTCCGGAAGGGCGCTGGTGATCTTTGCACAGGTCCCCTCCTGCGCGATCTGAACAAGCGGCGTCCCGGAAATCCGGGTCTGGGCGATCTCTCCGGCTGTCACGGTCACGGAAGTCCCCATCCCGACCACGGGAACGATCTGCTCCGCCGTCTTTTCAATTTTCCGAAGAGGAATCCCCTGGTCGGCCACAAAAAGATCCTCCGCATGTGCACATTGCGCCTGAGCCCAGTCCTCGCAGTAGTTGAATGCATCCACGGAAAGCATCTGCGCACCATGCCACACTGTTTCCGCTGTCAATGCTTCACCGGCAGAGTCTCCCAGCTCAGCCGCCTTGAGCATGGCCCGCCGCGCACAAAGCTGCTCCACAGGGCGGTATGCCATTTCCCGCTGCTGCATGGTCTCTCTGACGAAATATGCCGCTTTTCCGATTCCATCGAAGTCCCCGTAGCGGGTCGTCAGCGCAAAGTCCAGAAGATAATTCTTCCCATACCAATCCTGCGGCGCGAAATATGCCGCATAGCCTTCGCGGCAGAACTCTCTGAGGGGCGTCGCATCAAATTGGGCACCGGAAACGATCCGCTCGTTTTTGTCCGCTGCCGCCTCTGCCTCCGTGATCAAAACCAGCTGCTTGTTCCCATAGGTCTGCCGGGCAAACGCACTGCGTACGGACTGCATCTCTTCCTCATTTTGGACCCGGGCAAATACCGTGATCAGCGGGAGCGCCGGCTTCACGCTGACGCCGTACACCTTTTTTACGATGCTGTCCAGACGATCCTCGCAAAGGTGCTCCGCAAGGACCTTACGCAGGCCCAGCAAACGATACCGGTCCTCCGTATCGGTATCTGCACAATACTGCTCCATGGCGGTCTTCAGGGTCTTTGCATCATCCGTGCAGATGGTCAGATCGCCAAAATAGTTTTTGATGCCACGGGAATAGTTTCCGATGACCACGGTATTGCAGGCCAGCAGTTCAAAGACTCTGCGGGCAAACATGGTCTGGCTCTGCACCACGGAGTTCATGTTGATGCCAAACCGATAGCCCTTGTATGCCACGTCGATCTCGGACGGATCCAATCTTCCCAAAATGCAGGGATCGTATTGCTCCGGAAATTTATGCTCCGGCCGGGGGGAGGGATAGTTCCGGTCGTAAATATCCAGGCCCCGCGTCTGCTGGAAATATTCCGCAAACGCGTCAAACACCCTGCATCTTTGCTCATACCGATGGTAATAGGCTCCCGCAAAGCAGAACTTGTCCTTGCGGTCATATTTCTCAATGGGGTTGTGTGTTACAGGCTGCGCGGCAAAATGGAGATGGTACACGCGCTCATGTCCCAGCTCCGTCTTATATTTTTGGATCCGCTCAATGTCTGTGGTAAAGACCACATCCGCCAGCCGCGCCGTCTCCATGAATACATCGGTATAGATGGGGTCCTCTTTATTCCAGAACACCACGGGGATCCTCTGTTCATGGCAAAATTCCGCCAAGGCACGCACTTCCGCAGAGCAGTGATTGATCTTGCCGTGCCACAGGCCGTCTTTGCCCTCCCAGGCCGATTCAATAAAAAGCAGATCCGGCCGGGCCTGCTCTACCTCCTGCCGCCATCCCTCCGGCGTCAGTTCCGCTAGTTCACACTCAGGGCGAAAGCAGTCCAGCGTGAAACGGTCCATGATCGCTGCCACCCGCAGCTGCTTCTGCGTCCTTCCGCTCAGTTTTTTTGCATCGAACAGCGGCACAGCCCCCGCGCTTTCAGAAATATTTAAAGCGGACGCAATCTTCTCCCGCAATTTTTGGATGTTCAAAATTCGCGTTTGAATCTCCTGAAACACACCAATCTTCCTCCCCGTGCAGTTGATCATCAATGGAAAATAATTCTCTTTATACGCTTCAGCGCCTTATAGGCCTTCAGTGCCATGCGGCCGTACCAGGTGCCATAGACCTTATTGAGCTTCAGCTCGTACTCCCGGTTCTTGGCATTGGCCACCTGCAGCTTCGAACTCAGCTGCTGCATCTGCTGCTTCACACCCACAAGGAATCGCTCTTCGTCACAAAGCTGGGTATAGCTCTGCTGGAGCAGCGATTCCAGCTCTTCGATCCTGGCCTTTTGCTGGTCGCTCTCCTGTATCAAAGCGGTATGCTTCTTTTCCAGCTCATTTCGCTGGACGGAGAGTTCCTTTGTCTTTTCCTGCAAGCCGACTATCTTTTCTTTTTGGTCTTGCGTATTCTTTTGCAGCTCTGAAATCCTCACGTCTTTTGCCTGGACCCACTTTTTTGCTTTTTCATAGTTTTGATAATAGATATTCGCACGGTTCAATTCATGCATGTTGCTTCGCAGGATCTCCGCTGACGTGATTTTTGTGATATCCGCAGATTCCGGCGGCAAAAACAGCAAATTTGCGCCCTCCATCCTGGCCAATTCATAATGATACGGTTTCAAAAAGTTCAAAACATCAATGACCGTATCTTCTCCTACCTCGATCCACAAAACAGGGCGGCTGCTTTCAATCACGCCTTTCATTCCCTGAAGGACACGGAGCTCAAACCCCTCCGTGTCAATTTTGACAAAATCGATCCGTTTAAGGTCCAGCTTTTCCGCGGCTGAATCCAGCGTAACGACCTGCATGGTCTCCCCGGTCTGGTTCTCGTCCGCGTATTGCAGTGTGGTCGCTCCATAGTTTTCCGGATCGAACGAAACGACAGCGGCCGTGCTGCACCGGTCTCCAACCGCCAGCGGAAGCGCCTTGACACAACCGAGGTGGTTGTCCTCAATATTTTTTTGCAGACATGCATAGTTGGCCGGATACGGCTCAAACGAAACGATCGTTTCAACATCCGGAAGCGTGGTTGCCCAAAAGACGGTGTGGTTGCCCAAATTCGCGCCCACGTCCATGATCACTTTTGGATTACCAAGAAGCGGCGTCCACGCATCCAGCAGCGCCTTTTCGTAAAAATCCCCTGTGCGTGAAATCGTCTCCAGAATATAGTCATCTTCATACCCAGTAATCTGTGCATTTGCCAATTTGACGACCTTTTCTGCCATACCGTCACCCCTTCAATCCAAATAATATATCGTTGCCTGTGCTTACAGTTTGTACGCGTCTTTCATGATATTCCGTGTATCCAGAACCACCTTTTCCTGGAGGCGGTCCATATTTTCCTTCAAGTGCGTATGTCCCACCAGAATGACCACCATGTCCACATCATTCAAAAAATGGTCGAAATCATGATACTGGCGCTCAACCAGGTCCCGGCTCACCATGGGATCGTAGACCGCAGGTGCAGGCAGACCCTTCGCCTTCATCACATCCAGCAGCTGCAGCGTGGGGCTCTCACGCACATCGTCCACATTCTCTTTGTAGGTCAGTCCGTACAGGCCCACCCGGCCGGTATCGGAGATTCCCTTTTCCGCCATGATCGTCTGCATGCGCTCCAGCACATACGCGGGCATTTCAGAGTTGACTTCCCGCGCCTCATGGATCAGCTTGGCCTCTTCAGGGAAATCTCCCACCAGGAACCAGGGATCCACGGAAATACAGTGGCCGCCCACGCCGGGGCCGGGCTGCAGAATATTGACGCGGGGATGCTTGTTTGCGATGCGAATGATCTCATAGACATCCATGCCGCCCTTCCGGCAGATCTTGGCCAGCTCATTGGCAAACGCAATATTGATGTCCCGGAACGTATTTTCCACCACCTTGGACATCTCCGCAGTCTTGATATCCGTCAGCACGATTTCTCCCTGGCAGAACGAGGCGTACACGCTGCGCACGGTTTCTCCCACTTCCTTGCTGTCTGCGCCGATGGTGCGGGAATTGTGGATCAGCTCGTACAGCATGTTTCCGGGGATGATGCGCTCCGGTGCATGTGCAAGGGAGATGTGCTTTCCGCTTTGCTCCACCACCGGACGGATCTCCCGGTCGATGGTTCCCGGAGAGATCGTGGACTCCACTACAACGATGGCATTCTCCCCGCACACGGACAGCACCTGCTTGACCGCACTGACCACATACGCGGCATCCACCTTCTTGGTCTTTTCAATATACGGCGTAGGCACGGACACGATATACATATCGGCAGCCGGATACTCCGTACTGAAGCGGATCCCGTTGTTCACCGCTTGCTGAAAAAGGCCCTCGAGGCCGTCTTCCTTGAACGTCACATGCCCATGCTGAAGCTGATCCACCAGATCGCGGTTATAGTCCACCGCCTCCACCTTCACTCCGTGCGCCGCCAGCATGGTAGCCGTCGGCAGCCCGATATATCCAAGTCCCACAACGCAAACTTTCATTTTCGTTTATCCTTTCTCTATTGGCAGTTTATTTATCGCAGTCTTCGCAGATGGCCCGCAGCATCTGATCCATCTGCGCTTCCATGGTAAACTGTTCTGACACAATCTTTCTGTTTTGCGCCACCGCCTCGGCCTCCCGGCTGGTATCAAAGTCTTCACCCAGATACCAAACCGTGTGGGGAAACAGGCGCCGCATCCCCACCGAATCATTGCTCAAAATCATGCGGCCGCTGGCCATACCTTCAAATACGCGGCGCGCAAACATGGTCTGGGAGTCCTTCACACTGTTCAGGTTGATCAGATATTGGTAAGCTTCCAGCTCCTCCGATATCTTTTTATACGGGACTCCCGGACGCGTGTATGGGCGGAAGCGCTCGGGAAACTGGCGCACAGGGTCATCCGTTCCATACTGGCGGTCATAAATGACCAGCCGCAATCCCATGTCCAACACCCAATCCAGCATTCGGACCGTGTCTTCGCACCGGTCCGGAAGGCGCCCATACCATCCGCCGAAAAATACCGCCGTCCCCGGTTCTTTCGCCGGACCCAGGAGCGGAAACAGCTCCGGGGCATATCCGAACATCATGAGATGGACACTTTTGTGTCCCAAAGCCTCATATACAGGAATCCGCTCCTGGGCGGTCGTAAAAATATGGTCAAACAAAAGCGCGGTTTCCGTGAAGTGATATCGCTCGTTGTCACTGACCGGGTCTTCCTTGTTCCAAAACACGGTGGGGATCCCGGCCTCTTTGCAATAGCGCAGGATCCGTTTTAAGATGAACCGGTTTTCCGGCCACACGCCGGTATCCCGAATGATCCGTCCTTCCCAGCAGCAGTCCTTGCTGCTCAGGCCGCTCCAAGTCGCCTCGCAAAACAGAAGATCCGGTTTTTCCTCTTCCAGCTTCTCAAACCAATCCGCCGGAGTCAAATATACCACATGTCCCGTATTTTGCAAGGAAGCCCAGGTCATGTCGTCGCAAATCACCGCTGCCCGGACATCTCTCCACCGCTTCGGACAAGGCCGCGTCCGCCGCCATCCGGGGCGCCCGCCCCGCTCCGCGTCCTTTACATAATCCCCGCCGGGCAGGCATTTTAAAAGGAAGGAGACCGAGCGGAACAAGGTATGGCGGATCAAATACCGATGATAGAATTCTTTTACTTTCTCCATAGGCACGTCTGCCTGTCACCCGTCCTTTCCGCCCTTTGACACCAGCGCATAGAGCGCGCCATACGCCTTTGTCTCATCCTCCGGGCTTGGCAAAGGCACGGTCCGATACCGCTCCCAGGAAAAGCCCATGGCCGCCTGCAAGGCTTCTTTCAAAGAGTCTTTGTCTCCAGGGTCTGCAAGGAAGCCGTTTTCCCCCTGGAGCACCACCTCCGGAAGCGCCCCGATTTTGCTGGCTACCACTATGCAGCCATAGGACAGCGCTTCACGGATCACATAATTGTATGTCTCCGGCACCAGTGAGGGAATGACCACACAGTCTGCCCACGCATAGGCTTCCCCGATCTGTCCGGGAGCCCGTTCTCCTTCCCAGACGATTCTCGGGTCATGGGCAGAGCTTCGTTTCAGCTGTGCAATATAGCGCTCCGAACCGGTTCCGTAGAGGTGCAGCTGCACATCTCCCGGCAACGTGCAAAATGCATCCAGCAGCAAATGCACACCTTTTAATTCCGTAAAGGTCCCCACGAAGGCAAACCGGCGCACAGGGCCGTGCCGTTCCACAAATCCGCCTCCGGAGATCCCGTGGGGGATCACCCGCACATACTGCCCCGGAAACTCCTGGGCGATCACCTGTGAGACGAACCCGGACGGGGCAGTCACCGCGGACGCGCCCTGCAAATACCGCCTCGCGCTTTCATACCGCTTCTCATAGTCTTTCACGCCAAAGGTCCTGCAGACCTGTTCACACCGCCGCCCTCCGCAGCTGCCCGGACAGAGCTGCCCCTGCTTATCCAGCATGGTCGTATAGTGGCAGATGCTGTCGAACCCGGTAAGCGTCATGATATAGGGGATCTCCCTTTGCCGGCACACCTTGAGGAATGCGGCCATGGGCTGTCCGTAGGCGCAGTGAACCACCGAGGGTCTCACACGCTCCAGCATGAGCCGGGCAAAGCACTCCATGGGCGGGTCATCCTCTTCAATCCGCTTATAATAAACGCCCATGGGTGTTTTCTCATAGCGGAACGCTGTAACAGGGATCCCCTGATACTCATAATCCTTCCAAAGAATGCCTCCGGTTTTCTCCCAATTTTCGCATTGTGTTGAAACCGACAGCGTCACGATATGCACCGCGCGGCCTTTTCGCTTTTGCTCCAGCGCCTGCGTCAGCACAAATCGCTCTGTTCCGCCGCTTTTCTCTGGGAAAAAGTAATGCACCAAATATAAAATGGTCAGAGGGCGCCCATCATCCGGCGGCAGAGGGGGATCTTCCTGTCTGTACGCGGGCACATCCATGCCGGTGCCCAAATTCCCGCCCCGGAATCTCCGGCGGTCCACCATGACTTTCTCCCACGCCTTGGCCGCAAATCCTGCCATGCCGTGATAGCGCAGCAATGATAGAAGCTTCATGTTTCTTCCCTGCTCTCCATCTGTTTTGCGGTTTTCTGCCGTCTTTCCAACGCCTTGCGGAAAGCCGCCATCAGCGCAGCCGCCGGGCGATCCATTCCCAGCCACATCCATAGGCCTGCCAGGCGCATGACCGCCGCGGTTTTGGAGGAAATAGCTCCCGTCTCCCGGAGCGGAGACAGGCAGCTTCCGGTCCACAGGCTCCTGCAAAACGGCGGAAACGCCTCCCATGTACGCATTTTTTGAATCTGCTGCAAAAAGAATTCACTTCTTTGCCGGTTGGAATATTTCGTGAAGATCAAACTTACCAGCGCCCGGGCCAAGAGCACCTGTTTCCACCGGGTGCCGTCGCCGTCAAACCGGGTATCGGCCGCCAGTACGGTCAAAAAGTGATCCACCTGATTGGGCAGCGCATGCAGATCTTCCTCTTTGTTCATGATCGACTGCCCGTGCTGTACATATCGGTAAAACGGTTCATCCAGGATCACCGCTTTATGGACTCTGGGGGCAAGGTCCGTACAAAAGGCCAGATCTTCTCCGATTTTCAAAGGCATGATCGGCCCTATCTGCTGGGCGATCTCCGTGCGGATCAGTTTATTCCACTGGGATGCTACGGTAGCTACCGCGCGGAGATAAAATCGCCACGGTGCAAGGTCCCCCTCGATGATCTCATGGGGCGGGCGGCACGTTTCCAATACCGTTCCGCTTTCCGTCTCCATTTGGTAGCCGCACACCACCACGTCTGCCTGCTCTTTTTCGGCCCACTCTCCCATCCGCAAATACATCTGCGGCGAGATCCGGTCATCCGCATCCATAAAACCCACATAGCGTCCTGCCGCATGGCGGATCCCATGCGCTCTGGCAGCAGCGCTCCCCTGGTTTTCCTGCCGGAGGAGCCGAAAGCGCGGGTCTTGTGCGGCCGCCTGCAAAAGCATCTCTCCGCTTTTGTCCCGGGACCCGTCGTCGACAAAAATCACCTCCAGGTCCGGAAGGGATTGGCTGCGCAGGTCCGCGATACACGCCGCCAGCGTTTTTTCACTGTTATATACCGGCACGATCACGCTTACGAGCGGCCGTGTATCCAACGCTTTATCCTGCATTTCGCACCTCGGTTCTGCCGGTTTCCCCGCACGCCCGTTCTTTAGATGGAAGTGGCTCCCGTTTCCAGAATATCCGCGATCCGCTCACAGGCGTGTCCGTCTCCATACGGGTTTGCCGCATGGGCCATGGCCTGATACGCTTCCTGGTTTTCCAGCAGCTCCCGGAAGCTTTGGTAGATAACGCCTTCATTCGTTCCCACCAGCTTCAGCGTTCCGGCCGCCACGCCCTCCGGCCGCTCGGTGGTATCCCGCATCACAAGGACCGGCTTGCCCAGGCTGGGCGCCTCCTCCTGGATCCCGCCGGAATCGGTCAAGATCAGATAGCTCCTGGCCATCAAATTGTGGCAGTCAAATACCTCCACCGGCTCACAGATATGGATCCGGTCCAATCCGGCCAGCTCCTCTTCCGCCGCCTGCCGCACTGCCGGGTTCATATGGATGGGATAGAGCGCCTTGACATCCGGATGCTCCTCCATGACTCTTCGGATGGCGCGGAACATGTGGTGCATGGGCTGTCCCAGGTTCTCCCTGCGGTGGGCCGTAATAAAAATCAAGCGGGAGCCCTTTGCCCATTCCAGCTCCGGATGGGTATAGTCTTTTTTCACGGTGGTTTTCAATGCGTCAATAACCGTATTTCCCGTCACCCAAATGGAGCTTTCCGCTCTTCCCTCTTTGATCAGGTTCTCTCTGGCCGTATCGGTGGGCGCAAAGTTATACTGGGAAATGATCGATACCGCCTGGCGGTTGAACTCCTCGGGATAGGGGCTGAAAATGTCATGGGTCCGCAGGCCGGCCTCTACGTGTCCCACCGGGATCTGCAGGTAGAAGCAGGAAAGCGCCGTGGCAAAAGTGGTGCTGGTATCCCCGTGAACCAGTACCACGTCCGGTTTTTCCTTCTGCAGCACGGCCTTGATGGAGCCCAAAATATTGGCCGTCACATCAAACAGCGTCTGCCGTTCTTTCATGATGGACAGATCATAATCCGGCACTACCTGAAACGTCTCCAGCACCTGGTCCAGCATCTGGCGGTGCTGACCGGTGACGCAGACCACTGTCTGAATCGTTTTCCGCTTTTTCAGTTCGTTCACCAGCGGGCACATTTTGATGGCCTCCGGTCTGGTCCCAAACACCAGCAAAACTTTCTTCATGCTTGCCCCACTTTCATCTTTCTATTGGTCTGAACCGCGCGCCCTGCAACGTGTCCCCGCTCCATCCCGCTGTGCTCCCCGGTCTGTGCGGAGTGCTTCTCTCCGGCGCAATTGCAGTTTCTTTATGGCATACTGATTGATTATATCAATTTTTGTCCATATTCTCAAGGCTTATTTGGATTTTTACAATCTTTCCAAGTTGTTTTTGAAGATTTCCTTTTCATTTTGCTCCCTTTTGTTTACAAATTTTTGCCGTCGGGAAAGTGCTGCATCCATTTTGACGCGCAGCTGCACCGAAAAGGCGCACAGGCCCTTTGTGCCTGCCGCGCTCTGCCGCGTCGTTGACAACCCCGGCGGCCGTCCTGTAAAATGGATAACAACACCCTATCAGGAGGCGACGGCATGGACTGCACCAACAGTCGGGAGACTCTGGAAAACCGCGCGTATGAAGCGCTCAAGACCGCCATTGTCACCGGCGTCTATCCGCCGGGCGCTCAGATCGTGGAGGAACTGGCGGCCAGTCAGCTGGCAGTCAGCCGCTCACCGGTGCGCAGCGCCATCAAGCGCCTTCAGGCAGAGGGATTTTTGGAGCGCTATCCCAACAAGCGCATCTATGTGGCCATGGCGGACGCGGAAAAAACCAAAAACGCCCTGTATATCCGGGAGGCTCTGGAGGGCATGGCCTCCCGCCTGGCCGCCCAGCGCCGGGACGAGGCAGACGTGCTGGCGCTGGAGCAAGCGGAGCAGGCGCTGGACCGCTGCGCCCGGGAGGGCGACGTTGCCGGTCTTTACCTGGCGGAGATGCAGCTGCACCGTGCCGTCCTCTCCGCCTGCAAAAATCCCCAGCTGGAGCGCATGGCCTCCAATCTTCTCGATCAGGAATGCGTATTCCGCTACCGAAGCATGGTGATGGACCAGGCCCGCAGCGCCGATTCCCTGTTTGAGCACAAGGCCATTGTCCAGGCGGTGATCCGGCAGGACGCGGAGGAAGCCGAGCGTCTGGCCCGGGCCCATATACGCCAATTGCTCCAATGGGTGAGCCAGGCCGCCTCTCTCCCCGCCGCCCCCCTGCGCCCCCTCTCCAGCGATTGATCCTTCCATCCGTTTGCAAGAGCCGGAAAGGCTGCCGTATTTTACGGCGTCTTTCCGGCTCTTTTGTCTGATTTTTGCTAAAGCTGGGAAATAAATTGTTGAAATTTACATTTTTTTGAGGCGAGGCAAAAATAAAGTTGTACCCGGCCCCTTTCAATGATACATTAAAATTGGAATACAGTTTTGTATACAATTATACGGCGCATCATTTGCGCAGAAGGAGGCTGGTCCTGTGTTTTCAAAGCAGGAGCTGCTGCGCCACTACGAGACCATGGTCAAGATCCGCAAGTTCGAGCTGGAAGCGCAGCGGGCCAGAGAGGCCGAGGAGATTTTGGGAAACGTGCATCTTTACGTAGGTGAGGAGGCCATTGCCGCCGGTGTGTGCGCCTGTTTGAAGCAGGAGGACTACATTGAAAGCACCCACCGGGGGCACGGCCACACCATTGCAAAGGGCGCGGAGCTGCGCCCCATGATGGCCGAACTCTACGGCAAGGTCACCGGCTGCTGCCGGGGCAAGGGCGGCAGCCAGCACATCGCGGATTTCAGCGTGGGCATGCTGGGGGCCAACGGCATCGTGGGCGGCGGCTTTGGTCTGGCGGTAGGCGCCGCCCTGGCCGCCCGCTTTCAGGGGCGAGACGCCGTTTCCGTGGTGTTTTTCGGGGACGGAGCCTCCAACCGGGGCACGTTCCACGAATCGGCCAACATGGCCGCCGCCTGGCACCTGCCGGTAATTTTCGTGTGCGAAAACAACGGCATTGCCTGCAGCACCCTCCACGCCACCGGCGGCCAGCAGGCAGTACTGGATCTTTCCAAGCGGGCGGTGGGCTACGATATGGCCAGCTATGTGGTCAACGGAAACGATTTTTTCGCCGTGTACGACGCCATGTCCCGTCTGGTGAAGCGGGCCCGGGAGGGCGAGGGCAACCGCTGCGGCTTTCTGGAGTGTCAGACCCACCGGGCCCTGGGCCACAACGTCAATGACGACCAGGTATACCGGGACCCCCAGGCGGCGCTGGCCCGCCTGCGCGCCGACGATCCCATCGAAAACTACGCCCGGCGCTGCATCGCGGAGGGCTGGCTCACCCGGGAGGAGCTGGACGCAGTATCCCTCCGGGTGGACGCCCTGGTGGAGGATGCCCGGCGCTTCGCCGTGGAAAGCCCTTACCCCGACAGCAGTGAGCTGTACACCGACATTTACGACTGAGGAGGGAGCCAAATGCGTATCATGACCTATAAGGACGCCACGCTGGAGGCGCTGGCGGAGGAAATGCGCCGGGACCCCTCGGTCTATGTGATGGCGGAGGACCTCCATGGCCGGGGCGGCGGCCTGAGCCACTATCTGGGCCTGCCGGACCTGCTGGACGGGGACACCAGTCATATGCTGGACGCCCCCATCTCCGAGACCGCCATTGTGGCCAGCGCCGTGGGCGCCGCCCTGGCAGGGATGCGGCCGGTGATCGACATGCGTTTTTCCAACTGCCTGCCCGCCTGCATGGACGAGCTGGTGAACCAGGCGGCCAAGTCCCGCTATATGTTCGGCGGTCAGGGAAAGGTCCATCTGGTGGTCCGCTGCCCGGACGGCATCGTGAAAATGCAGGGCGCCCACCACACGGATTGCCTGGAGGCGTGGTTTGCCCATGTGCCGGGCCTGCAGGTGGCAGTCCCCTCCGATCCGGCCGAGGGGCGCGGACTTCTGCGCACCGCCATCCGCAACGACAACCCGGTGATCTTTCTGGAGCACAAGACCCTCTTCAAGGCCACCGGCCCCGTGCCGGAACACGACGGCCCCATCCCGTTCGGCAAAGCCCGGATCGCCCGCCCCGGCAAGGACGTGACGCTGGTGGTCTACGGCGTGATGGTGAGCCGGGCCCTGGAGGCCGCCCAGGCCCTCGCCGCCGAGGGCATTGACGCGGAGGTGGTGGATCTGCGCACACTCTCTCCCTGGGACAAGGAGAGCGTACTCTCCTCCGTCCGAAAAACCGGCCGGGCCGTGGTGGCCCACGAGGCCGTCCGGCAGGGCGGCTTCGGCGCGGAGCTGTCCGCCACCATCGCCGAGGAAGCCTTTTCCTTCCTGAAAGCTCCGGTAGTCCGCATCGGCGCCCCCTTTGTCCCCATCCCCATGAGCCCCCATCTGGAGGACCTTTGCCGCACGCTGCCATCGGACATTGCCGCCGCCGCGCGCAAGGCCATGGCCTGAGACATGCACCTGCCCCCTTCCCTTCTTTCCAAAAACAAAGCGCCTGCCAAAATGGCAGGCGCTTTGTTTTTATCGTTTTCTCCCCAGCAGCGCTCCTCAGTCCCAGGGGTTCTCCGTCGCGTAGGGCAGATTCTTGGGCTGGTTATAGGCGATATCGCCGATACCGAAGTACTTCATGACCTCAAACAGGGCCTTGCCGCAGTGGGCGAACGCCACGGCGCCGTGGTGGGGATAGCGCTTTTGAATGAGCACATGGCGGTAGAACCGGCCCATTTCGGGAATGGCGAAGATGCCGATGCCGCCGAAGGAGCGGGTAGCCACCGGGAGCACCTCGCCCTGGGCGATGTAGGCGCGCAGGGCGCCCTCGCTGTCGCACTGGAGGCGGTAGAACGTGATGGCACCGGGGGCAATGTCGCCTTCCAGGGTGCCGCGGGTGAAGTCCGGCGTGCCGCCGTTTTCCAGCAGGCGGTTCTGGATCAGCTGATACTTCACGGCGCAGCCGCTGCACATCTTGCAGCTGGGGGTATTGCCGCAGTGGAAGCCCATGAACGTATCCTTGATGTCATAGGGGAACTTGCCGGCGATGTCCTCGTCGTAGATATACTTGGGCACAGAGTTGTTGATATCCAGCAGCGTGATGGCGTCGCCGGTGATGCAGGCGCCGATGTACTCGCTGAGCGCGCCGTAGATGTCCACCTCGCAGGCCACGGGAATGCCCCGGGCGGCCAGACGGGAGTTGACATAGCAGGGCTCGAAGCCGAACTGCTCCGGGAAGGCGGGCCAGCACTTGTCCGCAAAGGCAACATACTGCCGGGCGCCCTTGTGGGCCTCCGCCCAGTCCAGCAGCGTCAGCTCGAACTGGGCCATCCGCTCCAGCAGGTCGGGATAGGTGTTCTCCCCCATCTCCGCCTTCATATCGGCTACCACGCCGGGGATGCGCTCGTCGCCCGCGTGGGCCTTGTAGGCCACCAGCAGGTCCAGCTCGGAGTTTTCCTCCACTTCCACGCCCAGCTCATAAAGGCCCTTGATGGGGGCATTGCAGGCAAAGAAGTCCTGGGGCCGGGGGCCGAACGTGATGATCTTCAGGTTCTTCACGCCGATGATGGCCCGGGCGATGGGCACAAACTCCCGGATCATGTGGGCGCACTCCTCCGCCGTCCCCACGGGATAGGCGGGGATATAGGCCTTCAGGTGGCGCATGCCCAGGTTATAGGAGCAGTTGAGCACGCCGCAGTAGGCGTCGCCCCGGCCGTTGATGAGGTCGCCGTCGCCCTCCGCCGCCGCAATGTACATGGTGGGGCCGTCAAACTTCTGGCACAGCAGCGTCTCCGGCGTCTCGGGGCCGAAGTTGCCCAAAAACACCACCAGCGCGTTGACGCCGTGGGCCTTCACATCGTCCAGGGCCTTCAGGGCGTCGGCCTCGTTTTCCACGGTGACGGGGCACTCATAAAGGCCCTCGCCGTATGCTGCCGCGATGTTCTGGCGGCGCTTGGTGGAAAGGGCGATGGGGAAGCAGTCCCGGGACACGGCGATGATGCCGAGTTTGACTTCAGGAATATTCATAGCAGCTCTCTCCTTTTCTTTTAAAGCAGATTGGCGATATCAATGTTCTCGCCCCGCAGGCCCACCTTGGCGCCGCCCTTGGCCTCGCTGGAGTCCGGATGGGCCAGCAGCCACTTGTTGCAGGCGGTCAGCAGTTCGTCCTCCCCGTTCAGCGCCGTCAGTGCCGGCTTGGGACCGTTGGTGCCCCGGGGAAGCACCACCACTACCTGGAAGGGCGCGCCGGGCGCCGCGGAGCAGGGCGCGTAATGCAGCGTGGTGGCGTAGACCTCCACCAGCACACCGGCAGGGACCCGAAACGCCTTGACCTTGGCCGTGTCCAGCATGCCGTCCACGATCTCGTCCTCCCGGGCCACCAGAAGGATAAAGTCCTGGGCGCCGCAGTTGAGCTCGCTGTCCCGGTGGTACTCCAGGCAGTTGAGCTTCGTGTTGTGCCCGTTGCACCAGCCCAGCTGAATGGGCATGCCGCCGTAGCCGTTGACGGAGAGTTGCTGCGCAATGGGCAGCGCCTCCAGCTCCGGCTGGGAGGGCACATACTCCACGCCCTCGGGTACCGGCGTGGCCTCCCGCAGCGTCTTTTGCAGTGCCGCGGTGTCATACCCCTCCAGCACTTTGCCGTAGGGGGCGAACGCAGGATCCAAAACAGAAATGATCGTCATAATCTCTCACCTCAAACGCGGGCATGCGCGCCCGCAAAATGACAAAGCGCCAATCGGCAGATCCTTTCACTGACCGGAAAACAGCCGTGCGTGCACGGCCCACTCCCGGAATATCCGGTTTTCTCCCCTCGTCACAGCAGCTGAGGAAACACCTGCCGCAGGGCCGGATAGATCTTGCGGAATTGCTGATACCGGGCTTCATACCGCTCCGTCAGCTCGGTGTCCGGCTCCCCCCGGCCCGCCACCTGCACCAGCGCGTCCGCCGCAGCCTGGACACTAGGATACCGGCCGCAGCCCACCATGGCCAGCATGGCGCCGCCGTAGCCGGGTCCCTGCTCGGTCTTGAGCAGCTCCAGCGGGATACCCAGCACGTTGGCGAAGATCGTCCGCCACAGGGGCGACTTACTGCCGCCGCCGCAGATCTTGGTGCTGGGGATATCCAGCCCCAGGGACCGGGCCACCTCGAAAGAGTCCCGGATGGCGAAGGCCACGCCCTCCAGCACCGCCTGCACCAAATCGGAGCGGGTAGTGTCCATGGTCATGCCGATGAACGTTCCCCGGGCGTTGGTATCGTTGATGGGGCTGCGCTCGCCCATCAGATAGGGCAGGAAGTACACATGGTTGCGCCCTAGCTTTTCCGGCGTGATATCCCGCTGCTCCGCCGCATAGTCGGTGGTTTTCAGGATGTCGTCGCACAGCCACTTGTTGCACGACGCCGCCGAGAGCATGCAGCCCATCAGGTGCCAGCCGCCGTCGGCGTGGGCGAAGGCGTGGAGGGCATTGTTGGGGTCCATGCCGAATTTTTGAGAGGAGATGAACACGGTGCCGGAAGTACCCAGGCTGATGTTGCAGCCCCCCTCTCCCACGACGCCGGTGCCCACCGCCGCCGCGGCGTTGTCTCCCGCGCCGGCCACCACCTTGGTGCTCGCCGGGATGCCCAGCACTGCCGCCGCCTCCGGCCGCACAGTGCCCACGGTCTCAAAGCTCTCATAGAGCCGGGGCATCTGGGCCTCCGTGACGCCGCAGATGGAGAGCATCTCCTCACTCCAGCGCTTGTGCTCCACGTCCAGCAGCAGCATGCCCGAGGCGTCGGAATAGTCGCAGCAGTGCACGCCGGTGAGGCAATAGTTGATGTAGTCCTTGGGCAGCATGATCTTTTTGATCCTGGCAAAGTTCTCCGGCTCGTTTTCCCGCATCCACAAGAGCTTGGGCGCGGTAAAGCCGGCGAAGGCGATGTTGGCCGTCAGGCGGGCCAGGGTCTCCTTGCCCACCTTGCCGTTGAGGTAGTCCACCTGGGCGGCGGTCCGGCCATCGTTCCACAGGATGGCCGGGCGGATCACCCGGTCGGCCTCATCCAGCACCACCAGGCCGTGCATCTGGCCGCCGCAGCCGATGCCCGCCACCTGGGAGGCGTCAAATCCGCGCAGCAGCTCCGGCACTCCCTCCCAGACCGCCTTGCGCCAGTCCTCGGGGTTTTGCTGGCTCCAGCCGGGCTGGGGAAATTCCAGCGGGTATTCCCGGGTCACAGTATTCAGGATTCCGCCGTCCTCGTCCACCAGCAGCAGCTTGACGGCGGAGGTCCCCAAATCAATTCCTATGTAATACATCTTAAAACTCCCTTCCGCCTGGATGCGGCACGGATCAGGAATCGTTGCGCTTGGACAGCACGTCGAACACCACGGCCGCCAGCAGCACGCCGCCCTTGACTACCTTCTGGAAATTCTGGTCGATGCCCATGACGCTCATGCCCAGGTTGATGACGCCCATCAGCACAGCGCCGATGATGACGCCGGGGACCGTGCCCACGCCGCCATAGGCGGATGCGCCGCCGATGAAGCAGGCGCCGATGGCGTCCATCTCGTAGCCGTCACCGTAGGTGGGCTGGGCGGAGGCCATACGGGCGATGGTCAAAACGCCGGCCAGAGCCGCCAGGAAGCCCATGTTGGCGTAGGCGAAGAAATACACCCTTTTGGTGTTGATGCCGGAGAGCTTGGTGGCCTTTTCATTGCCGCCCACCGCATAGAGGTGGCGGCCGATGGTGGTCTTGGAGGTGATGTATGCATACACGCAGATCACCAGCGCCACCCACAAAAGCGCCGTGGGGATGCCCTTATAGCGGCTGAGGCTGATGGTAAAGAACATAACCGCCGCCACAATGACCACGCTGCGCAGCACCACCGCCACCAGGGACTGGACCTCGTAGCCCTTTTTGGTGCGGCTGATCCGGTTGCGGAACACCATGATAAGATACACCGCGCACACCGCCAGGCCCACGATCAGGCACAGCACATTGAAGCCCTCGCCGCCGAAGGGGTCGGGGATATAGCAGGAGGCGCCGCCGCCGAAGATATCCTTGAAGGCCTGGTCGGAAATGGACTGGGTGCGGCCGTTGAGGACCACGTTGGAAAGGCCCCGGAAGATGAGCATGCCCGCCAGGGTGGTGATAAAGGGCGGGACCCGCACATAGGCGATCCAATAGGCCTGGAACGCGCCGATGGCCAGGCCGATGACCAGCATGACCGCCACCGCCAGCCACATATTCATGCCGCCGGCCATCAGCAGCGCGCCGATGGCGCCGGTGAAGCACACCACCGAGCCCACGGAAAGGTCGATGTTGCCGCCGGTGAGGATGCAAAGCAGCATGCCGGTGGCCAGAATGAAGACGTATGCGTTCTGTGCGATCAGGTTGGTGATGTTCTGGGGATTGAGGATCTTTCCGCCCGTCTGCCAGGCGAAGAACGCGAACACCAGCACCAGAATGAGGACCATGGTGTTTTTCTGGAGCCAGTTCAAAACTTTAGTCTTTGTCATGATGGAAACGCTCCTTTATCTGTTTGAGGATTTCAGGATGCAGGCCATGATGCGCTCCTGCGAGGCTTCGCCCTGCTGGAACTCGCCCACGATCCGTCCCTCGTTCATCACATAGATCCGATCGCTCATTCCCAGCACCTCCGGCAGCTCGGAGGAGATCATGATAACGGATTTCCCGGAGGCCACCAGCTCGTTGATGATACAATAGATCTCATACTTGGCGCCCACGTCGATGCCGCGGGTGGGCTCATCCAGGATCAGGATATCCGGGTCTGTGAACATCCACTTGGCAAGCAGCACCTTCTGCTGGTTTCCGCCGGAGAGGTTGCCCACGTTCTGCTCCACGCCCGTGCACTTGGTCCGCAGCTTCTGCCGGTAATCATCCGACACGGCGTACTCCTTGTCCTGATCCACCAGGCCGTGGGCCGAGACGCCCTCCAGGTTGGCCAGCGTGGTGTTGACCCGGATGGGGTTGGAGAGGATCAGTCCGTTGCCCTTGCGGTCCTCCGTCACATAGGCAAGCCCGTGGCGGATGGCGTCCTTCTCATTTTTGAGCTTTACTTCCTTGCCGCCCAAAAGCAGTGTCCCGTGGGCCACGTGCCCGTAGCTGTGGCCGAACAGGCTCATGGCAAGCTCGGTACGTCCGGCGCCCATCAGGCCGGAAATGCCCACCACTTCGCCCCTGCGGATGTGGAAGGACACATCGTCCACGACCTTTTTCTCCCGGTAGATGGGGTGATAGACCGTCCAGTTTTTCACTTCCATGCACACGTCGCCGATGGTCACGCCCGGCCGCTTGGGGAACCGGTCGGAAAGCTCCCGGCCCACCATGCCGCGGATGATCCGGTCCTCGGAGAGGTCGTCCGTCCCCTTGTGGAGCGTCTCAATGGTCTTGCCGTCCCGGATGACCGTGATGTCATCGGCCACATAGGCCACCTCATTGAGCTTGTGGGAGATGATGATGCAGGTCATGCCCTCCTGCTTGAACCGCAGCAGCAGGTCCAGCAGCGCCTTGGAGTCCGATTCGTTCAAAGAGGAGGTGGGCTCATCCAGAATCAAAAGCCGTGCGTTTTTCGCCAGGGCCTTGGCGATCTCCACCAGCTGCTGCTTGCCCACGCCGATGTCCTTGACCAGCGTGCGGGGGGATTCGTCCAGCCCCACCACCTTCAGGTATTGCCCCGCTCTTTCATAGGTGGTGTCCCAGTCAATGGAGAAGGTCTTTCCCTGCTCATTGCCCAGGAACATATTCTCTCCAATGGTCATGTAGGGCACCAGCGCCAGCTCCTGATGGATGATGACGATGCCCTTGGCCTCGCTGTCCGTGATCTTGGAGAATTTGCACACTTCCCCTTCATACACGATATCGCCGGAGTAGCTGCCGTATGGATAGATGCCGCTGAGCACATTCATCAACGTGGACTTGCCCGCGCCGTTTTCGCCCACCAGGGCGTGGATGGTTCCTTTTTTCACCTGCAAGTTCACGTCGTCCAGGGCGCGGACGCCGGGAAACAGCTTGGTGATATTTCGCATTTCCAGTATATTTTCAGACAAGATATCACCCCATTCATAAGGTATCGGGCAAGGCGGGAAGCTTCCCGCCTTGCCCGAACTGTGCGTTCCAGCAGACCGGAAATCGTACTGGTATCAGCCGTTCAGGTCAGCTTCCGTATAATAGCCGGAATCGATCAGCAGCTCCTGATAGTTGTCGATGGTGCAGGCCTTGGGCTCGCACAGGTAGCTGGGGATCACGCCGGTGCCGTTATCATAGGTCTCGGTGTCGTTGACGGGAGGCTCGGTGCCCTTCATCAGAGCGTCCACCATCTCCACGGTCTTGGCAGCCAGGTCGCGGGTATCCTTAAAGACGGACATGGACTGCAGGCCGGCCACGATGTTCTTCACGTTGGCGATATCGCAGTCCTGACCGGTCAGCACGGGGTACTCGCCGGTATAGGAGGAAGCCAGCGCGTTGGCCACGCCCAGGGCGGTGGAGTCGTTGGAGGCCAGGACCACGTCCAGCTGGGTGCCGTCGGCGTAGTAGGAGGCCAGGATGTTCTCAAAACGGGACTGCGCCGCGTCGGTGGCCCAGTTGGCGGTGGCTACGGTCTGCTTTTCGGTCTGGCCGGAGGGGCAAACCAGGGTGCCGGCGTCGATGTAGGGCTGGAGGACGCTGATGGCGCCGTCGAAGAAGAAGTTGATGTTGTTGTCGCCGGGGTCGCCGGTGATGTACTCGATGTTGTAGGTCTTGTCGCCGGCGTTTTCAAGATCCAGCGCGTCGACGATGTACTCGCCCTGCTTCACGCCCACATCCCAGTTATCGAAGGTGGCGTAATAGCTGACGGCGTCGGAGCCCATGATGAGGCGGTCATAGGCGATGACAGGGATGTTCTTCTCCTTGGCCTGATCCAGCACCGTGCCCAGGGCCTCGCCGTCGATGGAGGCGATCACCAGGACCTCGCAGCCGTTGGCGATCATATTCTCGATCTGGGAGACCTGGGTGGGGATGTCGTTGGCGGCATACTGCAGATCCACCGTGTAGCCGGCGGCCTCCAGCTGGGCCTTCATGTTCTCACCATCCTGATTCCAGCGCTGCAGATCCTTGGTAGGCATGGCCACACCGACCAGATTGCTGCCGCCTTCCTCCGTGGCAGGGGTCTCTTCCTCCGGGGGCGTTTCGGATTCCTGGCTGCTTCCGCAGGCAGAGAGCGCAAAGACCATGGACAGCGTCAACAGCATTGCAAGCAACTTTTTCATGATCGTATCTCCTCTTCATCTCAATTCAGCAGCGTTCCCTCGCTGCTCTTGAGTAAAGTTTAGGTAATTTTATCTCATATGTCAATGGAATTTTGGCGTCTTTTCCTCTTTTTGTCAATGCATACACTGTCTAATCGATTAACGTTGTGCATAATTACCAGAATCAATCAAGCAGTCGCCGCTCTCTCCACCCCTCCGCTCAATAAAATTTATATAAATATTTTAGTTGATTTTTCACTGATGTTGATATATAATAAGCTCAACACTTGCCGGGAGGTCGTCGTTATGCCAGGAGTTACCGCCAAAGATATCGCCGCAAAGCTGAACATCTCGCAGTCCGCCGTCTCTTTGGCGCTGAACGGGAAGCCCGGTGTCAGCGAAAATACCCGCGCTTTGGTTCTGGAAACCGCCATGCAGCTGGGCTACTCCCGCCCGGACGCAAGCAGTGCGCCCTGCAGTCCAAAGACCATCTGCTTTGTGCGCTATGCCGGCAAATTCGTGCAGATCGCAGAGCACACCTCCTTTGCCTCCTTTGTCCTCCAGGGCGTGGAATCCCGGGCCACCGAGCTGGGATACGGCACCCAGGTCCGCTATCTGAACGCCGGCGACATGTACAATCCCCAGACCCTGGAATTCATCCGCAACGCAGACGGTCTCATTTTTCTGGGAACGGATATCACGGAGGCCCAGCTGCCGGAGCTGGAGCAGCTGTTCGGGTATCTGGGCGCCACCCCCGTGGTGGTGGTGGACAGCAGTCTGCTGTCCAACCGGGCGGACTGCGTGACGAACGACTGCTTCGGCGGGGCGAAAGCCGCCGCCGAGTATCTGCTGCAGACGGGACACCGCCGGATCGGCTACGTGAAGGCCAAGCAGCGCATCCGCAATCTGGATGAGCGGGAGCTGGGCGTCCGGTCCGCGCTGGAGCGGTCCGGTCTCCAGATCGCCGACACCATCGAGGTGGATGTCTCCTCCGAAGGCGCCTTCCAGGATTTTGACGCCTGGATCAAGGGAGATCCTCCCCTGCCGGAGGCTCTGTTTGCAGAAAACGACATTCTGGCCGCGGCCGTCATCCGGGTTTTGAAAAAGCACGGATACCGGGTGCCGGACGATATTTCCGTGATCGGTTTTGACGATATTCCCATGTGCGAGATGCTGGACCCTCCCCTGACCACCATCCATGCTTTCAAGGAGGAATTGGGCACCGTGGCCGTGGATCTTCTGGACCGCCGGATCAAGCGGGGAGAAGTTCCCCACCAGATGGCGTCTGTGGGGCTTTTGAACACCACCGTTTCCACCAGTCTTGTAAAGCGCTTCAGTGTCAAGGCGCGATAACGCGCCTCCACGTGCCCGGCAGCCGCGCTTTGCCTGTACGCTTTTGCTCATGGCGGAAGCACAGACCCCGCCGCCGTCAAGCACGAGATCCCGCATTTTTGAAAAAAGCCTGTCCCATCAGGGACAGGCTTTCTCCTTTTTGTCCTCGCCGCCTCAACATGCGAAGCTTCGCGGTCGGCTGTAAAAAGCCCGGCATCAGGGCAGAATCTGCCGCCGCAGGCTCCGGGCAAAACAGGCCGAACACAAAACCTTCTTGCGGGGCTACCGCCTCTGTGCCATAATGGAACCAACTACATCTACGGAATAAAAGGCGGACAACTACTATGAAGCTTCGTGACCTGTCACGGCGGATCCGGCCGGAGGATCAGCCGGATTTTGCCCATGTCCTGCAAGGCGGCCAAGACCTGTCAGGGCTGACAATGGAGAGTTTGGCAGGATTTCCGGATACCATTTACATTGCCAACAGCCAGGGAAGCGTGTTCGGCAAGGTGCAAAAGGAGACCTTATTGTACCTGCTGGAGCGGCAGCGCACGTTCCGCTTTGAGCAAATTCTTGACAGCATGAATGACGGCGTCGTTGCTGTGGATGCCGCCGGCCGTATTTTCTATGCCAATCCGGCGTATGTATCGGTGCTGGGCGTACCGCTGCGCCGCATTCTGGGAAGAATGATCCAAGAGGTGGAGCCCGGCTCGCTGCTGGGGCAGACTCTGGAAAAGCGTTCGCCGTTTACCAATGAGAAGCAGCTCATCGCCTCCATCAAGAAATATGTTTCCCTGCGTACGTTTCCCCTCTGGGATGGGGACATCTTTATAGGCGCAGTTTCTATTTTTCGAGATGTGACCCGGCTGCATCAGCTCAACCAGGAAATGCGGCACATGTCCGGCATTATGGATGAGTACTCCCAGCGGATCCGGAGTCAGGAAACCGCGGAGAGGCTGGGCATCACCTCTTACAACAAGTCTTTTCAAACCACGATCCAAAAAGCCGCCACCGTGGCTTTGACCGATGTGCCCCTGCTGATCTACGGGGAAAGCGGCACCGGAAAAAACGCCATGGCCCACTACCTGCATCAGTGCAGCAGCCGCCGGGAAAAACCGCTGATCGTCGTAAACTGCGCCGCCGTTCCCTCCCATATGATGGAAGAAGAGCTTTTCGGGGACGAGGCCCGGCAGAAAAGCGGCAAATACATGCTGGCAGACGGCGGCACATTGTTTCTGGACGAGATCGAAGAACTGCCTCTGGCCGCCCAGTCCCGTCTTTTGTATCTTTTGCAGCAGGACGGTGTCTCCCATCAAGCCGGCGCCCAGGAAGAGCGCGCTGTGGATGTGCGCCTGATCGCCTCCAGCAGCCAGCCGCTGGAGCCGCTGGTCCGGGACAGACGGTTCCGCAAGGAGCTGTTTTTCCGTCTGAACACGATCACGGTGTCTCTGCCGCCGCTTCGGGAGCGGCGGGATGATATCATCCCCATCGCAAACCGCTTCCTATCGGTGTGCAATGAAAAATATCATCGAAACGTGACGTTTTCCTCCCAAATCTACCAGGAACTCCAGAAATATAGCTGGCCGGGAAATCTGCGGGAATTAAAAAGCTATGTGGAAAGAGCGGTGATTTTGTCGGACGACAGCCTGCCGGTCCTGGAGCGGACAGAAAGCGGAAAGGAACCGGGAAATCCCGCCCATCCCACTTTTGCGCTTGACGGCAATGCGCCGCTTGCAGACCAGGTGCAGGCCTTTGAAGCAGAGGTGATCCGCACCGCGCTGGCTTCTTGCAGCGGAAACCGGACGGCCGCCATGAAAAAGCTGGGCATCAGCCGCCGGACATTTTATCGAAAGTGCGCGGAGTTCGGCATCCTCACCTGTGGCGAAAAGTAAACAGTGCCAAAAAGGATACGGCAAGTTGTGTCAGAAAGGATACAACTTGCCGCTTTTTTGCGCAAATCCCCAAAATCTTTTGTGGAATTCCCCACAAAAGATTTTAGAGAACGGGGCTGCTACAATGTAGCTGTCAGAAAACACAGAACAAACCAAAAGGAGCTGTAAGTATGAAAAAAATATCCATTGGAGGAGGCCAGGGCTTCTGGGGCGACAGTCCCGATGCGGCAATCCACATGGTTCGCCATGCAGATCTCAATTATATGGCCTGTGACTATCTGGCAGAGCTGACGCTGTCCATCATGCAGCGCCAGAGGATGAAAAATCCGGCTGCCGGTTATGCCCGGGACTTCATCAGCTTGATGAAGGAGATCGGAAAAGAGGCCTTTGACAAAAAAATCGGCATCATTACCAACGCCGGCGGCATGAACATCACCGGCGCCGTGGAGGCCCTGAAGGCCGTGGCCGAGGACCAGGGGATGCACGGCTACAAAATCGGCTATGTCACCGGCGACGACCTGTTGGACCAGATCCCCCGGATGATTGCCGAGGGCTGCGAATTCAAGAACATGGACGATGTGGGCGACTTCAGCCAGATCAAGGATAAGCTGGTCAACGCCAACGTTTACTTCGGCCGGGAGCCCATCATGGACTGCATCGCCCAGGGCGCGGACACGGTCATCACCGGCCGGGCAGCCGACAGCGCCATGTTCCTGGCGCCGCTTGCGTATGAGTTTGGCTGGAAGGACAGCGATCTGGACGATCTGGCCCGGGGAATCATGGCCGGTCACCTGCTGGAGTGCGGCGGCCAGGGCTCCGGCGGCAACTTCCAGTACGACTGGCGCAGCGTGCCGGACATGGACCAGCTGGGATTCCCCATCGCCGAGCTGACCGAGGACAGCTTCCACATTACCAAGGCGCCCGACTGCGGCGGCCTCATCTCCGAGCAGACTTGTAAGGAGCAGTTCCTCTACGAGGTCCACGACCCTGCCAACTACATCACCCCCGATGTCACCGTGGACATCAGTCACGCCACGCTGACCCAGGACGGGGACAACCGGGTCCGGGTGGGCGGCATCAAGGGCAAGGCCAAGCCGGACCAGCTGAAGCTGTGCCTGGGCTATCACGCCGGCTACAAGGTGGTCACCTATCTCTCCTTTGCCTGGCCCGACGCCTACGAGAAAGCCCAGTACGCCGCAGACATCCTCATGAAGAAGATGAAGCGCAAGGGGATGCAGTACGAGGACCTGCGCATCGACTACGTGGGTCTCAACGCCCTTCATCTGGACGTGGCCGAGGTGGATGACGACCTGATCCGGCGCATGAATGAGGTCGTTCTGCGCATCGCCATCCGAACCAAGGAAAAACGGGATGCCCAGATGATCATTCCCGAGATCAGCCCCCTGCAGCTCAACGGGCCTCCGGGCGCTTCCTTCTTCGGCGGCCGGTCCCATGTCACCGATGTGATCGGTCTGTGGCCCACTTTGATCCCCAGGGACGCTGTAAAGCTGGAGTCCCACATTCTGGAGGTGAAATAACATGGCACAGGTTTATCTCAACACCTTAGCCCACGGTCGCAGCGGCGACAAGGGCGACACCAGCAATGTCTGCGTGTTCGCCCGCGACCCCAAGGACTATGAATTCCTCAAGCGTGTGCTGACCGTGGATCGGGTAAAGGCATACTTCGGCGATATGGTCAAAGGGGAGATCACCCGCTACGACGTGGATACCCTTTGCGGCATGAACTTTGTGATGAAGCACGCCCTGGGGGGCGGCGCCACCCACTCCCTGCGGCTGGACTCTCTGGGCAAATCCATGGGGTCCGCCTTCATGCGGATGAAAATCGACCTTGAGGAGACGAAACCATGATCGAGCACGGGGCTTTGGAAAATCTGGTAGTATTGGATCTGACCCGTGTGCTGGCCGGACCGTACTGCACCATGATGCTGGCGGATATGGGCGCCAAAGTGATCAAGATCGAGCTCCCCCAGACAGGCGACGATACCCGGTCATATCCGCCCTTCCGGGAAAACAAGGCGGGCTGCCGGGAGAGCCTGTATTTTGCCAACATCAACCGAAACAAAAAGGGCGTCACGCTCAACCTGAAATCGGACGAGGGCAAAGCGCTTTTTTGCGAAATGGTGAAAAAGGCCGATATCGTAGTGGAAAATTACCGGCCCGGCGTTATGGACAAGCTGGGGCTTGGCTATGAGACTTTGAAAGCCCTCAACCCCAGATTGATTTACGGCTCGGTCTCCGGCTTCGGAAACACCGGCCCCTACCGCCTGCGTCCCGGCTACGATATCCTGGCTCAGGCCATGGGCGGACTGATGGCCATTACCGGCTCCGCCGGCGGCCCGCCCACCAGGGCCGGAAGCGCCATGGGCGATATTTTGGGCGGCCTTCATTTGGCAATCGGACTGTTGGCTGCGGTCAACGCCCGAACTATTACCGGCCGCGGCCAGCGGGTGGATATCAGCCTGATGGATGCGGTGGTTGCCGCCACGGAAAATACCGCCATCAAGTATCTGGAATCGGGGGTCATTCCTCCCCGGATGGGCAACCGCTATGCCGCGGTGTCCCCCTATGATGCCTTCCAGGTAAAAGACGGCAAGATCATCATTGCTGCCGGAAATCAGAAGCTGTTTGAAACATTGTGCACGGAAATTTTAAATCGGCCTGACCTGATCTCGGACCCCCGCTTCACGGACATGCCCGGGCGCCTGGAAAACCAGGACGCCCTCCAGGAGGTGATCGAGACCGTTCTGGCAGACAAGACCATGGACGAAGCGGTGGAGTGGATCCTGTCCAAAGGGATTCCCGCCGGGCCGATCTACGACATTCGCCAGATCCTCGACGATCCCCAAATCAAGGACCGGAAGATGTTCGTGGAGATGGATCACCCCACCTTGGGCCCCATCACGGTAAACGGCTGCGCCGTGAAGCTGGAAGATACCAAGCCCTGCGTCAAAACCCCGGCGCCTGCGCTGGGGCAGGACAATGCGGAAATCTATCATGCGTTCGGCGTGTCTGACGCGCGTCTGAACGAATGGAAAGCCCGCGGTGTCATTTGAGGCACGGGTGCCGTTCCATGATCCAACATTACCGAAAAGGGAGGAACCGCTGTTGAAAATTACCAGCATCGACGTCATTAAAGCAAAAATGTCCAGTGAGCGGGCGTCAGACGGCACCATGTGGAATCCCACATTTGTAAGAATCAATACCGACGAGGGGATCTCCGGTTTTGGAGAAATCGGTCTGGCCTACTCCGATGCCATTCACGCTGCCTTTGGCATCTGCGTGGATTTTGCAAAGTGCATCATCGGAATGGACCCCAGAAATATCGAGCAGATCTGGGACCGCCTCCACCGGGGAACCTTCTGGGGCCAGGGCGGCGGCGCCGTGATCTTTGCAGGCATGAGCGCCATGGATATGGCGCTGTGGGACATCAAGGGAAAGTGGCTGGGCGTCCCCGTCTGGCAGCTTCTGGGCGGAAAAACGCGAGACAAAATCCGCGCCTATGCCAGCCAGGTCCAATTTGATTGGGCCCCTGTCAGCAAAAATCTGGTGACGCCTGCCGAGTATGCCGATGTGGCCCGGCGCGTGCTGGCCGACGGATACCGCTGCTTGAAGGTGGATCCCCTGGGCGTGAATCAGCAGGGCGGCTGGGACTGGGACTTTACGGGGATCCTGTCCGCCCAGCAGATCGATCTTGCCGTTGCGCGGGTAGCCGCCATCCGGGAGGCCGTCCCTGACATGGAGATCATTATTGAGCTGCATGCGCAGACGGATGCAAATTCCGCGGTGCAGCTGGGACGGGCACTGGAGCCCCTGCATTGCTATTACTACGAAGAGCCCACCCAGCCCCTCAATCCGGAGCTTTTCCGGGATCTGTCCCAGAAAATCAGGATCCCGCTGGCGGCCGGCGAGCGGATCTTCAGCCGGTGGGGCTTCCGTCCGTTTTTGGAAAAGCGGTCTCTGGCCGTCATCCAGCCGGATCTTGGAAACTGCGGCGGCCTGACCGAAGGCAAAAAGATCTGCGATATGGCAAGAGTCTACGATATCGGCGTTCAAATGCATGTGTGCGGCGCCCCCATCGCAACCGCCGCCGCCTTGCAGCTGGAAGCCGTCATTCCCAACTTCGTGATCCACGAGCAGCACCAGTACGCATTGATCGAGGAAAATATCGCCCTTTGCAAATATGATTACCAGCCGGTCAACGGAGCCTTTGAAGTCCCCGACCGGCCGGGGATCGGCAATGAACTGACCGAGGAAACCATTCGCCGGGCAGAGGTGGTCACCGTCACGCAGGCTTAACGCCGGGAGGTAGCAATGATGACAATCCATGATCAGCTTTTGACGTTTGCGGTTGTGGCGCTGGTGTTCTATTTTATTTTGCAAAAGGGTTTGCGCAGAAAAACCCTGGCCTTGGGAATATTTATGGGGCTTATCAGCGGTGTCGGACAGTTTATGGCAGGGGAAAGCATTCTCGTCTGTTTTTTCGACGGAACGATTTCCGCCATGGTTTGGTATTCCATGGTAGCCGGCGTCCGCATCCTGCTCTGTGAAAAAGGAGTTTCCCTCTCTCCCAAGCAGAAAGGAGCCTGATGGCATGAGCTATGTTTTGGATTATCAAGGAAAACCCTATCGGAAAATATTCGAAGATATCTCCAAGATCCCCCGGGGGAGCTTTCACGAAGAAAAAATCGCCGCCTATGTGGTCCAATGGGCCAAGGATCGTGGGCTTCGCTTCCATGAGGACGAACACCATAACGTCATCATTTACAAAGACGCGACTCCCGGGTACGAATCCCACACCCCCATTATGCTGCAGGGCCACATGGACATGATCTGGGCCAAGCGGCCTGGCAGCACCTTTGATTTTGAGACCCAGCCCATTGAGCTGGTGGAAAAAGACGGATACCTGATGGCCCGGGAGACCACCTGCGGATCTGATGACGGCGTGGCCATCGCTTACATGCTGGCGATCCTCGACGAGAAGGACTTGCAGCACCCTGCGCTGGAATGTGTATTTACCACCGCCGAGGAAGCCGGTTGTGTGGGCGCGATGTACGTGGACGCAGAGCTGCTGCACGCGGGAAAGATGATCAGCATGGACGGAAATACCGAAGGGACCACTCTGGTCATGACGGCCGGCGCCATCAACGGCAGCTTTGAAAAGGCCGTGCACCGCCAGGCAGAGCAGCTTTGCACCGTGGTGGAGCTGCAGGTTTCCGGACTTCAGGGCGGACACAGCGCCAACGCCATCAAGATCCTGGCCAGAATGCTGCACTACATCCAAAAGGAACAGGATATCGGCGTTGTCCGCTTCCAGGGCGGCGCCGTGAGCACCATCCCTGCCGAGGCAACTGCGGTGGTGGCCGTTCAGCCGGAGCTGGCTGCACGCGCTCTTGAAATCGCGAACCGGATCGCCGGTGAGGTGGCCGAGGAGCACCGGGACAGTGATCCCCGGATGAAATTCTCTTCCAGCTCGTATTCGTGCCGGTGTGCACCCATGAATTCGGCAGAGAGCCGCGAGCTGATCTCCCTTTTGTACATGCTGCCCACGGGCTGTGTGTTTCGCAGTCTGGTCTTTGAAAATCTGCCGTTCACAACCGCAAATCTGGAAGTGATCT
>UMCH01024597.1_pt1 | contig 50454 bp, 41 predicted proteins | sample 1964201 | NCBI WGS metagenome assembly UMCH01 (sample SAMEA4835965, study PRJEB28245) | human gut metagenome | biome: gut microbiome; material: fecal sample | place: Denmark | collected 2008 | reverse complement strand
GAAGATTTTCGCCAAAGTAAAGGTGGGTGCCGTGTGCCTCATCGGCAAGGCAGAGCATTCCATGCTGGTGAGCAAGCTTTACGATGGAGCGCAGGTCGGAACAGATACCGTAATAGGTCGGGTTATTGACCAGAATCGCCTTCGCATCAGGGTTTGCTTTGATGGCTTTTTCCACTTCGGAAACCTTCATGCCAAGGGGGATTCCAAGTCGAGAGTCACATTCCGGATTTACATAAACTGGAACGGCACCGCACAGCACCATTGCTCCCATTACACTGCGGTGTACGTTGCGGGGAAGAATAATCTTATCGCCGCGTTTTGCTACCGAGAGGATCATAGCCTGCACCGCGGAGGTGGTTCCTCCAACCATCAGAAAAGCGTGAGCAGCGCCGAAGGCTTCAGCGGTCAGTTCTTCGGCTTCCCGGATAACCGAAATCGGATGACAGAGGTTATCCAGCGGTTTCATGGAGTTTACGTCCATGCCGACGCATTTTTCGCCGAGCAGCGCGACAAGTTCAGGGTTTCCGCGTCCCCGCTTATGACCGGGAACATCGAAGGGAACAACCCTCATTTTTCGAAAATTTTCGAGAGCCTCGTAGATCGGTGCGCGGCTCTGATCGAGATGGTTCATGATAGGACCTCCTTTGTGTAGTTATATAGTGTTGCCTGACGGCGAAGCCAAATGGGCAATGTTTTACTTTCTGCTTAAAGCACATTTTCGTTCATTGCCCCCGAGAATGGCGCTTTGAGCCATTCTCCGAAAGATTGCGGCGAAGCCAAAGAGAAGTTTTTGATCGAACTTTTTTCAAAAAGTTCGCGGTGTCCAGAGGCAGAGCCTTTGGGCGCACTCCGCAGAGTGCGAAATACTTGAGTTGAACTTGTTCAACTCTTATCGTTCAAGCGCATTTTCGGAAGTTTGAAACCCTTTTGCAAGTGAAAAGGGTTTCAAGAGCCGATTGTAAACACAAGCTGTCCTCAAAAATTATCCAGTGGATGATTTTTGATGGCAGAAACTCGTTTCGGTTTATATAAAAGTATTACTCATGTGTCAAAGCAGACAACTGCCTGTTTCCACAGGCAGAGTACTAACGTACTCCAGCATCTATTCTGCTTCCTGCCCCTATCTTTTTAAATATTTTTTCTTATCTGTCACAGGGGCGTTGCCCCCGTACCCCCACGAGCTTTTTGTAAAAAGCTCGACCCAAAACTTTTGTTTTCGCTCTTCCTCCGTCCGCCGGTTCAGCCTAGTAAATATTGCGGCCGCTGAAAATTTCGATCATCTCTTTGCGGAGGTTGTTCATGATGGCAAGCCTTGTTTTAGGCGGAAGCTCATAAACATCGGTCTTGAACAGGTAGTTCTGCAGGTCCACCTCTTTGAGCATCATCTTGGTGTGGAACAGGTTTGCTTCATAAACGTTGATGTCCACCGCATCATATCGTGCCAGTGTATCCGGTGCGATATAGTCCTGAATCGAGGTAATGTTGTGATCTAAAAACAGTTTGTGTCCGTTGACATCGCGGGTGAATCCCCGAACGCGGTAATCCATGGTGATGATGTCCGAATCAAACGAGCTAATGAGGTAATCGAGGGTGGAAAGCGGTGTAATGGCGCCGCAGGTTGCGACGTCGATGTCCACACGAAAGGTTGCAAGGCAGGTTTCCGGATGATATTCCGGGTAGGTATGGACGGTGACATGGCTTTTGTCCAGATGGGCAAGCTGGGTTTCCCCAACAGGGACCATCGTTTCCTCGGCAATCAGGATGGTGACCGAGGCTCCCTGCGGGTCATAATCCTGACGGGCAATGTTCAGAACCTTTGCGCCGATCATGTCGGTCAGGGTGGTCAGGATTTTAGTCAGTCGTTCGGAATTGTACTGTTCATCGATATAGGAGATGTAGTCCCGCTGTTCCCGCGGGGTTTTGGCGTAGCAGACATCATAGATGTTAAAGCTCAGTGCTTTGGTCAGGTTGTTAAAGCCGTACAGCTTTAATTTTTCGCCCATAGCCGCAATCCTCCTGCTTGAAATTTTTATATAAAACAAAAAACGCAAGTAACGTGCTTGCACATTACTTGCGTTAAATCCCATAATTTTGTTCGGGGCTATGCCCCGGTAAGAGCGTTCCTCACCGCAGCGCGGCAAAAGAACCCCCGTGGGATCACACAGTTTCAGAGTCTATATAGCAAATACTCACTTTTACTACTCTTATTGACCGTTTCACAAGTTGATGTACGTATTACGCACCGGTTATAAAGTAACCAACTTATAAAATTTGAGCTTCTAACTCAATCAATAACGGTGATATCACATCACCAATCGGCAGTTGACCCGGCTGTCCGTATGGCCTTTAACCCGCGCTCGGGTGGTCAGGAAATATTTGCATGGAACCTCTGATAAACTTTGTATCCCATGACGCATTTAATATAAATGATTTTGTCCCCGTTGTCAATTCCCTTTTTTGAATTTGTCGCTTTAGCAGAAAAAACTAAAATAACAGATAAAAATAAAAGGGAAATTTTGTCCTTTAGGAGAAAATCGGGGGAGAGGAAAAGTCTCTCGTTGTCTTATCAAACATTGCCTTTTAAAATTACAGCTGATAAACCATCTTGTCTTCGGTCCAGCCGACAAGTGTCTTGGAGAGATCTTCGGCATATTTTTTTGCCTTTGGCAGGCTGTGGTCCAGATAGTTTCCGCATTCGATACGACTAGAACCAGGAATCTCTCCTTCAAAGTTTTTGATAAACTCGCAGGTTTCCTGTACCAGTTCGATGGCACGGGCTTTGGAGATTTTGTCCCGGGTGATGAAGTAGAAACCGGTACGGCAGCCCATTGGTCCGACATAGAGAATGTTATCCGAGTCGGCGGTGTTGCGCACATAGGTTGCAAACAGGTGCTCAAAGGTGTGGATGCCGTCGTTTTCCAGATAGACACCAGCATTTGGAACAACCATGCGGACATCGTAGGTGATAGCGTCGCCGTCAATGCGGGAAACGTACATTCCTGGGGTGAGTTTATCGTGGTTAACACAGAAACTTTCGATTCGTTTCATGGAAAATCTTCCTTTCAGATCCAGAATCAGAGATTAGTCTTTGCAGCGGGAGAGCATCTCGAGAACGATATTAGCGGAATGTTCTGCTGCGAGTTCCTCAAAGTTATCATAGCTTTCAGTTGCGTTGTCATCTGCATTGTCGCTCATGGTGCGGATGATAACAAATGGGATATCGTTTACAGTGCAGGCATGACCGATTGCAGCACCTTCCATTTCAACGCACATCGGGTGATGTTCTTCCACGATTTTATTCTTTACTTCGGAGGATTCGATGAACTGGTCGCCGCTTGCAATTTTTCCGACAAAGCAGCAGGAGGAACCGTGGTCGATTGCTTCAAATGCTTCAACAGCGGCTTCGATCATCAGATCGCTTGCGCGGATGGAATCGATATATGGTGGATAGTCGCGTAAAAAGCGTGCATTGTAGTCGTGGTAGCACAGCTCACGGGAAACCACAACGTCCAGCACCTTGAGGTCATGGTGGATTGCACCGGCAATTCCGGTATTGATGATGCGCTGTGCGCCGAAGCGGTCGATCATCATCTGTGCGGTGATTGCTGCGTTTACCTTGCCGATACCGCAGGAGGAAACGACAACTTCCTGATTGCACAGGATGCCTTCCCAGAATACCTGACGTCCTACATTGACTTCGCAGATATCCTGCATTTGCTGTTTTAAGAGTGTAACTTCAGACGGCATAGCGCCGATAATACCCCATTTCATGGTGATAACTTCCTTTCTTTGGCGGATGTTTTTGAGCATATTATAGCATAAGTAAGGGAAGAACAAAAGTTTTTGGTCGAGCTTTTTTCAAAAAGCTCGTGGGGGTACGGGGGCAACGCCCCTGTGACACTTAACAATAAAATGAAAAAATCAATAGAGGCACAGAGCAGAATGGATGCTGGAGTACGTTAGTACTCTGCCTGTGGAAACAGGCAGTTGTCTGTTCTGGATTATGCGGCGCACATGTTGTGTGATACGCATAGAGTAATATCTCCATATAAACAAAAACAAGTTTTTGCCGTCAAAAATCATCCACCGGATAATTTTTGAGATCAGTTTGCGCGAAGAATCAGCTTTCGAGAACTTTTTCTCTTGCAAAAGTTCTCGAGCTTTCAAAAATGCGCCTGACGATAAGAGTTGAACTTGTTCAACTCTGGATTTCGCTCGTCGCGACGAGCGACCAAAGGCTTTGCCTCTGGACACCACGAACTTTTTGTAAAAAGTTCGATTAAAAACTTCTGTTTTTCTCTATCCAACCGCCTTTGCGTCGCAGGCGAACAGCGTGCAGGCTCAGCCTGCTTTTGAAAAAAGTTCGATCAAAAACTTCAATTTTTAAAGCTAACAGCCGCTATTCCAGCGACTGCAGCAATTCCAAAAACCTCGATGCTGCTGGAGGCAGACTTACCCCTTTTAAGCTGACCATTCCGATACTTCTTGCTGGAATCGGCTCTGCTAAGTTTACCTCAAACACCTTCTTTTGCCGGAGCTCTTCGGCACAGAACTCCCGTACCATGCAGGAAAGTCCCAGATTGATGCGGGCCAGTTCTCCCATCAGTTCATAGGATGCAAGCTCGATCTCGGGATTGAGCTCAATTCCCTTGCGCAGGAAAAACCGCTGGACATAAAGACGGCTGTTTGCCTTTTCTTCCAGCATAATCAGAGGCTGGGCGGCAAGCTCCCGCAGGGTAAGTGTCTTTTCTTTGAGAGAAGAAAACTTTTCGCCTGCAACGAAGATGTCATGGATAGGTCGCTCCCAGTGGATGGTGATGCGGTCATCTTCAATCGGGAGATTCAGAAAGGCAGCATCAATTCTTCCAGCCCGCAGAAGTTCCAAGCTGCCCATGCTGGTACGGTTAAAGATGCTCAGATGCACCTGTGGATAAAGCTGGTGAAAATGTTCCAGCGCGGGGAGAAGCAGATGCCGCGCAGTGATATCGCCGGCAGCAAGGCGGAGCTGACCGACCTTTAACTCATGCAGTCCACCCAGCTGGTGTTCTGCCGATTCCAGCAACCCCAGCGCAGAGCTTGCGTATTCATAGAGAAGTTTTCCTTCGGCGGTCAGTTCCACCTTTTTGGAGCTGCGCAGTAGAAGCTGGGTGCCCAGCTGTTCTTCCAGCTGGCGCACTGCCTGGCTGACCGCCGGCTGGGAAAGAAAGAGATCCTGTGCCGCTTTGGAGAAGCTTTTGTTCTGTACAACCTTGCAAAAAACGCGGTAATGTTCCAGTTTTCCGGTCATGCTGTGTTCCCTCCCTGATGAATGTTTGGAGAAAAAGGTGAATCTGCACAAGTTTTGCTAATTTCATTTTCAAAGATAAGCTGTGCTGATAGAATATATTGAATTTATTTATTTTACTTATACTTTTATTTCTATTATAATAAGAATATTGAGTGAAAGCAAGGGCATAGATGCAAGGGTATGTATCCCCCTCTGCTTTCCGGGAAAAGACTTTTGAATCAAAGAAAAAGAGGGATTTTTTATGGAAAGACTGGTAGGTACCGTATCCAGAGGCGTGCGTGCGCCAATCATCAGAGAAGGAGATAATTTAGTACAGATCGTAGTAGATTCTGTTCTGGCAGCAGGACAGAGCGAAGGATTTTCCTTCCATGACCGCGACGTTGTAGCAGTTACCGAGGCAGTTGTTGCCCGCGCACAGGGAAACTATGCACATATCAATGACATCGCAGCAGACGTAAAAGCAAAACTGGGTGGAGAGACCATCGGTGTCATCTTCCCAATTCTCAGCCGTAACCGTTTCTCTGTTTGCTTAAAAGGTATTGCAAGAGGTGCAAAGAAGGTTGTCCTGATGCTCAGCTTCCCTGCTGACGAAGTAGGCAACCATCTGATCGACGAAGATCTGCTGGATGAAAAGGGTGTAAACCCATGGAGCGACGTTCTGACTGAAGAGAAGTATCGTGAGCTGTTCGGCCGCGTTCTGCACCCATTCACCGGTGTGGACTACATCGAGTTCTATTCCGAACTTATCCGTGAGAGCGGCGCTGAGGTTGAGATCATCCTCTCTAACAATCCAAAGACTATCCTGGACTACACAGACAAGGTTCTCTGCTGTGACATTCACACCAGAAACCGCACCAAACGCATCCTGAAAAAAGCAGGTGCTTCGGTTGTTCTGGGATTGGACGACATCATGACCGAGTCGGTAAATGGCAGCGGCTTTAATCCAAACTACGGTCTGCTCGGTTCCAATAAGGCAACCGAAGAAACCGTAAAACTCTTCCCAAAAGACTGTGATGTTTTCGTTTCGGAAGTAGCAGCACTGATGAAGGAAAAAACCGGTAAGAACATCGAAGTTATGGTTTACGGTGACGGTGCGTTCAAAGATCCAGTCGGAAAGATCTGGGAACTGGCTGACCCGGTTGTTTCCCCAGCTTACACACTAGGTCTGGAAGGTACACCAAACGAGGTAAAACTCAAATATCTTGCAGACAATAACTTTGCTTCTTTAAGCGGTGATGCACTCAAGGAAGCAATCTCCGACTACATCCGCAACAAGGACGCTGACCTGAAAGGTCAGATGGTATCCCAGGGTACAACCCCAAGAAGACTGACCGACCTGATCGGCTCTCTGGCTGACCTGACTTCCGGTTCTGGCGACAAGGGCACTCCAATCATCCTGATTCAGGGATACTTTGATAACTACACCAAATAAGCTGTATGACAAAAAGGAGAGGGAATCTGGATTCCCCCGCCTTTTCTTGCATCCGCAGGGGGATTTGTAGTATACTGAAAAAAATTTATCCGGATAGAAATGGAGGGAAACAGATGAAGCAGCTGGAGACCCCGCACCTGATCTTGCGTGGGTTTGTAATGGAAGATCTGGACGATTTTTATTCTTATTGCAGTGACCCGGATGTGGGAATTCATGGCGGTAGAGAGTCACATCAAGACAGGGAGCAAAGTGCCGAAGAACTGAGAAAAAGAATCAGTGAGGACAAAACCTGGGCAATCTGCAAAAAGGAAAGCGGGAAAAATATCGGCATGGTCTGGCTGGAACCGGATTTTCGCAGGAAACGAAGTCTTGACCGATGCCGGGTACTGGGATACCTGCTGGCAAAACCGGAGTGGGGACAGGGGTTGATGACCGAGGCAGTACAGGAGGTACTGCGGTATGCTTTTGAGGAGCTTTCCCTTGAGCTTGTGAGTACCTACCGCTTTTCCTATAACCAGCGCAGCGGCAGAGTGATGGAAAAGATGGGATTTGTCTGGGAAGGAACGCTGCGCGATGCTACCGAACGGTTTGATGGTGCGCTTTTGGATGTGATGTGTTATTCGATCAGTAGGAAGGAGTATGAAGAATGGCAGAAGAAAAACAGCAACTGAAAACACTTTTGACCCGCAGGATGGAACTGCGTTCTTTTTGCATGGAAGATTTGGATGACTTCCATGCACTGTGCAGCCAGAAAGAGGTTATGCTTCCGGCAGGCTTTTCGGTGAGTAAAGATCTTGAGGAGAGTAAAAACACGCTGGAACAGTACAGCAAATGTTCGACGATGTGGGCTGTCTGTGACCGTACCACTCATCGGGTGATTGGAGCTGCATGGATGGACGGAGATCCACTGCGCCGCATGAAGATGAACGAAGCAAGGATGATTGGTTACCTCTTTTCCAAAGAATGCTGGGGGAAAGGTCTTGCTACCGAATTGGGAGAAGAACTGCTGCGCTACGGATTTGAGGAGCTTGGATTGCTGGTTATCAGCGCAGGATATTTTTCCACCAACCCAGCCAGCGGACGGGTTCTGCAAAAGCTTGGGTTTACCGAAGAGATTTTTATGCGGGGAGCGTATGAATCGAGTGATGGTACAGATAACGATACCATCGACTGTTCGATAACGCGGGAAGAATATTTCCAGAGAAAAGGTCAGGAAGAAAAGAAGACACTTTCCACCAATCGTCTGGTTCTGCGTGCCTTTACAATGGAGGATCTTGCAGACTTTTATGAATACTGCAAAGACCCCGATACTGGAATCCATGCAGGCTGGAAGCCGCACGAAAGCATGGAGGAAAGCCGCGATATTCTCCATCATTTTATCGAAGAGCGGGAAGTCTGGGCAATCTGCGAAAAGCAAAGCGGCAAGGTGATTGGTTCCATCGGTCTGCATCGTGACAGCAAGCGCCGCAGAAACTTTAACCAATGCCGTATGATGGGGTATGTTCTCTCCAAAGCATACTGGGGACAGGGATTGATGACCGAGGCGGCAAAAGAGGTGCTGCGCCATGCCTTTGAGGATTTAGGGCTTGAGATGGTAACGATCAGCCACTTTTCCTATAATCAGCGAAGTGCCAGAGTGATCGAAAAGCTGGGATTTCATCGGGAAGGTGTCCTGAGAAAAGCATTTCTGCGCTATGACGGAAGCCTTTTGGATGATGTTGGCTATTCGATGACAAAGGAAGAATATCAGAATTTGTATTGTGGGGAGACAAGATAACATGCGCTATCAATATTTGCTGTTTGATTTAGACGGTACCATCACCGATCCAAAAGTCGGGATTACCACCTGCGTTCAGTACGCGCTGGAGCATTTTGGCATCCATGAACCGAACAATGATAAGCTGGAACCGTTCATTGGTCCGCCGCTTCAGGACAGCTTTGAGCAGTTTTATCATATGGATGCTGAAACGGCAAAGCAGGCAGTTGCGAAATATCGGGAACGATTCCAGACAGTCGGATTGTATGAAAATGAAATCTATGACGGGATGGCAGACCTGCTGAAAACGCTCAAGGAAGGCAGTTGCCGTCTTGCCGTAGCGTCCAGCAAACCGACCGTATTTGTCAAAAAAATTCTGGAGCATTTTGATGTGGCACAGTATTTTGATGTGGTGGTCGGAAGTGAATTGGATGGAAGCCGTACCAAAAAAGAAGAGGTAGTGCAGGAAGCACTGCGGCAGCTGGACCCCAAAGGTCAAGCATCTTCCGGTCAGATGGTGATGATCGGGGACCGGTGTTTTGATGTGCAGGGAGCAAAAGCACACCACCTGGACAGCATCGGTGTCGCTTACGGCTATGCGGCAGAAGGAGAATTGCAGCAGGCCGGAGCCACCTTTGTGGTGGATACGGTGCAGCAGCTTAAAGAACTGTTGACAAGATAAAACAAGAGAAAAAAGGAAGGGCATTTGCTCTTCCTTTTTTGTTCGGTATCCAGCAAAGAATTTACAAAAAAGATATAGACGATATCGTCTAATATTGATATAATAAAAAGCAGACGAAATCGTCTATTATTGAAAAGGAGAAGATAATATGGTTATGCTGGATGTATTGCGCTTGTTGATAGCGGTTATTGTTGCATTTTTTGCAGGAAAACTGATTTCACGTCTGCGTCTCCCATCCATTTTGGGTTGGTTGATTACAGGAATGGTTTTAGGGCCGCACGCGCTGGGGCTTCTCAACAACAATGTGCTGGACAGCGGATGGTTTGATGTGCTGGAAAGTATTTTGGAATGTACCGTCGGTTTGATGATTGGAACCGAGCTGATTTGGAGCAAGCTCAAAAAAGCAGGCAAACAGATTATTGTGACAACTATTACCGAATCGGTAGGAACCTTTCTGGTAGTCAGTGTGGTGTTTGGTATCATTTTCTGGGTTTCCCAGATTCCGGTATATCTTGCGTTTTTGTTTGGAGGAATTGCGCTTGCGACCGCACCTGCGCCGTCCCTCTCCATTGTCAGTGATATGAAGACTTCGGGACCGGTTACACGAACCTTGATTCCAATGGCAGCGTTGGATGACCTGGTTGGAGCGCTTATCTTTTTCTGTGTCATCGCAATAGTAGCGGCGAATATCTCAACCAAAGAGATCCCGATTTTTGCCATGATGTTTTTGGTTTTCCTTCCGGTACTGATTGGAATGGCGACCGGATTTGTTACAGGAAAAATGCTGCAAAAGGCGCAGACACAAAAAGCATCTTTGCTTATTCTGATCGGGATGATTCTGGTTTCGTCGGGAATCGGGCTGGTCTTAAATGAGATGGTGCTGCCGACTCCTGTTTTAAACTTCATGCTGCTGGGAATGGGATTTTCCACTATTTTTGCCAATATGATTTCGCAGGAACAGCTGGGCGAAATCATGAAAACAATGCATTCGATTATCGGGGTTTCGCTCATTGTCGTAATTCTGAATCTGGGTGCACCGCTGGATTACCACTTGATTTTTAACGCAGGAATTTATACACTTATTTATATCGTATTTCGTGCGATTGGAAAATATTGCGGTGCTTATTTTGGGGCAAGTATCACCCATGCACCCAAGACAGTCAAAAAATATCTGGGCTTTACCCTGCTTCCACATTCCGGTGTATCTCTTGTCTTTACCGGAATTGCTGTTTCAGTTCTGAGCACACCGGCACCGGAATGTGCGCAGATTATTCAGGGAACCATTGCAGCAGCGGCGGTTATCAACGAAATCATCGCTGTGTTTATAGCAAAGAAAGGCTTTGAATGGGCAGGGGAGCTGAACAAGGCAGAGAAGGAATAATATGAAACAACAGGAACGCCAGAAAAAGAGCAAGGAAAAAATTTTGCAGGCAGCGATTACCGAATTTTCCGCGTCTGGATATGACAAGGTGACAATGGAAAATATCTGCACCAGACATGGAATTTCCAAGGGAATGATGTACCATTATTATAGTGGCAAGGACGACCTGTTTTTGCTGTGTGTGCAGAACATGTACCAGATGATGCAGCAGTATCTGGAAGAAAACATGGCAGAGTTGGAGAAAAAGGACGCACTGCATGCCCTCAAGGAATTTTGGATGCTGCGGGAAAGCTTTTTCGGAGAACATCCTCCGTTTAAAAACATCTTTGAAAATGCGCTGCTACGTACACCGCCACACCTTTTTGAAAAGATCGAGGAGATCCGTGGACCGATTGAAGCACTCAACCGCCAGTTTCTCCACCGCACCATCGGGAAGATAGAGCTGAGAGAAAATCTGAAGAAAGAAAATGTTTCGATTTATCTGGAAGCAATGGAATCGGTATTCTGGAAACTGGTGGAACAGTACCGAAGAGAACAGCGGATTTCGGACGTTCATTCGCTGATGGAGGCAGCCGGAGAATTGTGGGATATGGTGCTGTTGGGGGTTGTGCGGCAAAATTAATGTTAGCTAAAACTAACTGACAGAGCACTTCCTTGCTTGACATCAGGTCTTAAAGTCGATAAACTGGACGCAAAAGACTTTAAGGAGGATGTTATGCAGCCAGATATGACATTTGGAACCCTTTCTGCAAAAAGGGGCGAAAAGGTCTGTACCGAGTGGCAGATCGAACAGGCGGGATTTTCGATTCCAGCAACGCTGATTTGTGGAAGTCGTCCCGGCAAGACAGTACTGATTACCGGAGGAATCCACAGTTGTGAGTATGTTGGAATACAGGCAGCAATCGAGCTCTCCCAGAAGCTAAAGCCGGAACAGGTCTGTGGAACCGTCTTGCTCCTGCACCCGGTTAATCGCTTTGGATTTGAAGCAAGAACTCCTTCAATAGTTCCGCAGGATGGGTGCAATCTCAATCGGGAGTTTCCTGGAAAACCGGATGGAAGCCTGACACAGAGACTGGCATACTTTTTGACACAGCAGCTTTATCCCAAACTGGACGCTTATATCGACCTGCACTGCGGGGAGATGTTTGAGAGCCTGACTCCATATGTTTACTATGCCGGTGCCGGAACAGAGCAGACAACACAACATTCCCGCAGGATGGCAGAGCTGGTGAGTGTTCCTTATATGGTACAGTCCCAAGCGGTTAGCGGCGCATATAACTGTGCCGGTCTGATGGGGATTCCATCGATTTTGATTGAACGTGGCTGTCAGGGAATGTGGACACAACAGCAGGTTCAGGAGGATGTAGACGATGTACTACGGATTCTGGCACATCTGGGAGTTGTAGATTCTGCCCCCGAACAAAAAGAGCATCCAAATGAGGTCACCGACCTGATTTATCAGATGCCGCAGTCGGAAGGACTTTGGTATCCGCAAGTCAGAGAAGGAGAATTTGTAAAAGCTGGACAGCAGATTGGTGTTATCCGAGATTACTGGGGAAATGAGCTTTCCTGCTACCATGCGCCCTATGATGGAGTTGTGCTCTATTTAACGCATACATTATGGGTGGATGGCAAGGTTGAAATCTATACTATTGCCCGAAAACCAGATTGATTGATCCGGGTAGAATCCGAATAAAGTACAAAAGCTTCTGCGCGGTCTGAAAGACCGCTGTCAGAAGCTTTTTCTTTTGTAGAAGAAAGGATTGACAAAAAGAAATAAAAGGAGAAATAATAAAGTTAGACAAAAAGGAGGGAAAAAGATGAGAAAGATCCTTTTGATTTTGGTTGTCTGTCTGTGCTTTTGCAGCTGTGCAGAGAAGGGTAAGATGACAAAAGAACAGGCAGTATCTTCCGAAGTTTTGCAGGAACAACAGGCAGAGGTGTTTGAATCGGTCACCAAGGATTTTGATGGGAATGGGACAGAAGAAACCTTTCAGCTTCGTCGAGAAGGAAAAATGTTAAAACTCTGGTTTGTCGGAGATGGAGAAGAAATCCCTCTGGTTCAGGAGGAAAATTTTGTCGAGTATGGTCCAGCACAGCAGAATCTGTGGGCATATGAGCTCTCGGACAGGGCTTTCTGTGTAGCGGGGGAATCGGACACAGCCCGGAGCGTAGTTTATATAGTTTGTGACGGTGTAGCAATTGAGCAGGAAATTGGTAAAGTATCGGATTTCTCTCAGCAGGAGGACGGCAGTTTTGTCGGGACGGCAAGTGCTCTGGATGTTGGCTATTCTGTAGCGGAGCAGAAAACAGTATGGGGAGGACGCACGATAAAACCGTACTGGTTTTACTGGGATGGAATGCAGTTTGTAGAATACAGTGCACAGAAATTGTGCTGGGAACAGCTTGCCGATTTTGACGGACTGCAAAAGCAGGTGGAGCAAAGGTTGGCCCAATGGAATCAGCAACAATTTCCACAGGGATTTGTTCAGATTGATGGGGAAGAGATTCCGGCTCACTGGAAGGTGTATGATATCTGGCTGAGAGAAAACGGAATCATTAACATTAATTATGGATATGACTACCTTTCCAGCAATGGAAATGGCGGAGGTGGGCGGCGGTACGATACCTTTTTGATTGAGCAGGAGACGGCACGTCTTATGGACTCAGGTGAAGGAATTTACAGGGTATCGGCACATGAGTAACATTCGTATTGGAAAATAAAACACCACGGTCTGTTATTCTTTGACAGATAAAAAAGTGGAAATAAATGGAAATTTATTCTTGACTTTTTGTCCTTTTCCGATAGAATAGAATCGTAGAATGTAATCTCATGTTAAGAAAGGAAGTTGAACAATGAGGAAAAGGACATTTGGAAAACGTATGGCATCATGGTTTCTTTCCCTGCTGTTTGTTGTTACATTGACAAATATAAACGCAGTGGCAGCCCAGACCAAGCCAGGATTTTCCATTCAGTTTCTTGATGTTGGTCAGGCAGATGCAGCCTTAGTGCAGTGTGATGGCAAATATATGCTGATTGATGGCGGCAAAAAGTCTGAAGCAGATGAAATTTATGCGGCATTAAAAGAAGAGAAGGTTCCAAAGCTGGATATGGTGGTTGCGACCCATGCGCATGAAGATAACGTTGGCGGACTAGTGGGCGCTTATCAGTACACAACGGCAGACAAAACACTTTGTCCGGTAACTTCCTTTAATACACAGGCATTCCAGAATTTTGCAGCTTCTGCGAAAAAACGGGGCGGCGGCATTACTGTCCCGAAGGCTGGTTCTGAATATTCGCTTGGAAGTGCCGATGTTACAATCTTAGGTCTTAACAGCGGCAAGGAAGTAAACGATACTTCCATCGTGCTGCGCATCGATTATGGAAAAACATCCTTCCTGTTTACCGGTGATGCGACAACAACATCTGAACAGGCTTTGTTAAAAGCAGGAGAGGATCTTTCAGCGGATGTTTTGAAGGTTGCCTGCCATGGCAGTGCCGACAGCACCAGCAAGGAATTTCTCAGTGAAGTTTCACCTTCGTATGCCGTAATATCGGTAGGAGAAAATACCGACGGACACCCAACCAAAGAACTGTTGGATCGCCTGAAAGCACAAAAGGTAAAATTGTTCCGCACAGATTGGCAGGGCGATATTCGCTGCACTTCGGATGGAAACAAAGTTTCCTTTACGATTAGCAAAAATGCAGATGCAGATGTATTTAACCCTGCAAGACCTTCTTCAAAAAGCAACAGTTCAGCAGCAAAATCGACAAGCAGCAGTGCAGCCAAGACAAGTAAACCGGCAAGCAGTGCAAACCAAGCAGCATCGACAGCAAGCGCAGCAGACACAACAGATACACAGGGTTCCATGGTATGGATTCCGCAGTCCGGCAGCAAATATCACAGCAATTCCGGATGCAGCAATATGAAAAATCCATCACAGGTTCCACTGGAACGGGCAATTGCAAACGGCTATACAGCGTGCAAAAAGTGCTATTAATAAAAAAGAGAGCCTTTTAAGGCTCTCTTTTTTATTGCTTACAGAAGAAATTCTGTTATTGTTTGATGGATTTTTTCCTCAGAATATACCGGCAGTTTACCGCAGCAAAGTTCTTGATTGCCGCCGCCTTTGCCGTTTAAGGATTTGTTCAGGTGCTGGCTTAAGGCACGAAGATCGCAGTCAGCATCCTTTGCGCGGCACAGTGCGTAGGAGATAGTGTCGTTTTGCTGGGAAAACAGCGTGCCGACCGTCTTTTCATTTGCTGCAATCTGAGCAGCAAAGGCTTTGAGATCGTCGGCAGAAAGGGTGTTGTCCATTAAAAATACCAGCTTGTCCGAACCAAACGCTTCGGCATTTTCACACAGCTGTTTTGCAAGGAGAGAGAACAGCTGACGGTTTTTGGCTGCAAGTGCCTGTTTCTTTTCAGCAAGCTCTGCCTTTAATTTTTCTACGTTAGAAAAAGCTTCCTGTGGCTTGCAGGAGAGGGAGACACAGATGTTCTTAAGGTTCTGGCATTTGTCTGAACAGTCGGCAAGTGCTGCCGCGCCACACAGGAAAGTAACCCTTGTGCCGCCTTTGTAGCGCTGAACATCCAGAATTTTTAGCAGCCCGATCTCTCCGGTATGAGCAACGTGGGTGCCGCAGCAGCCGCACCAGTCACAGTCTTGAACCTCAACGACGCGAAGCTTTTCCACCTCCGGTTTTTTGCGGAGAGGAATGGTCGGCAAGGTTTCCTTGTCAGGATAGCTGACAAAGACCGGGCGATTTTCGCAGATGATTGCGTTTACCTTTGCTTCCAGTTCGCGTGCCTGTTGTGGTGTGATTTCACCGTCAAGGTCGATGGTGTTAAACTCGTGTCCCATGTGGAATCCTACGTTGTGCAGCCCCATCTCTTTTAAGATGACACCAGAAAGGATGTGTTCGCCGCTGTGGATCTGCATATTGGCAAATCGGGGAGCAAAGTCGATAGCAGCATGAACCTGAATGCCAACCTCCAGTGTTTTGTCACACAGGTGGAAGATGTCTTCTCCCTGTTCATAGGTATAAAGCACGCGCACAGATTCATTTCCTGCGGTGATGGTTCCAACATCTGCCGGTTGACCGCCCCCTTCCGGGAAGAAGCAGGTCTGGGAAAGGGAAACTGCAAAGCCTTCGATTCCATTCTTTTTTGCCTTTTCGCAGGAGAGAACCTTAGCATCACATTCTGTTACATAGCTGTTTAGATCATATAATTTCTCAGTCATGGTGTCTCCCTCTGCCTATTTTGCTGCCGGCAAGAAGCCAATCTTCTTGTAAACTTTGTCGAGGGTGCGCTGAGAAATCATCAATGCTTTTTCTGCACCTTCTTTGTAGCATGCTTCCAGATATGCTTTGTCGTTCATCAGGCGGTTGTATTCTTCCTGAATCGGGCGCAGTTCGTCAGCAACAGCTTCACCGACTGCAAGTTTAAAGTCACCGTAGCCTTTGCCAGCAAAGTCGTTCTGAATTTCTTCGAAGCTCTTGCCGGTAACCGAGCTGTAGATGGACATCAGGTTGTTGATGCCGTCTTTGCCTTCACGGTAAACGACCTCAGCCTCGGAGTCGGTAACAGCGCTCTTGAACTTTTTGATGATGGTTTCCGGTGGGTCGAGCAGGAAGATGGTTGCTTTGACATTTTCATCGGATTTGGACATCTTCTTGGTTGGGTCAGCCAAAGACATGATTCTTGCGGAAGTCTTTGGAATGTATGCTTCTGGAATGCGGAATACGTTGCCGTACAGACCATTAAAGCGGTTTGCAATGTCGCGGGTCAGTTCCAGATGCTGTTTCTGGTCAGCGCCAACAGGAACAAGATCGGTCTGATACAGCAGGATATCTGCTGCCATCAGGGAAGGATAGGTGAACAATCCAGCATTGATATTGTCAGCGTGTTTCGCGGATTTGTCCTTAAACTGGGTCATACGGGAAAGTTCGCCGAACTGAGTGTAGCAGTTTAAAACCCAAGCCAGTTCTGCATGGGTCTTAACGTGGCTCTGGATGAAAGCGATGCTCTTTTTCGGATCAATGCCACAGGCAAGCATCAGAGCGTAAGCAGAGAGGGTATTTTTCTTGAGGGCCTGTGGGTCCTGACGGATGGTGATTGCGTGCTGGTTTACGATACAGTAAGCGCAGTTATATTCGTCCTGAAGTTTGCCCCAGTTTTTGACTGCTCCGAGGTAGTTGCCGAGGGTGAAGGCACCGCTGGTTGGCTGGATACCGGAGAAGATGACCGGTTTACGTTCTGGTTTTGGGGTAGTATTTGGATTTGTGTTTTCCATGATTGTGACCTCCTGATTGTATCAAATGAATCAAAGTTTTTCGTGAATTGATGGTTGCACCGAAGGTGAATAAAAGTTTTTGGTCGAGCTTTTTACAAAAAGCTCGTGGGGGTACGGGGGCAACGCCCCTGTGACACTTAACAATAAAAAATATAAAATTCGTTCGGGGCACAAAGTAAAATCAGCGATTTGGTACGGCAGTACCCTGTCTGCGGATGCAGGCAGATTTAGTCAGAAGCAAGTTTCTACTGTCAAAAATCATCCACTGGATAATTTTTGAGGACAGTCTGTGATTGCAATTGGCTCTTGAAACCCTTTTCACTTGCAAAAGGGTTTCAAACTTCTGAAAATGCGCTTACACGGATAAAGTTCCGCACTCTGCGGAGTGCGTCAAAGGGCTTTGCCCTTTTGAAACCCACCACCTTTTGGAAAAGGTGGACGAAAACTTTTGTTTGCTTTCGGTGTGAAGCCTTTGGTTTTCGTGCAAACAAAAAATCCCCGTCTTCCGGACAGTATTCTGTCGGAAAACAGGGACAAGAGCTTTCTCCTGTGGTGCCACCCAAATTGGTTTTGTTAAACCCACTTTAAGGATCAGGAACAAGGTTCCGAATCTTCTCTGCTGTGATAACGGTGCAGGTTCCGTCGACGCCTACTAAAATAAAGGTTTGTTCGGGCCGCCCTCATAAGTCCATTCAAAACAGCCACTGACACTGCACTTTCACCTGCGGCAGCTCTCTGACAGACAGCTTTTGCTGTTTTTACTCTTCTTATTCATCGGTTTGTCTATGAAATTGTCTTTATGATACTCCATGCCGGATAAATTGTCAATACTTCCCGCAGCCGATCGACTGCTGAAAATTGAGGGCAGAAATGACTGGGAAATCGCAAACAATCAGGGAAAAAACAAAGGATTGCAGGCTTTTCCAAAACACTGTAGCCAAGAGGAAAAGCTTGTCCGAAGAATCCACAAACAGGCATGATTCGATTGGATTACGCCAGTACAAACGACAATCTATTCCTATGCGCTGTGATATCCTTTTATTCATCGTAAGGGAAAATTTCCCAAAAGGAATCTGTCAGTCGTATTTATCTGCCAAAACGGCAATAAAAAGCAATTAAGGAGGATGTCATCATGAAAAACAGAACAGACTTTGTAAGAGTGGGATGGAAAGAACAGCTTTGGCAGGCTGTGTGCAATCAGATGGAAGCAGCAAAGGCTGTTTTGTGGGTGCTGTTCGGATTTGTGGTGGGACTGGGCAACATGATGATGGAGATCTCGCCTTTTGGTGCTGCTTTGTGCGCGGCAGTTCCGCAAAGCCACCTGCTTCCGACTGCATTTGGTGCAGCAGCGGGCAGCCTTCTGCTCTCCAATCTTTCCCAGCTTGGTGGAACCCACACCTTTACCATAAAATATGCTGCAGCGGTGGTGATTATTACGGCAGTGCGCCGGGTATTTCAGCCGTCGAAGGAAGAAGGAGGAAGGCTGTCTCTGCTGATGCCTTATAAGCCAGCTGCAGCGCCCCTTCTGGCTTTTGCCGGAATGCTTCTTCCGTCACTTGCGGTGCTGCTGGCATCTCCGTTTGATCTGTACAGCGTGGTGATGTCCTTCTCTGAGGCGATTCTTGCCGGAGCTTGTGCATACTTTTTGACCAGAAGTCTGCACGCTTTCTCGTTGGGACAGGGGATGTTTACCTTAAAGCGCGCAGATTTTATCAGCGTGGTGCTGACCAGTTCCATGCTGATTGTTTCGTTGAGCAACATTACCTTTGGGGGAATCTCATTTGGAAGATTGCTCGCGTCGATAGCGGTGCTGTTGTGTGCGCTGGTCGGCGGGGAGCGCTGGGGAGCGGTAGCGGGCATCGTATACGGAACGGCGGTGAGCGTTGCACTGTTCCCCAAAATGCAGCTGCTGGGGATTTATGCGCTGGCAGGACTTGCAGCAGGAGTATTTTCCGGACTGGGGAGATGGGTCTGCGCAGGAGGTTACGCCGTAACCTTTGGAGCACTCAGTGTTATTACGGCATCTCCGCCAGTCATGCCGCTTTTATATGAGGCGTTCATCACAGCGGTGAGCGTTGCGCTATTGCCGGAAAATGTGATGACCGCGCTGAAAACCCGCGTTTTTCGTCAGCCAATGGAGAACAGCGGCAGAGGGGTGCGTCAGCTGATGCTCGAACGTCTGGATGATGCTTCTCAGGCTTTGCGGGAGATCGCAGCAACCACCCAGGCAGTTTCGCAGAAGCTGGACCGTGCAAGATCGGGAAGTCTGGAACAGGTGTACGACGAAGCAGTGGACAACGTCTGCTTAAAGTGCGGCCTGAAGACCCGCTGCTGGCAGCAGGAGTACGGGGATACAGTCAATGTATTTAACCATTTGACACCTGTTCTGCGCCAGAATGGAAGCGTGTGTGCGGAGGATTTTATCTATCCGCTTTCAGCGCGCTGCACCAAGCGCGAACAGCTCAGCCGACAGATCAATGCAGGATATCAGGAGCTGACCGCCAAAGAGGGCATGAGCCGCAAGGTGGCGCGGGTACGCTCGGTGGTGACCGATCAGTTTGAAGGCCTTGCCCAGCTTCTGGGAGGGCTCAGCGAGGAACTGTGCGGAATCTCAAGCTATGAGGAACAGATGGTGGTGCAGGTAAAAGACTATCTGGAGGAGAGCCGTTACCGTTTCAAACGGGTGGACTGCTATCGGGATGAGGAGGACCGCATCTTTTTGCAGATGGACTTTGAACCGTTCCGGGCTGCCCGTCTGGATCTGGAGCGGATGACACAGGAAATTTCTAGAGTGTGTGACTGCGAGTTTGACCTGCCGCAGAAAACGCAGATGAACATAAAGCTTAAGTCCGGGGAGGAAGAAACGGTGATCCGTCTGTGCTTTCAGGAGAAGGCACAGTTTGAGGCAGAATTTGCAGCCAGCCAGCATATCTGTCAAGGATACCGGATGTGTGGAGATGCTTACCAAAGCTTTACCGACCGGCGCTCGGTGGCGCATATCATTTTGTCGGATGGAATGGGAAGCGGTACTGCTGCTGCGGTGGATTCCAACATGACGGTATCGCTGCTGCAAAAGCTGATCGATGCCGGAGTGGGATATCAGGCTGCGCTTAAAATCGTAAATTCTGCGTTGCTGGTAAAATCCGGCGAGGAATCGCTCTCCACCATCGACATCACCGCGGTGAACCTCTACACCGGTCAGGCGTGGTTTTATAAGGCAGGGGCAGCGCCGACCTTCCTGCGCCGCTCAAAGCGATGCGGATTGGTGGAATCGACCTCGCTTCCTGCCGGAATTTTGACAGCGGTGGATTTTGAAAAGAGCAGTGTGCGGTTAGGTGACGGGGATATGGTTGTGATGGTATCGGATGGAGCAACTGCCTGCGGTACAGACTGGATCAGCTCGGTGGTGGAGCATTTCCCGCTAGATGGAAACTTACAGGCACTGTGCGATGATATCGCTTCGACCGCACGCCTGCGCCGCAACGATAACCATGATGACGATATTACGGTTTGTGCGTGCCGTATCAGGAAGGTGATATGATATAAAAATATGATAAAGTTTTCGTCCACCTTTTTCAAAAGGTGGTGGGGGTACGGGGGCAACGCCCCTGTGACAAATAACAAACAAAAAAATAAATGGACAGTGGCACAATCCCTTGCCAGCGCTGCCGCACGGGAGTGCGGCAAAGACAAAGTCTTTGGTTGTTCGGCAGGCTGAGCCTGCACCAGCTTGAAGCTGGACACTGTATCGCGCTTAGGTTTGTGCGAAGTAGAAGTTTCAGCACACAGCAATCGCTCGTGTTAGCACACTTGCTCGTTAGAGCGAAAGCAAAAGTTTTCGTCGGGGCAAATTTTAAATTTGCTCTCTTTTTACCAAAAGGTGGTGGGGGTAAACAGCACAATATGTGCTGTGAGCAACGCCCCTGTGCCACTCAAAAACAAAAATCCCCGCGCCAATCTTTGGCGCGGGGTAAGTACATTATTTATAATGTTGGACAAAGAAAGTAAGGAAATTTAAAGGGCAGAGAATAAAATGACCTACTTGCATCAACTTGTCAAAGGAAGAAAGATGAATTTTAGGTTTTTTTCTCCATTCCCAAATATCCTCTATGCAGGAACCTAAAAAACCAATCCCAGCAAATAAAAAGATAAAGTATGAAGGCAAATAATTGGTCTTCATTATTAGTAGAATAATGCATAATATTAAAATCCACAGTAAGAAAATCAGCATATGAATCACTTTCTTTCGCAATATAAAAATACTTAAAGTATTAAAAATATTATAGCAATTTATTCTGAATAAAGCGATAGAAAAGATACACAATGTAGGCATGAAATTATCATGGTATGTACACAATTAGGGAAAAAACAGTATCCAGCTTCAAGCTGGTGCTGTCAAAAATCATCCACCGGATAATTTTTGAGGTCGCACTCTACCCTCAATCGGTTTTCGAGAACCTTTTCTCTTGCAAAAAGGTTCTCGAGCTCTCCAAATGAGCGCCTGAACGATAAAGAGTTTCGCCTTCTGCGGAAGGCGACCAAAGGCGTTGCCTCTGGACACCACGAGCTTTTTGTAAAAAGCTCGAGTAAAAACTTCTGTTTTTTTCCAAACAATGCAGCAAGGGGTCTCCATCCCCTTTCGGAAACGGAAACCCCTTAACTTTAAGAAGGATTCGATTGTGTCAAAATTACTCTTCGCTTGCAAATTTCTTTGCTTCTTCGATAACCTTTGCTTCGAGGTTGGAAGGAAGCTGTTCATAGCGAGCGAAATCAAAGGTGAAGTAGCCGCGTCCCTGAGTCATCGAACGGATTGCGGTTGCAAAGTCGCTCATTTCGCTCATTGGAACGTCTGCTTCGATTTCCTGCAGGCCGTCTGCGGATGGGTTCATACCAAGAACTCTGCCGCGGCGTTTGTTCAGGTCGCCGATAATATCACCGGTGTTGGAATCCGGAACATAAACTTTCAGGTTGCCGATTGGCTCGAGCAGAACCGGAGAAGCTTCCGGCATACCATTCTTGTATGCGATGGATGCTGCCATCTTGAAGGACATTTCGGAGGAGTCTACCGGATGGTAGGAACCGTCAACCAGAGTAGCTTTCAGTCCAACAACTGGATATCCTGCCAGAACACCGTGTTTTACGCAGTCCTGAAGACCTTTTTCAACTGCTGGGAAGAAGGATTTCGGAACAGCACCGCCGAATACCTTTTCTTCGAATACAAGGCCGTCGCCAACGGTTGGCTCAAATTCGATCCATACATCACCGAACTGACCATGACCACCGGACTGTTTCTTGTGTTTGCCCTGTACTTTAACTTTCTTGCGGATGGTTTCGCGGTAAGCAACTCTTGGAACTTCCAGAGAAACCGATACGCCGAATTTATTTTTCAGTTTGGAAACCAGAACATCCAGATGCTGTTCACCTAAACCGGATACCAGCTGCTGGTGGGTTTCTGCGTTGTTTTCATAAGCGATGGTTGGGTCTTCTTCCATCAGACGCTGCAAACCGGAAGCAATCTTGGATTCGTCGCCTTTTGCTTCGGTCTTAATTGCCATCTGCAGGCATGGTTTCGGGAAGTTGATCGGATCAAAGTTCAGAACTTTCTTTGGATCGCACAGTGCATCACCGGTTTCGGTAGCAGCCAGTTTGGTAACTGCGCCGATATCACCAGCGGTGATGTAAGCGGTGTCTTCCTGTTTCTTGCCGCGGACATAGATGATCTTGCCCAGACGTTCCGGCTGACCGGTTCTGGAGTTGATTGGTGTCATATCTGCGGAAAGTTTACCGGAGATAACCTTGATGTAGGAAAGTTTGCCGATGAATGGGTCAGCAATGGTCTTGAATACATAAGCTGCCAGAGGAGCTTCGTCGGTGCAGACAACTTCAACTGGTTCGCCGTCAGCATCAACAGCAACCTCTCCGCCTTTTTCCCATGGGGATGGCAACAGGTCAACGATGCCGTCGAGCAGCATATCGATTGCCTGGAGATTTGTAGTGCAGCCGCACAGAACTGGAGAGATGGAACCATTGGTTACACCGGTATGTACGCCGCGGATGATTTCATCACGGGTAAACTGTTCACCGGAGAAGTATTTTTCAAACAGAGCTTCATCTGTTTCAGCAACTGCTTCAGAAACAGCTGCGGTAAGACCGTCCAGACGATGGCCAAAGTCAGGCATCTCAACCTCATGAGGCTCACCCTTTTCATCGTAGGTGTAAGCTTTCATGTCGATGAGGTTGATGTAGGATTTTACTTCACGGTCTTCTACATATGGAACAACGATCGGACATACTGTCGGACCGAAGGTAGCTTTCAATTCTTCAAAAACTTTATAGAAATCAGCATGGTCAGCGTCGAGCTTGCTGACAAAGAACATGGTAGCTTTGGAAGCGTCTTTTGCCATCTTGTACGCTTTTTCTGTGCCGACATCCACACCGGATTTGCCCGATACACAGATCAGCAGGCTTTCTGCAGCGCGTACGCCCTGTACAGTTTCGCCGGCAAAGTCAAACAATCCTGGGGTGTCGATCAGGTTGATCTTGGTGCTGCCCCATGCAAAAGGAGCAATCGAAGTGGAAACAGATACTTGTCTCTTAATTTCTTCCGGATCATAGTCGCTAACTGTGTTTCCGTCTGCTACTTTTCCCAATCTATCAGTCGCGCCTGCTTTAAACAGCAGAGCCTCGGTAAGCGAAGTTTTTCCCGAACCGCTGTGTCCGGTCAATGCAATGTTTCGAATCCTTCCTGCCAGATATTGTCTCATAAAGTATCGCCCCTTTCAAGTTCACCGTTTTACGGCATTCCGCCCTATGGCGGGGCCCTGTCTTATGCAGGGTTCTCATCAGATGAGAGCTTTGTCATCGGATGAGTCATTACACAACGAGTTTCGTTTTGTAACGAGTCCCATTTATCAATGGGGTACTATTCAAGTATAACAATTTCATTCCCGATTTTCAATATAAAAATGTAGATTTTATACGATGACGGTGTAGAATTCTCCGAAAGATACCTGTACAGATTAAACAAAAAACTACTTTTATTTGCAGAAAATCTTGACAGGAAAGCGGATGCCTGCCGACAAAATGGTATCCTATCCTATGCAAAATAACGGGAGTTTAGACGAGGAGACTTTCTTTTTTGGCACAAGGTTCCGCACACTGCGGTGTGCTCCAAGAGCTTTGCCCTTTGGAAACCCACAAACTTTTGTGTACAACAGTTTGACAAAAAACTTCTGTTCTGCACTGTGGGCAGACTGCTTTTGTACTTTCTCAGAAAGTACAAAGCGCGAAATTGTCCGCGGGTTTACCACGCCAAAAAAGCACAGCATGGCGCTGTGCTTTTTTGGCGTGGTGAATCTATAAAAAAGGGAAGTGGCAAAAGAAATGTGTTTTTTCTTTCTGAACATATAACGCTTGAAAAGGCTAAAAAGCAACACTTAAATTGCAAAGTTCAAAATTTTTTCACAAATTTACGAAAAGTCCTTCTCTGGAAGAATTGGTTCGGTTGTGTTATGATAGAAAATATCAGATCAATCGAAAGGGGAAATGGGCATGAATTCAGCGCAGAGAAGGGAAAAGCTGCTCAACATGCTGTGGGAAGAAAGCCGGCCGCTGAGTGCAACCGCAATTGCAAAAGAATTTGGTGTCAGCCGCCAGATTATCGTCGGGGATGTGGCACTTCTGCGGGCAGCAGGAGAGAACATCGCGGCGACTCCACGGGGATATGTTTTACAAAAAGAACGCAGCAGCCACACCAAAACGATTGCTTGCCGCCACAATGACGACAACCTCCTCAAGGAGCTTTATATTGTAGTGGATAACGGCTGTGCGGTGTTGGATGTCACAGTAGAACATCCGGTATACGGGCAGATTCTGGGCCAGCTGCAGATTTTCTCGCGGTATGATGCCGACCAGTTTGCAAAAAAACTGGGAGAAAATTCAGCTCCGCCGCTGTGTGCCCTGACCAACGGTGTCCACCTGCACACCATTCAGTACCAGCATGAGGATGATTTTCATCGGGTGATGGAGCAGCTGGAAAAAGAGGGAATTTTGTTTGTCGAAAGCTGATTGATATTTTATTTAGAGAGAAGCGCACTCCCAAAACAGAGTGCGCTTCTCTTTTTTTGGTTTACTCAGCCAGCAATTGAGAGATATCAAGCATCTCTTCATTGGAAACAGCGTCCAGACCAAGATAAAAATCGGTAGCAGAACCACTGTGTCCAACGGTGCCAATCTTGTCGCCTACAGAAACGTTTTGTCCATATTTAACGGAAGTTTCTTTGAGGTGAGAGTAGGTCCAGATAATGCCCTGTGGATCAGCAATCTGAACACAGTAACCGTATCCATCCTTCCATCCGGCATAAAAGACAGTTCCTGAAATGGAGCAGGTGACTTCGCTGCCTTCCGGTGCATAGTAAAGACGACGACCTTCGATATCTTCTATCTTTACTGTTTCCTTGACAGGAGAAGCAAAGGTATCTGGTTTTAGGAGCTCCATAGCTAACTTCTTAGCTTCTTCGATGGTAATTTCTTCTAAAGGTTGGAGAAGACCATCCTGATAGGTAGCGCGGATATTAGTTTCACCTTCTGGATTAATGGATTTTGCAAAATTGCCGTCAATCACCCAGTGAATTGTTTTGCCGTGATAGGTCCAGGACTGTTTTGTCTCATCATAGACGATACCTTCATCATTGAAAGAAAACAGGTTTGGGAGGATGCCGCCGCCTGACATCTGAAAGACGCTTCCATCATAGGCGATAGACCAGTTACCGCTGGTGTCCTGAGAACGGAAAACAAAGCAAGGATTCTCTCGGTAATCGTAGAAGGTGGAAACGAGGGTCCCGTCGCGCATGTAAAGATTTCCTGAATTGCTGTCAGCAGGGGAAGGCTGGAAGATAAGTTGATGTCGACCAAAAGACTCAAAGTATTCTGTCAGATCCTGACACTCACTGATGCGAAGCGGTCCATCTGGGTATGGATAAAGGTTAAGGGTGTCTTCGGTTGTTGTGTTAAGTTTTTTTAGTGTACCATCTTCGTTATAGGTGATATACAAGGTCAGATTACTGCCCTCGGTTTCAGAAAAAAAGGTAAAGTTTCCACTTGGATTTGGGTCAGCAAAGTATTTGACCAGTTCTCCGTTGTAGTAGAGGTCACCTTTGGTGGAGTCCGTTTCGGATGGGACAAACATGACACCGTATTTTTCTAACTCGGCAAAGCGTTCAGCAGGTGAAAAGGTCTTTTTAGAAGTCTTGACAGAAACTTCTTGTTTCATTTGGTCATCGTCCGTCAATATTTTGTCTGATACAGTTTCTGATTCACTGCTGGGAAGTTCAGTGTCTATGGGGTTATTTTTTGCGGAGGTGGCAAACAGAATGCTGACACAGGCAACTACGACCACCGCTGCAAGGATAGTGATGAGGGATGCTTTTTTCATCTTCATAATAGCACGAATCCTTTCTTCAATAGCGTTCCTGCCAAAACCACTGGCAAATGAGGCAAAGCCACCTTTTTGCTCCTCCATGTCGATGAGGGCAAGCGCATAATCTGAGCGCCTGTTTCGTCCCAGAAGATGCAGAACGGTTTCGTCGCAGGAAAGTTCGATGTCACGGTTAAACAACAGGTACATCACCCAAACCAGAGGGTTCATCCAATGGATGCACAGCGTTGCGGTTAATAGAATTTTGGTCACACAGTCAAACCGGCGGATATGAACCCACTCATGGGTAAGGATGAAATTTAAGGTGGATGGGGATTGCTCCAGACTTTCTTTTGGGAGCAGGATGACCGGACGGAAGATACCGTAGGTCAGCGGTGTGTGGATGCAGTCATATTGGCGGATTGTGATATTCCGGTGCAGCTGATGAGAAGAAAGCCACTCATTTACAAACTCATTCTCCACCGGCAGCGACATCCGAAATTCCCGAATTCCCTTCCAGTAATTGATGCCAAAGAAAGCAGCAATTACACCGATTCCGATACCCCAGATTGCTGGGAGCGCATCAAAAAAGATTTCGGAAAAGGATTTACTTGGCTTTACTTCGACATATTCAATATCTGTATCAGGAATCGGCGCCATTTCAAATTGGGTTGAATTTTCCATCGTTTCCGATGAATCGTCCAAAACAGGTTCAAAGGTGGATTCCATTGCAGATGACTGTTCAACAACAGCCGGAAGATTGGGGTCGAACCATGAATAAAAGCTCATGACCGATGGAATCGAAAACGGGATCAACAATCGCAGCAGAGCAATCCACCACAGCACCAGAAAGGTCTTTTTGGGGAATCGTTCAATGGTCAAAGCGCGCAGAATGATGATGGCGACAATCATCAGCGCAGCTGACAGGCTCATTTGGACAAGGCTCATACAAGCGCCTCCTTATGCAGCAAATTTTTGAGGTAAATTAGTCGTCGAGTTCTCCCACGATATCGCGCAGTTTTTTGATCTGTTCAGAGGAAAGCTTTTTCCTTCCAAGCAGGGCAGCGAACAGCTTGTCCGCCGAACCATCGTAAATTTTGTCGATCAGCTCGTTAGTCTGTTCTTCCTGGATTTCTTCCTTTTTGACCAGAGCGTGGCACATGAAGTTTGGTTCCGAGCGTTCGATAGCGCCTTTTTTGATACATCGTTTTATAAGGGTATAGGTAGTATTCATGTTCCAGCCAATGTCTTCTTTGAGTACATCTGAGATATGTTTAGCAGTACAGTCGCCTTCGTTCCAGAGGACACCCATTACCTTCAGTTCCGAGTCAAATAATTTTCCGTCCATATTTTTCCTCCTATTTGCGGATTTTATGTTTGTCTTTGGAAAAGGTTGCCTTTTTCCAAAAGGCAGGGCTTTACAACCTTTATACCAAATTGTTGAGGTTGATCGGCTGACCGCCGTACCACAGTTCCAGTTCAAGCTGGATTTGCTCAGCCCATCCGGTATATCCAACAACACCAATTTTGTCTCCAGTAGAAACGACATCACCGGCATTGACGTCCAGAGAATCCATGTGGCTGTAAACCCAGACCATATCGTTTTCATCTATGATCTGTACGCTGTATCCGCGGCTGGTGTTCCAGCCTGCACTGACGACAACACCGTCAGATACGGCGCTGACAGAGCAGTCGGAAGAAGCGTAATAGATGCGGGACGTACCACTGTAACCTGCTTCCTGATGGGTAGAGCTGATAACAGGGGATTGATAGTTTGGAATGAGAATGCTGTCTTGCTGTTGCTGGAACAGTTTCTGTGCTTCTTCGTTGGAAATCTGTTCCACACCAATGATATGATTACCTTTATCACGGGTGGTTTTCAGGCTGAACTTGCCTTCGCTGAGGTTGGATGCAAAGCAGTAGTTGGTGCCGCCGCGAGGATCAATGAAAAACTGCACCGGCTCACCGTTATAATATACACTTCCGATACCTGTCATAATATCCGATGCTTTATAGGAAACACCAAAACTAGCAAGCGGATCAAATAACTGTTCAAGTCGTGCATATTTTTGCTGACGCTGTTTTACGATATCGGATGTAGCCCAGTTGCTCTGGGAAGGAAGTTTTCGGAGCTCAACAGCTTCCTCAATTAGATTTTGTGCATCAAAAAGTTCGATGCGGTCAAACTTTCCAATAGGAAGTACCATTCCGTCTTCTCTTTCCCAGGAAGAGTAGACAGTGCGGATATCGACAACGCCGCAGTTATTGATATAGAAGATATCCTCTGCGTCGGTTGTGTCTCCTTGTGCAGTATCTGCCCAGCAGCGGATCAGCTCACCGTTAAAGTAAAGCCGATTGTCCGGACCGAGGGTGATATTGTAAGGAGCAAATTCGTTGGCAATTATCTGAAGTTCTTCATTCCCAAAACCGCCGGCAAGAGGTTTTCTCTGGATTGTTTTAAAAGCCCATCCTGCTGTTTGTTCTGGCTCAAATGCCTGAATATCAAGAAGTGTATCTTGTTTTCGAACGGAATAAATATCAATGACACCGTTCGGATTATAGTACTCATAGCTATAGCCTCTGATTTTTTTCAGGTACTCGTCAAGATCACCAGAAAAGTTATCGGAAAAATAACTGTTTGATCCGTCAATAAAGTAGCGGACCAACTGGTCATCGTACAGGAAATTGCCATTTTCATCAAATGAGAGATGGCGGTTTGACAGATACTCTTCCCGAAGCCAGGAAGCAGGTTCCCCGTAATTGAGGACTTCTTTTGTTTTAAGCTTGTCTTCAGAAAACAGATATTCAGGAGCATATTCGGACAGTTCCTGTCTAACTTCTTCATCACACAGTGTTTCCAGTGACTGAGCTTCGCCGTACTCGTTCCGGACAACGTTTAGATTCACTTCCCCGTTTTCGGAGAAATAAACCATTCCGGTAGCGCGGTCCATCAGGGTGCGGATTGGCTTTTTCAGATAAGTCCAGACATCGGTATCCTTTTGCTGAATCATACTGTGCAGAGGATAATCGGAAGCCACTTTTCTTGGATCATCGACCGTTGCAACCTCAGCTGCAGTCGGTTCTGGAATTTCTCTTGCGGCAAATTCCTCTTCGGTCGCTTTTTGCAGTCCGGTCAGTTGATCATTGCTGTCACGGACTGCTTTGATATCGACCGTACCATGAGTTTCGTAGTATCCGATACCTTTGGTATTTAAATTGTCACCCTTCCACTGGTCATCAAAACAGCGTACCAGTTTGCCTTCAAAATAGAGTTTACTGTTTTCCAAATCGAATTTCAGACCATAAGGTTCATAGTCCTTATAAAGATTTGGGTCGTAGATATTCTGAACAACGGTGTCTGAGGAAGATTCCTTAGAAGCAGAAGGGGATTCGGTTGGGTTGTTTTTTGCGGAGGTGGCAAACAGGATGCTGACACAGGCAACTACGACCACTGCTGCAAGGATGGTGATAATGGATGCTTTTTTCATCTTCATAATAGCACGAATCCTTTCTTCAATGGCGTTCCTGCCAAAACCACTGGCAAATGAAGCAAAGCCACTTTTCTGCTCCTCCATATCGATGAGGGCAAGCGCATAATCTGAGCGTTTATTTCGTCCCAGAAGGTGCAGAACGGTTTCATCACAGGAAAGTTCGATGTCACGGTTAAACAACAGATACATCACCCAAACCAGAGGGTTCATCCAGTGGATGCACAGCGCTGCAGTCAGCAAAATTTTGGTTACGCAGTCAAATCGGCGGATATGAACCCATTCATGGGTAAGGATAAAATTCAAGGTGGATGGGGGCTGTTTCAAGCTCTCTTTTGGGAGCAGGATGACCGGACGGAAGATGCCGTAGGTCAGCGGTGTATGGATACAGTCATATTGACGGATTGTGATATTCCGGCGCAGCTGATGGGAAGAAAGCCATTCGTCCACAAATTCGTTCTCCACTGGCAGCGACATCCGAAACTCCCGAACGCCTTTCCAGTAATTGATGCCAAAGAAAGCAGCAATTACACCAATTCCGACACCCCAGATTACCGGGAGCGCATCAAAAAAGATTTCGGAAAAGGATTTGCTTGGCTTTACTTCGACATATTCCATATCTGTATCAGGAAGCGGCGTCATTTCAAATTGGGTTGAATTTTCCACCACTTCCGAGCGGGTTTGCTCAGGCACAGCCGAAACAGCATCTTCTTGTGGAGAAGCATTCTGCAAGACTTCGGATGGAATTTCCAGAACAGGTTCTGATGTGGATTGAGACTCCGTTATCTCCTGTACTTCCTGGTGGACAGACTTGGGAACATCAGGGCTAATCCATGAGTAGATGCTCATGACAGATGGAATCGAAAACGGGATCAGCAATCGTAATAGAGCAATCCACCACAGCACCAGAAAGGTCTTTTTGGGAAATCGTTCAATCGTCAAAGCACGCAGAATGATGATGGCGACAATCATCAGCGCAGCTGATAGGCTCATTTGGACAAGGCTCATACAAGCGCCTCCTTATGCAGCAAATTTTTGAGGGAAATTAGTCGTCGAGTTCTCCCACGATATCGCGCAGTTTTTTGATCTGTTCGGAGGAAAGCTTTTTCCTTCCAAGCAGGGCAGCAAACAGCTTGTCCGCCGAACCGTCATAGATCTTGTCAATCAATTCGTTAGTCTGTTCTTCCTGGATTTCTTCCTTTTTGACAAGAGCGTGGCACATGAAGTTTGGTTCCGAGCGTTCGATAGCGCCTTTTTTGATGCAGCGTTTGATGAGGGTATAGGTGGTGTTCATGTTCCATCCGATGTCTTCTTTGAGTACATCCGAGATATGTTTAGCGGTGCAGTCGCCTTCGTTCCAGAGGACACCCATTACTTTCAGTTCCGAGTCAAATAATTTTCCGTCCATAAGATTTCTCCTTTTCTGAATTTTTTCGTTAGAGCAAAACAAAAGTTTTTGATCGAACTTTTTACAAAAAGTTCGTGGGGGGTACGGGGGTGAAACCCCTGTGACACTTCAAAAAAAACAAATAAAACGTTCGGGGCAGGATGCCGTTTTGGTGCTGCCGCACGTCAGTGCGTAAAACCTTTTACTTTTTTTCAAGTAGCTTCCTAAAATCGATCTCACAAGACTGGAGTAGTTTCTCTGTCTATACACTACCACAGTCTTGTGGGAAAGTCAATACACGACTCTGGTAGTTTGAATAAAAAATAGACTTTTGTAAAATCCACACAAAAATCCAAAGAAAACCTTGACAACTGAAAAAGGGGTGCTATAATGGGTAAAGATATGTGTCAAGACACCTATCAATCAAAAGAGTAACTTGTGTCAATTAAGGGAGGATTTTTTATGAGAAGCAGAACAAAGACCTATCAGCTGGCATTGACCGGAATGTTGATTGCCATTGGAATTGTAATTCCGATGTTTTCTCCAATCAAGGTTGTAATCGAGCCAGCTTCCTTTACGCTTGCAAGCCATGTTGCGGTATTTATCGCAATGTTCATTTCTCCATCCATGGCGGTAGCAGTATCGCTTGGAACTACATTGGGCTTTTTCCTGGGTGGTTTCCCGCTGACTGTTGTACTGCGCGCACTGACCCACGTCGTTTTTGCACTGGTGGGAGCGCTTTACCTGCAAAAGAGAGATTATGCACCGATTGCTTCGGTCAAATCCTCCTTGCTGTTTTCGCTGTGTATCGGTATCCTGCACGCAGTATGTGAGGTGCTGATTGTGCTTCCATTCTATGTAAATGGTTCGATGCCGCAGGCAAACTACGACAAGGGATTTTTTGTGTCGATCTTCCTGCTGGTAGGTGTCGGATCAGTCATCCACAGCATGGTGGATTTGTCCATTTCGATCTGGCTGTATAAACCAATTCAGGCAATCTATGGCAGATTGGGAGCAGCACAGCACGCATAAAATGAGATACGGGAATTTACAAAAACAGGAGCGTTCGTCTTTGACGAACGCTCCTGTTTATTTTGTTATATAGAATTAGTCTGCTGTAATACATTGGCTGTGCGCCAAACCATATCCAGCTTCCAGCTGGCACTATAAGGTGTTCAAAACTTCCAGTGTCTTGAAGAACAGACTTGTTACACGCTGGGCAGCGGGAGAGTTTGGATAATCGACGATTGGTCGATTGTGGTTGACTGCACGGATAACCAGCGGATCAAACGGAATTTCTTCCAGTACCATCAGCTCATGCTCGGCACAGTAACGATAAATGTCCTGTGTAAATTGAGAAGCGGTGTCCGAGCGGTTGATGCAGGCAACAGCGGGAACACGCAGCTGACGGACTGTTTTCAGGATGCGGGTAAGGTCGCTCAGCCCTGACAGGGAAGGCTCCAGGACCAGAAGCACCAGATCCACGCCGGCAACCGAAGAGATGATGGGGCAGCCAATGCCGGGAGAACCATCGATGACTGCAATTTCAGCATTTTCTCCGTAGGTGGAAAGATTCTGCTTAACCATATTGATGGTTTTTCCGGTTGCACCGGCACCTGGCTTTAAGGAAGCGTTGGAGAAGACTCCATATTCGGTGGCAGAAACGCTGTAGCTTCCTGTGCTGGTTTCTGCCAGATGGACCGCCTTTTCCGAGCCGGAACCAATCGGACAGACCAGTTCGCAAACACCGCAGCCTTCGCACAGATAAGGGTTGACTACGCCGTTTTTCATCGCACCAAAGCGGCAGTGCTGTTCGCACAGTCCGCAATGGGTACACAGACTCTGGTTAATGACAGCACGTTTGCCAAAGCAGGTCTTTTGCGAAAGCATGGTTTGTCCTTCGGAAAAAATCAGATGCAGGTTTGGCACATCGACATCACAGTCGGCAAAACAGGTCTTGTGCTGTCCTTTAAGCAGGGAAATAAAGGAGGAGGCAATGGTGGTTTTACCGGTGCCGCCCTTGCCGCTTAAAATCAAAAGCTGTTTCATTAAAATACCTCCCTGTCCTGAACAGAATCTGGATGGGACTCCAAGCGGGGACCGAGCAGAGCCTGCGCATTTTTGAGGATTTTTTTGAAGATCCTGCTGTATTCTGCATCCTTTGCAGCGAGCTGACCGCTGGCATTGATGCGGGCAAGCTCGGGGGAAAGGGGAATCTCTGCCAGAACTTTGATGTTATGTTCCCGGCAGAAGGTTTTGATGTAGTTGCGGGTATCCAGTGATTTGTTGATGACAATGCCGAAAGGCTTGTTGTATGTATTGAGAAGATCAATACAGATGCGCATATCATTGACACCGAATACAGTCGGTTCGGCAACCAGAATACACAAATCTGCCTCCACAATTCCCTGAACGACATGACAGGAATTGCCGGGAGAGCAGTCCATGACCAGGTTAGGCAGATGGCGGGTCTGGTCGATCATCCGACGGATGATGGCACTGCCCTGCATCTGACCGGGATTGAGACTGCCCGAATAAACCCGGACGTGCTCAAAGTTTCCGGAAGAGATGGAACCGATGTTGTAGGAAACCTCCTGAATGGCCTTGTTTGGACAAACCAGAGCACAGCCGCCGCAGTTGTGGCACAGATGGTCAAACAAAAGGATCTGTTTTCCGGTAAAGCTCAACGCATGAAAGGCGCAGAAGTTCATGCAGGCGCGGCATCTGGAGCATTTTTCATGCAGGATGGATGGAATAGGCATATCCACCGGCTCTACCACTGGATTTTCAATGGGAAGATAGAGGTGGCCGTTTGGGACCTCTACATCGCAGTCCAAATAGACTGCGTCTTGCTGAATATAGGAAAGGTTAACGCTGACAAAGGTTTTTCCGGTGCCGCCTTTGCCGCTGAGGATGGCTATTTTCATGTTTGGATGATTCCTTTTACAAATATTGTAATTTTTCACATGATACTGATTGGATAGATTTATTCTATCGACTGCTGAATAAAAAAGGCCTGCCGCTTGAGAAAACGGCAGGCCTTTTAAATGTTCTGCTGAAAATGCAGCAAATAGAAATCTAGAGCAGTGACAGTTTACCTGCAAAAAACAGCTCCAGATTTTCTGCCGCGCCGGATGCAGCAGCATGATAGACTGTGATGTTGCCGGCGGACAGCAGACGCATGGCGTTTTCACCGCATCGATTGCTGATCAAAACATCAACACCATGGTCAATCATCAGTTGGGCAGCCTGAATGCCTGCACTCTGCCCAAAAAGAAAGGTAGATTCCAAAAAAGAACCTTGATTGGTTTCAGAATCAAAAAGGTAAAAAAAGGGAGATCTTCCAAAGATGGAAGAAATGGGAGAATCGACGCGTGCCTGTTCGACAGGGATGACAACTTTCATCAGAAGACTCCACAGAAGAAAATTACTCTTCGAATTTGCGGTTTGGCAGTGCGATCAGCTGATCAGCAGCCTCGCTTAAATATTCTGTCGGCATCTGGTCGATCTTACCTTCATCGCACAGAGCAGCAAGGTTTGGATCGATCGGCATACGGCCCAGAATTGGCAGACCGGTTTCAGCAGCAACCTCTTCGAGTTTGCTCTTGCCGAAGATTTCGATCTTTTTGCCACAGTCCGGACATACCAGATAGCTCATGTTTTCCACGATACCAACGATCGGTACGTTCATCAGTTTTGCCATCTTGCAGGCTTTTTTCACGATCATCGATACCAGATCCTGAGGGGAGGTAACGATAACGATGCCATCTACCGGAATGGACTGGAATACAGTCAGCGGAACATCGCCTGTGCCTGGCGGCATATCGATGAACATATAGTCTACTTCGCCCCAGACAACATCGGTCCAGAACTGTTTTACAGTACCTGCGATAACAGGACCTCTCCATACAACTGGATCATCAGTATGTTCCAGAAGCAGGTTTACCGACATAACTTCCATGCCGTTGTTGGTGAGTCTTGGGTCGATACCAAGCTCGGTACCGCTTGCGCGGCCGGTAATGCCGAACATTTTTGGAATGGAAGGACCGGTGATATCCGCATCCAGAATAGCGGTGGCAAATCCACGGCGCTGCATCATAACTGCCAGGGAAGCGGTGACCATCGATTTGCCAACGCCGCCTTTACCGCTGACAACACCGATTACCTTTTTAATATGGCTGAGGTGGTTTTCCGGTTCGAGCAGGCTCTGAGGTTTGGAACAGGAGCCCTTGCTGTGACAGGAAGCACAGTTGCCGGAGCAGCCGGTTGATTCACTCATTTGATTCATCTCCTAAAAAAAATTACGGTACATAATAAAAACCGTTCATAAAGATGCAATATTGCCCTCAAAAAGAGCATATCCATACCTTTTTATTATAACCTTTTTTACAGCATTGTGCAAGGGAAAAGGTGGAGACTAAAACCCCATTCCCTGTAAAATTTCCTGTGCTTTGCAAAAATCCTGCCGCGGCACATAGATTTCCTCGCCCTCGCTTGAGTTTCCTCGCAGGAGATTTAACATCCCGGCGTTTCCAAGGTCACGCTTATGAACCGGAATATTATTTTCTTTCATGGCAGCAACGATTATCTCTGCCTGAAAATTATCCGGTACAGTACACAAGAGAACAAGATCCATTTAATACACTCCTTTTTGCCCAAAAGTAAAAAAAAGGCTGTCTAGTGACTTTATTCTAACAGAAAGTAATTGCCCGGGACAACCACTCTGCGTACAAAATTTTTCTTAAAAACAGGACTTGCCGGGACTAAGAAAATTGCCTATAATGAAACTAACAGAGAATCTTTTTGAAAAAGATAAAATTGGAAGGGAAGAAACGTTATGAAACACATTCTGCTTATTGCGACCGGTGGAACGATCGCGTCTGAAGACACCGAAAATGGTCTTGCTCCACAGATTTCCTCGGAAAAACTGTTGGACTATGTACCAGCAGCGCGCGAATTTTGTACCATCGACGCAGTTCAGATTCTCAACATTGACTCGACCAACATCCAGCCGGAGCACTGGCTTTTGATGGCCCGCACCGTTAAGGATAACTATGAAAAATATGATGGCTTTGTCATCTGCCACGGAACCGATACCATGGCATACACCTCTTCGGCACTGTCTTACCTGATTCAGAACTCGCCGAAGCCGATTATCATCACCGGTGCCCAGAAACCGATTTCCATGGAAATAACCGATGCAAAAACAAACCTGCTCGATTCACTGCGCTTTGCAGCCTGCCCGGATGCACATGGAGTATGCATCGTATTTAATGGCAAAGTAATTGCCGGAACCCGTGCAAAGAAACTGCAGTCCAAGAGCTTTAATGCATTTGACAGCATTAATTTCCCAGTACTTGCAACCATCCGCAACAACAAGATTGTCCACTATGTAAAAGAAAGCTGCCCATGCTCCTATCCAGCATTTTACATCGACATCAATCCAAGAGTCTTTCTGCTGAAACTGATTCCAGGTATGGACCCGGAATTTCTGTCCTGGATCGGTGAGCACTATGATGCAGTGATCATCGAAAGCTACGGCGTGGGCGGACTGCCAAGTGTTGAGCACAAGGATTTCCTCAAGGCAGTGGACAAGCTGATCGCAGACGGAAAGATCGTTGTCATGAGCACACAGGTTATGTACGAGGGAAGCGATATGGAGGTCTATGAGGTCGGACATGTTGCAAAAGAGCGTTATGGCCTGATCGAAGCGTACGATATGACACTGGAAGCAACTGTTACCAAGCTGATGTGGATTATGGCACAGACCAAAGATCCGCAGAAGATCAAAGCAATGTTCTATACTACCATCAATCACGACATTTTGTTCCAGTAATCAGGAGCAGAGGATCTGAACAAACCAGTTTGTTCAGATCAGTCAGTCCAGACAAAGGAGGGGAAAGCGATGACAATTCAGGGGCAGAGCCTGAAATCACAGAAGGAAGAAAAACGAATCAGGATGATACAGGCGGCATACGAACTGTTCTCGGAAAAAGGGGTATATAAGACAAGCATCGACGATATTGCAAAATCTGCCGGTGTTGCCAAAGGAACCTTTTATCTCTACTTTGCGGACAAGACCGAAATCTGGGAAGCGGTTGTGGTGGATATCAGCAACCGGATTCTCGCTCAGGCAAAAAAGGAACTGGAAAGGAAAAGTCTGCCTGACATGATCGAGCGCATCTTGTTTGTAGCGGATTTTATCATCGAGCATTTTAAGAAAAATCTGGATGATCTGAAAATTGTTCAGCGCAATTTTTCCTGGCCGCTGGTACTGCGCAAGATGAATGAGGCGCAGGATAATACGCTGCTGCAGATGTTGGAACAGTGTTTTTGCAGCCCGTATCTCAGCCGCTATACCATCGAGGAAGCGTATCGGATGATGTTTTTGATTGTGGAGATGGTCGGTTCCATCTGTTACACCTCGATCTTGCTGGAGCAGCCGGCACCCATCGATCAGATGAAGCCGGTGCTGTTCCATACGATACGGAAAATATTGATTTAACACAAGAAAGGTTCGGGTCAGATTCCCGAACCTTTCTTTTCAGAAGGGAGAAGAACATGGAACAATCACAGCATCTTTGCCGCCTTTGTCCTAGAAACTGCGGGGTGGACCGCAGCAAACAGACCGGATTTTGCAAGGCAGGCGACAAGGTAAAGCTTGCGCGTGCGGCGCTGCACTTTTGGGAAGAGCCCTGCATCAGCGGAGAGGAAGGCTCGGGAACGGTATTCTTTTCGGGCTGTCCGCTGCAATGCGTGTTCTGCCAGAACCACCAGATCAGCGCTGAATGCTATGGAAAAGAAGTCAGCATCGAGCGCCTTGCCGAGATTTTTCTGGAACTGCAGAATCAGGGAGCAAATAACATTAACCTTGTGACAGGCGGGCACTTTGTACCGCAGATTATCCAGGCGTTGGATATGGTGCGAAGAGATTTAAAGATCCCTGTCGTTTATAACAGCAGCGGCTATGAAACGGTGGAAACGCTGCGGATGCTCAAAGGCTATGTGGATATTTATCTTCCGGATATCAAATATTTTTCCTCGGAGCGCAGCAAACGCTATTCCCATGCACCGGATTATTTTGAGGTAGCCTCCAAAGCAGTGCAGGAGATGTTCTCGCAGGTGGGAGCGGTGGAATTTGACGAGAGAGGAATGCTCACAAAGGGCGTTATCGTGCGTCACATGGTCATGCCAAACGGTGTGGAGGATAGCATGGATATCCTTACCTGGATTGCGGAAAACCTGCCGCTGGATGATATTTTAGTCAGCGTGATGAGCCAGTACACCCCATTTTACAAAAGTGCTGAGTTTCCGGAAATCAACCGCCGGCTGACACAGGAGGAGTATGACAGGGTGCTCGACTGGATGGAGTGTATGGGAATAGAGGATGGATTTGTGCAGGAATTAAGTTCGGCAAAAGAGGAATATACACCGGACTTTTCCCTTCAGGGAGTGTAGAGCACGTAGAGATTATCACGGTATAAAAGTTTGGTATTTTATTTGTGGGAAAGAAGGATTTGATATGATAACACAGGTGAAAAAATGGGTGACTGACCATCCAGTCTGGTTTGCCATTTTATTTTTTATCTTTTATTTTACCGGATTTTTTACATTAGAGCACCTTGTCACCGAGCCGGTATATCTGCTGCACTGCGGCTTGGATGATTTGATTCCATTTAATGAGTGGTTTATTTTTCCGTATGCGTCCTGGTTTGGGTTGATCCCGTGGGCGCTGATCACCCTGCTTTTGTTTGATAGGAAAAACTATTTTTATCTGTGCGGCGTGATGTTTTCGGGAATGGCGCTGTGTCTGCTGCTCTATCTGATTTTCCCAAATGGGGTGGATCTGCGTCCGCAGAGCATCGAATCGAGCAATCTTGCAGCGACCTTTGTACGGATGATCTGGATGACGGACACCTCGACCAATGTCTGTCCGTCCATTCATGTTGCCAGCACCTTCGCAATTTTTCTGGCGGTGCAGCGCAGCAGAATCTGGAAACACAGAAAGCTTGTAGTTGGAATCTGCGGTGTGCTCACCGTCATGATCTGCTTATCCACCCTGTTCTTGAAACAGCATTCAGTGATTGATGTTGTGTGTGGAATTGCGCTGAGTACAGCACTGCATTTTGTTTTTCGCCATGTAGGGGAGGAGGAAAAACTGCTGTGTACAGTAGATGAGATTGCGGGGTGACCGGACAGAGGGATAATGCATATCCTGATAGGGGAGGAGCTTTTTGATTGACCTCCCATATCAACAACCCGGAAGGAGTTGTCCTGTCTATGAATCATTGTCCTTTTCCTTGCGGCTATGTGCCGGTCTGTCCCTATCCGGTGGCTGGCCCGGCCGGCCCCAAAGGTGCAACAGGTCCGAGAGGTGCAGCAGGTCCAAGAGGTCCAGCTGGCCCTGCAGGAGAAGCTGCTACTATTACAGTAGGTACGGTTACAACTGGGGAACCGGGTACCGATGCCGAAGTTGTCAATTCCGGTACATCCCAGAACGCAGTTTTTAACTTTACTATCCCGCAGGGAAGTTCCGCATCCCAGAATCTGGACCGCTTTCTGACCACCAATACCCCCGCTCAGCCCATCAGAACAGGGGAAGCATTGAGCTTTTTTACTAATCCGCTCTCTTTGGGGGATTCAGTGACCCACGATCCACCAAGCAGTAATATCGTCATTCAAAAGCCGGGTGTCTATCTGGTGTCCTTCCATGGGACAGTAGGACTTCCGAGCACTTCATCTGGACCGGTTCCAAGCTTAATCTATTTGACGCAGGACGGAAAAAACGTGGACGGCGCTTCGGTGGAAACCAGTCTGAATCAGGGTGGAAGCTATACTTCGGTAGCATTCAGCATTCCGATTCAGATCAACTCCGTACCGTCTGTCCTTCAAGTCGTTTCCCAGCAAGGAAACCTTGTGTTCAGCAATATCTCTTTTTCAGTTGTGCAGCTGGGCGATAATCCCCCAGCTTGAAGCAGGGCAGGCTGAGCCTGTACACTGTTTGCGTTGTCGCTTAAGTGCGAACCTGAGAGCCTCGCTTTGGCGTAGGTTGCTTGTCTCTGACTGTGCTCATCGGAGCAAAAACAGAAGCTTTTTGTCAAACTTTTGTACAAAAAAGTTTATGAGTTTCCAAAGGGCAAAGCCTTTGGATGCCTTTCGTAAAAGGAAAAATATTCCAAAACAAAAACAATAAAAATAAAAAAGCAGTTGGTAGCAAAACTACCAACTGCTTTTTGGTCGAAGTAGCGGGACTTGGTTCTCGCCGCGCTGCTCGGTTATTCGTGGCTTTCGCCTACCATTTTCAAGGCCCTCAACTTAAAAAGTATAAAAAAAGAAACCACAGTAAAAACTGTGGTTTCTTTTTTGGTCGGAGTAGCGGGACTTGAACCCACGGCCTCTTGGTCCCGAACCAAGCACGCTACCAAACTGCGCTATACCCCGAGATAGTACAAATCCCAATCTATAAAGATTGGGATTTGATGGCTGCCCGACTAGGATTTGAACCCAGACAAACAGAGTCAGAGTCTGTCGTGCTACCCTTACACAATCGGGCAATGTATTGTGTGTTATTAAGCTGTGTTGTCGTTGACAACGTATATTATTATACTCGCTTCTTTGAAAATGTCAATAGCCTTTTTGCAATTTTTTCAAATTTTTTCTCAAAAAATATTTTTCCTGTTTTCAAGCGATTTTTCCTGGAATATTTCTTAAAGAAATTGTAAAAATATTGGTAGAACCCCTTGTGATAATACCAAAATAGTGTATAATAAGGGCGTGAGAAGAATTAATCCGAAACAAAAATGTATAATCACCTTTTTAAGGAGGAAATGATATGGCAGTATTACATCTTAATCCAGAAAATTTTGAACAGACAGTATCCAATGGTAAGGTCATGGTAGATTTTTGGGCACCATGGTGTATGCCATGCCAGTCCCTTCTTCCGACCATTGATGCGCTGGGTGAGGAACTGGAAGGCAATGTAACCGTTGCAAAGGTCAACGTTGATGAAAATAAAGCTCTTGCAGTAAAATTCCGCGTTATGAGTATCCCAACTGTAATCTTCTTTGTGGATGGCGTGGAAAAAGAACGTCTGGTTGGAGCTTATCCAAAAGAAAAATATCTGGAGATCATCAATAATCTCTAATCAAAGAAATCAGTTACCCCCGCCTTTTTAGGCGGGGGTATTTTTTTCCAGAAAGCGGACAGAATAAAGATAAAAACAAAATCTCTTTGTAAAACGAGGTGAAGGTTTGATACCGATTATTCTGTTGGGGGAAAAGGATGACAGTGCTGTTTGTGATGCATTGTATCTTCAGTTAAATCAAAACTGCGCAAAGGTGAGTGAAAAGGATTTTTGCTGGAATCAGCATGCGGATTTTTTGCTGGTAGATTCCGTACAGACCAATTTTCTGGATGCAGGCGGCGGACTTGTTATATTAAAAGAAAGCTTTTGCAGACATCATGCGCCTAAACATCTGCTGCATGCAACCTGTATCTTTTTGAGTCAATGCAACCAGGCCGCTGGATTTGCTTCGGAGTGTGGACTTGCCTGTCTTGCCTGCGGCGGAAGTTTTGATGCGCTGAGCTTTTCGAGCATGAAGGAACAGATGGTGCTCAGTGTACAAAAGGAGATCCGGCGGTTAGATGGAACGCAGGCTGCAGCGGGGGATTTTCCGCTATCCTTAAAGGCAGGTCAAGAACAGGACAACAATTCCCTGCTTCTCTGCGCAGCAGCATTGCTGATGATTCACCGATTATAAAAGAGAAAAATTACCAGAAAAAACAACACATAATCATTTTGCTGGATGCCATACTATTACTGCAAACGCAAACAGCGGTTTTGAAAACAGGCAGAACCGCACAATGAAGAAAAAGAAAAAATTAAGGAGTGTATTTTCGAATGGCAAGTTACAACAAAAATTCCAGCAATAGATTGGTAGTTCCAGAGGCTCAGGAAGCAATGAACAAGTTCAAGATGGAAGCTGCAAACGAAGTTGGCGTTAACCTCAAAGAAGGTTACAACGGTCATCTGACCTCTCGTGAAGCTGGTTCCGTCGGCGGCCAGATGGTTAAAAAGATGATCGAAGCTTACGAAAACTCTATCAAATAAGCTCATAAACAGATCAATGCAGATAAAAAAGAGGAAGGCAACAGCCTTCCTCTTTTTACTTAGTGGATATTTAATACCTTGTTGTAGTAGGTTTCCTTATATTGATTATAAAGATCGGAATAATATTCGCTCAGACCCTGATGCAGGATTCGGCGATATTCATGGCGGTCGATATTGTGGTTTTTCGCCGCCTCGTTGATCAGGCACATACCGATATTGGCACAATGATCGGCGATTCGTTCATAGTTGGAAAGAGATTCGATGTAAGGGAAGGCAGCATCGACGGTGCATTTACCTTCTTTCAGGCGTTCGATGTGGCGTTCCTTGAGAGTCTCTTCCACGATGTCGACAACCTCTTCCAGCGGTTCGATGCTGTTGGCAATCGAAATGTCCTGTTCGGTAAAGGCATGGATTGCCTTAGTGATACATTCGCTGACCGCATCACTTAAGGTTTTGATTTCTTCCAAAGCGGAAGCAGAGAAGCTGCTGCCAGAACTGTACAGCCGTTCTGCACATTCCTGAATGTTAATGGCATAGTCGCCCATACGTTCAAATTCGCTCTGAATCTGGAGCAGCATGGAAACCTGGCGGCTTTCCGTGTCGCTGAGCTGACCTTCGGAAAGGCGGATCAGATAGGTGCTGACACGGTCTTCCAGACGGTCAATGGTGTTTTCTTTCTCGCGGATTTTTTCCACCAGTTTGGTGTCATAATCAGCAAAGAGAGAGGTGACGCGCCAGAGATTGCGGGAAGCAAGCTCACCCATCTTGACAACACAGCGGGATGCATGGTCGATAGCAAGACCAGGAGAGCGAAGAAAACGTTCATCCAAAGTTGCAGAGGACATATCCTGATCATCTGCGTCGGTTTCTTTGTCGCCATGGATGAAAGTCAGAGCCAGTTTTTCCAGCAGCCCTGCAAATGGAATCAGCAGGATGGTAACGGTAATATTAAAGATGGAGTGGAAGTTTGCGATGTCGTTGCTGGTGATTGGATTGTTCCAGAAGGAGAATCCGATGGTGTACTGGAAGGCATAGACACCAAACAAAAACAGAAGTGTACCAATAATATTGAAGCTCAGGTGCACAAATGCGGAACGTTTTGCATTTTTAGAAGCGCCGATCGCTGCCATGATTGGGGTGATACAGGTGCCGATATTCTGACCCAGAATAATCGGAATCGCAGAAGCAAAGGTGATTTGTCCGGTAGAGGTAAGTGCCTGAAGGATACCGATGGATGCGGCAGAACTCTGGATAATAGCGGTGACGCCGGCACCGGCCAGAACACCGAGAACAGGATTGGAGAAGTTTTGAAACAGTGCGATAAATTCAGGAACTTCTTCCAGTGGAGCAACAGCGTCGCTCATCTGGAACATACCGAAGAACAGGATGCCAAATCCCAGCAGAATCTGTCCCAGATCTTTTTGGGAGGCTTTCTTTCCTGCCATAAAGAGGATGATACCGATGATCGAGACGATCGGTGCCCAGGAGGTTGGTTTTAAAAGGTTGATGATGAAGTTGTCGCTTTGAATGTCCATCATACTCAAGATGTGGGCGGTGATGGTGGTTCCGATGTTGGCACCCATGATGACACCAATTGCCTGTTTGAGCTTGATGATGTTTGCATTAACAAGACCGACGACGATGACGGTGGTGGCGGAAGAGCTCTGTACCGCTGCGGTGACCAGTGCACCAAAAAGCACCGCTTTGAAAATGTTGCTGCTCATTTTTTCCAGTGTACGTTCCAAACGACCGCCCGAAGCCTTTTCAAGACCGGTACCTAATAGGTGCATTCCATAGAGGAAGAATGCAAGGCCGCCTAAAACGGAAACGATGATACTGAAATAATCCGTACTGTACATGATTTGACCTACCTTTTTGTTTTTGTCAGGAAAGAGTTTTACGCATCCTTTACGCTTTATTTACTTAGATTTTACATTAAGGCGACAAAACCACCCAAAAGCAGAGTTGCAGCCCATACTTTTTTATTATACCATCAGGTCAGGAAGAATGTACAGTAGAAAAGCATCTATCAAAACGGAGATTTATCGAAGTGTGATGGAGAGAATTTTGTCAAAAGTTATCATTTTATGACGTGTTCCTGTAATTTTAATATCAAAAACAAAACAGGCAGAAAAAAGCGGGGAGAGGCAGAATGGGGAATTTGAGTGAAGATAGAGATTTTGTTGTCTATTTTGCCGAAAAATAATCGAATAAATTTTGAAGGTTGTCTCGAAAATATTTTGTTTTTGTTTAAGATATACAAAAAATGGTGAGGGTAAGCGTAGGAGAAGGCGGAGGAAGAGGAATCGAATCGCGGAGAAGAAAGCAGGAGAATCACAGCTGCACGATTCTTTGCAGTATAACAATATGGGGTGGGAAGGAGAAGGAAAAGGGGGTGTTTTGCCTCAAAAAAGCAAGCAAAAAAGCAGTAAAAATGGCTTAAATAAAGGAAAAATGAATAAAAGCATGAGAGAGAGACTAACGCGGAGGCAATGTTTTTGGGTTTTGTTGATTTTATTTTTGATAAACAGGCAGAACGGAGAGGGCATTGTGCAGGTTGCTGTTATTTTTTTATCATTTTGATAAAATGCACAAAAAAGCCTTTTTTAAAAATTTTGACAATTCATGAATTAAATATTAACATGGATGGGTAAGATAACATCCTGTTGCGGATGTTATAAAATGTTATATTTATGTTATAAAAGAAGGGAATGGAAACACATGGATTTAACAATCCTGGCTCCTATTGGAGCAGTGCTGGCTTTACTGTTTGCTATTTTCCAGGCAAAGAAAGTCATGAGTGAGGACGAGGGTACTGACCTGATGAAGTCCCTGTCCCAGAAAATCCGCACCGGTGCTGATGCTTACCTGAAAAGACAGTACAAGAGCGTAGCTATTGTATTCGTTGTTCTGGTAATCATCTTCGCTATCCTGGCTGCATTTGGTCAGGTAAACACTTTTGTTCCGGTTGCATTCGTAACAGGCGGTGTATTCTCCGCTCTGTCCGGCTACTGCGGCATGAAGATTGCTACTGCTGCTAACGCAAGAACTGCTAACGCAGCTCACCACAGCCTGAACAAAGGTCTGAAGGTAGCGTTCTCCGCTGGTTCCGTAATGGGCTTTACCGTAGTTGGTCTGGGCCTGCTGGATACTTCCATCTGGTTCTACATTCTGAAAATGGTTTACGGTGACAACGCACAGGCAATCGCTTCCGCTCTGGTTACCTTTGGTATGGGTGCTTCCACCATGGCTCTGTTTGCTCGTGTAGGCGGCGGTATCTTCACCAAAGCTGCTGACGTTGGTGCTGACCTGGTTGGTAAAGTTGAAGCTGGTATCCCAGAAGACGACCCGAGAAACCCTGCAGTTATCGCTGACAACGTAGGCGACAACGTAGGTGACGTTGCTGGTATGGGTGCTGACCTGTATGAATCCTATGCAGGTGCAAGACTTTCCTCCATGGCTCTGGGCGTTTCCGCTGGCCTTGGCTTCCAGGGTATGATGATCCCAATGGCTCTGTGTGCTCTGGGTATCTTCGCTTCCATTATCGGTTCCTTCTTTGTTAAGACAGAAGAAGGCGCAGATCAGAAGAAACTGCTTGGTTCTCTGAGAAAAGGTACTTACATCAGCTCTGTTCTGGTAATCATTGCTGCCTTTGCTCTGATTAAAGTTTCCGGTCTTGGCATCGGTCTCTTCTTCGCTATCATTTCCGGTCTGCTGGCTGGTGTACTGATCGGTTACTTCACCGAATACTACACCTCCGACTCTTACAAACCAACTCAGCATCTGGCTGAAACTTCCGAAACAGGTTCTGCTACCCTGATCATCGGTGGTCTGGGCCTTGGTATGAAATCCACTGCAATCCCAGCTGTTATCGTTGGTGTAGCAGTTCTGATCAGCTACTTTGTATCCGGTGGTGCAGAAAGCTTCAACATGGGTCTGTACGGAATCTCTCTGGCAGCTGTTGGTATGCTGTCCACTCTGGGTATCACTCTGGCTACCGACGCTTACGGCCCTGTTGCTGATAACGCTGGTGGTATCGCTGAAATGGCTGGTCTGGGCGAAGAAGTTCGTAACAGAACCGACGCTCTGGACTCCCTGGGTAACACAACCGCTGCTACCGGTAAAGGTTTTGCAATTGGTTCCGCAGCTCTGACCGCTCTGGCTCTGGTTGCTTCCTACATCGATCAGGTAAAACTGATTGCTCCAGATTATAACTTCGACCTGTCCGTTATGAACCCACCAGTCCTGATCGGTCTTCTGATCGGTGCTATGCTCCCATTCGTATTCGCAGCTCTGACAATGGAATCCGTTGGCCGTGCTGCACAGAGCATCGTTGTTGAAGTTCGTAGACAGTTCAAATCCATCCCAGGTCTGATGGAAGGCACTGCTGAACCAGACTACAGAAGCTGTGTTGACCTGTGTACCAAATCCGCTCTGCACGAGATGGTTCTGCCAGCAGTTCTGGCTATCGTTGTTCCAGTTATCGTTGGTCTGGTCATGGGCGTTGTTGGTGTAACTGGTATGCTGGCTGGTGCTACTGTTTCCGGTTTCGTTCTGGCTGTTATGATGTCCAACTCCGGTGGTGCTTGGGATAACGCTAAGAAATACATCGAAGCTGGCCACCACGGCGGCAAAGGTTCTGACAACCACAAAGCAGCTGTTGTTGGTGATACCGTTGGTGACCCATTCAAGGATACTTCCGGTCCAGCTATCAACATTTTGATCAAACTGCTCTCCATGGTTTCCATCGTATTTGCAGCAGTTGTTGCTAACTTCTCCTTGATTAAGTAATCAAACGAATAAACTCAGTTAAGAGACAGTACCAATTAAAGGGTGCTGTCTCTTTTTTTGTGCTCTTACCTTAGAGGAGGTTTTGACGACTATCCGATATAAAGGACTAATATTCTTCTAGTTATAATATCATAAATTTCGGACAAAATAATCAAAAGGTAATTATTTTAATCAATGATTTATTTCAAAAAACATACACATAAGTATAATGCATAAGTAAATAATATTATTTTTATTTAATATAGAAATTGAATGTAATAAAAGTATATGATATTCTATATGTAAAATAAATAAGACGAGAGTAGGAGGTGTGATGAGAATGATATAATGATTGAATTTCAGACTCTTTAAAATTTGACAAAAAGAAAGGAAGTTATTTATGGCGAAAAAAATATTAGCACTTATTATGTCAGTAATATGTGTGCTGGGTATGAGTACAATCGCATTTGCCGACAACGAAGAATTAACCGTAGAAGAAATTAAACAAAAAGGTACTTTAGAACAAAGCGAAATTCTTCATACCAATGATGGTCCAGTTAGGGCAGATTTTTATAGTTTTACCGAGGAATTGCCTGAAACACGGAGTGTAGAAAAAGAATACGTGAAAACAGTATCAGTAATTTTTTCTCCAGTTGTACAAACAAGAGGAGAAGTACAGCACGGAGAACAAGGATTAAATTTAAAAATTTATTATGCAGAGAGATCTTATGCAGATGATCATCCGGAAGTCCCAGGTTATCGCCTAACACGAGTTTTTGTAAATAACACGAAACCAAGTGTCATTGATTTAGGGACTCTTCATTGTATTTCCGCATCTTCTTCTTTAGGAGGAGATGTAAACTATAATTTAGCTGGAAATACCAGTACAAGCATAGTTAAATACATGAATTTTTCTGAATATATTGCAGACGCTGCGGCTGCGGCAGTTGGAGCACAAATTTCTGCAGAATATAATGGCGATTATTTGGAAGTTCATTGCTTTAAATTTAACAATTATTTGTAATAAAATATGAAAAATCATAACATTAATTTTATTCAAATTTTGTTTTTATCCCTCTCCTTAATTCTTTTTGCCGGCTGCCAGCAATCGGAAGAACCGTTTGACCATAGTTTTTTGACCTTCGAGGAGGTATTCCAAAATTCTGTGGAGCCGGAGCTGCCGTCCTTTGCGTCCTCCTCCACCCCGCCGGCGTTTAAGAGAGGCAGCTTTTCTTCCCCGGAAGAGGGCGTAATCCGGGGCGGATTTTATATTCTCTATCCCGGGGATGCGCTGGATAAAACCCTGCCGGAGGATGCGGCGGTCAAAGGCGTCTATCTGATCACCTATGAAAACATAGAGGGGGGCGTGCGTTTAAAAAATGTTTCGCTCTCGATCGAGGACAGCGACGCGGAAATCCGCGATCTCCGTCTCCAGCTCCCCGGCAAGGAAATGGAAATGGTCCCGCTGGTGCTTGGCGAAGAACAGGACATCGTACTGGACCGGGAACTGCTGGGGAAATCCTATCAGACTGATTCTTTTCCCAGCGGACTGTGGCTGAGAGGAACCTTTGTCTATGAAGGGAAAGAGTACGAGATTATGGGAATAGATCTGTAAAAAAACAGCAGAAGCTCTTAAGAGCTTCTGCTGTTTTTGCTTTTCCGATCTTCCGGCAGCTTCCGATCGGGATTTGATGGAAAAAAGCGGGTGGTTCCTTTAAAAGTTTTTTGGGAATACCGCCGTGTTTCCCAGATTTTCCTCAATGCGCAGGAGCTGATTGTATTTTGCGGTGCGCTCGCCGCGGCAGGGAGCACCGGTTTTAATCTGTCCGGCACCGCAGGCAACTGCAATGTCTGCAATACAGCAGTCCTCGGTCTCACCGGAACGGTGGGAGAGGATGGTTTTCCATCCTGCCCTCTGGGCGATCTGCACCGCTTCCAGTGTCTGGCTGAGCGTTCCGATCTGGTTTGGTTTAATCAAAACAGCGTTTGCTGCCTTCATGCCGATTCCCTCGCGAATCCGCTCTGGGTTGGTGACAAACAGGTCATCCCCCACAATCTGGATGCGGCTTCTCAGTCGATGGGTGATCTGGACAAAGGACTGCCAGTCGTTTTCTCCCAGCGGGTCCTCGATGGAGCGGATGGGATACTTGGCACACAGACCTTCCCAATGGGCAATCAGTTCCTCGGCAGTGTAGGAAAGGTTGGATTTTGGCAGGGTATAGGGTTTGTCCGGCATGGATTCGTCGGGAGACTGGGGAATTGGATTTGCCCACTCGGAAGCGGCAGCGTCAATTCCCAACACAAAATCCTCCTCCGGCATAAATCCTGCGCGGTCGATTGCCTGCATCAGCAGTCCAAATGCCTCATCTTCCGAACCGAGGTTTGGAGCAAATCCACCTTCATCGCCCACCGCGGTGCAAAGACCCTTTTCTTTTAGAATCTCCTTTAAACGATGGTAGACACGGCAGCACTGTTCCAGTGCCTGGGAAAAACTTTCTGCCTTGTGGGGAATGATCATCAGCTCCTGAATGTCCAGATTGTTGGAAGCATGCGCTCCGCCGTTGAGGATATTCATCATTGGAACGGGAAGAATATTGGCGTTGCTTCCTCCAAGATAGCGATAGAGCGGGAGACGATAGGAAATGGCGGCAGCTTTTGCACAGGCAAGCGATACTCCAAGCATCGCGTTGGAGCCGAGTTTTCTTCCCTGATCGTCAGCAAGTGCTGTCAAAATCTGATCGATTTCCTGCTGGGCAGAAATATTTTTCCCCTTGAGAGCAGGTAAAATGGTTTGTGTTACCTGTCCCACAGCCTGAGTCACACCTTTTCCAAGATAGAGTGAAGGGTCGTTGTCACGCAGTTCGGCAAGTTCATGTTCCCCGGTGGAAGCACCGGATGGGACAGCTGCTCTTCCAATGCTGCCATCGTTTAACACAACTACCGCTTCCAGTGTCGGATTGCCGCGGGAATCCAGAATCTGACGGGCTTTTATCGATTCAATCTGTCGTTTGTTCATAATGGGTCTCATCCTTTCGGAAAAATCTGAATTTTTTATCAAAAATAGTCTGCCCAAAGGATTGCTTTTTATGACAACAGTCTTTTATAATGAGGATATAAGAAGAGCGAATGATTGACCGGACTTTAGCACAAAATAAGGGAGATGTCAGATAGAAAAGAAAGGTGTGGTAATCAGATGAAAAAAATGATTTCGATGATATTGACAGCTGCTTTGCTGCTGACCGCCTTTACCGGCTGCAGCAGGGAGGCAGAACCACAGAATACACAGCCTGAGCCACCGGTTGAACAGTCGGCGCCGGAAGTATCGGAGGAAGAACAGCCAGAGATACAGCCTGATGAGCAAGGGGAATCTCAGGAGCGAAACGACAGCCTGTCCGGTGAAAAACAAGACGAAACTGAGGATGAGCTGAGCATGGAAAAACCTTCCGA